>Ga0180008_1000069_pt1 | contig 101416 bp, 113 predicted proteins | sample MM_PW_MetaG_FD_121121 | JGI IMG/M metagenome (GOLD analysis project Ga0180008, IMG submission 121121) | Groundwater microbial communities from the Aspo Hard Rock Laboratory (HRL) deep subsurface site, Sweden - MM_PW_MetaG | ecosystem: Environmental > Aquatic > Deep subsurface > Groundwater... | reverse complement strand
GGCCTCGGTCAACCCCTCGCAGACCACCGAATTCCGTGGCGAAGAGCTCATCCAGCAGATGAAGCAATGGGCCGCCAAGGACGGCGTCAAGAAGTTCAACCTGATCGGTCACAGCCACGGCGGACCGACCGTTCGCTACGCCGCCGGCACCTTGCCCGGCATGGTCGCATCGGTCAGCACCATGGCTGGCACGCATTTCGGCTCCAAAGTCGCCGACGACATCCTGGCCAACACCACCCCTGGCGGTGGTTTCGACCAGGCCGCCACGGCAGGCCTGAAGCTGATTTCCTGGCTGACCGGCAACAAGACCACCAGCGAAACCGACCTGCTGACCGCCCTCAACGCCCTGAGCTCGGCCGGTGCCGCCAAGTTCAACGCCAAGTTCCCCGCTGGCGCCCCGACCACCACGTGCGGCGTCGGTCCGGACAAGGCCACCATTTCTGGCAACAGCATCCGCTTCTACTCGTTCTCGGGCACCTCGGTGAAGACCAACGCCTGGGACGTGTCGGACGCCATCCTGGCCTACACGGGTGACTACTTCAAGGGCGAGGCCAACGACGGCCTGGTGGGCCGCTGCTCCAGCCACTGGGGCAAGGTCATCAAGGACAACTACACCTGGAACCACCTGGATGAAATCAACCAGGTCCTGGGTACCATTGGCAAGGACTCGCCCGATCCCGTGGCCTTCTACGTCCAGCACGCCAACCGCCTGAAGTGGGCCTTCCTGTGATGTGAGCCACGCTCGCCAACCGGCGAGCCAGGGCGGCCCAGGCCTCACGAGGGCCTCGGCCGCCTTTGTTGTACCGGCCCTGTGCCGATTTCCAGAAGATGCAGGCCTGAACGTCAGGCCGCTGTCACCCGCTTCCGAGGCGGGTGAGCCAAGAGGTGTTCGATGCAGATGCAAGCTTGGAAGATGGCCGGTGTGGCCGCCTTGGTCCTGGGGGGCGCTGCCGTCGCCTGGATGGGCTTGAACCGAACAGGCGAGGCCGACAGCGCGTCGACCGAATCCGCTTCCGGTGGCTGGGCCATGATCCGTCCTGGCGTGGGGCAGGGCGACGCCCGATTGCCTCAAGGCCAGTCCGCTCTCACGGCCGAACAGGTTCGCGCCAAGCTCTTCCAGCAGGGCTCCTTCCAGGGCACCGAGCCCAATGGCGACTGGTGCACCGCCAGCGGCAAGCTCAGCCCTTGCAACGGCCTGCGCCGCCGCTTCGAGTACTACCTCCTGGGCATGGGCGAGGTCACCGTCGAAGACATCCGCACCCTGGTCAACGACGAAGCCCGCCGCGCCAATGGCGAAGAGCTGGGCGACGCCATCATGGCCATCTGGGACAAGTACTGGCGCCTGCGCACCCACGAGTGGCGCAACGTCTTCGTGCAGTCCGATCGCAACACCTGGATGCCTGCCTTCGAAGAGCAACGCATGGTGCGCCGCCAGGTCCTCGGCGAAGACTGGGCCCGCGCTTTCTTCGACGACGAAGAAGCCAAGTTCAAGCAATACGTCGCCCAGGTCGAATCCGGCCAGCCTCCGCCACCCGATCCTGGCGAGCCCGTGCCCCAGATGGCCCCGGGCAAGGACCCGGCCGCCGTGCACGCCGAGCGCGTCGCTCGCTATGGCCAGGACGCCGCCAACCGACTGGCCAAGGCCGACGAAGAATGGGCCGACTGGGAGCGCCGCCTGGCCGCCGCCCGCACCGAGTGGGCGCGCCTGAAGTCATCCCAGAACCTCTCCGAGGTGCAGCGCAAGCAGGACATGCAGGCCTACGTCAACGCCAACTTCAAGCCCGACGAACACCTGCGCGTCAAGGCCCTGCTCAACCTGTGAGCCCACTGGCGTGCCAGAATGTGTCCATGATCGCCGTCGAAGCCACCCTTGCCCGCCTGCAAACCGCCCGTGACCTGTTGCTCACGCCGTATGGTCTGGACGAATCGACCCTGCTGAACGCCTTGCGCGTCATCACGCAGCACCGCGTCGACGACGCCGACCTGTACTTCCAGTACACGCGCAGCGAAGGCTGGAGCCTTGAAGAAGGCATCGTCAAATCGGGCAGCTTCGGCATCGACCAGGGCGTGGGCGTGCGCGCCATCTCCGGCGAGAAAACCGCCTTCGCCTACTCCGACGACATCTCCGAAGCCGCGCTGCTTGATGCCGCCCGCACCGTGCGCACCATCGCCGCTGCCGGCCAGAGCCGGCGCGTCAAGGTCGGCTCGCACCAGGTCGCGCCCAGCCGCAGCCTCTACGGCGGCTTCGATCCCATCGCGTCCATGGACAGCGCTGCCAAGGTGGCCCTGCTTGAAGATGTGGAACGCCGCGCCCGCGCCAAGGACCCGCGCATCGTGCAGGTCATGGCTGGCCTGGGCTGTGAGTACGACGTGGTGCTCGTGGCCCGTGCGAACGGTGTGCTGGCTGCCGACGTGCGCCCGCTCATCCGCCTGTCGGTCACCGTCATCGCCGAGCAAAACGGCCGCCGCGAAGTCGGCTCCTCGGGCGGCGGTGGTCGCCACGACCTGGCCTACTTCACGCAGGAAGTGACACAAGGCTACGTCGATCAGGCTGTGCACGCCGCGCTGGTCAACCTCGAATCCCGTCCCGCGCCCGCCGGCGAGATGACCGTCGTGCTCGGATCCGGCTGGCCCGGCATCCTGCTGCACGAGGCGGTGGGCCACGGCCTGGAAGGCGACTTCAACCGCAAGGGCTCCAGCGTGTTCTCCGGCCGCATCGGCCAGCGAGTGGCCGCCAAGGGCGTCACCGTGCTCGACGACGGCACGTTGCCCGACCGCCGCGGCTCGCTCAACATCGACGACGAAGGCCACGTCAGCCAGCGCAACGTGCTGATCGAAGACGGCATCTTGCGCGGCTACATGCAGGACGCGACCAACGCCCGCCTCATGAAGACCGCGCCCACGGGCAACGGCCGCCGCGAAAGCTATGCCCACCTGCCGATGCCGCGCATGACCAACACCTACATGCTGGCCGGCGACAAGCACCCCGACGAAATCGTCGAGTCCATCAAGCGTGGCGTCTACGCCGCCAACTTCGGTGGCGGCCAGGTCGACATCACCTCGGGCAAGTTCGTTTTCTCGGCTTCCGAGGCCTACTGGGTTGAAAACGGCAAGATTCTCTACCCGATCAAGGGCGCCACCCTGATCGGCAACGGCCCCGACGCCATGACCCGCGTCAGCATGGTCGGCAACGACCTCAAGCTCGACAGCGGCGTGGGCACCTGCGGCAAAGACGGCCAGAGCGTGCCGGTTGGCGTCGGCCAGCCCACCCTGCGCATCGAGGGCCTGACGGTGGGCGGCACGGCCTGAGTGAGCCAACGGGCGTCACATGCCCATGGTTTGTTGATCGGCCGCTTCGCGCGGCCGTCGTCTTTTTGGCCCTGCGATGTGTGGATTTGCCCGGGCGCTCTCCTTTGCTCAAAAGGGCGCTTGACGCACCGGGCGAAACTCGTGCATAATGCAAGGCTTCGCTGTTAGAGCGCTTCTGATTTCGGCCCGCCACCCTTTGGCGGGATTCTTCGAAGTCAGGGCTTCTTTCAGATCCGCCCGTTCTACGGGCCCAAGACTGATGGTTCGTTGTTGCGCAGTGGTTTGTGCAGCCGAACGGTCAAGTTGGGATACACCATGATCCAAATGCAATCGCGACTTGACGTCGCAGACAACACGGGTGCCAAGAGCGTCATGTGCATCAAGGTGCTCGGTGGCTCTAAGCGTCGTTACGCCGGTATCGGCGACATCATCAAGGTCAGCATCAAAGAAGCTGCACCGCGTGGCCGCGTCAAGAAGGGCGAGGTTTACAGCGCTGTGGTCGTTCGCACCGCCAAGGGCGTGCGTCGCCAAGATGGCTCGCTGATCAAGTTCGATGGCAACGCCGCCGTGCTGCTGAATGCCAAGCTCGAGCCCATCGGCACCCGCATCTTCGGCCCCGTGACGCGCGAACTGCGTTCCGAGCGCTTCATGAAGATCGTGTCGCTGGCCCCCGAGGTCCTTTGATCCTTGCGGTCATCGACAGTTCAGTAAAGGACAGCTCCATGAACAAGCTCAAAACCGGCGACCAGGTCATCGTCCTGACCGGCCGTGACAAAGGCAAGCGCGGCACTGTGTCCGCTCGCGTCGACGCAGACCACCTGTTGGTCGATGGCGTGAACGTGTCCAAAAAGCACGTCAAGCCGAACCCCCTGAAGGGCACCACCGGTGGCATCGTCGACAAGACCATGCCCATCCACCAGTCCAACGTGGCGATCTTCAACCCTGCCTCTGGCAAGGCTGACCGCGTCGGTATCAAGCTCCTGGCTGACGGCAAGAAAGTGCGCGTCTTCAAGTCCAGCGGCGAAGAAATCAAGGCTTGAGGTCACAAATGGCTCAACAACAAGCTCGCCTGCAGCAGATCTACCGCGAAAAGATCGTCCCCGAACTGATGAAGCAGTTCGGCTACAAGTCGATCATGGAAGTGCCGCGTCTGACCAAGATCACCCTGAACATGGGTGTCTCGGAAGCCGTCTCCGACAAGAAGGTCATGGAACACGCCGTTGGCGACCTGACCAAGATCGCCGGCCAAAAGCCCGTGGTCACCATGTCGAAGAAGGCCATCGCCGGTTTCAAGATCCGCGAAAACATGCCCATCGGCTGCATGGTCACCCTGCGTGGCGTCACCATGTTCGAATTCCTCGACCGTTTCGTCACCGTGTCGCTGCCCCGCGTCCGTGACTTCCGCGGCATCTCGGGTCGTTCGTTCGACGGTCGCGGCAACTACAACGTGGGCGTCAAGGAACAGATCATCTTCCCGGAAATCGAATACGAGAAGATCGACGCTGTCCGTGGTCTGAACATCAGCATCACGACGACCGCCAAGACCGACGAAGAAGCCAAGGCACTGCTGACGGCTTTCAAGTTCCCGTTCAAGAACTGAGGCCCGCCATGGCAAAAGTCTCTCTGAAGCAACGCGAAGAAAAGCGCGAAAAGCTGGTTGCCAAGTACGCCAAGAAGTACGCCGAACTCAAGGCCATCATCGATGACGCCAAGAAGTCGGAAGAAGAGCGCTATGCCGCTCGCCTTGAGCTGCAAAAGCTGCCCCGCAACGCCAACCCGACCCGTCTGCGCGCACGCTGCAACCTGACTGGTCGCCCCCGTGGCACCTTCCGTCAGTTCGGCCTCGGCCGTTCCAAGATCCGTGAATTGGCTTTCGCCGGCGACATCCCCGGTGTCACCAAGGCAAGCTGGTAATCCGGCCGGGCACGAACAGGAGTTATCCCATGAGCATGAGTGATCCCATCGCCGACATGCTGACGCGCATCCGCAACGCCCAAATGGTCAACAAGACCAACGTTGCTCTGCCGTCTTCCAAGTTGAAAGTCGCGATCGCCCAAGTCCTGAAGGACGAGGGTTACATCGACGGTTTTGCCGTCACCGGTGAAGCCGCCAAGCCCACGCTGGAAATTTCGCTGAAGTACTACGCTGGCCGTCCGGTCATCGAGCGCATCGAGCGTGTTTCCCGTCCCGGTCTGCGCATCTACAAGGGCCGTCACAGCATCCCTCAGGTCATGAATGGCCTGGGCGTTGCGATCGTGACCACCCCCCAAGGCGTCATGACCGACCGCAAGGCTCGCGCTGCCGGCATCGGTGGCGAAGTCATCGCGTACGTCGCCTGATAGAGGAGCAATCGCAATGTCCCGCGTTGGAAAAATGCCGATCGCCGTCCCTCAAGGTGTGGACGTCAAGATCTCGGTCGAAGCCATCACCGTCAAGGGTGGCAACGGCACGCTGAGCCTGCCGGCCAACGGCCTGGTCACCGTCACGCAAGACGGCGCCACGCTGAAGGTCGCCCCGGTCAACGAAACCGCCGCCGCCAATGCCATGTCCGGCACCTTCCGCGCCCTGCTGGCCAACACCATCAATGGTGTGTCCAAGGGCTTCGAGAAGAAGCTGACCCTGGTTGGCGTGGGTTTCAAGGCCCAGGCTGCTGGTCAGAAGCTGAACCTGTCGATTGGTTTCTCTCACCCCGTGGTGAAGGACATGCCCGCCGGCATCAAGGTCGAGACCCCGTCTCAGACCGAAATCGTGATCAAGGGCGCCGACCGTCAGGTCGTCGGCCAGATCGCTGCTGAAGTGCGTGCGTTCCGTCCGCCTGAGCCTTACAAGGGCAAGGGCATCCGCTATGCGGACGAGCGCGTGGTCCTCAAAGAGACCAAGAAGAAGTAAGGAGCTGATTCATCATGGCAATGAGCAAGAAGGAACAGCGCCTGCGTCGTGCGCGCCAGACCCGCGCCCGGATCGCCCTGCAAGGCGCCGTGCGTTTGACGGTCACCCGCAGCAACCTGCACATCTACGCCAGCGTGATTTCTGGCGACGGCAGCAAGGTCATCGCCACCGCGTCGACCGCCGAAAAGGAAGTGCGCGAGCAAATCAAGAACGGTGCCAACACCGAAGCTGCTTCGCTGATCGGCAAGCGCATCGCCGAAAAGGCGAAGGCTGCTGGCGTCGAGAAGGTCGCCTTCGATCGCGCTGGCTACCAATACCACGGTCGCATCAAGGCCCTGGCTGAAGCCGCGCGTGAAGCCGGCCTGCAGTTCTAAGCCTCGTCGGCAACCGGAAGGAATCTCAAATGGCTAAGTTTCAACCCAAGGTGGCAGACGAAGGTCGCGACGACGGTCTGCGCGAGAAGATGATCCAGGTGAACCGCGTGACCAAAGTGGTCAAGGGCGGTCGGATCATGGGTTTCGCAGCCCTGACCGTGGTCGGTGATGGCGATGGCCGCATCGGCATGGGCAAAGGCAAGGCTCGTGAAGTGCCCCTGGCCGTTCAAAAGGCCATGGACCAGGCACGTCGCAACATGCTGAAGGTCTCGCTGAAGAACGGCACCGTTCACCACAACGTGACCGGCGAACACGGTGCAGCCAAGGTGCTGCTGGCTCCGGCACCCGCCGGTACCGGCATCATCGCTGGTGGCCCGATGCGCGCTGTCTTCGAAGTGATGGGCATCACCGACATCGTCGCCAAGAGCCTGGGTTCTTCGAACCCGTACAACATGGTTCGCGCCACGTTCGACGCCCTGGCCAAGGCCACGACGCCGGCCGAAGTCGCTGCCAAGCGCGGTCTGAACGTTGAACAGCTGTTCAACTGATCGCTGGAGAGCAGACATGAGCGAAAAGAAAACCGTCACCGTCAAGCTGATCCGCAGCGTGATTGGCTGCAAAGCCGACCACCGCGCCACCGTGAAGGGCCTGGGCCTGCGTCGCATGAACAGCACCGCTGTTCTGGAAGACACGCCCGCCGTGCGCGGCATGATCACCAAGGTCCGTTACCTGGTCCAGGTGCTGTAAGGCACTCGGCAGTCAGAGGAACATCATGGAACTCAACAGCATCAAGCCCGCATCGGGTGCCAAGCATGCCAAGCGCCGCGTCGGCCGTGGCATCGGCTCCGGCCTGGGCAAGACCGCCGGTCGCGGTCACAAGGGTCAGAAGTCGCGTTCGGGCGGCTACCACAAGGTCGGTTTCGAAGGCGGTCAAATGCCTTTGCAACGCCGCCTGCCCAAGCGTGGCTTCAAGTCGCAAAGCCTGAAGTACAACGCTGAAATCACCCTGGGCGAGCTGCAAGCTCTGGGCGCCGCTGAAGTCGACGTCCTGACCCTGAAGCAAGCCGGCCTCGTGCCCCAGCTGGCCAAGGTCGTCAAGGTGATCAAGTCGGGGGAACTGTCTGCCAAGGTCGTCCTCAAGGGCATCGGCGTCACCGCCGGCGCCAAGGCCGCGATCGAAGCAGCCGGTGGCTCCATCGCTGAGTAACTCAGCGGACAACGCGAACACGAAACGTCAAGCCTGAACAGGACTCAGCGTGGCAACTTCTCCCACTCAACTGGCACAAAGCGGCAAGTACGGCGACCTCCAGCGTCGCCTGGTCTTCCTGCTGCTCGCGCTGGTCGTCTACCGCATCGGGGCACACATCCCCGTGCCCGGTATCGACCCGGCGCAGCTGCAACAGTTGTTCAAGGGCCAGCAAGGCGGCATCCTGAGTCTGTTCAACATGTTCTCGGGCGGTGCGCTTTCGCGCTTCACCGTGTTCGCGCTGGGCATCATGCCCTACATCTCTGCGTCCATCATCATGCAGATGATGGGCTACGTGATCCCGCAACTGGAGCAGCTCAAGAAAGAGGGCGAAGCCGGTCGGCGCAAGATCACGCAATACACCCGCTACGGCACGCTGGGTCTGGCCCTGTTCCAGTCTTTCGGGATCGCTGTGGCACTGGAAGGCACCGCCGGCCTGGTCATCAGCCCTGGTTTTGGCTTCCGCATGACCACGGTCATCAGTTTGACCGCTGGCACGATGTTCCTGATGTGGTTGGGTGAGCAGATCACCGAGCGCGGTCTGGGCAACGGCATCTCGATCCTGATTTTCGGCGGCATCGCTGCGGGCCTGCCTGGTGCACTGGCTGGCTTGTTCGAGCTGATCCGCACTGGCGCCATGAGCATCCCCGCGGCCATCTTCATCGTCGCCCTGGTGGGCCTGGTGACCTACGCCGTGGTGTTCGTCGAGCGTGGCCAACGCAAGATCCTGGTGAACTACGCCAAGCGTCAGGTGGGCAACCGTGTGTACGGTGGCCAGTCTTCGCACCTGCCGCTCAAGATCAACATGGCCGGCGTGATCCCCCCGATCTTCGCGTCGTCGATCATCCTGCTGCCAACCACCGCTGTGGGCTGGTTCGCCACGGGTGACAGCATGCGCTGGCTGAAAGACATCGCCGCCATGCTCTCGCCAGGTCAGCCGATCTACGTGATCCTGTATTCGGTGGCCATCGTTTTCTTCTGCTTCTTCTACACGGCCCTGGTGTTCAACAGCCGCGAGACCGCAGACAACCTGAAAAAGAGTGGTGCTTTCATCCCCGGGATCCGTCCTGGCGACCAAACCGCTCGATACATTGATAAAATTCTGGCCCGCCTCACGCTTGTTGGCGCCGTCTACATCACTGCGGTGTGCCTGCTGCCCGAGTTCCTCGTGCTCAAGTACAACGTTCCCTTCTACTTCGGTGGGACTTCCCTGCTCATCATCGTGGTTGTCACGATGGACTTCTGGGCCCAGGTTCAGTCCTACGTCATGTCTCAGCAGTATGACTCTCTGCTGAAAAAGGCAAATTTCAAGGCAAGCTGAATGCAGTGGCCTACCACTGCCAACACCCAGTGCGGCAACGCCTGAAGTGTGAAGCTTGAATCAGGTTTGAGTCGGTGCTCGCATCGTGTTCCGGGCGAAGTGAGCTGGAGTTTTTGACCCCGGAAACGTGGGCGAATTTCCGCTGGGTAACTGGCGGTTCAGGAGAAGACCATGAAAGTCTCGGCATCCGTCAAGGTCATGTGCCGCAATTGCAAAATCATCCGCCGCAAGGGCGTGGTCCGCGTGATCTGCACGGACCCCCGCCACAAGCAGCGTCAAGGCTGATCGCCGCCTGACCAGGCGACGACACACGCGTTCAGAGGACAGTTATGGCACGTATTGCTGGCATCAACATTCCGCCGCACAAGCACACCGAAATCGGTCTGACTTCGATCTACGGCATTGGTCGCACCACCGCGCAGAAGATCTGCTCGGCTGCAGGCATTCCCTTCAACAAGAAGATCAAGGAATTGACCGACGGCGACCTGGAAAAGATTCGGGAAGAAGTGGGCAAGCTCACCATTGAAGGTGACCTGCGTCGCGAACTCTCGATGAACATCAAGCGCTTGATGGACCTGGGCTGCTATCGCGGCTTCCGTCACCGCCGTGGCCTGCCGATGCGTGGTCAACGCACCCGCACGAATGCCCGCACCCGCAAGGGTCCGCGCAAGGCCATCGCTGGCAAGAAGTGATCCGCGCTGGTTGACTGAGTTCGAAAGAGAAACATCATGGCAAAAGCACCTGCGAACAGCGCTGCCCGTCGTGTGAGCAAGAAGGTCCGCAAGAACATTGCTGACGGCATCGCCCACGTGCACGCTTCGTTCAACAACACCATCATCACCATCACCGACCGCCAAGGCAATGCTTTGTCGTGGGCTTCGTCGGGTGGTCAGGGCTTCAAGGGCTCGCGCAAGTCGACCCCCTTCGCTGCCCAGGTGGCTGCTGAAGTGGCCGGCCGCGCTGCTCAAGAGCAAGGCATCAAGAACCTCGACGTCGAGATCAAGGGCCCTGGCCCTGGTCGCGAGTCGTCGGTTCGCGCCCTGGCTTCGCTGGGCATCCGGATCAACTCCATCTCGGACGTGACCCCGGTTCCCCACAACGGTTGCCGTCCTCAGAAGCGTCGCCGCATCTGATGTCAGCCGGTCGGTGCCTGTAAAAGGGCGCCGAACAAGCACCTCGCACGGGTTCTCTCGGCGAGGTGTTGCCGTTCCATGATCCCGACTTGATCGTCGGGTTATTTCTGGATCGGTTTGCCTGCTTGCTACAATCGCAGGTTCCCCGACGCTGGGCGGCTTGTTGCTGCCTGGTTCAATGAAGCCCACCGTCTGTGCGCCCAGGCCCGCAGACTCGCGCCGGCGCCCTTCAGGGGCTGGCGTCAGATCAAACAAGGACACCCAAAGTGGCACGTTACCTCGGACCCAAGGCCAAACTGGCCCGCCGCGAAGGCACCGACCTTTTCCTCAAGAGCGCCCGCCGCCCCATCAGCGACAAGGCCAAGTTCGACACCAAGCCTGGTCAACACGGCCGCACCTCTGGTTCGCGCACCTCCGACTTCGGCCTGCAACTGCGTGAAAAGCAGAAGGTCAAGCGCATGTACGGCGTGCTGGAAAAGCAATTCCGCCGCTACTTCGCCGAAGCCGAGCGCCGCAAGGGCAACACCGGTGCCAACCTGCTGGGCCTGCTCGAGTCGCGTCTGGACAACGTCGTCTACCGCATGGGCTACGCCTCCACCCGCGCTGAAGCGCGCCAACTGGTTGGCCACAAGGGCATCGTCGTCAACGGCGAAGTCGTGAACATCCCGTCCTACCTGGTCAAGACCGGTGACGTCGTCGCTGTTCGCGAGAAAGCCAAGAAGCAATTGCGCGTGCAAGAAGCCTACAAGCTGGCCGAGTCCATCGGTCTGCCGGGCTGGGTGCAAGTGGACGGCGCCAAGCTGGAAGGCGTGTTCAAGAAGACCCCGGATCGCGACGAGTTCGGCTCCGACATCAACGAATCGCTGATCGTCGAACTGTATTCGCGTTGATGCGAACGTTGGCCGCGTTGTGCGCCTTGCTGGTGCGCGCCGCGGCCCCTCGCCGTTGGGCTTTCGGGCTCGGCGGCGTGTGTTTTTCAGGGCCGGAGCATGGTGCTCCGGTTGGTCCAGCAGCCTTATCGGTGTAACGAGCCGAGGGTATTGACAGGAAGACCTCATGCAAACGAATTTGCTGAAACCCAAAGCCATCCAGGTGGAACCGCTCGGCGGTCACCGCGCCAAGGTCACGCTCGAGCCGTTCGAGCGCGGTTATGGCCACACCCTCGGCAACGCGCTGCGTCGCGTGCTGCTGTCGTCGATGGTCGGTTTCGCACCCACGGAAGTCACCATCGCTGGTGTGCTGCACGAGTACTCGTCGATCGACGGCGTGCAAGAAGACGTGGTCAACATCATGCTGAACCTCAAGGGCGTGGTGTTCCGTCTGCACAACCGCGACGAAGTGACCCTGGTCCTGCGCAAGGACGGCGAAGGTCCTGTCACCGCCGCCGACATCCAGACCCCGCACGACATCGAGATCGTCAACCCTGGTCACGTCATCGGCCACCTGTCGCAAGGCGGCAAGCTGGACATGCAGATCAAGGTTGAAAAGGGCCGTGGCTACGTGCCTGGCAACGTGCGTCGCTACGGCGAAGAGTCGAGCAAGGCCATCGGCCGCATCGTGCTGGACGCTTCGTTCTCGCCGGTCAAGCGCGTGAGCTATACGGTCGAAAGCGCCCGCGTCGAGCAGCGCACCGACCTGGACAAGCTGGTCATGGAAATCGAAACCAACGGCGCCATCTCGCCCGAGGAAGCGATCCGTGCTTCGGCCAAGATCCTGGTGGAACAGCTGGCTGTGTTCGCGCAACTGGAAGGCAGCGAGATCGCCGCTTTCGACGCGCCCGCCAAGTCGGCTCAGCACTTCGACCCGATCCTGCTGCGTCCGGTCGACGAGCTCGAGCTCACCGTGCGTTCGGCCAACTGCCTCAAGGCAGAGAACATCTACTACATCGGCGACCTCATCCAGCGCACCGAAACCGAGCTGCTCAAGACCCCGAACCTGGGTCGCAAGTCGCTCAACGAAATCAAGGAAGTGCTGGCTTCCCGTGGTCTGGCCCTGGGCTCGCGCCTGGAAGCCTGGCCGCCCCAAGGTCTGGACAAGCGTTGATATTTTGAAAGTGGATGCACCCAGGGCACTGGGGCATCCGGTGCACCCGGCGGTACCTTGAACCGGCCGCCGGTTTTGATAATGAAAGGAAAGCACCATGCGTCACGGTAACGGCCTCCGTAAACTCAACCGCACTTCGGCTCACCGCGCCGCCATGTTCCGCAACATGGCCAACTCGCTGATCGAGCACGAAGCCATCAAGACCACCGTGCCCAAGGCCAAGGAACTGCGTCGCATCGTCGAGCCGCTGATCACCCTGGCCAAGGTCCCGACCGTTGCCAACCGCCGTCTGGCTTTTGACCGCCTGCGCAACCGCGACAACGTGGTCAAGCTGTTCGACGTGCTGGGCCCCCTGTTTGCCAAGCGTCCTGGCGGCTACACCCGCATCCTGAAGATGGGCTATCGCGTGGGCGACAACGCTCCCATGGCCTTCATGGAACTGGTTGAGCGCAGCCACGCCGACGAAGCCGTCGAAGCTGGCGAGTGATCTCGGCTTGACGCCCCCGCTGGTCGACTTGGTCGGCCGGTGGTGAGGCTCAGAGCTCAAAAGCCCGTTGCGCAAGCAGCGGGCTTTTTTCTTGTGTTTCTTGGCTGATTTGGCGCCCGTGTATGGTCATGGCGTCAAAAACGTGCCATAATCTAAGTCTCAGTCGCGGGGTGGAGCAGTCTGGTAGCTCGTCGGGCTCATAACCCGAAGGTCGTTGGTTCAAATCCGGCCCCCGCAACCAAAGAACACATGGGCTCAAGCCACGCACACCAGTGCTTGAGCCCGGTGTTCGCAAAGCAAGTTTCAGAGCTTGCGTTTTTTGCGAATGCCATCACCTCATCTGGCGCGGGGTGGAGCAGTCTGGTAGCTCGTCGGGCTCATAACCCGAAGGTCGTTGGTTCAAATCCGGCCCCCGCAACCAAAAAACAAAAAGGCCCCCTGGCAACAGGTGGCCTTTTTTCATACGCGCGCCGCCCGCGGTGTGCTCCGCCGGGGGGCGAGTGCTGGGTCAGTCCAGCGGGGCGATCGGTGGGCGACGCAGAGCGCGCTTGCGCAGTCGAGCGACGACGAGTAAGCCGCTGCCCAGGCCTGCCATCAGCCATGCAGAAGGCTCGGGGACGGGCGAGATGCTCAGTCCCCTGGACACGAACAGGAAGCCGCGGGCGTAGAGCGGTGCCGTGGAACCGGTGTCTACATTGGCGAGCGCAAGTCCTGACAGATCAAGGTCGTATGTGCCTCGCTCGATGAGAAAGCTTGTCGGGCCGATATCCAGCGCGAAACTCTTGTTGCCGGTGCCAACCTGTTCCTGCGTCACCAGTTGGTTGAGCAACTCTTTGCCTTCGGGATCGCGCAGGATCACGCCAAAACCGAGCTGCGCACGTCCGGTCAGGGCGTTGACCAGCACGCCGCCAGACGCTGAAAACACCAGTGTTGCCAGTTGCCCGATGTGCTCTTCGCTGAAGCGGAACTGCTGCTGTGTCGAGAGGTCCACGAAGCTTCGGCCGGATTGCGACTGAGCGTCAACATTGAGCCCGCTGGGCGCATCGTCCAGAACCCTGGCCGATGCCAAGGTCCTGGGGCCGATCGTCAGCTCGGTCGGCTCGTTGCCGGTGAACTGGCGCACCTCGCGTTGCCCATCGGCTTGCACAATGACCGTGGAGCGTTCCCAGGTGGTTTCGGTCGAGGCGTGCGCCGACGACATCAACAACCACAAGCTCGTAACCACGAAGCGTCGCAGCTTGCCTTTCATGGGCCCTCCGGTGTGAATGATTTTCGAGTGATCATCCAGCACCACCCTCTGGGTGTCAACGCCGCAGGAGGCACGTGGCCGGTCGGCGCAGGCCTGAGGTCACGACAGAGCCGGGTAGTCTGTGTAGCCGTGCGGGCCTTGACCACCGTAGAGCGGCGCGTCTTTGAACAGCTCGTTGAGCGGCGCGTTTTCCTTGAAGCGGCGCACCAGGTCGGGGTTGCTGATCGTCAGGCGACCGAAGGAGATCAGGTCGGCGCGACCCGTGGCCACGGCTTCCTGAGCCATTTCCTTGGTGTAGCCGTTGTTGAGCATCCAAAAGCCGCTGTAGAGCTTGCGCAGCGCTTCGTAATCGAAAGGCGCGTTGTCGCGCGGGCCACCGGTGGCGCCTTCCACCACGTGGATGTAGACCGGGTGCAGCTTTTCGAGCTCGCGCACCACGTGCTCGAACAGCGGCTGAGGGTTGGACTCATTCGAGTCGTTGACCGGCGAGACAGGCGAGATGCGGATGCCGACTTTGCCGGCACCGATTTCGCCGATGACGGCGGTCATGACCTCGACCAGGAAGCGGGCGCGGTTTTCGATGGAGCCGCCGTACTGGTCGGTGCGGTGGTTGGAGCCGTCGCGCAGGAAGGCGTCGATCAGGTAGCCGTGGGCGCCGTGGATTTCGACACCGTCGAAGCCGGCCTCGATGGCGTGGCGTGCAGCGGTGCGGAAGTCATCGACGATGCCGGCGATTTCGGCGGTCTCGAGTGCGCGGGGCAGCGAGGTGTCGACGTAGCCGGCGCCAGGGATGTAGGTCTTGGCGTTGGCGCGGATCGAAGAGGGGGCCACAGGGGCGTTTTCGCCGGGCTGGAAGGCGGTGTGCGACATGCGGCCGGTGTGCCACAGCTGCACGAAGATCTTGCCGCCCCGGGCGTGCACTTCGTCGGTGACTTGGCGCCAGCCAGCGATCTGCTCGGGGGTGTGCACGCCGGGTGTGGACACGTAGCCCTGGGCCTGGGCCGAGACCTGGGTGGCCTCCGCGATGATCAGGCCCAGGCTGGCGCGCTGAGCGTAGTACTCGATGGTCATGGGGCCCGGCACGTTGCCGGCTTCGGCGCGGTTGCGGGTCAGGGGGGCCATCACCATGCGGTTGGCCAGCTGGATGTCGCCCAGCTGGAAGGGTTGGAACAGGTCGCGAACGGTTTCGGTCATGAGGGGCTCCGGTGAACAGGGGCGAAGGATGCGTCGGGTGGACGCACATGGGTTGAAGGGGCGGGACGATGTCGCTTCAGCCTGATGGCTTCGGTCCACGGGGAGGGTGGACTGAAGGTGATGCAGGGGGCGCCAGCAGGTGGTCGAGCAGCAGCGCGACGGTGTCGCTCAGCGGCCCGGTGTGGCGCTCGATCTTCATGCGCAGCAGGGCCCCTTCCCAGGCGTCCCAGAACAGCAGCGACAGGGTGCGGGCGGGCAGGTCTCGGCGCATGCTGCCTTCGGCTTGGGCGCGCTCGATCAGGTCGGCCAGGCGGACCCGCCATGCGTCGAGGCTGGTTTGCAGCACTTCGCGGCAGGGGGCGCTGGATTCGGCGACTTCGGCCGCGAAATTGCCCACCAGACAGCCTTGGCATTCGGTGCGGGCGTGGTGCTCGACGAAGCGCGCGAAGGTGTGGCGGATGGTGCCCAGTGCGTCCGAAGGTGCGTCGCTCAGGCATTGCGCCCAGGCTTGGTCCACCCAGTCGGCGTAGTGCCGGATGATCTGAGCGGCAAAGGCTTCCTTGCTGCCGAAGTGGTTGTAGAAGGAGCCCTTGGGCACGCCCGCCTGGTCGGTGATCTGCTGGATGCCGGTGGCGTTGTAGCCGTGCCGGTTGAACAGCAGGTATCCGGCGTCGGTCAGGCGCCGGGGGATGTCGGTGGGGTCGGCGGTGCGGGGCATGGGCAAAGAATATGACCAGTCGTCTTGAAATGTCGAGGGTCCCTGAATGCCCGTGCAAAGCAGGTGGTTTTTGTCGCGCCAGGGTGTTGCGCGGCTTGAACCTGGATCAACGGCGCGTGTGCTTGCGCGTGCTCACGTGCGCCTGCGAGCGCCGCTTTCACACTCTGGCCCTATGCTTGAGCCAAACCCGGGCGGCGTCCGCTCCGGGGCAAGCAAAACATGGAGCGCCATGACCGCCTACCGCAACCACACCTTCGATCAGATCGAGCCAGGCGCTGGCCTGGTTGTGCACCACACGGTCACCAGCCAGGAAGTTGAGCTGATGGCACTGGTCTCTGGCGAGGCCGACCCGTTCGCTGCCGATGGCGACGAGGCAGCACGCTGTGGGCCGGCTTGCGAGGGCGTCAGCGCCGAAGCGCTGGTGCACGGCATGCTCAAGCGCCAGCTGCCCGGGCCCGGCACGGTCATCATGGCGCACCAGCTCAGCTACACGGGCCGAGCCTGTGCGGGCGACGAGCTGGTGGCTTCGGTCACCGTGCTGGAAAAGCAGGCTCCCGACCGGGTGCTGTTCGATTGCCAGGTGCGTCGCGGAGACGATGTGTTGCTGGCTGGCACCGTCACGGTGAGGGCGCCGTTGACCAGCCAGGTGGTCGATGGGCGCGAGGCGCCCGACGTGGTGCTGCGTCGCCATGATGTGTTCGGGCGCCTGTTCCGTGAGTGCGAAGGCCAGCCAGCGGTGAAGTGCGCGGTGGTTCACCCCTGCGATGCGGCCTCGCTGAGTGGTGCGCTGGAGGCCGCCCGGCATGGCCTGATCGAGCCGGTGCTGGTGGGGCCCCAGGCCAAGATCCATGCGGTGGCCAAAGCCGGAGGCTGGGACCTGTCTGCTCACCGCGTGGTGCCGACCGAGCACAGCCACGCGGCGGCCGAAGCCGCAGTGGCCTTGGCCAAAGCGGGTGAGGTGCAGGCGCTGATGAAGGGCAGCTTGCACACCGACGAGCTCATGGCGGCGGTGGTGGCCTCGGGCACTGGCTTGCGAACCGGTCGGCGTGTCAGCCACGTGTTCGTGATGGACGTGCCGGCTTACCCGCGCATGCTGCTCGTGACCGATGCGGCCATCAACATCGCGCCCAGCATCCGGGACAAAGTCGACATCGTGCAAAACGCCATCGACCTGGCGCACGTGCTGGGTGTGGCCGAACCCAGGGTGGCCATCCTCGCGGCGGTCGAGACCGTCAACCCCGAGATGGTGGCCACCATCGATGCGGCCATGTTGTGCAAGATGGCGGATCGGGGGCAGATCACCGGTGGTTTGGTGGATGGGCCACTGGCCTTCGACAACGCCGTGAGCGTGGAAGCTGCGAAGACCAAGCACATCGTCTCCGATGTGGCAGGACGGGCCGACATCCTCATGGTGCCCAACCTCGAGGCGGGCAACATGGTCGCCAAACAGCTGCAGTACCTGGCGGGTGCGGACAGCGCGGGCATCGTGCTGGGGGCGCGTGTGCCCATCATCCTGACCAGCCGGGCCGACAGCGTGCGCACCCGGCTGGCGTCTGCGGCGGTGCTCAAACTGCTGGCTCGCGCGCAGCAGGAGCAGGCCGAGCGGCGGCAGGCTGAACTGGCGGCTCAGGCAGGTCAGCCATGAGCCAGGCCATCGTGGTGTTCAACGCAGGCTCGTCGAGCCTGAAGTTCTCGCTGTTCCCGGTGGACCTGAGCGAGCCCTGGTTGCATGGGCAGATCGATGGCCTGCAGAGCAAGCCTCGGCTGAAGGCGCATGCACCCGACGGTGAGGAGGTGCTGCAGCATGCGTGGCCGCCAGGGCAGGCGCTGACGCACGACGAGGCCCTGGCTTTTTTGCTGCAGGCACTGCAGCCCTTCCTCAAGGGGCACACGCTGTGCGCCGTGGGGCACCGCATTGTTCACGGGGGCAGCCGGTTCAGCGAGCCGGTCAAGCTCGACGACTCGGTGTTGGCCGAGCTGGATGCCCTGGTGCCTTTGGCCCCACTGCACCAGCCGCACAACCTGTCGCCTGTGCGGGCGCTGCAGCGTGTGGCGCCGGGCCTGCCGCAGGTGGGATGCTTTGACACCGCGTTCCATGCCAGCTGTCCGCCTTTGCACCAGCGCTTTGCCTTGCCGCGCGAGCTGCACGAGGCGGGCGTGCGGCGCTACGGCTTCCATGGCTTGTCGTACGAGTACATCGCCGGCCGCTTGCCCGAGGTGGACGCACGCGCGGCGAAGGGGCGCACCGTGGTCTTGCACCTGGGCAATGGCGCGAGCATGTGCGCCATGCAAGGAGGGCGCAGCGTGGCCAGCAGCATGGGCTTCACCGCGCTCGATGGTTTGATGATGGGCACGCGCTGCGGCAGCCTGGACGCCGGCGTGTTGCTGTGGCTGATGGACGAGCGCGGCATGGACGCGCGCGCCATCGAGCGCTTGCTCTACAGCGAGTCGGGTTTGTTGGGGGTGTCGGGCGAGTCGTCGGACATGCGCACGCTGCTGGCCAGCGAACGCGCCGAGGCACGCGAGGCCGTCGATCTTTACGTGCACCGCATCACCCGCGAGCTCGGCGCCATGGCCGCCGTGCTGGGTGGGCTGGACGCGGTGGTGTTCACGGCAGGCATTGGCGAGCGCGCCGCCCCGATCCGCGAGGCGGTGTGCCGGCAGGCGGCCTGGCTGGGCCTGATGCTGGATGAGCCTGCCAACCGCGACGCGCCCTTTTTGCAGGACGGGCAGCACTGGTGCATCAGCACCGCAGGCAGTGCCGTGTCGGCCTGGCTCGTGCCGACCGACGAGGAGCGGATGATTGCGCGGCACACGCGGCGGCTCGTGCTGGGCTGCTAGGCGGCCACCGAGGGGCGCCTGGGCGGCGGGTGCGGTCGCCGGGCTCGCCAGAGGTCTACAATCTCGGGTTCTACACAGGTTTCAACGTGCTGCCATTTGAGGGCGGCACCGGAAAGGACTCCCCATGTCGATGGACGACCGCGACGGCAAGATCTGGATGGACGGCAAGCTGGTGGAATGGCGCGACGCCAAGGTCCACGTGCTGACCCACACGCTGCACTATGGCTGCGGCGCCTTCGAGGGCGTTCGCGCCTACAACACCGTCAACGGCCCGGCCATCTTCCGCCTGCGCGAGCACACGGAGCGCCTGTTCAACAGCGCCAAGATCCTGCGCATGCCCATGCCTTACACGCTGGAGCAGCTGGAGCAGGCCCAGATCGACGTGGTCAAGGCCAACAACCTGGAAAGCGGCTACATCCGCCCGCTGATCTGGCTGGGTTCCGAGAAGCTGGGCGTGAGCCCCAAGGGCGCCAAGGTGCACGCCATGGTCGCCGCCTGGACCTGGGGCGCTTACCTGGGTGAAGAGGGCATGAAGCGCGGCATCCGCGTCAAGACCTCGAGCTACACCCGTCACCACGTCAACATCACGATGACGCAGGCCAAGGCGGTGAGCAACTACACCAACTCGATCCTGGCCAACATGGAAGCCACGGACGACGGCTACGACGAAGCCCTGCTGCTCGACAGCGCCGGTTTCGTGTCCGAAGGCGCGGGCGAGAACATCTTCGTGATCAAGTCCGGCGTGATCTACACACCCGACCTGTCGGCCGGTGCGCTCAACGGCATCACCCGCAACACCATTTTCGCGATCGCCAAGGACCTGGGCCTGGAGATCGTGCAAAAGCGCATCACCCGCGACGAGATCTACATCGCCGACGAGGCCTTCTTCACCGGCACCGCTGCCGAAGTGACCCCGATCCGCGAGCTCGACCGCATCGAGATCGGCATCGGCTCGCGTGGCCCGATCACCGAGAAAATCCAGACCGCTTTCTTCGACATCGTCAACGGCCGCAACGCCAAGTACGCCGAGTGGCTGACGCCGGTGCGCTGAAGCGCTCAAACGACCTGATCTGCTGACCCCCACGAAAGCAACATCATGAGCACCAGCACCCAAGCGCCCAAGAGTGTGATCGAAGTCGGCGCCGCTGACCTGCAAGGCCCAGGCGTCGTCTTCTGCCCGAACCCGAAGATGCCGGTTTGGAGCCACCACCCCAAGGTCTTCATCGACGTGGTCTCCGAAGGCGAAGGCCGCTGCCCGTATTGCGGCACGGTCTACAAGCTCAAGGACGGCGAGCACGTGCACCACGGCCACTGAAGGCAGCACGGCCCAGGTTCGCACCCGGCCCATCGGCGCCCGATGGGGCCGGATCAAAACAAGGAAGCCCGGCTCTTGGCCGGGCTTTTTTCATGTCCGCCCGCCGCCTGTCACAGCGGGCGGGGGCATCACATGGCGGGCTTGTAGAAGGCGTAGTCGGCGCGGTAGGGCACGACCTGCTTCTGGCCGAGCTGCTCGGCGCCGCAAGGCAGGGCAGGGGCCACACCGCCGACCGTCTTGAGGCGCTGGATGAAGCTCACGCCCTTCATCGCGCCTTCGCCCGTGGCCGGGTTGGCCTGCACCAACTGCAGCGGGATGTTGCCGGCCGGTGCGGGGCTCACGGCCAGCTGCTTGCCCGTGACCTTGGAGCCGTCGTTGGCCTCCCAGGTGGGGCCTGCGTAATACTTGCCCACGACCTGGCCCTTGGCGTTCGTCAGCGTGGCCACCGGGGCCACGAAGGCCCATTCGTGGCCGCCGCCGGCCTTCTTCTCGCGGCATTCGTAGGTGATCTCGCCGGTGCCCGTCGTGTAGAGGGACTGGGCCTGGCCTGCGGGCACGCGCACGGCGTCGGGCAGGGCAGCGTTGTCCACGCGGGGCTCGGTGGGCGCCATGCCGGCACAGCCGGTGAGGGCGCTCAGGGCGATGGCGGACAGGCTGGCGGCGGCGAAGGAAAACTGGGACATGGCGGGCTCCGGTTGGTTGAGGCGGGGGGGCGCTCAGGCCCCACACCTCGCACTACGGTTCGCGCAGCCCGTTTGGATGCAGTCAGATCTGCAGCTTGCCCACCGAGACGATCGGGCCGGTGGCCTTGCCACCCGGCGCGCCACCCGGTGGCTCGAGGGTGACGGCGAAGGCCGCCGTGTCGCGCAGCAACTCGGTGCGCAGCACGGTGGTGGGCTTGTCAGGCGAGAGCAGGCCCAGCGAGCGGGGCGCTCCCTGGGGTGGCACCGCCCACAGCTCCAGCGCTCGGTTGACGGCGATCGTCTGCCCCTCGCTCAGAGGTTTGACGACCAGGCTGCGTCCGTCGCCACTGACGCTGGCCACGAAGGACAGCGGGCGCACCGCGTTGCCCTCGGGTAGATCGGGCGCCGCCTGCATCACCACGACGATGGGCGGCTGCGAAGGCGCGGGCTGGGTCAAGGCCACGCCCAGTGCGATGGCTGCCACCGTGGCGCCCGCCGTGAGCGACTGCCACAGCACCAGCTTTTGCCACCAGCGCACGACGATGCTGGCGTGCTCGTGGACAGCTTGGACGGCTTGTGCAGTGGGGAACAAGCGCTTCTGGATGCCATCCCACACCTTGGCCGGTGGGGTGACGGGCTCGGTTGAAACCGCCAGTTGCGCCAGGCGGCGCTCCCAGTCCAGCGAGGCTTGCCGCAGGGTGGGGTGGGCGGGCAGCAGGGATTCAAAGCGACGGCGGGCGCCCCCACGCAGGGTGCCCAGCGCGTATTCGGCGGCCAGTCGATCGGCCAGATCAGGGCGGCTGTAATCCATCTCAGCTCAAGGCCAGCGAGGCCCGCTCCAGGCAATTTTTCAGACCTTGCAGCCCGCGCCGCACCCAGCTCTTGACGGTGCCCAGTGGCTGTCCGAGGTGATCGGCGACCTCGGAGTGGCTCAGCCCCTGGTAGTAGGCCAGGGCCAGGCTGTGCCGCTGGTCGCCGCTGAGCGTGTCCATGCAGGTCGACAAGGCCTTGGCCGTGCTGGCCTGGGCCAGGAGGTCAAGCGGCCCTGGGGCCTCGGATGCGATGTCGTCCAGCATGTCGGTGTCCTCTTCTTCAGGGCCCCCCGAACGGCTGCTGACCGTCTGTGGTGCGGCTTGGCCTCGGCGCAGGCTGTCGATGGCCCGGTTGCGCGCGATGCTGCCCAGCCACGTCGTTGGCTGGCTCATGGCCGGGTTGAAGCCCTGCGCCGAGCGCCAGACGTTGACGTAGACCTCCTGCAGCACGTCTTCTGCGAGGGCCCTGTCTGTCTGTATACGCAGCACGACGCCCAACAGATGCGGACTTGTGTCACGGTACAGCCGCTCGAATGCGGCCCGATCGCCCAGCGCAACGCGCGAAAGCAATTCGGCCAGGGCTTGCTGGCGAGGCGTTGGTGAATTTGACGAGGGCATGTCGCGTGTGGCGGCGTGGAGTTTCAGCGCATTCTAGGGACGATGAGAGCCCCTGCGGGGCCACCTACAATGGCTTGCATCATGAAGACCGCGAACGAATTCGTCCTGACCCTCTCGTGCCGGGACACCACCGGCATCGTCCATGCTGTCTCGGGCCTGCTGTACCAGGCGGGCTGCAACATCATCGACTCACAGCAGTTCGGTGACGTGCAGAGCGAAGACAGCACAGGGCTGTTCTTCATGCGCGTGCACTTTGCTGCGCCGCCTCACCTGGCGGATGCCGGCACACTGGGCAAGCTGTTCGGCCACGTGCGCGAGCAGTTCGGCATGACCGCCCAGATCCACGCCATGGCGCGCAAGCCCCGCCTGCTGCTGATGGTCAGCAAGCACGGTCACTGCTTCAACGACCTGTTGTTCCGCTGGCGCTCGGGATGGCTCAACGTGGACATCCCGGCCATCGTCTCGAACCACCCAGACTACGCCGAGTTGGCCGCCAGCTACGGCATCCCCTTTCACCACCTGCCGCTGCCCACGGGCTCGCCCGCCGAGGTCAAGCGCGCGCAGGAGCAGCAGGTCGAGGCGCTGGTTGCCGAGCAGGGCATCGACTTGGTCGTGCTGGCGCGCTACATGCAGATCCTCAGCCCCGAGTTCTGTCAGTTCCTGCAGGGCCGCGCCATCAACATCCACCACAGCTTCTTGCCCAGCTTCAAGGGCGCCAAGCCCTACTACCAGGCGCACGACCGGGGTGTGAAGCTGATCGGCGCCACGGCGCACTACGTCACCGCCGACCTGGACGAAGGCCCGATCATCGAGCAGGACGTCGAGCGCGTGGACCACACCCTGAGCCCGGAAGACTTCACCGCTGTGGGGCGCGACGTGGAATGCATCGTGCTTGCCCGCGCCGTGAAGTGGCACACCGAGCACCGCGTGCTCATGAACGGCCACAAGACCGTGGTCTTTCGCTGAACCCCGCGAGCTTCGATCGGAGTTGAACCATGTCCGACCCCCGCGCCAAGCAGACCGCCGCCGTGCTCATGACCACGGCCGATGAAACCGAGGTCTCGTTCTATGAGGCCATGCAGGCAGGTGACGTCGACCGCATGATGCTCGTGTGGGCCGACGAAGAAGACATCGCTTGCGTGCACCCGGGTGGCCCGCGCATGGTGGGCACGGTGGCCGTTCGCGCTGGATTCGAGGCCGTGTTCGCCAGTGGCCCGGTGCACGTGTCGATCGAGCACGTGCGGCGCATGGAGTCGGCCGTGTGCGCGGTGCACCACGTCACCGAGCGAGTCACCGCCACCGGCCCCGACGGCCCGCGCACGGCCTTCGTGATGGCCACCAACGTGTTTTTGCGCACGCCGCAGGGCTGGCGCATGGTGGCGCACCACGCCAGCCCCGGCATGACCGAAGACCTGCCCGACATCACCGAGCCGCGCGGCGTGTTGCACTGAGGCCAGGCGGCATGCAGGCATATCGCGCCCCCCGATGGCTGGCTGGCTCCGGTCTGGTGGCAGGCAATGCGCAGACGATCTGGCCGGCGCTTTGCAGCCGCGTGCACCCTGACCGCCGCGTGGGCCCGGTGGCCTACCTGCGCGAGCGCTGGGACACGCCCGATGGCGACTTCATCGACCTGGATTTTTTCCCGGCCGACGCGGTGGCCAAAGGCGCTCACCGGCCGGTGCCGGCGCCCTCGCTGGTGCTGTTCCATGGTCTGGAAGGATCGTCTCAGAGCCATTACTCGCGGGCGTTTGCGCTGTGGGCCCACGCCAGGGGTTGGGATTTCGTCGTGCCGCATTTCCGGGGCTGCTCGGGCGAGTTGAACCGCGCGCCCCGCACCTATTTCTCGGGAGACCACGCCGAGATTGACTGGATCCTGCGCCGGCTGGCGCTGCGCAAACCCGGGCCCATGCTGGCTGTCGGCGTCTCGCTGGGCGGCAACATGCTGCTGCGCTGGGCCCAGGAGGCGGGCGGCGAAGCCTCGCGCGTGGTGCGAGCGGTGGTGGCGGTGTCCTCGCCGGTGGACCTGACCGCGGTCAGCGAGAACATCAACCGCGGCTTCAACAAGCAGGTCTACACCCGCATGTTCCTGAAGTCGCTCAAGCCCAAGGCGCTGGCCAAGTTGCAGCAGTTCCCCGGTCTGGCCGATGCAGAGGCCATTCGCCGATCAGAGGATTTCCTGGCCTACGACAATGCGTTCACGGCCCGCATCCACGGATTCGCCGATGCACACGACTACTGGGCCCGCTGCGCCGCCAAGCCGCACCTGCGGCACATGCGCGACGTGCCTGCCCTGGTGCTCAACGCCCGCAACGACCCGTTCATACCGGCCTGGTGCCTGCCCACGCGCGGCGAAGTGGGGCCGGCGGTGACCCTGTGGCAGCCGCACGAAGGCGGGCACGTGGGCTTTCCGGCGGGGCGTTTCCCAGGGCACGTTGCCGACTTGCCGCAGGCCGTGGGCGCCTGGTTGCAGCAACACCTCTGAGGACCTGTTCATGGACGACATCGTCAAGGCGGCCATCCAGAAATGGCCCAACGTGCCCAACTGCTTTGACTGGTTGGGCCTGGATGCGCGAGGTGACTGGTACCTGCGCGATGCGGCCACACAGGCCGTTGGGCCGTTTCCTCTCTCGAAGGGCAGCCGCGTCACGCACGACAAGCTGCGCGAGTTCATCCAGCGCAACTACGAGCCCGATGCACAGGGGGCGTGGTTCTTTCAGAACGGGCCGCAGCGCGTGTACGTGGCGCTGGAGTTGGCGCCCATGGTGATCGGTGTGCGGCGTCATGCCCACGAAGGTGCGGCGGGGGCGGGCATTGCGGTCGCGTCAGCGGGAGGCGCGGGTTTCGTGGTCGAAACCCACACCGGGCAGCTCGTGCAGCAGGTGCGCAGCAGCTGGCTCGATGAACACGGCCACCTCTACCTGGACACCGAACACGGCCTGGGCGTGGTGCGCTCGCTCGACATGGACGCAGCGGCCGATGCCATCGAGGCCGCTGGCTGGGAGCCTGAAGAGATCGCGGCGGACGAGTTGCCGAGGCGTTTTGGTTTTGTGCTGAGGCCGCAGCCGCCGGGCTGAGGCACCGCGCGCATCGCCCCGAGCCCATGGCGCACGCCCAGCCGTGGCCGGCGCTGCCAGGCACTGCCTGTGTCGAGCAGGCAAGGAATTGAGCACGCAAAGAAAAACCGGCCCTGCAGGCCGGTTTGTCGTTTCAGGCGAAGGCCTGATCAGGGAGCCGACGCGGCGTCAGCCGAGGCCGACACTGCAGGGGCTGCCGGCTCGGCCAGCTTGCCACCCGAGTTGTTGACCATGTAGACCATGGCGCGGTGGACTTCGAGGTCGGAGAAGTCGCCACCACCTTGCGGGGGCATGGCGTTGAGGCCCTTGAGCGCATGCTCGAGCAGCTTGGCGTCGCCCTGGCCGATGCGACCGGACCAAGCGCCTGCGTCGCCGAACTTGGGCGCACCCAGCATGCCGGCGCCGTGGCAGTTCACGCACGAGCCCTTGTAGACCTCTTCACCCGAGCGCGGGCCGGTGTTGGCCGAGGCCAGTTTGATCTCGACCGAGCCCACGGGCATGATGCGCTGCGACACGGCTTGCGGGCTCAGGGCGTCGCTGCCAGCGGCCCCCTTGTTGGCCGAAGAGACGTAGTTGACCAGCAGGGCGATGACGACCACCGGCACCACGAAGGCGGCGAGGACGGCCGCGATCAGTTGCTGAGGGGTGCTGATCGGGCCTTGGTGGCCAGACTCTTGGGATTGAGGCGCTTGGCTCATGGGGTGTTGTGGGCTTGGGTGGAATGGACCCCGAATTATATGGGGTCACACTGCTAGAATGCGGCACGCGCAGCGCCCGTAGCTCAATGGATAGAGTACTGCCCTCCGAAGGCAGGGGTTGCTGGTTCGATCCCAGCCGGGCGCGCCATCACATCCGCAGGCTCAACTGCACGAACAGCGATCGCCCTGCCAGCGGCAGGTCACCCGGCACCAGCACCGGGATCGCGTCCCCCGGCGAATACAGGCTGGGCTCCTCCAGTTTGGCGTCGAACAGGTTGCGCACCGAGGCGCGGAACTCCCACCCCGAAGCAGAGCGCGGTGAGCGCAAGGTCAGGTCCATCGTGGCCTGGTCGTGCACTGGCTTGCGCGCGTCGCCAGGCGGGCGGCTGCGCCCGGCCACGTGGTTGACCTGGCTGCTCCACTGCCAGCCGCTGTCCCAGCGCCAGTCGGCACGGCCGTACAGGTGGTGGCGAGGGGCGTAGCCGGCGTCCTGGCCACTGGTCTCGTCGGTGGAGCGCTGCCAGGCGCAGTTGCCCGACAGGCTCACCGCGTGGCTCAGTTCGTGGCGCGCTTCCAACTCGAAGCCTTGGCCGGTCTGTTTGCCGGTGTTCTGGAACACCTGCGGGCTGCCGGTGGGCGAGATGATGTCGCGCATGCCATGTCGAAACAGGCTCAGTTGCAGCAGGGTGTCGGAGCGGGCCTGCCACGAGAACGCGAGCTCCGTCGTCTGGATGGTTTCGGGCTTGAGGTCGGGGTTGCCGCGCAGCACCGGGTTGTTGATGCTGTAGAGCTCCATGAAGGCCGGGGCCCGGAAGGCGCGGCCGTGCAGGAGTTTGGTGGTCAGGTCCAGGCTGGTGTCCCAGACCAGGGCCACGCGCGGGTTGGTGGTCGAGCCGACGTCGGAGTAGCGGTCGTGGCGCACGCCGGTGGTCAGCGTCCAGTCGCGGGCGAGGTTCCACTCGTCCTGCAGGATGAGGTGGTCGACCTTGCGGCGGTGCGGCTTGATGAAGGCGTCTTCGACGGGGACCTCGACGACCGAGCCGTCGCCCAGCAGCACGGGCGGTTGACCCTCAGATAGCACGAAATTTTTGTGCTCGCGCGCGCGGTAGAGGTGCAGGTCTTCATGGCCCATGCCGAAGCTCAGCCGGTGGTCGAACCAGCCGCTGTAATGGGCCATGACGGTGGCTCGCCACTGGCGCTCCCAGGTGTTGGGTGAGCCGCGCATGCCGTTGGGAAAGTTGCCGCCCCAGGCCCCGGCCGGGTAGAGCAGCAGCGGGTCGTACTGGGCGTTGAGGTGCATGCCGCTGAGGTGGGCCTGCAGGCGCCAGTCGGAGCTCAGCGGGACGTCGTCGAGGGCCAGGCTGAGGTAGCTGCGGTTGGCGCGGCCTTTGCTGGATGGGTCGAGCGAGCTGGCGGCACCCCCACCCAGGCCGATCTGGTCGCGACCCATGTGGCCGATGCGAACCTGGGCGTGGCCCCACTTCAGGCTGAGTTGGCCATCGAGCATGCGGTGGCCCAACTGGGCCGGCCCGGGCGCCAGGCTGGCCTGGCTGCCGTAGAGCTTGTCGATCTGGGTCTGGGCGTCGGAGCGGATGAGCGGCTTGTCGCCGTCTGTCTGGGCGTGTTGCAGGTAGGCGGCCACTTCCCACGGGCCCCATTGCGCGCTGTGCAGGGCCCAGGCGCTGCGTGAATCAAAGCTGCCCATGCGCGCGCCGAATTCGGTGCCGGGGATGTCGGCTGTGCCCTTGGTGACCAGGTTGATGACCCCGGCGTAGGCGTCGGCGCCGAACATGGCCGAGCCAGGCCCCCGGATCACCTCGACGCGGGCGATGTTCTCCAGCGGCATGCCGGCCCAGCCGTTGCCTCGGTTGCCGATGAATTGCATGGTCAGCGGCATGCCATCGAGCAGGACCAGCGTTTGCGGGTTGAACTGGCCATGGATGCCGCGGATCAGGTAGAGCGGGTTGTAGCCCTGAATGTTGCGGCTGACGTGCACGCCAGGCACGGTCTCCATCACCTCGTCGAGGTCGGTGGCGCCGATGCGCGAGATGTCTTCGGCGGAGACGACGCTGGCCACGGCGGGCGCCCTGCGAAGCGACTGCGAACGCCCGGTGGCGATGCTGACCTCGGGGCTTTGCATGACGACGCGGTCACCGAACGCTGCGGCCAGCTCCTCTTCGTCACGGCTGACCTGTGCCCCGGCGTGTGCGCTGAGCAGCAGGCAGGTCAGGGGGACGCCGAGTCGCGCGACGGCTTGCGCGCAGGATGCGAGCGGCCGCAGCTTCAAGGGCTCGAGTGAGCGTTGGGGGCGGTGGTTCATGTGGGCCCTTCGTTGGGCGGCCTGGCGCTGGCGTCTGGCGAAGTGTCCGAGTGGGCTTCGACCTCGCGCTGCCAGCTCAAGCCCAGCGTCTGACCGATCAGGTCAAGCAGCTCCTGACGGTCAAAGGGTTTGGCCAGGAAGGCGTTGGCACCGGATTGCTGGGCGTCCTGGCGGTGTTGGTCCGAGGCGTTGGCAGTCAGGGCGATGACGGCGATGTCCTGCGTGCCCTGCGTGGCGCGCAGCATCCGGGTGGCAGACAGGCCGTCCAGCACGGGCATCGCCAGGTCCATGAGGACGAGGTCGGGTGGGCAGCGTTGGGCCAGCTGAACGGCCTCCTGGCCATCGGCGGCTTCGAGGGTGTCAAAGCCCAGTGGACGCAGCATTTCCAGCAGCAGCTGGCGGTTGGTGGTGACGTCATCGACCACCAGCACCAGCTTGCGCGGGCCGTCGTAGCCGATGATGTGGCGGGCCTGAGCGGCCGTGATCGCCTCGGCGTGGACCACGGGCAAGGCCAGGTCGAACCAGAAGCAGCTGCCCGCGCCTTCGCGGCTGTCGAGGTGGATGTCGCCACCCATCAGGCGCACCAGCTGGCGGCTGATGGCCAGGCCCAGGCCGGTGCCCTGTGCGCGGCTGTGCGAGTCACCGGCTTGTTCGAAGGGCTCGAAGATGCGATCTCGGTCGGCTTCGCGCACGCCCGGGCCGCTGTCGCGAACCGAGAAGCGCAACGTGACCTGTTCGCCCGCCAGGGTTCCGGGCACCGGTTCGATGTCGAGACTGACCTCGCCGGCTTGCGTGAACTTCAGCGCGTTGCCCAGCAGGTTGATGAGGACCTGGCGCAGGCGTTGGTCATCGACCAGCACGCCTTGGGGCACCGCGTCGGCACAGTGCATGCGCAGCGTCAGGCTCTTTTGCTGGGCCTTGATGCCCAACACGTTGTGGAGCTGCTGAGCCAGCTGGCGCGGCTGCACGGGCACCGGGGCCAGCGCCGTGTGACCGGACTCGATGCGCGAGAGGTCAAGGATGTCGATGATCAGGCGCAGCAGCAGCCCACCGCTGTCGTGCACCGTCTGCACGATGTGGCGCTGGCGTTCGGTGAGCGTGCGGTCCATTTGCAGGATCTGCGCATAGCCCAGGATGGCGTTGAGCGGCGTGCGCAGCTCGTGGCTCATGCGGGCCAGGAAGTCGGTCTTGGCCTGGCTGGCCACTTCGGCGCGCTCCTTGGCCTCTTGCAGCTCGAGGGTGCGCTCGCGCACCAGGGCCGAGAGGTTGAGCTGGTGGCGCTGCAGCTCATCGCCCCGCTCCTGCAGGGCCGAGATCATGCGGTTGAAGGCGGTGGCCATGCGCTGCACGTCCTGCGGGCCCTGCACCACCGTGCGCACCCGTGATTCGCCTTGTTCGGCGCGCGACATGGCTTGCGACAGCGATTGCAGCGGGCGGCTCAGCCGCTGGCTCAACCATCGCAGCATGCCCAGGAACAGCACCGAGATGACCAGCGAGGTGCCGACGTTGACCAAGAAGATGTTGGCGACCGTGTGCGCCAGCGTGGCCTTGCTGAGCACCACGGTGACCTGCCCCAGGCGCTCGGCCACCGGGGGGTCGACGTCAAATGGGGTGCTGTTGGGCTCTGACCAGACCGGTGCCACCACGTACCAGGCGTGCTCGTCTTCGGCTGCGAGCAGGGGGGATCGGTCGGCATCCAGGGGGGCTGGGGGCACGTCGGTGCGCTGGAAATGGGTGCTGCCTTGCGAGGCCAGCAGCTGGTGGTCGGCGGTGCGCACCTCGATGCGCAGCACGTCGGGGAAGGCCAGCGTGGCCGCCGTGGTGCGCCTGCTGCCAGGCTGGTTTCAGGCCCACGTGCAAGCGCCGACCTTTTTGGTGCTGCCGCTGTGGATGAAGCGGCCCAACCAGCCTGATGTGGTGCTGGGCATGATCTACGTCGACCAGGCCGAGGCCGGTGGCCTGGTGCTGGACGAGCGCACCTTGTCCTTGCTGCGCACGCTGCGCAACCAGGTCATCATGGCCTTCAAGCAGACGGCGGGCTGAGGGCTATCATCGCGCCCCATGTTCCGCATCGTCCTGGTCCACCCCGAGATCCCGCCCAACACCGGCAACGTCATCCGGCTGGCGGCCAACACCGGCTGCGAGCTGCACCTCATCGAGCCGCTGGGTTTTTCGATGGACGACAAGCTGCTGCGCCGGGCCGGGCTCGATTACCACGAGTACGCACCGGTGAGGCGCCACGCCAGCTGGCAAGCCTTCGTGGATGCGATGCAGCCTGACGCCTCGCGGATGTTTGCGTTCACCACGCGCGGCAGCCGGCCCTTCGGCGAGGTGAGCTGGCACAGCGGTGACTGGTTGGTGTTCGGGTGCGAAACGGCTGGCCTGCCGCCCGAGTTGCGCGAGACCTTCCCACTGCCCCAGCGCGTGCGCTTGCCCATGCGGGCCGACCAGCGCAGCCTCAACCTGAGCAACGCGGTGGCGGTGGCGGTGTTCGAGGCCTGGCGCCAGAACGGCTACGCGGGTGGGGGCTGATCTGCCCGACCAGGCGCCGGGCGTGGTCTCGGGCTTTCATCGGCCTGGCGTCAGCCTTCGGCCTTGGCCTCGCGGCGCATCAGCGCACCCACGGCTTGTGCCGGGCCCATGCGACCCTCCAGCACGGCCACCACGGCTTCGGTGATGGGCATGCTCACGCCCAGGGCCTGCGCGCGTTGCCACACGGTGGGCGCGGTGTAAACGCCTTCGGCCACGTGACCCAGCTCGTGCAGGATCTGCGGCAGCGGCTTGCCCGTGGCCAGTTGCAGCCCGACGTTGCGGTTGCGCGAGAGGCTGCCGGTGGCGGTCAGCACCAGGTCGCCCAGGCCCGACAGGCCCATGAAGGTGTCGGGGCGTGCGCCCAGGGCCACGCCCAGGCGGGTCATCTCGGCCAGGCCGCGCGTGATGAGGGCGGCGCGGGCGTTCAGGCCCAGCTCCAGGCCGTCGGCGATGCCGGTGGCGATCGCCAGCACGTTCTTGACCGCGCCGCCCACTTCGACACCAACCGGGTCGGGCGAGGTGTAGACGCGCAGCGAATCGGAGTGGAAGGTGCGCACGGCCAGCTCGCCGAGCGAAGCGTCGGGGCTGGCGGCGACCAGTGCGGTCGGTCGGCCGATGGCCACTTCGTGCGCGAAGCTCGGACCGGAGAGCACCCCGGTGCGCGCCTGCGGGCTCACGGCCCGCGCGATTTCATGCCCCAGCCGACCGGTGCCTTTTTCGAAGCCCTTGCACAGCCACAGCGCAGCGGCGTCAGCCGGCAGGCGTTGCAGCACCTCGGCCAACGCCGCCATGGGCGTGCCGATGATGATCAGGCCTTGTCGTGCGTGCGCGTGCGCCACGGCCTGAGCGAAGTCGGCCGAGACTTGCAGCGCCTCAGGGAAGGGGGCGTCGGGCAGGTAGCGCGCGTTGCGGCGCGCTCGCTGCATCTCGGCCGCCTGGGCGGCGTCGCGCGCCCACAGGTGCACCGGCACGCCTTGTCGCGCCGCGCTGATGGCCAGCGCGGTGCCCCAGGCGCCGGCCCCCAGGACCGTGATCGGTGGGGTCATCCGCTCAGGCGTTGGCCTGCTGGGCAGCGGCTTGCTGCAGCTGCGACTCGTACATGGCCTGGAAGTTGACTTCGGTCAGGTGCACGGCGGGGAAGCCGGTGCGGTTGAGCGTGTCGGCCACGGTGGCGCGCAGGTAGGGGTAGACGATCTGCGGGCAGGCGATGGCGATGATCGGCTGCAGTTGCTCTTGCGGGATGTTGCGGATCTCGAACAGGCCGGCTTGCTTGGCTTCGATCAGGAACAGCACCTTGTCGTTGACCTTGGCGGTCACGGTGGCGGTCACGGCCACTTCATAGATGCCTTCAACCACCGGTTCGGCGTGCAGGTTCAGTTGCACGTCGATCTGGGGTTGGCCCTGCTCCAGCAGGATCTGCGGGGCGTTGGGCAGCTCCAGGGACAGGTCCTTGAGGTAGATGCGCTGGATGGCAAAGCTGGGCTGGGCTTGTTCGCTCATGACGGTTCCTTGGTTTGTTCGGTGGGCCCGGGCGTCGCAGGTTGCGCGCTCTGACGGGTCTGTCTCCGGTGCGGGGGATTATGGCGCAGCGCCGTGACAGGCCTGTCACAGGGCTGAGGGGGGTGTTGCCTCAGGGTTTGCCCGCTCGCCCAGGTAGCGCAGCAGGTCGGGCAGCTTGAGCCCGGGGCTGTAGAGCCAGCCCTGGAACTGGTCGCAGCCCAGCTCCTGCAACAAAGCTTGCTGGCTGGGTGTCTCGACGTATTCGGCGATGACGTTCACCCCTTGCGAAGAGCCCAGGCGAGTCACCGTGCGCACGATGTCCTGGTTGACCAGGTTGTGCTCGATGCCCCGCGTGATGCAACCATCGAGTTTGATGGCGGACAACTTGATGCGCTGCAGGTACAGCAGCGAGGTGTAGCCCATGCCGAAGTCGTCCATGCTCAGGGCCACGCCCAGGTCCTGCAGGGCGTGCAGGGTGCGGTCTGAGGCCTCGGTGATGTTGAGTGCCCGGCCCTCGGTGACTTCGAGCTTGAGCTGGCCAGGCGCGACCTGGTGCTGTCTCAACGCCTGAGCGACGGTGGTCGGCAGCGAGCTGCTCTCAAGCTGAACCGGCGAGACGTTGACGGCCACTTTCACCTCATGCCCGGACCTCTGCCAGGTCGCCAGGTCGCGGCAGGCGCGGTCGATCGCGAAGGCGCCGATGCGGTGGATCAGCAAGCACTCTTCGGCCGGGTTGATGATGGCCGGTGCCGGGATGAGGCCGTACTCGGCATGCTCCCAACGGATCAAAGCCTCGACGCTGACCACGCGCCCCTGCATGTCGTGCACGGGCTGGTAGACCAGGTACACGCGCTCGCTGCCCAGGTCCTTCTCGAACTCCTTGACCAGCGCCCGAGCGATGCGCCCGTAGCGATCGGTCCGCTCGAGCATGCCCTCGCTGCCGCGCACAGGGGCGCAAAGGAAATTGAGCGTGTCCTTGAGCATGGCCCCGAAATCCTGCTTGCGGTCGCGCTCGAGCCTTTGCACGAAGGGCAGGTAGATCAGGGTCGACAGCAGCAGCCCGCCCAGCTGGATGGCAACGCCCACCCACGAGCCGGTCAGCAGGTGCCCGGACAGCAGGATGGGCGTGGACCAGCTGACCGCCTCGGTCGGCCCCGACGGGGGCAGCCAGCTCAGCACCGCGCTGGCCAACAGGCTGTTGAGCAGCGGCGCGGCCACGAAGGCCCCCAGCCAGCGCAGCCCGAACACCAGGGGGATGCCAAAGAGCAGCAGCTCGTTGACGTTGATGATGGCTGGCAGCACAGAGGCCCAGGCCAGGCGACGCATGACCGGGTCGCGCCCGCGCAGCAAGATGGCCAGGATCAGGCCCCAGGTGGCGCCAGCGTCGCCCAGGTGCGCAAAGGCGTTGACCACCATCGGGTTGCCCAGGGGGTGAGACAGGTCGGCACCAGGCGGGGCGATCCAGGCCGAATCCTGCTCGCTCCAGTGCAGGATGATCTGACCGCCGTTCACGCCCACCAGCCACAACAGCTGGTTGACCAGGACCAGCACCGCGTTGAGCAACCAGGTCCCCAGGCTCTGAACCTGACCGAGCGCCACGTGCATCGGCGCCAGTGAGGTGTTCAGGGTGTGCAGGCCAGCATGAGCCAGAGAAGAGGTGGCCCACGCACAAGCCATCACCACGGCGCCGAACGAGGCCATGCGGATGCCGAACTGAAGGGTGTCGCCGATCTGGTAGTCGATGGCGTGCCGGGGCGCAGGGAAAGTGCGCTCCAGCAGGTGAAGCACCTCGGCGGTGAAAACGCCCAGCACCAGGCCCTTGAACAGGCTGGCGTAGCCCAGGTCTTCGAGCACCACCTGGCCTTCGGGGGCGACACCCAGCACGAAGGTCGCGGCGGCGACCAGCGAGGTCCCGGCCATGGAAGGAAAGTGGCGGCGCTCCTTTTCGTCGAGCAAGAGCGAGATCCGCGAGGCCACGATCATGGCGCTGGTCATGCCCGTGATGCCGTTCGTGGCCTGCACCAGGGTGGCCGCTGCGGCGGTCCAGTCTGCGCCGAACACACTGGCCATCGCTTCCCGGTAAATGGGCAGCGGAAGGTACAGGGCCGCGTTGGCCAGCGCCCCGATCAAAGCCAGCGGCAGCAGCAGGATCAGCGCGTTGCGGATGCCTTCCGCCCACAGGGACAGCTTGTCACGCCAGGCCAAGGTGTCTCCACGCTGGTCAGTGTGCGGCCATCATCGTGGAGCGAGCCTTGGCACACAAGGCGGGGCAGCCCGCATGCCGCGGCACGTGTGCACCGCGCGCCACGCGTCAGGGCAGGCCGCTCAAAGCAGCATCAGCGCCAGCGCGATGCCGGCGGGCAGGGCCTGGATCGGCAGGATGCGCCAGCTCGCCGAGGCACCGCCGAACACCCCGGCGATCACCACGCAGCCCAGGAAGAATGTGCGGATGTCGGCGCCCGCAGCGCCCAGCCAGCAGCCCCAGGCCAGGCCGGCCGCCAAAAAGCCGTTGTACAGGCCCTGGTTGGCCGCCAGCACCCGGGTGGATTCGGCGAACTCTCGGGTCAGGCCGAAAGCCTTGCGCCCAGCGGGCCGGGTCCACAGGAACATCTCCAGAACCAGGAAGCCCAGGTGTTGCAAAGCCACGAAGGCGGTCAGCCACAGGGCCAGGGTGGAGGTGAAGGCGAGGGTGTCCATGCGGTGGCGCTGTGTCGGCGTGCAGTTGAGTTTTTTACTGTAGAGTACAAAAATCAATGCGTCAATGAATTTTTGACTGACTGGTAAGAATGAATGCCAAGCCTCGGGGCCGCCCCCGTGCCTACGATCCTCAAACGGTGCTCCAGCAGGTCCAGCAGGCCTTCTGGGGCAAAGGCTATGCCGACACCTCGCTGGACGACCTGTGCGAAGCCGCTGGCGTCAACAAGGCCAGTCTCTACGCGGGCCTGGGTGACAAGGCGCAGCTCTACCGCCTGGCCCTGCAGAGCTATGTCAAGCAGGTGGGAGACGGCATGGCTGCCGCGCTTGACGCGCCAGGCCTGACCTTGGCTCAGGCGCTCGAGCGGCTGCTGGCGCAGACGGTGGCCATTTACCGAGGTGCCCGGGGGTGTTTCATGGTGTCGACCGCGCCGATGGTGGCCTGGCAGGACGAAGCCGTGCGGGCGCTGATGCAGCAGGCGCTGGCGGGGCAGTCGGCCTTGCTGGCGGCGCGCTTCGAGCGTGCCGCACGCGAAGGCGAGTTGAGCGATGCGCTGCCGGCGTCAGCGCTGGCGGGCCTGTTCGCGGCGCTGATGCATTCGCTGTCGTTGAGGGCGCGCGCTGGTTTGCCCGAGCCCGAACTGTTGCGCTGGGCTCAGGCGGAGCTGGCGCTGTTGCTGGCCCTGGCGCGGCCTGTGTGACGTGATGCCGGCCAGCGTCTGAACGGCTGAGGGGCCTGTTGCCCGCTCAGTCCCTGAAGGCTTGAAGGCCTGGAGACCTGGTGTCAGGCCTGACCAGCCAGCATGGGCAGCAAGCCACCACGTTGGTCCAGCGCGATGAGGTCATCGCAGCCGCCCACATGGGTCTCGCCGATGAAGATTTGGGGCACGGTGCGCCGGCCCGTGATGGCCATCATGTGGTCGCGCTGGCTGGGGTCCAGGTCGATGCGGACTTCTTCGATGGCCTCGACCCCGCGCTGCTTGAGCAGCATCTTGGCCCGCTGGCAGTAGGGGCAGACCTGGGTGGTGTACATCTTGACGGCTTGCATGGTGCGGCAGGTGCAGGGTGGTGCGGTGGAGGGGGCAGCGCCAGGCAGGCGCGGCAACGCCATTGTCCCGCCAGAGCGATGCCCGCCTGGCGCGTGGGGACTAGCGTGCGCCTGCCACGAAAGCTCGCTGGCTGGCGCCGTTGGCGTCGTTGGCGGCGTGATGCACGCCTGCGCCGCTGAATCAGGCCTTGCTGGCCTTCTCGATCGGCAGGTTGGCTTCTCGCCAGGCCTTGAGGCCACCTGCGAGCGACTGCACGTTCTCGTGCCCCATCTTTTTCAACTCGACCACGGCCTTGGCAGAGCGCTGACCGCTGGCGCACACCACCACGATGGGCAGCTTTTTGTTGCCGGGCAGGCCCTTGGCGGTGCCCAGGTCGGCCAGCGGGATGTGCTTGGCGCCCGCCACGTGGCCAGCAGCGAACTCTTCGGCGCTGCACACGTCGATGACGACGGCTTTCTCCTTGTTCATCAGCTGCACGGCCAGGGCTGGCGTGATGCCGCCGTTGCCGGCTTGCTGGAGCTGCTGCCAAAGCAGGATGCCGCCCGAAGAGGCTGCGGCCAGGATCCAGATCCAGTTGTCGGCAAGGAAGCTCGAGGAGGTCATGCAGGGGTGCTTTCGCGAGAAGAGACGTCAGGGGCCCGGGAAGGGCGTCGGCCAGGGACCCGATGCACGGGGGGCACAGGTTCACCAGGAATCGGCCGCGATTTTATAATCGAGGGCTAGCCTCATCAGAAACCACCGAGACCCGACCATGTACAAGCTCGTGCTGATCCGCCACGGCGAATCGACCTGGAACCTGGAAAACCGCTTCACCGGCTGGACCGACGTGGAGCTCACGCCCACTGGTGTGTCGCAGGCCATGTCGGCCGGCAAGCTGCTCAAGGCCGAAGGCTACGAGTTCGACGTCGCCTACACCTCGGTGCTCAAGCGCGCCATCCACACCCTGAACTACGCCCTCGACGAGATGGATCGCAGCTGGCTGCCCGTCGTCAAGGACTGGCGCCTCAACGAGCGCCACTACGGCGGCCTGCAGGGCCTGAACAAGGGCGACATGGCCAAGCAGTACGGCGACGAGCAAGTGCTGATCTGGCGCCGCAGCTACGACACCCCGCCGCCGGCCTTGGAGCCCACCGACCCGCGCGGCCAGCGCCAGGACCTGCGCTACGCCAAGCTCAACCCCGAGCAAGTGCCCCTGACCGAGTGCCTCAAGGACACCGTCGCTCGCGTGGTGCCTTACTGGACCGACGTGCTGGCCCCGGCCATCAAGAGCGGCCAGCGCATCGTCATCGCCGCGCACGGCAACTCGATCCGCGCCCTCATCAAGTACCTCGACAACATCAGCGACAACGACATCGTCAGCCTCAACATCCCCAATGGCATCCCGCTGGTGTACGAGCTCGACGCCGACCTCAAGCCCATCAAGCACTACTACCTGGGTGACGCCGAAGCGGCTGCCGCAGCGGCTGCCGCCGTGGCCAAGCAAGGCAAGGCCTGACCCTGGCCGGGTGCTTCGCCCACCTCGCGGCGGCCGCCCCGCTGTCGCGGTTGGCGATCAGGGCTTGAGGGCCCAGATCACCGGGCAGTGATCTGACAATTGACGGCCTTGGTCAGAGGCATCGAACGACAGGCGCGCAAAGCGCCTGTTGCCGTTTTGGGCCGCCAGTTTCTGGTCGATGAAGATGTCGTCGATGTACTGCCGGTGCTTGTCGTCGGCGGTGCAGCCCGTGTAGCGCTGGCCCTCGGTGGCCCTCAGCAAGGTCGCGCCTCGGGGCACGTCGTCGCTCCAGGCTTGCACCAGGTTGAAGGGCGCGCCTTCGTCGGGGCCGGCGGGGTAGCGGGCGTCTTTGTCGAGGTGGCGGTTGAAGTCGCCGAGCAGGGCGAATGCCGTGCCCTCGCGCACACGTTGATCGACCCATGCTTCGACCACGGGCACCTGCTGACGCAGCCGTGCGCAGGGCTCGAAGCTGCGGTCGAGCTTGCCGGTGAAGCAACCGCTTTTGAGGTGAACGGCCAGCAGTCGGACCTCGCGCGAAGTGCCGGGCCACAGGGTCACGTCGGCACCGGCACGCGTGCCGCCATCGATGTCGAGCGCGGTCAGGTCACCGTTGCAGCGAAAGGGCACGCCCTCTCGGATGGCAAAGCCCACCTTCTGCGGGTGAGCCCGTTGGGTGAAGCAACCCAGCTGCCAGCCTTGCCGAAAGACCTGTCTGGCGGCTTCGGGGCCATCGACTTCCTGCAGCGCCACGACATCGACTCGGTGCGTGTCATGCAGCGACTGGGCGCTGCGGGCCAGCGCGTCCAGGTCGGCCTGGGTGCGCGAGGGCGGCGGCGTGCGACCGGGTGTGCAGGGCAGGGCGCGGTCCTGGCTGCGCGGTTGCTGGCTGGTGCAGCGCGCGGCCAGCCGCTCGTGCTCGGCGGGCACCATCAGCCATTCCATGTTCCAGGTGGCGAGGGTGACGCCGCTGCCAACACCGGCCGACGTCGTGCCCAAGCCCAGCTTCTGCAGCCATCCGGCGTGGGCCGTGGAGGCAGCCAGCAGCGCCAGGGCCGCGCAGGCCTGCTTGAGCGGGTGAGCGCGCGCGTGCGCATGCCGCCGGTCGGTGCGGGACCTGTGCGGCCGTGGCGACACAGGTGCTGGGAGGGGGGGAGAGAGGGCCCGTACAGCAGCCAGCAGGCGGCGCACGCGTCCTCAGGCGCCGAGCGCGACGCGGTCGAGCGTGTAGTTCTGCGGGCCGGCCACGGCGATCTTGATGGCGCCGATGCGGTTCGCCAGGGCCACCGACTTGACCAGGTCCCAGCCTTGCGACAGGCCGTGCAGCAGACCGCCACGGAATGCGTCGCCACAGCCGGTGGGGTCGACCACCGCAGCGGCCTTCACGCCGGGCACGTGGGTTTTTTCGCCTTGGATGTAGACGTTGCAGCCGTCTGCGCCCAGGGTCTCGATCAGGCCCTTGAGGTGCGGGGCCTTCGAGATCTCGGCCAGGCTCTGACCGGTGCGGTCGGCCAGCAGCTTGGCTTCGTAGTCGTTGACCGCCACCCAGGTGGCTTGCGACACAAAGCGCTTGAGGTCTTCGCCGTCGAACATGGGCAGGCCCTGGCCCGGATCGAAGATGAAGGGGATCTTGGCGGCTTGCAGCTGGGCGGCGTGCTGGATCATGGCGTCGCGGCCGTCCGGGGCAACGATGGCCAGCTTGATGGCAGGATCGGCCTGGATCTGCAGGCGGTGAGCCTGGCCCATGGCGCCGGGGTGGAAGGCCGTGATCTGGTTGTTGTCCTGGTCCGTGATGATGATGGCCTGGGCGGTGTAGTCGTCTTCCACCGTCATCACGTGCTTGAGGTTCAGGCCCTGCTGCTCGAGGTGGTTGCGGTAGAGGGCGCCGTCTTTGCCCAGCGTGGCCATGATCAGGGGTTCGCCACCGAGTTGCTTGAGGCTGTAGGCGATGTTGCCGGCGCAGCCGCCGAATTCCTTGCGCATCGAGGGCACCAGGAAGGACACGTTCAGGATGTGCACCTGCTCGGGCAGGATCTGCTGGGCAAAGCGGCCTGGGAAGGTGGTGATGGTGTCAAAGGCCAGGGAGCCGCAGATGAGCACGGACATGTTGTTGCTTTCAGCGATGGACGCTCAGGGGTAGAAAAGTTCGGCGGTGTAGCCGGCTGGGGCCAGGTCATTGAGGCGCAGCGACCATTGCAGGACGGTGCTCTCGCCAGCCGGAACGGCCTCGGGCACGGACAACAGCGGCATGCCTTCTCCCTTGGCGATCTGGGCGTCGGTGGGTGCAAAGGCCCGGCGGGCGATCACGGCGCCACGGTCGTCGGTGAGGGTCAGGTCGATGTGGGGCCAGGCCAGCTCCACGGTGGCGCGGTTGTTCACGGCCACGGTCAGGCGGTAGCGGTCAGGGCCTTCGGAGGCGGTGCGCACCAGCGTGGCGTTGTCCACCTGCAGGGCGTCCAGCCGCATGGGTGGCCGGATCTGGCAGCCGACCTGCGCGCACCAGGCGTTGAGCAAAGGGCGGCTCGATGGGTGGTGTGCGGCCACCCAGTCTCGGAAATGGTGGCCCAGCTGAACGGTCAGGCCGAGCACCAGCAACAGCGCGATCAGGCCCATCGTGGCCTGCACCCAGGGCAAGCGCCAGAACGCCTGGCGCTGGGCTTTGCGCACGAATTCGGGGGCCTGCGAAGCGGGGTCGCGCCCGCGCGTGCCAGAGCGGCCTTTGCGCTGGCTTGGGGGCTGCACGGGCTGCTCGGGCACGTAACCCGGGTCGGACTGACGCAGCAGGGAGGCCTCTGCGCCCAGCTCGGCTGTGGTGGCGGACGCCAGGCCGGCCTTGGGGGCGTCGGCGGACGCATCGGCCGCACCTTGAGGCTGGGGCTGCTGCAGCGGCTCTGGTCGCGCCAGGGCTGCCGCCGGCAAGGAGGACATCGGCGGTGGCTCGGTCAGGGGGGCCGGCACGCTGTCCTGGTAGCGCGCCCACTCGTCCTCGGCATCCAGGTCGCTGGGGAACTGGGCATCGGCGAACTCGGGGCCACGTTCGCGGCGGCGCACTTGCCGGGTGTCCGAGGGCAGCAGGTAGCGCGATTCGAGGGCGTCGGCCTCGTCGGTGCTCGGCACGTCCTCGGGCGGATCCTCCAGCCAGGGGCGGGGCTCGTCAGCGATGCGCAGGCGGTCGTTGCCGGCGGGCGAAGGCTGGTCAGACAGGTCGACCGAGGTGTCGAGGTCGAAATCGGTGGCTGCCGGGAGCGCAGCCGGTGCTGGGGCCGCCGCAGCGCCGAAGGACAGGTCGGCCGAGGTCAGCGACGTGTGGGCACTGATGGGCGTGGGGGCTGGCGGCGATGGTGCGCGCAGCGGCGCCGGCGGGCGGTCCAGTCCGGCGGGTTGCGTGCGGCTCCAGCCCGATGGGGCCATGGGTGCGGCAGGCGGCGGCGTCGATGGCCGCACGGGTGGCGGTGTGGTCGCCGGCGGCTGCGCGGGTGGGGCAGCGGGCTGCGTGGCCTGGTGCCCCGGTGGCGGCACTTGCCTTGGCGGTGGCGCTTCGGTGTCGAGGTCGAACAGCGCCGGCAGGGCGTTGAAGACCTCGTGGCAGCGGCCACAACGCACCCAGCCTTCGGAGACCTTCAATTGGTCTTGCACGACCTTGAAGATCGTGCCGCAGTGGGTGCAACGGGTGGCCAGGCTCATAGCCCGCCTTTATGCCATTTTTTCAAGGGAAAACCGGCCTGGGTGCGTGTTCATCCCACCCGCTTTTGGGCGGTCATCAGGATCCAGCCCTCTTCCTCGTTGGCGACCTGCAACTGCAGGCCCACTTCGGCGTAGGCGTCTTTGAGCTCTTGCTCCTGGCGAGCCAGGATGCCCGCGAGCACGAGGTGGCCACCTGCTGCGACGTGGCTCGACAGCAGCGGCGAGAGCATCCGCAAGGGCGTGGCCAGGATGTTGGCCAGCACCAGCGGGTAGTTGCCTCGGGCCTCGCCCACCAGGTCAGGCAGGCCGGCGCGCACGGGCAGGCTGCCGTCGGCCGCTTTGAGGTGGGTCAGGTTGGCTTCGGCGTTGAGCACGGTGGCCTCCACGGCGGCAGGGTCGATGTCGACCGCGTCGATCAGGCCCGAGCCGAACAGCGCTGCGCCAATGGCCAGGATGCCCGAGCCGCAGCCGTAGTCCAGCACGCGCTGGCCGGCGAAGGCGGGGGCGTTCTGCGCGATCCACTTCAGGCACATGCGCGTGGTCGGGTGCGTGCCGGTGCCAAAGGCCAGGCCCGGGTCCAGGCGCATGACGGTTTTGGCTGCGGCGGGCACCTCGTGCCAGGTCGGCACGATGAAGAAGCTGTCGGTGATGGGCACAGGCTGGAACTGCGACTGCGTCAGCCGCACCCAGTCTTGTTCGTCCACGGGCTGGATGCCCTGAACGTGGATGTCCTCGGCCCAGTCCTGCGCCAGGATCAGCGTGGCGGCTTCGAGCGCCTCCGACTCGGTGGCGAACAGGCTCTTGATGGTCGAGCGCTGCCAGGCTTCGCGCGGCACCGGCATGCCCGGCTCACCCCACAGGGCTTCTTCGTGCTCCGTGTCGGCATCGGCGTCTTCGACGGACACGGACAGGGCCTCGATCTCCATGAGCGCGTCGCTCAGGTTCTCGACTTCGGCTTCTTGGGCCAGCAGGGTGAGTTCGTAAAGGGGCATGTCAGGTGTCGCCTTGGGGCTTCAGCGCTTGCGCGCCGCCATCCAGCTCTCGAGGTAGTGGATGTCGGTGCCGCCTTCGACGAACTTGGCGTCCACCATCAGCTCGCGGTGCAGCGGGATGTTGGTCTGGATGCCTTCGACGACGGTCTCGGACAGGGCGGTGCGCATGCGGGCCAGGGCCTGCTCGCGCGTGTCGCCGTGCACGATGATCTTGCCGATCATGGAGTCGTAGTTGGGCGGCACGAAGTAGTTGGTGTAGATGTGCGAGTCCACGCGCACGCCAGGTCCACCGGGGGCGTGCCAGGTCGTGATGCGGCCCGGCGAGGGGATGAACTTGACCGGGTCTTCGGCGTTGATGCGGCACTCGATGGAATGGCCGCGCATCTCGATCTGGCGTTGCGTGAAGGGCAGCTTTTCGCCAGCGGCCACGCGGATCTGCATCTGCACGATGTCGATGCCGCTGACCAGCTCGGTGACCGGGTGTTCGACCTGCACGCGCGTGTTCATCTCGATGAAGTAGAACTCGCCGTTTTCATAGAGGAACTCGAAGGTGCCTGCGCCGCGGTAGCCGATCTTCTTGCAGGCGGCCGAGCAGCGCTCACCCACCTTCTCGATCAGGCGGCGGGGGATGCCGGGTGCCGGCGCTTCTTCGATGATTTTCTGGTGGCGGCGCTGCATGGAGCAGTCGCGCTCGCCCAGCCAGACCGCGTTCTTGTGCTGGTCGGCCAGCACCTGGATCTCGATGTGGCGCGGGTGCTCCAGGAATTTTTCCATGTAGACCTGCGGGTTGCCGAAGGCGGCGCCTGCTTCGCTCTTGGTTGTCTGCACGGCGTGGATCAGCGCGGCCTCGGTGTGCACGACGCGCATGCCGCGACCACCGCCACCGCCCGCGGCCTTGATGATGACCGGGTAACCAACGCTGCGGGCGATCTTGATGATTTCTTTCGGGTCGTCGGGCAGGGCGCCTTCGGAGCCGGGCACGCAGGGCACGCCGGAGCGGATCATGGCCTGCTTGGCCGAGACCTTGTCGCCCATGATGCGGATGGACTCGGGCGTGGGACCAATGAAGGTGAAGCCCGATTGCTCGACGCGCTCAGCGAAGTCGGCGTTCTCGGAGAGGAAACCGTAGCCGGGGTGGATGGCCTCGGCGTCGGTGACTTCGGCTGCCGAGATGATGGCCGGCATGTGCAGGTAGCTCTGCGCCGAGGGGGCTGGGCCGATGCACACGGCCTCGTCGGCGAGCTTGACGTACTTGGCGTCGCGGTCGGCCTCGGAGTAGACGACCACCGACTGGATGCCCATCTCGCGGCAAGCGCGCTGGATGCGCAGGGCGATCTCGCCTCGGTTGGCGATGAGGATTTTCTTGAACATGGCGAAGCCCTCGCCTTATTCGATGACGAACAGGGGCTGGCCGTACTCGACGGGCTGGCCGTTGTCGACCAGGATCTTGGTGATGGTGCCGTCCTGGTCTGCTTCGATCTCGTTCATGATCTTCATGGCTTCGATGATGCAGACGGCCTGGCCGGCCTTGACTTGGTCGCCGACTTCGGCAAATGCCTTGGCGCCAGGGCTGGAGGCGCGGTAGAAGGTGCCGACCATGGGCGACTTGACCACGTGACCTGTCTCGGCCGGGGCTTCGGCTGCGGCAGGTGCGGCGGCCGCTGCGGGGGCGGCGGCGGCTGCGGGCGCGACCATGGCGGGCGCGGCGGCCACGGTCTGCATGACGACGGGCGCGGCACCGGCCTTGACGATGCGGACTTTGCCGTCGGCTTCGGTGATTTCGAGTTCAGACACGTTCGACTCGGAAACGAGGTCGATCAGGGTCTTGAGTTTGCGCAGGTCCATGGATGTTCTCCAGCGAGGTCGGCGAGCGGGTGGCGCTCGGGGTGAGCGGCAGGTGGGGCGTTCCGGGTGGGAAAGCTCAGCTGCCGGATGCAGGGGCCGTCGGCGGCGGTGCGCCGAGGCGATCGAGGGCGGCTTCCAGCGCGAGTCGGTAGCCCGCCGCACCCAAGCCCAGGATCACGCCTTCGGCGAGGTCCGAGAAATAGGAGTGGTGGCGGAAGGCTTCGCGCCGGTGGATGTTCGAGAGGTGCACCTCGATGAAGGGCAGCGCCACGCCGGCAAAGGCGTCGCGCAGGGCCACGCTGGTGTGCGTGAACCCGCCCGGGTTGATGATCACGAAGGAGGTGCCGTCCGTGCGGGCGGCCTGGACCCGGTCAATCAGGGCGCCTTCGTGGTTGCTCTGGAATGCCGTCAGGGCCGCGCCGCGGCGGGCGGCGTGGGCGCTCAGATCCGAATTGATCTGCTCCAGCGTGGTGGACCCATAGACCTGCGGTTCACGGGTGCCCAGCAGGTTCAGGTTCGGGCCATGGAGGACGAGGATGTGCATGCGTCACCGGGTGGGCCAGGGCGCCTCACCTGACAACGAGGCACGCAAGATCACCCGAGAAAATGAACGTAGCTGGATTTTACTTGCAATAGCCCGAAATTCTCGGTTTTTTGCCGGAAATGTTTCGGGTTGATCCGGACGCCTCAGGCGGGGGCCATGGCGCGGGCCCAGGTGGCCAGCTCGTCGAAGTGGGTGGCGCCCATCTTGCGGTGGCGGATGCGGCCCTGGGCGTCGATCAACACGGTGAAGGGCAAACCGCCTGCCGTGTTGCCCAGGGTCTGGGCCAGCTCGGTGCCGCCGAAGCCGGCCAGCGCGACCCCGAATCCTACCTGTACTTTGGTCAGGAATTCCTTGACCGGAGTCGGGCCGTCGATCGCCAGGCCCACGACCTGCCAGCCCGCAGGTGAGAACTCGCGGTGAAAGCGGTCGAGCTCGGGCATCTCCTTGACGCAGGGCGGGCACCAGGTCGCCCAGAAGTTCAGCAGCAGAGGCTTGCCTTGCAGGCCGACCCAGTTGAAAGGGGTGCCTTGCGGGGTGTCGAAGTGCACGTCCCAAAAGCCGGCGGGCAGCGGCTCGCCCGTGGCGACGTTGGGGTCTTGGGCCGGCGAGGCGCCTTGGGGCTGGGCGGGCGAAGCCCCGGCCCCAGCCTCGGTGCTGGCGTGGCGCTGCCAGCCCCACCAGGCGCCCGCTCCTGCTGCGGCGAGGCCCGCGGTGCCGAAGAGGGCCACGCGTCGGCTCACGCCCCGCTGGGAGGCAAGCGGACGCTCATGTTCGGCAAACAGGGGGTGTTGGGTCAAACGTTGTGGCATGTTCTGGGGGCGTTTCAGGTGTCGGCCAGCAAACGGCGCAGGGCGGCGAGGTCGCCGCGCTCGGTGCGGCCGCGGGCGTCGGGCTTGAGGGCGCCGCGCAAGTCGTCGGCGTCGAGGATGGTCAGGTGCAGGCCGATGGGCTCGCCCAGGGCTTCGCTGTCCACGGTCAGGCTCAGCCGATCCACCGTGCCGCCGCGCGGACCGGGTGCGCTGGAGACATCGTAGTCCACGCCCTTGCTGAGCAGCTGGATCTCGGCGGACTTGCTGTCGTCACAGTAGAGCTGCAGGTGGATGTCATTGAGGCGGGTGGCGGTGCCGCGCCAGACGGCGCCGCTCAGGTGGGGGCGAAAGTCGGCCAGGCGCTGCATCCAGAGGGCAGCGAGCTCGCGCAGCGCGCGCAACTCGGTGGGTTGGGTGTCGGCGCAAAAGACGCTGAGGTACTCGAACACCGCCTCTTCGAGGGCGTCGTTGCCAGGCAGCTCGGCGCGGGCGCCCAGGCCGAGTTGCTTGATGGCGCGGCGCTTGGCCGGGCCGTACTCCAGGCCCTCTTCGACAACGAGGCGCGCTGCGGTGGCGGCGATTTCCTGGGTGAGCGGGTTCATGGTTGGGCCTGTCGGGTCCGGTGGGGCGACTTGGCTGGCGTCGCGATGTGTCCAAAGGACCCTCGAGGGCGGGTTTCCACGTGTGAAGGGTTTCGCGAAGTGTCAGGCAGCTGACGATTGGAGCGCATTGAAACACAGGGGTTCGATGACTTCCTAGGGAAAACCAAAGCGAGGTCGATCGGGGGTGAATCGTGAGAATTGTTACACCCGCTGTCGCCGACCGAGGAAGCCCATGAACAAGACCCTGCCCCCATCCCGTGCACGCCGCGCGGTGTTTGTCAGCGCGATGCTCGGGACCTGCGTCCTGGCCGCATCGCCGATCGCGCAGGCCGCCGAGGCCAGCGCCACGCCACAGGTCACCGTGACCCAGATCGGCCAGGGCATCGAAGGTGCCGCCTGGGCCTTGGCCAACATCGCTTCGAACACGGCGCAGGCGGCGGCGAGTTTCGCCAAATCCGGCGTGGCGCCCGAGCCGGGTGACTACAACGCCTGGCAGCGCACCTGGAACCTGGTGTCGCCCCCCAAGGCCGATGTGCCGGTCAACCAGACCACCGACCAGCGCTTCGCCTATCCCCTGATTGCCACCCAGGGCGGTGGCACCAAGTCCGGCTACAACCCGCGGGCCTTCTACAAGTGGCAGCAGGTGAACCTGCCGGCTTCCACCGGTGCCCGCTGCGGCAATGGCTCGCCCTACAAGATCTTCGTCAACCTCAGCCCCAACACCCGCAACATCCAGATCTTCATGGAGCCGGGTGGTGTGTGCTTCAACTACGAGCAGTGCGCGGGCAAGACGGCCTGGGGTGCCTTCAACCCCGAGGGCGTGCCCGACAACTACACCAGCCTGTTGTCGTACACGAACGGCAAGCTCAACGTGTCGACCACGGGGGCGCTGGAGTCGCCGATCTACCAGCGCATCCCGCTGACCACGAACCAGCGCCTGAAGATGCAGGACTGGACGACCATCTACATGCCTTATTGCTCGGGCGACGTGCACCTGGGCGACAACACCAAGGTCTACACCAGCGCCGATGGGCAGGCCACGCGCGTGCAGCACTACTCGGGTGTGCAGAACGTGATGGCCACGCTGGGCTGGGCGCGCACCAACCTGCCACGGCCGGCGCAGGTCTTCCTGCATGGCCAGAGCGCGGGCTCGGTGGGCTCGGACGCGCAGAAGGTGGCGGTGCGCACGGTGCTCAACCCCAGCTTCCGTCAATTCAACATGCACGATTCGGGCTCGATGTACCCGGGTGACTGGACGAGCGCATCGCCGCAGGAAATGCCCAGCTCGGTCATGTACAAGCGGGTGGCTTCGGAGCTGTTCAACTTCGACGCGAGCAAGCCCGATGCGCGCACGCCGCTGCTGCTGGTCAAGCAGGCGCTGCCCGAGTTCAACTGGCGTGATTTCTCGAGCGTGCGCACGGCTTATGCCAACAAGTGGCCGCAGGACCGCACCCTGTATGTGCAGAGCATCACCGACCTGAACTTCAGCGGCTTCATGTACCAGGACAACCCGGGCATGTTCGAGGTCTCCGCTGCCGAGAACGGCGGCAAGGCCGGCTCTGCCCGCGCCTTCCTGTCGCAGCAAGGGCGCTTCACCACCGACCTGCACCTGCGCGACCTCGGTCGCATGCTGGCCCAGATCGATGGCATGGGGCCGAACACGGGCTACTTCTCGCCGAGCGGTCGCACGCTCAACGCCTCGCACTGCCTGACGGTCATCAACTACGAGAACACGACCAACCCGGACACCGGTCGCGACGTGGTTTCGGCGTTGCGCAACCTGGTGGACCTGAGTTCGCCGCCGGTGTTGCGCGAGCGTGCTTCGGACCCGTACTGGGGGCTGTACCAGCCGCTGGGCCCGGTCAACCGCTCTTTGCTGTCGCTGCTGATGCCTGACATGTTCACGCCGGTCAGCCAGTCGAACTGAGCGCTTTCTCTCCTGTGTTGTGCTTGCTCCGCGTCCTCCCCGAGGGTGCGGGGCTTTTTTCCTGCTGACATGAACAAACGAGCTGTGGTCGGGGGGCTGTGTCTGCTGGCAGCCCTCCTGGTTGGGGCGATGTGGTGGATGGGGCGCCAGGGTGCTGGTGGTGCGGCGGTGGCAGAGCGCGCCAATGCCGTGGCGGCGCCGTCGCCGTGGTGGGGCGCATCGGGTCCGGCCGCTGGTCTGCCGGGGACGGAGTTGCCCGCATCGGGCGCGCCGGACGCGGCCGAGTTCGCTCGCCTGAGGCAGGCTTACGAGCGCCTGTCGCCCGAAGACCGGGCTGCGGTGGACCAGGCGCGTGCCTACGAAGGTTTCATGGGCCGCATGCAGGCCCTGCTGGGCAGCGGCGGCGCCCGTGTGCTGAGCCAGTCCGAAGCCCTGCAGGTCATGGATGAGGTCGATGCCTTTCAGCGCGAGGACTACTACTCGCTGGCCCATGCGCTGCAGCTGAAGATGGCCATCGCGCGCATGGCCTGGCAGGGCGGAGAGCTCGATGGCAAGCTGGCTGCCATGCAGCAGCAGTTCGAGCGCGAGCACGCGGCGCTGGTGGCGAAGTCGGACCCGAGCAAGGATCCGACCTTCGTGGCCTTCAAGGCCGAGGAGTCCGCGATGATCGCGCAGGCGCGGCGCATGGCCGCCTTCCCGGACGGCCTCACACGTGACCAGTACATCATCCGCGAGAGCGAGAGGATCCGCGCGCGCCACTACCCGGACTGAACCGGCTCGATGCCACTGGGCAGCTTGTCAGCGTGGCAGCTTGGGCGTGCCGGGCCCCCGTCAGGCCGCTTCGATCCAGACCGGCACGGCGCTGAACGCCGCGTTGGCCGAGATGCGATCGGTCTGGCGGTCGTCCGTCAGGTCGTTGATGCTGGCGCCGGCGTGGGCGCTCGCCACCTGCAGCCGCACGCCTTGGCGATCGTGGCCCCAGCCGTGGGGCAGGCTGACCACGCCCGAGCGGATGTCGGGCGTGACGTGCACTGGCACCTGGATGCGGCCGGTGCGCGAGGCCACCGTCACGGTCTGGCCTTCGCTGATCGCGTGGCGCTGGGCATCTTCGGGGTGGATCCACAGCGTGCAGCGGGCCTTGCCCGACACCAGGCGTTCGCTGTTGTGCATCCAGGAGTTGTTGCTGCGCACCTCGCGCCGGCCGATGAGCTTGAGGGTCGGGCGGCCGGTGTCGTTCTCTGGCAGCGGGTTGGTGAAGGGCGCGATCAGTTGCGGCAGCTCGCGGCGGATGGCCGCAGGCATCAGGTCGATGCACTTGCCGCGCGCCTGCAGGGCCTTGCCCAGCGAAGGCTGGAGCGGGCCCAGGTCGATGCCTTCGGGGTGGGCTCGCAGCTTGTCCATCGTCACGCCGCGATTGGCCGCGCCCGATCGATTCAGGCCAATGGCCAGCAGGCGCTGGGGCGACAGGCGTTTCATCAGTGCACGCGAGAAAAGGCCGGTCAGCCGTGCGCGCACACCACCGCACTCGAGCGACCAGGCGCGGCGCGCGTAGCGTTGAGCCAGCTCGCTGTAGATCTCCCAGTCGTGCAGGGCGCCGGGTGCGCGATCGACGATGGCCTCGCTGTAGCGGGCCACGTTGCGCACGGCCAGGTGCAGGAAGACGAGGTCGTAGTGGTCGTGCTCGACGAAGCAGGTCGGCGGCAGGATGATGTCGGCGTGGCGCGTGGTCTCGTTGACGTAGAAGTCGATGGAGACCATGAAGTCGAGTTGCTCGAGCGCTTCGTCGAGCTGGCGGCCGTTGGGCGTGGACAGCACCGGGTTGCCCGCGGCCGTGACCAAGGCCTTGATCTGACCCTTGCCGGGTGTGAGCATCTCTTCGGCCATGACGGAGACAGGCAGCTCGCCGCTGAACTCGGGTGCGCCACGCACGCGGCTGCGCCAGGCGTCAAGGTGACCGGGGCCCATCAACTTCATCTGGATGAGGTTGAGGGCCGGGCTGGTCAGCAGCGCACCGCCTTCGCGGTCGATGTTGCCGGTCAGCAGGTTGATGACCTGGATGGCCCATTGGCAGACCACGCCGTGCGCCTGGGTGGACACGCCCATGCGGCCGTAGGCCACGCCGCCGCCTTGGCTTGAGGCGGCAGCCAGCTCGCGTGCGATGCGGCGGGTGGTGGCCGCGTCGATGCCGGTGTGGGCGGCGGTGGCTTCCGGGCTGAAGGGCGCGACGGCATCCCGCACGGCCTTGACCTGGTCGAGCAGGGGCTCGAGCGCGCCGGGCTGCGTGAGCTCTTCGCCGAACAGGGTGTGGATCAGGCTGAGCAGGAAGGCGGCGTCGCTGCCCGGATCGATGGCCAGGTGCTCGTCGGCGATCGCCGCGGTTTCGGTGCGGCGTGGGTCGACCACCACCAGCTTGCCGCCGCGTGCCTTGAGGGCCTTGAAGCGCGCGCGCACATCGGGCACGGTCATCAGGCTGCCGTTGGAGGCCAGCGGGTTGCCGCCCAGCACCAGCATGTACAGGGTGCGGTCGATGTCGGGGATGGGGATCGCGAGCTGGTGGCCATACAGCCAGTGCGCCACCACGTGGTGTGGCAACTGGTCGGCGGAAGTGGCCGAAAAGCGTGAGCGCGTTTTCAGCTGGCTCAGGAACAGGTGGCCGTGGGTGACGTTGCCCCAGTTGTGCACGTTGGGGTTGCCCTGGTAGACCGCCACGGCGTTGGCGCCGTGTTGCTCGCGCACCGTGGCCAGGCCCTCGACGACCATGTCGAAGGCCTGTTCCCAGCCGATGGGCTCCCAGCGGGTGACGCCACCTTCGACCACGCGGCGCACGGGCTGGCGCAGGCGGTCGGGGTCTTCGTGCAGGTCCTTGAGCGCAACCGCTTTGGGGCAGATGTGACCGCGCGAGAGTGGGTCGGCGTCGTTGCCTTTGACGCTGATGATGCGCGCTTGCGAGCCTTCGCCCTGGACCTGGAAAGTCAGGCCGCAGATGGCTTCGCAAAGGTTGCAAACGCCATGTTTGGTCGTGATGGGTGCGTCGGCAGCCGGCGCGGTGGGGGCATGGGCCATGAGGCGTCCTCGTGGTGGGATGACCCGAGATCATGCCAGCTTGTCCCCGGCTGCGTATCATCCGGGTTCACCCTGATTTCATCTGCGGCCGAGCCCATGCAACTGCAACCCAAACACGTTCAGCCCGTCGTCATGGCCGGCATCATGGCTTTCATCATGACGGCCTTCATCACCTGGCTGAACCTGGGATGGCGGCCGGACTTCCTCAAGCTCTGGGCGCGGGCCTTCGTGATCGCGTGGCCGGTGGCCTCGCTGGCGGCCTTTGTGGCCTCGCCGATCGCGCCCAGGATCACGCAGGCGATCTTGCGGTGGGTGAATTCGGCTCGGTGAGTCCGACGGTGTCGGGGGTTGGGGCTGCTTCGGTGTCTGCCGCTGCCGTGGCCCCGTCGGTGGGGGGCTGAGCAGCCTGTCGGCTCAGCCACTGCAAAAGCAGCGGCGCGGCCATCACCGACGCTTGCGAGGTGAGCCAGGGCAGGGCATGGGCCACGGCCCAGCGGATCAGGCGTTGGCGTTGTGACACCGCCAGGCCGCCTGCCAGCAAACCCGCTGCGACGCTGGCCCAGGGGTGTCGGGCGATCCAGTCGTCGGCCAGGCCCTCGGTGAACACGGTGTCCAGGAGTCCGGTGAGCTCGAGGTCGGAGGGCGCCTGGTTGGCGTGTTCGCCCGACTCATTGAGCCCGCCAGCGCAGCGCAGCACGAGCTGGGTCCGCGTTCGCTCGAGCTGCATCAAAGCTTCGGCGATGCGCGCGTCGGTGAGGGGTGTCATGGTGTCTCCTGCGGCTCGGCTTGGCTGGGCATCAGCCAGGTGGCGTCCAGTTGCCACTGTCGTTGCAGGTGCCGCAGCGGCGCAGGCGATGGGGTGGCACGCAAGGCGAGCACGCAAGCCAGGCAGCTTGCAATACTGAGCGCCGCAGGGGCCGACAGCAGCACCCATTGCAGCGGGCTCCACAGAGGCCCCAGCGCACCGGGCACCAGCGCCCAGGCCATCAGCAACAGTCCGATGAAGCCGATGGCCAGCCCACCGCTCACGAGCGCCCCGACGCTCAGCAGCAACCTCTTTTGCCACCCCTGCAGGGCCAGGGTCAGCTCGGCACTGGCGAGCTGACCGTAGGCGCGCAGGTGTTTCAGCGCGGCCTCAGGGTGACGCAGCGCGGCGTTGAGAAGAGGTGGCATGGCTTTGGCCTGGTGAAGCGGGTGGTGTGCCGCGGGTTCAGCGGCCTGGGTTGCTGCGGCCGCCGCTGGATGCACGGCGGTGGGCCATGTGGCTGGCAATGACCGCGACCGCTGCGCCGGCGGCCACCGCGATGAGCACCGACTTCAGCGGGTCACGTCGGATGCGGTCTGCCGTGTGGTCGGCGGCCAGCCTGGCCTTGTCCATCGCCATGGCGCTGGTGGCTCGGGCGATGTCGCTGCCTCGCTCGCCCAAATGCTTGACGCGGTCGATGGCCAGGTCGACCAGGCCTGGGGCGCGCTCGGCCAGGTGCTGCGCGCCGTTTTGCACCGAGCTCAGGGCCTGATCGGCTGCGTCGTGGGCCTGGTCCAGGGCGTTGCCTGCGGCGTCGGCGATGCGGTCGACCTGGCGGCTGGCGACCCGGCTGATTTCTTGGGCGGTCTGTCGGCTCATGGTGGGCTCCTTTGGGTGGATGGATGGGAGGTCAGCCTCGCAGCAGGTTCATGACGAACGATGCGATGGCCATGACCAGGAACACCACGAACAGGATCTTGCCGATGCTGGCTGCGCCGGACGCGAGGCCTCCGAAGCCGAACACGGCGGCGATCAGGGCGATGACGAAGAAGACGACGGCGTAGTGCAGCATGGCGGGCTCCTGAAGTGATGAGGCCTGGGCGCCAACCGTGTGGTGGGCGTTGGGTTCACTTTAGGAACCGAGGGGGCGCGGGCGTGAAGGCGCGCGGCTTGTTTGCGCGTCGGTCTCGGTGAGGCGTGTGTGTCGGACCAGGCCTACATGGCGCCGGATGCCTGAGCACCGAACGCCTGCGTCGGCTTGGCTTCGCCCGGGTCTGTCGGGATCAGGGGCAGCCTGGCCGTGATGCAGGTGCCATGACCAGGCGCCGAGCTCAGGGAGAGCTCGCCTCCAGAGGCCTCGACGCGAAAGCGCATGCCGCGCAGGCCGTGCCGTCCCAGCCTGGAGGTGTCGGGGTCAAAGCCGATGCCGTTGTCTTCGACGCTGACCACAGCGTGTGCGCCTTGTTCGAGCAGCCGCACGCGCAGGTGGGTGGCCTGGGCGTACTTGAGCGCGTTGGTGATCGCCTCTTGCACCACCCGGTAGACGGTGAGCTGGTCGTCTGCGGAGAGCGAGGTGGCTTGCAGGTCCTGCTCGATGTGCAGGCCGCTGACCTTGCCCGTGTCGTGCAGCAGCGCTTCGAGCGAAGCGGCCAGGCCCAGGGTGCGCAAGGATGACGGGCACAGGTCTTCGATGATGCGGCGCTTGAGCGCGATGCCCTGGTTGAGCGCGTCGGTCAGGTGGGTGACCTTGGGTAGCAACTCGGGCAGGTTCTGCTGGATGCGCGGACGCAGCACGGCCACGTCGAGCTTGGCCGTGGTCAGCAGTGCGCCGAGCTCGTCGTGCAGGTCACGGGCCAGGCGGGCTCGCTCGTCTTCGCGGGCGGTCTGCAGGTGACGAGCGAGGTCGCGCAGGTCGCTGGTGCGGCGTTGCACCTCCTGCTCCAAGCGGTCTTTTTCGTGCAGCAGCGAGGTGCGCTGCGCTTCACGCTCGATCATGAGCTGGCGGCCCTGGCGGATGAGCAGGATGAGGATCAGCAGGCTGAGCACCGTCATCGCGGCGATGCCAATGCGACCCAGCAGCAGCAACTCCTGGATGTCGTCCAGGCCTTGGGTCACCAGGCGATTGCGGTGCGCCATGTTGACGTCGAACTCGTCGCGCATGCGCTGCATGATTTCGCGGCCGATGCCGCTGCGCACCATGTCGATGGCGGCTTCGCGGTTGCCACTGTCATGCCTGCGCAGCACCTCTTGCATTTCGGCGAGCTTTTCGTCGAAGAGCTGATCGAGCTTGAGTTGCCTGCTTGGCAGGCTGGCTTCGCCGCTGGCGTGGTCGAGCGCATGGATCTCCCTGAGTGCCACGCGCACGTCGTTGCTGGCGCGAACGTAGGGCTCCAGGTAGTCTTGCCCACCCACCAGCAGGTAGCCGCGTTTGCCCGCCTCGGCATCGGTGACCCGCTGCATGGCGTAGGCCAGCGTCAGCCGCGCCTTGCCCATCTTGGCCAGCGTGCCGAGTTGCTCGCTCTGGCTTTGGTAAGCCAGCTCCGTGATCAGCAGCATGAAGGCCGCCGCCAGCACCGCCGCAGCGATGCGCCACATGTCCCCATGGGCGCCAAGGAGGAGTCGCAAAAGTCTTGAGTTCATGGCCTAGACTGGACAGATGATCCGAATTGGTTTGGTGGACGACCACATCATCGTGCGTGCGGGGCTCAAGCAATACCTGGGCGAGCAGGTTGACCTGCGTGTCACGGGGGAAGCGGGCAACGGCAAGGAAGCCCTGGAGCTGGCGCGCAGTGGCGAGGTCGATGTGCTGGTGATGGACCTGTCCATGCCCGACGAGGGTGGCGTCGATGCGCTGCTGGCGATCAAGGCCCGATTCCCTGACCTGCCGGTGCTCATCCTCAGCGGCTACCCTGAGCAGCACTATGCCACCCACTTGCTCAAGCAGGGCGCGAGCGGCTACCTCAACAAGGAGTGCGACCCGAGCGAGATCATCAACGCCATCCGCACGGTGTTCAGGGGGCGCAAGTACATCACCGCCGGGGTGGCGGAGATGCTGGCCAGCGGGCTCACGGCTCCCGCTGAAAAGCAGCCCCACGAGTTGCTCTCCGAGCGCGAGTTCCAGGTCTTCTTGCGCCTGGCAAAAGGCGAGACCGTGGGCGCCATGGCCGACAGCCTGGCCTTGAGCGTCAAGACCGTGAGCACCTACCGCACCCGGGTGATGGAAAAGCTCAGCCTGTCCACCAACAGCGACCTGACCTATTACGCGCTCAAGAACGGCTTGATCCAGTGAGTGAGAAGCCACCGCGTGCGTTCAGGCCGCACCGATCGTGCTGGCGAGTTCGCCGCAGTACGCGATGAGGTCTTCCAGCTCACTCGATTTGTCGAAGACCCGGTCCGCATCCAGCGCCAGGCAACGCTGGCGGATGGCGTCGGTGGCGTAGTTGGTGAGCACCACCTTGTGCACGTGCGGGGCGTGGCGCCGCGCGGTGACCAGCACGTTCAGGCCGATGCCCGATTTCAGGAACACGTCCACGATCATCAGGTCACAACCCGACGGGTGGTTGTGGATCCAGGTGGTGGCGCTTTCTTCGTCGGCGGCCGTCCCCACGACCTGAAGCGGCAACACCTGCTCCAGGGTGTCGATCAGGTTGTGCAGGATGATGGGGCTGTCTTCGACGATGAAACAGCGCAGTGGTGGGGGTGTGCTGGGCATGTTACCGATTGAATCGGAAACGCAGGCGCGCGCGTGTAGGACTTGTCCGACACGCGCGCCGTGCGAGCCACCCGATTTCACCGGGTGGCAACTGGGAGGGGTGATCAGGCGATCAACCGCGCACTTCCAGCGAGTTCTTGACGGAGCGCACGCCCTTGACTTGCTGAGCCAGTTCCTGAGCGCGGGTCTTCTCGGCGCTGGACTTGGCAAAACCCGAGAGGATGACCTCGCCGCCCAGTGTCTCGACGCTGATGGCTGTCGCGTCCACGGACTTGTCTTCCACGAACCTGGCCTTGACCTTGGCGGTGATGGTGGCGTCGTCGATGTATTCACCGACCGTTGATTGCTCGCGGGAGACAGCGCAGCCCGGCAGCGAGGTCAGCGATGCGGCAGCGGCCACGGCGGCAATGAGCATTCGGTTGAGTTGCATGTCATTTCTCCTTGATGCCCTGTGGGGCTTGCGTGAAGGGGCTGGCTGCCCCGGTGGAGAAATGGTGCTTGCGCTGCCGTCGGCAACTTGTCGGACTGGCGCGTGTTGCCGTGTAGGACAAGGCCCCGACAAGGCCTGATTTGCTCGCGAGTGGGCTCAGCGTCGGCGCGCGATCAAGCGCCAGCCTGCCAATCGAGCCTTGACGTGGTGGGTGACGGCGTTCGTCATCCCCATGCAGGGGTGCTCGACCAGGTGAAAGGCCGCCCATGCCAGGGCGATGAGCACGGGGGTCAAGGCCGTGAGCCACCCCCAGTGTTGGGCGACCGTGAGCGTTGCGGCCTGATCCGATCCGATCAGGAAATGCACCGAGCCCCACAAGATCAGGCCGTGCAGCAGGTAGATGCCGTAGGCCAGGTCCCCGAGTGCGCGCGAGGTGCGCGAAACCAGGGCGCCGAACAGCGTGTTGCCAGCAGCGACCAGCGTGAAGGCGATGGCGAGCGCCAACATCGGCCGCCACTCGCGGACCTGGTGCGTGGCAAGCAATGCCACGGCCAGCGCAACCCCCGCGCCCACCGACCCCATGCGACTGCGGGCCAGTTGTTGGACCCAGGCTTGCTGGCTGACCCAGGCCGACAGGCCCCCGATGGCGAACGCCCGGAGCATCCACGCGTCCTTGTGGTGGGCCCAGATGGCCCACGCAGCCAGGAATGTCGCTGCCGCCATCCACCAGCGGGCGTCACGCCTGAGCAGCAAGGCCAGGGTGGGCAGCAGCAGGTAGAACATCCACTCCAGCGGCAGCGACCATGTCACACCCGAGGTCATCAGGTTGGTTTGTTCGACGCCGTTGAGATCGGCTGCACCGCCGATGGTGAAGAACAACCAGTGCAGCAAAGCCCGAGCGAGCGCCTGCGGGCTGGTTTGCAAGGTCCAGTCGGTGAGCGCGCCGCACAGGGTCACCACCCCAAGCACTGCGATCAGGTAGAGCGGCGTCAGCCTCATCACACGAGAGACATAAAGCCGTGTCCAGTCGATCGCTTGGCCTCGCTTGTCGAGCAACTTCCCGACGAAGAGGAAGGCGGTGATCATGAAGAACAGCGACACGCTGGCCTGCCCCAACTGGTTGAACAGGTTGGTGGACGGGGCCTCCCATCGCCCGGTTCTCAGGTAGCCGTGCCAGATGACGCCGTGGTGCAGGAACACCGCCAAGGCCAGGTGGCCCCGAAGCCCGTCGATGCTGGCGTTTCGGCCTGGCTGGGCGGGTTCAGGCGTGCGCCACAACTTGCCCAGGACCCAGATGCTGAGCCAGGCCAGCAAGCAGGGCCCGATCACCCAGGCCGGGTGCTGCTCGCTCATTCGCGGCGCAGGGCCGGGAACAGGATGACGTCGCGGATGTTGGGCGCGTCGGTCAGCAGCATCATCAGGCGGTCGATGCCGATGCCGCAGCCGCCGGTCGGGGGCAGGCCGTACTCGAGCGCGCGGATGTAGTCGGCGTCGAAGTACATGGCTTCTTCGTCGCCGGCGTCCTTGGCACTGGCTTGCGCGGCGAAGCGGGCGGCCTGCTCTTCGGGGTCGTTCAGCTCGGAAAAGCCATTGCCGTACTCGCGGCCGGTGATGAACAGCTCGAAGCGCTCGGTGATGCCGGGGTTGGCGTCGGAGGCGCGCGCCAGCGGGCTGACTTCAACGGGGTAGTCGATGATGAAGGTCGGCTGCCAGAGCTTTTCTTCCACCGCCGCTTCGAACAGGCCGAATTGCAGCTCGGCCAGGCTCCAGCGGGCTGGCGGCTCTTCGCCCAGTTGCTTGAGCTTGGCGTGCAGCACGGCGGCGTCATCGGCCTCGGCCGGTGTCAGGCCGGCGTGCTTGACCAGCGAGTCGCGCACCGTCAGGCGCTCGAAGGGAGATTCGAGATCGACGTCCTTGCCGCCGTAAGTGAGCTTGGCCGTGCCGACGGCGGCCATCGCCGCGTGGCGCAGGATGCTCTCGGTGAAGTCCATCAGGTCGCGGTGGTTCCACCAGGCCGCGTAGAACTCCATCATCGTGAACTCGGGGTTGTGCCTGACTGACACGCCCTCGTTGCGGAAGTTGCGGTTGATTTCGAACACGCGCTCGAAGCCGCCGACCACCAGGCGCTTGAGGTAGAGCTCAGGCGCGATGCGCAGGAACATCTCCTGGTCGAGCGCGTTGTGGTGGGTGGTGAAGGGCTTGGCGTTGGCGCCGCCAGGGATGGGGTGCATCATGGGCGTTTCGACTTCCAGGAAGCCGTTGTCGACCATGAAGGCGCGGATGGAGGCGATGGCCTTGCTGCGGGCGATGAAGCGCGAGCGCGAGTGCTCGTCGACGATCAGGTCGACGTAGCGCTGGCGGTACTTCTGCTCCTGGTCGGTCATGCCGTGGAACTTGTCGGGCAACGGGCGCAGGGCCTTGGTCAGCAGGCGGATGCCGGTGACCTTGATGGAGAGCTCGCCCGTCTTGGTCTTGAACAGCGTGCCTTCGGCGCCCAGGATGTCGCCCAGGTCCCAGTGCTTGAAGGCGTTCAGGGTTTCAGCGCCGACGTTGTCGAGCGTGACGTAGACCTGGATGCGGCCGGTGGCGTCCTGCAGGGTGCCAAAGCAGGCCTTGCCCATGACGCGCTTGAGCATCAGGCGACCACCGACGATGGCCTTGACCGCCTGGGCTTCGAGGGCCTCGGGCTCGGTGCCGTCGTGGGCGGCGTGCAGGGCTGCAGCGCGGTCGGCGGGCTTGAAGTCGTTGGGGAAAGCCACGCCCTGGGCCCGGATGGCGGCCAGTTTCTCGCGGCGCTCGGCCACCAGTTTGTTGGTGTCGACCTGAGGCTCGGTGGAAACGGCGTCGGGGTTGGCGCCGGCTTGGGCGGGGTGTTGGGGCGTGGTCATGTGCTGGCTCGGGTGGGGGGCGCTGCCGAAAACCGGTGTCACCGGTCTCGCGCCCCGAACCCGCTATTGTACGAACTTGCCGTCCCCTCGGGGCGGGGCCCGGCTGGTGCTCGCGCGGCAGGGCTGATCACGCCGACGCGCAACCTGTGCGCAGGTCCATTTCGTGGGTCCAGGCCGAGGGGCCCTGGTCGTGCAGCAGCCAGCATGCCTGGGCGATGGCATCTGGGTGGGTGTCGCCGGCGAGTGGGGAATCCATCACCACGTGCGCCACATGCACACGCTGCGGCCCGAAGGCGCGGGCCATGGACTGGCTGAGCGCGCGCAGGCCCGCGCTGGCCACCGCCTGGCTGGCGCTGAAGGCGCTGGGGTCAAGGCGTCGCACGGCCTGCGCGTCGGTGACGCCAGCGTGGTGCCCGAGGTAGATCAGCGTGCCGTGTCGCTGGGGGCGCATCGCACGGATCGCCGCTTGCCCGACACGCAGGCCGGCCAGGCAATGGCTGGCCCAAGCGGCCTGCCAGGCCGAGGCCGGGGTGTGCAGCGCGGATCCGCCTGGCGCGGGGTCGCCTGCGAAGACCACGAGGCTGAGCGGTCGCCCGGGTGGGCGGCGCGTGGCGAGCAGGGCATCGGGGTCGGGCACGTGTGCGTCGTGGTGTTCGAAGGCCATGCCTCGGGCCTGGGCTTGGTCTCGCAGCAAGTCGGCCAGGGCCAGGGCGCCAGGTGGGGCGAACAGGCAGACGCGGCCGTGGGCAGGGGCATCAGCGGGTGCGGTGTGGGGTGGGCTCGGCATGGTCAGAACGGCTCCTGATGGGGGCGCAGGTCGATTTCATGGGTCCAGGCCCCCGGGGGCTGTTGGTGGAGGGCCCAGTAGCTGCGGGCCACTTCTTGAGGTGCCAGGCGCCCATCGCGCTTGAGCAACCAGCTGAGCAGGGCACCGAGGCCGAAGAAGGCTTGCCGTGCCCGATCGCCCTTGACCACGCCGTCGATGACGACGTGCGCCACGTGCACACCCTGAGGTGCGAGCTCGTGTGCCAGGCAGGCGGTGAAGGCCCTGAGCGAGGCCTTGGCAGAGGCGAAGGCGGCAAACAGCGGTTTGCCCCGCATGGAGGCGGAGGCCCCGGTCACCAGGATGCTGCCCCGACCCCTGCGCACCATGCGTTGGCCGGCGGCCTGGGCGCACAAGATGCCGGCCAGCGCTGTCACGCGCCAATTGCCTTCGAAAAAGCGCGTCGAGGTGCTCAGAAGGAGGCGCGGCATGTTGAGGTAAGCGGCGTTGAAGGCCACGAACTCGGGCACGTGTCCGGAGGCGTCGATGGCTGCGAACAGCGCATCGATGGCGTGCGGCTCGGCGAGGTCGCAAGCGTGCACGTGTGCGACCCCACCGGCTTGCCGGATGGCTTCGGCCAGCGCCTCCAGCTTGGTGGGGGTTCGACCCACCAGGAAGACGGGCAGGCCTTGTTGGGCGCAGTGCAAGGCGGTGGCGCCGCCGATGCCGGCGATGCCGCCGATGCCGGCGATGACGATGACGATGACGATGGCGCAGGGCCTGGGCGAGTCAAGGGGGTGGGCTGGGCTCATGGGCGAACTGTAGTGAGCCGGACCCCGCCTGACGAACGATCATTGCTTGAGCACCGTGAAGGCGATGTTGAGCATGCGGCGGGTGGCCGGGTTGCCGTGTGCGCGACAATCCCGGCCATGCCGACTTCGCCTCCTTCTCGCCCCCCTGTTGCCGACTCGCGTTCGGCTGCCCTCAGGGGTTGGGTGCAGTCCCAGGTGGCGGCGGTGCCCCGGGCGGCGCTGGGCAACCTCGTCGCCAAGCTGGCCATCGTCGGATTGGGTCTGGCCATCACCGTGATGGTGGCGCGCATGGGGCCGAAAGTGCAGGGCGCGTTCGCCTTGTTCGTGGCGGTCGAATCGGCCTTGCTGACGCTGTTCTCCGGGCTCGGCCTGTGGCTGGCTCGGCAGGTGTCTCGGCAGGTGGCGGGTCAGGCGTGGCCGGCCCTGCCCATGTTGCTCGGTGTGTTGCGGGCGGCGGTGTTGTTGGGTGTGTTGGCGGCTGTGGGGCTGCTGGCCGCGTCGTGGCATGCGCAGACGCTGCCTTATTCGCAGTTGTGGCTGCTCGCCTTGGGTGCGCCCTTTTTGCTGCTGGTGCCGACGGCCACCGGGCTTTGGTTGGGGGAGGGGCGCATGTGGCCCATCAACCTCGCGCAGGTGGCGGCCCCGGCGCTCGTGCTGGCTGGATTGCTGGGCGCAGGTTGGTTGACCACCGACTACGTGGGTCGGGCCCCGGTGGTGGTGATGGTGTTGATTGCGTGGGTCAGCGGCAAGGCCGTCGTCGCCCTGCTGACGGCCCTGGCCGCTTTGCGCCACGCCAGCCAGCGCGACGATGCCTGGCAGGGGCGTTGGCAGGCATCGCCGAGTTGGCGTGAGGAGTGGCGCTTTGTCGCGACCATCGGGGTCACCAACGTCATCAGCCTGTTGAATTACCGCGCGTCCTTGTTCCTGGTGGAGCGTTTCCATGGCCTGGAAGCCGTGGGCACCTACTCGGTGGCCGTGACGGTGGCGGAGTTGCTGTGGTTGTTGTCCTCGTCGGTGACGGTGTCGCTGTATGCGCGCATCGGACACCCCGAGCGCGCGGTCGCTGCGGCCACCACGGTGCAGGCGGTGCGCATCAATGTGCTGGCCACCCTGGCAGCAGCACCAGTGCTGCTGCTGGGGGCCTGGTGGGCGGTGCCATGGGCCTTGGGTGAGCCTTACCGGGCGTCGCTGTGGCCCCTGTTCGCGCTGTTGCCGGGGGTGGCGGCCTACGCAGCGGCCTCGAGCTTGTCGGCCTTCTACACCAACCACCTGGGGCGGCCTCACCTGTCGGGGATGATCGCTGCGCTGTCCTTGCTGCTCAGCGTGGGCCTGGGCCTGTGGTGGGTGCCCATGTGGGGGGCGATCGGTGCGGCGGCGGCGTCCAGCCTGGGCTACATCGGGGCCATCGGCGTGGCCTACACCGTGTTCCTGAAGCAGGCCGGCCTGCCGCTGCGAGCAATGTGGGCCCGCAACACAGCTGCCTGAGTGGCGGCCCCAGCGTGCAAGCGCTGCGTTGGGTGTGCTTGCCTCACACAGATCAACCGCAGGCGGCGGTCTGGAGGGGAGCGGTCTGTCGGTGCCGTTGCGCCATGTCTGCCACCACCTGCGCGACCTCCTCAGGCCGACTCAAGGGCGCCCAGTGCGTCGCGTCGACCTCGCTGCGGCTGGGCTGCTGGCTCCAATCGGCACAGCCCTCGAACACCCTCGGGGGCAGGAAAGGGTCGCGCGTGGCGATCAGGGTGTGAACCGGTATCGGCGTGCGCTGCACGGGTTGTGGCCGCAGCACCTGCTGGAACAGGTTGGCCCGGTAGATGCCCAGGTAGCGCACGGCATCGCCCTCGACACCGGGGTGCACCGGCAGCCGAACGCCTTCCAGCCTCGCGACCATCTGCCGGAAGGTCCACAGGCCCAGCCCGGAGCGCCACATCAGCGTGGGCAGCACCGGCATGGCAAAAAAGCCCATCAGGCCGTTGCTCACCAGCATCTGGTGGAGCACCTGTGCGAGCCGGCTGGGGGTGGGCCGAGACAGGCGTTGCCGCACCCAGTGCCCAACCTGGTTGAGGCTGGGGGCCATCGTCGTGAAGCTGGCGATGCGGGTGGCGCTGCGCGCATCGAACAGCGCGTCCCAACCGCACAGCCCGCCCCAGTCGTGGCCCGCGAGGTGAACCTTCTGTCCCGGGCTGAGCTGGTCGATGACGGCAAACAGGTCGTCGATGAGTGGGCCATAGCGATAGTGCTGTGTCCCTTGCAAGGGCGTCGAGTGCCCGCAGCCGCGCATGTCGTAGGCGATCACGAAGTGGTCTTTTGACAGGCGCTGCGCCACGCCTTCCCACAGCAGGGCGCGGTCCGGGAAGCCGTGCAGCAGCACGATGGTTTCTCGCGGGGCGGCGGCGCTGGGCCGCTGGCCCCAGGTGTGCACCGCCAGCGCGACGCCGGCGAGCGTGGTCACCGTGGTGGTGTGATGCTGGCTCATGCGTGCTCCCGGGTGGCTTGACCGAGCACCGCGTGCAGCATCGCCACAAAGAGCAGGCCCGATCCACCTGCGGTCGCCAGCAGGTGCACGTGACCGCCTTCGACGTAGCCGGTGGGCCAGCTCACCGAGCTCAGCGCCCACAGGTTGAAGGCGGCCAGCGCGGGTGCAGGCAGCAGGCTCATCAGCAGGACCAGGCTTTCGCGTTGCGGGCCCACCGAGCCGGCCGACACGCGCATGGCGTGCACCAGGGCCAGGCCCAGCAGCAAGCTGCCCTCGACCGCGTAGAAGGTGCCACCGGTGAACCAGGCCTTGTCGGGTGCCAGGCCGATTCGCCAGCCCACCACCAGGCAGATGCCGGCGGCCAGCAGGGAGCCCGCCACCACCGTGGCCGTGCCCAGGCTCCAGCCTGAGGCCGCGTTCACCGACGTGGTTCGGAGTCCGCTGATCAATTGACCCAGACCCGTCAGCAAGGCCGCCCCCAGGGCGATGGCGAATGCGGCCCCCAGGCCCGGTGTGGCCGACCAGGCGAGTGCTTCGCGGGCCACCAGCGCAGGCGTCATCAGGCCGCTGGCCCCAGGCAGGCTGGCCAGACCAATCTGCTCGAAGCCGCCGCCCCAGGCCAGGGTCACGACCGCCGTGGCGGCTGCGGCCAGCGCCCACCACAAGGGCGTGGCGAGCAGGAACAGGCGTGCAGCTGCTTCGGCCATGGGCGACGCGGCGCGGCGGCGCACCTGGGCTTGTCGGTTGGCCCAGATCAGGCCCAGGCCGATCAGCAGGCACTGCGGCAGCATGAAGCCCAGCGTCACCAGGTTCAGCGTTTCCTGGTCGATGTGCGGCCAGGCCCAGGCGGTGAACACCCAGTTCAGGCGCAGCATGGGCGCCACCAGCAGGCAGGCGAAGGACAGGGCCATCCAGCCCATGTGCTCGTGGATGCGACGTTGACGCAGCGCTCGGATGGCCAGTGCGATGGACGCGATGGCGCCGAAGCCGAAGATCCACAGCGCGACAAAGCCGGTGAGGTGGGTGTAGAGGTGCTGGGGTGGCGTCAGGCCCAGGTAGATCAGCGACAGCAGCACCGACACCGGCGCGGTCAGCACGTACAGGCCCCCGATGAGCCGGTGCACCTTCATGTGCTCGCGCCGCAGCCAGGGCCAGAACTGCAGGCCACCAAAGAGCATGCAGAACACACCCAGGAAGATGTGGCTGGTCAGCAGCAGCTGGTTGATTTGGGGCATCTGCCCCAGGTAGAGCCCGTGCTCGGGCAGCTTCGAATCCAGGAATCGGCGCTCGTCGGTGGCCGCCGTCAGGCCAGCCAGCTCCGGGCTGAACGCCTTGACCTGCGAGGGGTCACCGCTCTCGCGCAGGTCCTCGAGTTGCTCGGTCGTGTACGCGCGACTGGGGTCGGCCTGCAAGGTCGGCAGGTAGCGGTGCCAGCCTTCGTTGAGGGCGATCCACCCGGTCAGCGCCATGGTCAGCGCGATCAGCAGGATGTAGGCCGTGGCCCAGGGGCCGGTGCCCGGTCGGGCGCGAGGAGTCTGCAAGGTGTCGGAAGCCATGGTCAGCAGGGGCACGAGGCCGGGAGGATGTCGGGCGGACTGTCTCAGTCGTGGCCCCCGCTGACAAACGATGATTCCTGCTGGACGGTTAAGTGGGACTTAACCGTCGTCACCCACCTCGGCGCGGATCCAGTCAAAGGCCTGTGCCAACAGCGCTTCCTTGCCGCCATGGACACGTGAGACGAACCAGGCTGGATCAGGCAATGCAACAGGCGGCACCACGCACACCAGCTTGTCTGGCTGGATCAGGCGGGCCTGCACTTTCGCGGACGCAGGCAGCAGGCACAGCGCCAGTCCCAGGCCTTGTTCGGCCGCCTTGAGCGCTGACAGGTCGGAGTCCAGCACCAGGTCGGCCCGCCGGGGCAGCTCGTCGCGGCCCAGGAAGTGGGCGGCAGCGCGCCAGTCCAGGGGGGCTTCGCGGGGGTGGATCAGGGTGTGGCGGGCGAGGTCGTCGATGCCGTGAACGGGCTGGCGGGCCAGCAACTGTGGCGAGGCCACGATGGCGGCCACGCAGCGGCACAGCGGCTGCGCTTGCAGACCTGGCCAGGGCCCTTTGCCGACGCGGATGGCGGCGTCGATGGGCTCACGCTCGAAATCGACGAAGTCCATGCGCGCATCCAGGCGGATGCTGACGTCGGGGTGCTGGGCCTGGAACGCCGCCAGCCTGGGGATCAGCAGCTCCTGCGCCACCAGCGGGGTCATGCTCAGGCGCAGCACAGGGCGCGTGTGGTGGTGCAGGAGGTCGGCGTGCCCTTGCCGGTACTGCTGCAGCATGCGCGAGACCAGCTCGGCGAACTGCCGTCCGGCGTCGGTCAGCTCCACCCGGCGGGTCAGGCGAAGGAACAGCGGCAGGCCCAGGTGCGATTCCAGCTGTCGGATCTGCTGGCTGACGGCGGCGGTGGTGACGTGCAGCTCGGCGGCGGCCTTGCTGAAACTCAGCAGGCGGGACGCGGCTTCGAAGGCCGGGAGCAACTGGAGTGGGGGTGGGCGCTGCATGGTGTCAAGGTGGTGGGCGCGAGTCTAAGCGCCCCTCGTGGAATCGGGGACAATGCGGGGCCATGTCTGCCCTGATCCAGAAACTCAAACGCCCCCTGGTGCGCGCCGCTGCGGCGTTCACCGGGCCGCGCATGGTGTACGGCTGGGGCAACCCCGATGGCAGCTGGTGCGCCAGCACCCGTGTGAGCACCCACACCTGCCTGGAAGGCCTCGAAGGGCTGGTGTTGCAAGACCACGTGTTCGTGGGCCACTTCAACCGGCTCGATGGCTCCAACGGCCTGCTCATCGAAGAAGGTGTGCAGGTCACCAATTACGTGTCCATCCTCAGCCACTCCAGCCACCGCTCGGTGCGGGTCATGGGGCGGCGCTACCTGGGTGAGCCGCAGCCGGTGGGCTACATCCGCAAGGCCACGCGCATCGGGGCCTACAGCTTCATCGGCCCGCACAGCGTGGTCGCGCCCGGTGCCCAGATCGGCAAGGGCGTGATCGTGCAGGCCTACAGCTTCGTCTCCGGCGTGGTGCCCGATTTCGCCATCGTGGGCCCCGAGGCCCACGGCAAGCCGGCGGTGGTGCTGGGTGACAGCCGGGAGCTCGATCGTGCCCTGCTGCAGCGTCACCCCGAGCTGCACGCCATCTACGCCCAGTGGGCCGGCAAGGATCACCTGCGCCGCGCGCTCGACGGCCAGGTGGCGCCGGGCGACGAGAACCGTTCCGTCTCCGCATGAACAACTGCCCGACCCGCATCCTCTTCTTCGCCGACGCGGCCAGCGTGCACACGCGCCGCTGGGTTCAGGCCGTGGCCGACCGGGGCGGCGAAGCCGTGGTCATCACCCGCCAGCCGGCCGAGGTGCCGGGCGCGAAAGAGGTCATCGCCATCCGACCGGGCAGCGACAAGCTGGGCTGGTTCGCTGCCTTGCCCGAGGTGCGCCGCGTGGCCCGCGAGGTCATGGCGCGCTTTCAGCCAACCCTGGTGCACGGCCACTACGTGACGTCGTACGGCCTGTGGGCGGCGGCCTGCGGTCTGGCCTTGCCAAAGGTGCTCACCGCCTGGGGCAGCGACATCCTGGTCACGCCGCGCGAAAGCCGGCTGATGCGACTGGTCGTGGCCTGGTCGCTGCGCCGCGCCGACCTGATCACGGCCGACTCGATGGACATGATCGACGAGATCGCGCAGTACCACCCCTCGGCGCCTTGCCACCAGATCCTGTGGGGCGCGGACACCGACCTGTTCACGCCGCTGGACTCCGCCGGCAAGCCCGCGAGCTTCGACATCGTCAGCCTGCGCAGCTGGGAGCCGAACTACAACATCGACGTGATCGTCAACGCCTTCGCGCGCTTCGTGGCCGAGCGGCCCGATTCCGCCGCGCGCCTGCACCTGCTGGGCGGCGGCAGCCTGCAGGGCGACATCGAGCAGCAGGTCAAGCACCTGGGCCTGGTCGACCAGGTGGTGTTCCATGGCCGCGTGGGTGACCGCGCCATGGTCGAGGCCATCCAGCAAAGCCGCGTGTCGGTGTCGGTGCCCACCTCGGACGCGACCTCGGTGTCGGTGCTCGAGTCGATGGCCTGCGGGCTGCCGATCGTGGCGTCCGACCTGCCAGCCAACCGCCAGTGGATCGACGAGCGAGGCGGCTGCATCGTGCCTGTGCGCGACGCCGAGGCGCTCACGCAAGCCTTGCTGAGGCTGCACGACCACCCCGAGCAGACGGCGCAGATGGGCCCGCACAACCGCGATCGCATCGAGCGAGATGCGTCCAGGCGCGGGCAGATGGACGCCATGTGGCGCCACTACCAGAAGCTGCTGCAGCCTTGCGACCTGCGCATGCAGCGCAAGCGCGCGGTCAGCGGTTGAGGTCGGGCATGAGCACCGTCAGTTTCGCTCAGCCTGCTGCGCCTCGGCGCGTGTCCGTCATCGTGCCCTGCCGCAACGAGGTCGAGCACATCGTGCCCTTTTGCCAGAGCGTGGCCGCGCAGCGCCTGCCTGAAGGCTGGACGCTGGAAGTGTGGATCGCCGACGGCATGAGCAACGACGGCACGCGCGAGCGCTTGAGCGCCTTTTGCGAGGCCATCAACGCAGGTCAGCACGCGGGCCGGGGCGAGCACCAGGGCGAAAAGGCCATGCACTTTTCGATGATCGACAACCCTGGGCGCATCGTCTCGACCGGTTTGAACCGCTGCATCGAGCGCGCCACGGGCGAGTTCATCGTGCGCCTGGATGTGCACACGGTTTACGCCGAGGACTACATCGCGCAGTGCCTGGCCACCTGGCAGGCCACCGGCGCCGACAACGTGGGCGGCCCCTGGCGGGCGCAAGGTGGCGATGGCCCCCAGGCGCGTGTGCAGCGTGCCGTTGCGGCGGCCTTCCAGTCGAAGTGGGTGGCAGGCGGGGCCTTGTCTCGTGACCTGGCCCACAACGGCGAGGCCGACACCGTTTACCTGGGTGCCTGGCCGCGCAGCACCTTCGAGCGCTTCGGTGGTTTCGACGAGAACCTGGTGCGCAACCAGGACGATGAACACAACCTGCGCATCCACCGAGGTGGTGGGCGCATCTGGCAGTCGTCGTCGATCCGTTCGGTCTACTTCCCGCGCAGCAGCAAGGGCGATGTCTTTCGGCAGTACCGCCAGTACGGCTACTGGAAGCCCTTCGTGATGAAGAAGCATGGCCAGGCCGCCGCGCTGCGTCACCTCATCCCTGGCCTGTTCGTGGCCGCGTTGCTGCTGTGTGTGCTGCTGATGATCGCGGGATCGGCCGTGGCCCTGTTGATCGAGCCTGGCCAGAATTACCGCCTGGGGGCGCTGTGGGTGTCGACCGTTGGCACCGCCGGCCTGCTGGGGCTGACGCTGCTCTATGGCTCGGCCGTGCTGGCCGTGAGCTGGCGCATCGCCGGTGAAGCCGGGCGCGAGCTGTTCTGGCACCTGCCCGATGTGATCGCGGCCTACCATTTCGGGTACGGACTGGGCTCGCTCAGCGGGTGGCTCGATGCCTTGCTGCGCGGCAAGCCCGACCCGGCGTTCGGCCGCCTGACAAGGTGAGTGGCCGAGGCCCCTTTGCCGTCCATTCAGCCTCTTTCGCCGCCGCCTTTTCTGCACCCCCTTCGCCCCCTGACCTGCCCATGAGCACCGACAACAAGCCCGCCTTCCTGCCCTTCGCCCTGCCTGAAATCGGCGAAGAAGAAATCGCCGAGGTCGTCGACACGCTGCGCTCGGGCTGGGTCACCACCGGCCCCAAGGCGCGCAAGTTCGAAGAGGCGTTCGGGGCCTTCCTGGGTGAGCCCGGGCTGCATTGCATCGCCGTGAACTCGGCCACCGCCGGCCTGCACCTGGCGCTCGAAGCGCTGGGCATCGGTCCGGGCGACGAGGTCATCACCACCACGCACACCTTCACGGCCACGGCCGAAGTCGTGCGCTACCTGGGCGCCGACGTCAAGCTGGTGGACATCGACCCGGCCACGCTCAACATCGACCTGGCCCAGCTCGAAGCGGCCATCACGCCGAAAACGAAGGCCATCATGCCGGTGCACTATGCCGGCCTGGCGGTGGACATGGACGCGGTGCAGGCCATCGCGCGAAAGCATGGTGTGAAGGTGGTCGAAGACGCGGCCCATGCGCTGCCCACCACCTGGCGCGGCAAGCTGATCGGCTTGCACGACAGCGACGCCATCGTCTTCAGCTTCTACGCCAACAAGACCATGACCACCGGCGAAGGCGGCATGCTGGTCACGCGCAACGCCGAGCTGGCCGCGCGTGCCAAGGTGATGCGCCTGCATGGCATCAACCGCGATGCTTTCGATCGCTTCACGGCCAAGGTGCCGAGCTGGTACTACGAGATCGTGGCGCCTGGCTTCAAGTACAACCTGACCGACATCGCCGCGGCATTGGGCCTGCACCAACTGCAGCGCATCGAGGGCTTCCAGCACAAGCGCGAACACCTGGCGGAGCGCTTCGACGCGGCGTTGGCCGACCTGCCGCTGGTGCTGCCTCCACGACCCGTGCATGCTGGTGACCGGCATTCGTGGCACCTCTACGTGGTGCGCCTGAAGGACGACGCCGGCATCACACGTGACCAGCTCATCGAGCAGCTCTTTGCCGATGGCATCGGCGTGAGCGTGCACTACATCCCGCTGCACCTGCACCCCTACTGGCGCGACCGCTATGGCCTCCAGCCCGAGCAATTCCCGCACAGCCAGTTGGCGTACGAGCGCATGGTCAGCCTGCCGCTGTACACCCGCATGACGGATGCCGACGTGGACCGCGTGGTGGCTTCGGTGCGCAAGGCTTTTGGCCACGCTTGATCCGAACCCGAGCCTGCCGCCGCCCTCGAGCCTTCGTTCTCCATGGCCAAACGCCTCTTCGACCTGCTGCTGTCCTCGATCGGCTTGCTGCTGCTGGCGCCGCTGCTGCTGCTGATCGCCGCGCTGGTCAAGCTCGACTCCCCGGGCCCGGTGATGTTCCGCCAGGAGCGCGTGGGCCGCTTTGGGCAGCCCTTTCTCATCCACAAGTTCCGCACCATGCGCCACGAGCCAGCCGGCCAGGGCCTGCAGATCACGGTGGGGGCGGACCGCCGCATCACGCGCGTGGGCGGCTTCCTGCGCGCCTCCAAGCTCGACGAGCTGCCGCAGTTGCTGGACGTCTGGCTGGGCGACATGAGCCTGGTGGGGCCACGCCCCGAGGTGCCGCGCTACGTGGCGCATTACCCCGCCGATCTGCGCGAGAAGGTGTTGTCGGTGCGCCCTGGCATCACCGACATCGCTTCCATCGAGTACCGCGACGAAAGTGCGGTGCTGGCCCGTGCCACGGACCCTGAGCGCGCCTACATCGACGAGGTGCTTCCGCACAAGCTGGCGCTGGCGGCGCGTTACGTGGAGCGCTCCTCGCTGTGGTTGGACGTTTGGCTGATCTGGCGCACGGTGGTGGCCATCGTGCGCCGCTGAAAAAGTGGCGAGAAGCTGGGCCGGGGGTGAACAGGCTGCCCAAGCTGCCCAAGCGGCTTAGGTGACCCAGGTGGCTCAGGTGCCAGGGGCTGAGTCAGTCGGTGCCGCCAGCCAGCTGGGTCAGTTGCTGACGCAAGAGCGCCTGTTCTTGGGCCGAGAACATGCGCGCCATGCGCTCGTCGTGAGCCTGAACCGCCTGGGTGATCTCCACCAGGGCGGCCTGCCCGCGCGGGGTCAGTGACAGGCTGAAGGCGCGCCGGTCTTCCGGCACGGCTTGCCGCTGCATGTAGCCCAGCTCTTCCAGCGCGTCGACCAGGATCACGACACCTGAGCGCGCGATGCCCAGCACCTTGGCCAGCTGGATCGGCTTGAGCCCCGGGTTGCGCGAAACGATGACCATGGCCGAGAAGCGCGGCGGTGTGATGCCCCATGGCGCCAGCGAGGTGACGAAGTCTTCGTAGAGGCGGATCTGAGCCCGGCGAACGGCATAGCCCAGCAGGGTGTCGAGCACGCCGTAGTCGATGCCGGGAACGCGTGGGACGAAGTGATCCGTGTCTTGCATGGGGTCAGTCTAGGAGCGCCGTCCCCGCCTGTGTGACATCGGCTGCGACAGATGGGGCCTTTGTCGTCAGCAGGCGACGATGTTGACGGCCAGGCCCCCCAGCGAGGTCTCTTTGTAGCGGCTTTGCATGTCCGCGCCGGTCTGCTTCATGGTCAGGATGGCCTGGTCCAGGCTGACACGGTGCTGCCCATCGCCCAGCAGGGCCAGTCGGGCAGCGTGCAAGGCCTGCACCGCGCCCACCGCGTTGCGCTCGATGCAGGGGATCTGCACCAGCCCGCCCACGGGGTCACATGTCAGGCCCAGGTGGTGCTCCAGGCCGATCTCGGCGGCGTTCTCGACCTGAGCGGGGGTGCCACCCATGACGGCGCACAGGCCGGCTGCGGCCATGGCGCAGGCCACGCCCACTTCGCCTTGGCAACCGACTTCGGCGCCCGAGATGGACGCGTTTTCCTTGCACAGCAGGCCGATGGCGGCGGCGGTGAGCAGGAAGTCTTCCATGCGTTGGTCGCTGGCGTCAGGCAAGTGGTGCATGGCGTGGTGCAGCACCGCCGGCACGATGCCGGCCGCGCCGTTGGTGGGGGCGGTGACCACGCGGCCACCCGATGCGTTTTCTTCGTTGACGGCCAGGGCCCAGAGCGTGACCCAGTCCATCTGCTGCAGCGGGTCAGCCTGGTTGGCGTTGGCCGTGAGCTGCTGGTGAACCTGCGGTGCGCGCCGCCGCACTTTGAAGCCCCCTGGCAGCTCGGGGTGGTGGGTTTGGTCGATGCCGCAGCCTCGGCGCACGCAGGCTTGCATCGCCTGCCAGGTGGTTTGCAGGCCTTCGCGGGTGGCCTGGTCGCTGCGCCAGTGGGTCTCGTTGCGGCGCATGAGGTCGGCGATGCTCAGGCCATGCTGGGTGCACAGCGCCAGCAGCTCACCCGCGCTGTGAAAGGGCAGGGGCAGTGCGTCCGGGCCGGGGGCGATGTCGGCTTGCCGTGCGGGGTGCTCGGCCACGTCCTGCGAGACCACGAAGCCGCCGCCGACGGAGTACCAGGTTTCGGTGAGCAGCGCTTGGCCCTTGGCATCGAGAGCCATCAACGTCATCGCGTTGGGGTGGAAGGGCAGGGAGCGCCGGCCATCGAGCACGAGGTCATGGTCCGGGTCGAAGCTGACTTCGTGTTCGTTCAGCATCGACAGGCGGTGCGTGTCGCGCACGGCTTGCAGCCAGCCAGGGATGGCGTCAATGGGCACCGAGTCAGGCTCGTGCCCCATCAGGCCGAGTTGCACGGCGCGGTCGCTGCCGTGACCTTTGCCCGTGGCGCCGAGGGAGCCGAGCAGCTCGCAGCGCACATGTGCCACGCGTGCCAGCAGGCCTTCGCGCTGCAGCCTGAGCGCGAAGAGGCGCGCGGCCCGCATCGGTCCCACGGTGTGGGAACTGGAGGGGCCGATGCCCACCTTGAAGAGGTCGAACACCGAGATCGCCATGGTTTGCTCCCGATGTGGTCATCGTCGCATTTGCGGTGGGGGTGGCAACGGGGCAGACCCTGAGGCGCTTTGGGTGACTGTGAAATAGGGCTCGGTGTGTGTTTTGGGTGTTGGCTGTTTTGGTGTGGTGTGCCACGGTTGAGCAACGTTCAGGGGGCGAGGGGTGCCTGCTCAGGCCCTGCGCGGGGCACCACCGAGCGTGTTCACCATCACCCCTTGAACGCGAGCCAAGCAGATGCCGAGCCATGACACCGCACATGTCGGGCCTGCGCAGGCACCCCTCGCCCCCTGCCCGCGACACAACGTGGCAGGCGGAGAAGGAAGGAGGGCGACGCTTTGCGTCGCCCTCCTTCCGCCAACCCCGCAGTGCGCGGTGGTTCGGGTTCGATGGGTGGGGAGCGTGTGAGCCGGCCCGACATGTGCGGTGTCATGGCTCGGCAACCACTTGATGGGTGTTCAAGGGGTGACCGCAGCAAAGCTCGGTGGTGCCCCGCGCAGGGCCGGATCACACGCTCCCCACCCAGCGAGCCACGCACCAGCCGACGCACGAATCCCACCCCAATCCCCCCCACAAACACAAGGCACCAGGCGCGCGGAACAAAAAAAAGCCGTCCCGCTGCGAACAGCGCGGACGGCCAACACGATGCATTCGAGAGAGAGTGGAGGGTGACGCGACTCAGTAGGCGGCCTGAAAGAGCGCGTCCCCGGCCTTCATGGGATTGCCGGATTCTTCAAAAGCCTTGATCCACACCGGGTAGCTGTGGATGACCTGGTGCTGCCACGGGTGAAAGCCCGGGCGGTAGTAGTCCAGCAGCTTGAGCGTGTTGCGCGCAAAGATGCCCTTGGGGCCATACACCCACCAGGCGCCTTTGAGGCTCAACCACAGCCGCTTGGGAACGGAGATCTTGTCGTCCCTCATCAGGCGGTTGGTCAGGCGCATGCTGTCGACCACGACCTTGTAGAGCGCGTGGGTCATGGCGGCACAGCGCATGAAGTAGCCCACCTTGGCCACGTCCTTCATCACGTCGAAAGCCACGGCCTTGTGCTCCATCTCCTCGATGGCATGCCAGGCCCACATGGCGCGCACCTTGGGGTCGGCGGGGGCCATCACGTCCTTGGACTCGAACAGCATCTGCGCCATCATGGCCGTGAAGTGCTCGAAGGCGGCGGTCAGCGCCAGGTTGTACTTGGCCGAGTACTTCTTCGTGTAATCGTCGAAGAGGGCTTTGGCCTCGGTCAGGATCACGTCGACGCTGCAACCCTGCTTGCGCAGCAGGTCGTTGTAGTGCGTGTGGGCGATGCCGTGCTGGCCCTCCTGGCGCATGAAGTTCTTGACGTCTTCGGCCAGCTTGGGGTCGGTGATCAGGTGGCGATAGGCGCGCACGCTGGTGATGAAGTAGCGCTCGCCATCGGGGAAGGCGGCTTGCATGCCGTCGAACAGTCGGGTCTTGAAGGCGTCGTTGCCGTACCACCAACGTGGGGTGTTTTCGTCGAGCTCGAAGTCGAGCTTTTCGCGGGGCACGATGTGCTCGGGGCCGTTGTGTTTTTGGGTGCTCATGCTGTCTCCTCGGCACTGCTGATGGGCAAAGTCTAGTAACCGTGAGTTGCTTGACGTGCACGTCAATGCGACAGGTGGGCATCCTGGGCGACACTTTGGGGTGTGCAATGGGTTTGACGTGGATCCACCCCATCGGGTTACCACCAACTTTTTGCATCGTGAGGCGGCCGCAGGCTGTGCCCGCGACACCCTGTCCCCCATCCACCAGAGCCAAGAGGTCCCATGAGCGCTCCCGCCACCCCCGAGTCCCACCACATCCGCCTGGATGGCCGCGTGGCCATCGTCACTGGAGCCGGCGCCGGCCTGGGGCGTGCGCACGCCCTGGCCCTGGCTGCCCGGGGTGCCAAGGTGGTGATCAACGACCTGAACCTGGCGCCAGCCGAGGCCGTGGCAGCTGAGGTGCGTGCGGCCGGTGGCGAGGCGCTGGCGTGCGCGGGTTCGGTCACCGACGAGGCCGCCGTGCAGGCCATGGTCGATCAAACGCTGGCGCAGTTTGGCCGCATCGACATCCTGGTCAACAACGCCGGCATCCTGCGCGACAAGAGCTTCGCGAAGATGTCGCTGGACGACTTCCGCCTGGTGGTGGACGTGCACCTGATGGGCGCCGTCGTCTGCACCAAGGCCGTGTGGGAGACCATGCGCGCCCAGCAGTTCGGTCGCATCGTGTTCACGACCTCGTCGTCGGGGTTGTTCGGCAACTTCGGGCAGGCGAACTATGGCGCCGCCAAGATGGCGCTGGTGGGCCTGATGCAGACGCTGGCGCTCGAAGGCGAGAAGGCCAACATCCGCGTCAACTGCCTGGCGCCCACGGCGGCCACGGCGATGACGCAGGGCATCTTGCCGCCCGAGGTGCTGGCGGTGCTCACGCCCGAGAGCGTGTCGCCGGGCCTGGTCTACCTGGTCAGCGACGAGGCACCCACGCGCGCCATCCTCAACGCGGGAGCGGGCGTGTTCGCGGCCTCGCACGTGGGGTTGGGCTCGCCCGTGTTCATCGGTGCTACGCCTGACGCTGTGGATCGCGTGGCCGAGGCCTGGCCGCGAATCAGCGATCGTGCGGATGCCATCGTGCCGCGCAGTGGGCTGGAGCAGTCCATGCGCGAGGTTGGGACGGTGCAGTCGCGATCCAAAGGCTGATGCACAGCCAGGCAGCCGTGGCGGGTTGCCGAGTCCTTCAGGTTGACGCGGCGTGGGCCGAGTCGCTCAGCGCGCACAGGCAGGGCTGGTGTCGCAGTTGTTGCCTGATGAGTTCGTCGACCTTCTGGCGCGCCAGCGGCCACGCGCCGAAGCCCGATTCGGTGTTGATGTGGCCCACTTGCCCGAGGTTGCGAAAGCCCGCGCCCCAGGTGTGGGCCCAAGCGCGCGCTCGATCCAAGGGCATCCAGGGGTCGTTCTCGCTGCCGATGACGCTCAGGGTCAGGCCCAGTCGGTGACGGGGCAGTCGATCTTCGATCTGGAATTTCACCGGGTCGGCCGGCGCCACCATCAGGGCCGCGACGATGCGGCCGTGTCGGGGCCCGACACCGGTTGCATCGCCGAGGGCTGAATCTGCCTGGCCTGTTGGCAGCGCTGGTGCCATCTGGCGCGTGGCCAGGTGGTGCGCCAGGGCCAGGGTGCCGAAGCTGTGCGCCACCGCCACCCATTGTGTGTGGCGGCTGTAGCGCGACAGCGTTTCTTCGATGCGTGCCGACCAGGCTTCGAGGTCGGGCTGTTGCCAGTCGTGTTGTTGCACGCGCACCGCGTCGACGTACTGACTTTGCAGCCAGGTCTGCCAGTGCGCGGGGCCGCTGTCGCGCAGGCCGGGAACGATCAGCACCCGCACCGAGCGGCGCGGTTGTCGGGCGCTGGGCTGCCAGGCTGACTGGGCCGCGGGCGAGGCGATGTGCAGCGATGAATGCATGGCTTCGTCCTTGCCTGGCTGGAGGTCACTTCCTGGTGTAGACCTGGTCGAACAGACCGCCATCAGCGAAGTGTGTTTTCTGAGCCTTGGTCCAGCCACCGAAGACCTCGTCGATCTTCACCAACTCCAGCTTCGGAAATTGCCTGGCGTACTTGGCTGCGGCCTTGGCGTCGGTCGGGCGGTAGAAGTGCTTGCCGGCCAGATCCTGTCCTTCGGCGCTGTAGAGGTACTCGATGTAAGCCTTGGCCACATCGCGCGTGCCGCGCTTGTCTGCCACCTTGTCGACGATGGCCACGGGCGGCTCGGCGTAGATCGACAGCTTCGGGTAGACGATGTCGAACTTGTCAGTGCCAAATTCTTTCAGCGTGAGGTGGGCTTCGTTTTCCCAGGCCAGCAGCACGTCGCCCTGGCCGCGTTCGGCGAAGGTCACGGTCGAGCCGCGGGCGCCGGAGTCCAGCACGGGCACGTTCTCGTACAGCTTGCGCACGAACTCCCGGGCCTTGTCTTCGGAGCCTGTTTTCTTGAGTTCGTGGGCCCAGGCGGCCAGGTAGTTCCAGCGCGCACCGCCCGAGGTCTTGGGGTTGGGCGTGATGACGCCCACGCCCGGCTTGATCAGGTCTGACCAGTCCTTGATCTGCTTGGGGTTGCCCTTGCGCACGAGGAAGACGATGGTCGAGGTGTAGGGCGAACTGTTGCCTTGGAAGGACTTCTGCCAGTCGGGCTTGAGCAGGCCTTTCGAAGCGATGGCGTCGATGTCGTAGGCCAGGGCCAGCGTGACGACGTCGGCTTCCAGTCCGTCGATCACCGATCGGGCCTGCTTGCCCGAACCTCCATGAGAGGCCTTCACTGTGACGTTGTCGCCGGTCTTGGCCTTCCAATGCTTGGCAAAAGCGCCGTTGTACTCGGCATAGAACTCGCGCGTTGGATCATAGGAAACGTTCAGCAGAGAGATGTCCTTGGCTTGGGCCAGGCTGCCCACAGTGAAGGCGGCGGCGAGGGCCAGAGCGTGAAAAGCGCGGCGGGTGAAAGTCGTTTGGGGCATGGGGGCGTCGGTCAGGTGATGCGATGTCTGCATGCTGAGCACGGAGCCCGAGCTTGAGAACGAAGGAATGCGCACGAGCTCATGCGTTATGCGCGCAGCAAGGCGCCTCGGCATGAAAGCGATGCCTGTAAGCGCGCGCGCGCACCGCGCGCAATCGCTTTGCGCGTTTTGTGCATAAGGAGCTGAGCAATGGGCGCTTCTGCCAAAGACGTTGGCTGCATAGCATCCAAAGCATTCGTCAGATGGAGTCCCGAATGAGCAGCCTTCGCCGCCTTGCCCTCAAAGCCACCGCCCTGGTCCTGACCACCTCTGGCCTGGGGCTCACGTCCCTGTCCGCCCACGCCGACGCCACCCTGCTCAACGTCTCCTACGACGTCACCCGCGAGTTCTACAAGGACTACAACCAGGCCTTCGCCCGCCACTGGAAGCAGACCACCGGCGAGACCCTGACGCTCAACCAGTCGCACGGCGGCTCCAGCAAACAGGCCAACAGCGTGGTTGAAGGCTTGAGTGCAGACGTCATCACCATGAACCAAGCCAGCGACATCGACATCCTGGCCGAAAAGGGCAAGCTGATTCCGGCCGACTGGGCCAAACGCCTGCCCTACAACAGCTCCCCCACCGCATCGGTCACCGTGATCCTGGTGCGCAAGGGCAACCCCAAGCAGATCAAGGACTGGTCCGACCTGGGCCGTCCCGGCGTGTCCGTCGTGATCCCCAACCCCAAGACCTCGGGCAACGGTCGCTACTCCTACCTGGCGGCCTGGGGCTCGGTCATCAAGGCGGGCGGCAAGCCAGAGCAGGCCCGCGCCCTGGTGCAGAAGATCTTTGCCAACGTGCCCGTGTTCGACGGCGGCGGCCGCGCGGCCACCACCACCTTCGCGCAGCGCAACATCGGCGACGCCCTGGCCACCTTCGAGAGCGAGGTGCCGCTGATCCAGAACGAGTTCAAGGGCGACTACCAGGTTGTCTACCCCAAAACCACCATCCTGGCCGAGAACCCGGTCAGCGTGGTCGACAAGGTGGTCGACAAGAAGGGCACCCGCAAGCAGGCCGAGGCCTACCTGCAGTACCTGTACTCCGACGAAGGCCAGGCCATTGCCGTCAAGCACAACCTGCGTCCGCGCTCGCCCGCGCTGCTCAAGCAGCACCAGGCCAAGTTCATCGGCGTGCCCACCTTCACCGTGGACGAGGTCTTCGGTGGCTGGGGCAAGGTGCAGGCCGAGCACTTCCGCGACGGCGGCATCTACGACCAGATCACCGCGGCCGGCCGTGCCAAGTGACGCCCGCCTGAAAAGAGCCTGACATGTTGTTTTCCAAAACCCTGCTGCGGCGGCACAGCGTGCTGCCCGGCTTCGACCTGGCCCTGGGCCTGACGCTGCTGTACCTGTGCCTGATCGTGCTGATCCCGTTGAGCGCGGCCTTCCTGCGCACCACGGAGCTGACCTGGCCGGCCTTCGTTGAAACGGTGACTTCGCCTCGCGTGGTGGCGTCCTACAAGCTGACCTTTGGCGCATCGCTGCTGGCCGCGCTGGTCAACGCCTTCTTCGGCCTGCTGGTGGCCTGGGTGCTGGTGCGCTATGACTTTTTTGGCCGCCGCGTCGTCGATGCCCTGGTGGACCTGCCCTTTGCCTTGCCCACCGCGGTGGCCGGCATCACGCTGACCGGGTTGTACGCTGGCAACGGCTGGATCGGCCAGTGGCTCGAACCCTTGGGGCTGAAGGTGGCGTTCACGCCAGTGGGTGTGTTCGTGGCCATGACCTTCATCGGCCTGCCCTTCGTGGTTCGCACGGTGCAGCCCATCCTGGAAGACCTGGCCTCCGAGCTGGAAGAGGCCGCCGCCACGCTGGGTGCCAGCCGCTGGCAGAGCTTCAGCAAGGTGATCTTTCCCATCCTGACCCCGGCGCTGCTCACGGGTTTTGCGCTGGCCTTTGCCCGCGCCCTGGGCGAGTACGGCTCGATCATCTTCATCGCCGGCAACATGCCGATGATCTCGGAGATCACGCCGCTGCTCATCATCACCAAGCTGGAGCAATACGACTACGCGGGCGCCACCGCCATCGCCGTGGTCATGCTGGTGATGTCCTTCATCCTGCTGCTGGCCATCAACGCCCTGCAAGCCTGGACGCGCAAGCGCCAGGGCAAGTGACCCCTTCGGAGTTCATCTCATGACCGCTGTTTCTCAACCGGTGAACGCGTTGCCTGCATCGCGCACCCTCTCGCCACCTGACGTGGCCGGGGCCACCACCGAGCCCGCGTGGGTGCGGCGCCTGCTCATCGGCGTGGCGCTGGTTTTTCTGTCGCTGTTCCTGTTCGTGCCCCTGGTCACCGTGTTCGTCGAGGCCTTCAAGAAGGGCTGGGACGTGTACGTGGCCGCTGTCACGGACCCGGATGCGGTGTCGGCCATCTGGCTGACGCTGACGGCCGCCGCCATCGCCGTGCCGCTGAACCTGGTCTTCGGCGTGTCGGCGGCCTGGGCGATCGCCAAGTTCGACTTCCGCGGCAAGAGCGTCCTGCTCACGCTGATCGACCTGCCGTTCTCTGTCTCGCCCGTGATCGCCGGTTTGATCTACGTGCTGGTCTTCGGCCTGCAAGGCTGGTGGGGCGAGTGGCTGATCGCCAACGATTACAAGGTCATCTTCGCGGTGCCTGGCATCGTGCTGGCCACCATCTTCGTGACCTTCCCGTTCGTGGCGCGTGAGCTGATCCCGCTGATGCAGGCGCAAGGCCAGGAGCAGGAAGAAGCCGCTCGCGTGCTGGGTGCCTCGGGCTGGCAGACCTTCTGGAAGGTGACCCTGCCCAACGTGAAGTGGGGCCTGCTGTACGGCGTGATCCTGTGCAACGCGCGGGCCATGGGTGAGTTCGGCGCCGTCTCGGTGGTCTCGGGCCACATCCGCGGGCAGACCAACACGCTGCCCCTGCACATCGAAATCCTCTACAACGAGTACCAGTTCGCCGCGTCCTTCGCCGTGGCATCCTTGCTGGCCAGCCTGGCGCTGGTCACCCTGGTGCTCAAATACATCGTCGAACGCCGGGTTCAGCAACAGCTGGCCCAGGCCGCCCAAGCATCCGGAGTCCCCGCATGAGCATCGAAGTCAAGAACCTGGTCAAGCGTTTCGGTCAGACAACCGTCTGCGACAACCTGAACCTGCACATCCCCTCCGGCCAACTGGTCGCCCTGCTGGGCCCCTCGGGCTCTGGCAAGACCTCGCTGCTGCGCATCATCGCCGGCCTGGAAGTGCCCGACTCTGGCGCCGTCTATTTCAATGGCGAGGACACGACCCACGTGGCCGTGCGCGAGCGCAACGTGGGCTTCGTGTTCCAGCACTACGCGCTGTTCGGCCACATGACGATTTTCGAGAACGTGGCCTTCGGTTTGCGCGTGCGCCCCAAGGACAGCCGCCCGTCTGAAGAGGCCATTCGCGCCAAGGTGACCGAGCTGCTCAAGCTCGTGCAGCTCGACTGGATCGCCGACCGCTACCCGCACCAGCTATCGGGCGGCCAGCGCCAGCGCATCGCCCTGGCGCGCGCTTTGGCCGTCGAGCCCAAGGTGCTGCTGCTCGACGAGCCTTTCGGCGCGCTCGACGCCAAGGTGCGCAAGGAGCTGCGCCGCTGGCTGCGCCGCCTGCACGACGAAATGCACATCACCAGCGTGTTCGTGACCCACGACCAGGAAGAAGCCATGGAAGTGGCCGACCGCATTGTGGTGATGAACCAGGGCCGAATCGAGCAGGAAGGCGCGCCGGACGAGGTCTACGACCACCCGGCCACGCCCTTCGTGCTGCAGTTCCTGGGTGACGTGAACCTGTTCCACGGCCGTGACCACGCGCCAGGCACGGTGGGTGAGGGTGCTGCTGCACAGCCTGCGGTGAGTTACGTGCGTCCGCACGAGATCCAGGTGCTGGCCCACGCCGAAGACGGCTCGCTGGCCGCCACCCTGATCGACACGCTGACCGTGGGCCCCAACACCCGCCTGGCCTTCCGTCGCACCGATGGTTCAGGTGAGATCGAGGTCGAGCTCAGCCGGGACGAGTACGCAGCCCTGCGTGACAGCGGTGTGCTGCGCGCCGGTCACGACGCGCACCTCAAGCCGCGCCGCATCCGCCAGTTCGAATCGGGGGCCCGTGCATGAATTTCCAGCAACTTCGCTCCGTGCGCGAAGCGGCGCGGCGTGGCTACAACCTGACCGAGGTGGCCGCGGCGCTGCACACCTCGCAGCCGGGTGTCAGTCGGCAGATCCGCGAGCTTGAAGACGAGTTGGGCGTGGAGCTTTTTCAGCGTGCCGGCAAGCGCCTGACGGGCCTGACGCCTTCGGGCCAGCAACTGCTGCCCGTGATCGAGCGACTGCTGCGCGAGGCCGAGAACCTGCGCCAGGCCGCGCGCGACTGCGCCTCGCACGACACGGGCCCGCTCTCGCTGGCGGCCACCCACTCGCAGGCGCGTTATGCGCTGCCATCGGCCGTGCGCGACTTCCGCCTGCGCTTCCCGAAGGTCACGCTGAGCCTGCACCAGGGCTCGCCCCGCCAGGTGGCCCAGATGCTGATCGACGGTGAGGCCGACATCGGCATCGCCACCGAGGCGCTGGATCAGTACCCTCAATTGGTCACGCTGCCTTGCTACACCTGGACGCACAGCGTGGTCGTGCCGCCGGGCCACCCGCTGCTCGACGGCCAGCCGCTGACGCTGGAGCGCCTGGCCAAGTTTCCGCTCATCACCTATGACGGGGGCTTCACGGGCCGCGCCCACATCGACGAGGCCTTCTCTCGCGAAGGGCTTCAGCCCAGCATCGTGCTGTCCGCCATGGACGCCGACGTGATCAAGACCTACGTCGAGCTGGGCATGGGTGTGGGCCTGGTGGCCTCCATCGCCTTCGACGAAGACCGGGACCGCAACCTGCGCGCGCTCGACGCTGGCCACCTCTTCAGCGTCAACATGACGCGGCTGGCCTTTCGGCGCGGGGCCTTCCTGCGTGGTTATGTGCATGGCTTCATCGAGACCTTCGCCTCACCACTGACGCGCGAGGTCGTGGAGCAGGCGATTGCCAAGGCCACTGCGGAAGACAACGACGCGCACGCTTGAGCTGGCCCAGGCCTCACGCGGCCCCTTTTCGGCACCGATGGGAGATTCGCTATATAGTGGGATACATAGCGAATTCCTTGTGTCGAAACGATGTCGCCATCGGCACCCAAAATGCCAAGAACCTCCAGAGCGTCCAAGCCGCCTGACACCCCTGTGGCCTTGCAAGGCCGCCTGGAACTGATCAGCGGTGGCGCCACCCTGCTGGCCGATGCCCGCATCCGCCTGCTCGAAGCCATTGACGAGCAGGGCTCGATCTCCCGGGCGGCGCCCCTGGTGCCGCTCTCCTACAAGGGGGCCTGGGACGCGATCGAGGCGATGAACAACCTGTCCACCGAGTCGCTCGTCGAGCGGTCTACGGGTGGTCGCCATGGTGGTGGCGCGGTCCTCACAGCGCATGGCCGGCGCATGGTCGAGCTCTACCGTGCGATGGAAGGCGAGTGCCAGCTCGCTCTGGCGCGCCTGCTGTCACGTGGCATGGAAGGCGCCGATTCGGACGCCGGGGCGTTCGCCTGCTTCCTGCGCAACATGGCCCTGCGCACGAGCGCCCGCAACCAGTTTCTGTGCACGGTGGTCTCGCTGGAGCCGACCGATGTCGATGTGTTGCTGCACCTCAGCCTGGATGGCGATCAGCCCCTGTCGGTGCTCGTGACGCAAGCGTCCGTCGAGCGCCTGGGCATCCGCGAAGGCATGTCGCTGATGGTGCTCGTCAAGGCATCCGCCGTCGGGCTGGGGCGTCGAGCCCCCGTCGCGCGCAGCGACCAGAACACCTTGTGGGGAACGGTCACCGGGATCATCGAAGGCGCACAGCGCTGCGAGGTCACCGTGCAGGTGGGCGCCCATCGTTTCATCACCGCCGTGCTGACGGCCAGCGATGCGCAACGCGTGCAACCCGAAGTGGGTGAGCGGCTGTGCGCGCTTTTCTCGCCTTCGTCCCCGCTTGTCTCACTCTGACGCAGTCCCTGCACCGACACCATGATTCAAAGCGGTTCCTTCCGCTCCGTTGTCCTGGCTGCCCTGGGTGGCCTGTCGCTGCTGAGTGCCCCCTGTTTCGCCGATGAAGTCCAGGTCGCCGTGGCGGCCAACTTCGCGGGCCCCTTCCAGCAGATCGCCGCAGGCTTCGCCACCGCAACCGGCCACCAGGCCGTCGTTTCGACGGGCTCGACCGGCAAGTTCCACTCGCAGATCAGCAACGGTGCACCCTTTGCCGTGCTGATCGCCGCCGACGACGAAACCCCGGCCAAGCTCATCAGCGAGGGCTTGGCCGTCAAGGGCTCGTCCTTCACCTATGCCGTGGGAAAGCTGGTGCTCTGGAGCGCCAAGCCCGGCTACGTGGACGCCAAGGGCGAGGTGCTCAAGGCGGGTGACTTCCAGCACCTGGCTGTGGCCAACCCCAAGCTTGCTCCTTATGGGGCGGCCGCGATGCAAGCGCTGAACAAGCTGGGCCTGGCCGATAAGCTCGCGCCACGCATCGTGCAGGGCGAGAACATCGGCCAGGCTCAGCAGTTCGTGGCCACGGGCAACGCCGAGTTGGGCTTCGTGGCCTGGTCCCAGGTGGCAATCCCGGGCAAAGTGCCCACCGGTTCATGGTGGCTGGTGCCCGCACAACTGCACACCCCGATCCGTCAGAACGCGGTGCTCTTGACGCGCGGTGTGAACCAGGCGGCCGCTCAGGCTTTGATCAAGTACCTGCAGTCGGACGCGGCCAAGTCCGTGATCCAGGCCTGGGGATACGGCCTGTGAACCCAGCCGACTGGCAAGCCCTGAAGCTCACGGCCCAGCTGGCCGGGCTCACGACCGTGTTGTTGTTGCTCGTGGGCACGCCCATTGCCTGGTGGCTGGCGCACACGCGCTCTCGTCTCAAAGGGGTGGTGGGCGCCGTGGTGGCCTTGCCGCTGGTGCTGCCCCCCACGGTCATTGGCTTTTACCTGCTGCTGCTGCTGGGTCCGCATGGCGCGGTGGGCAAGGCCATGCAGTCCCTGGGGCTGGGCCTCCTGCCCTTCACGTTCGCGGGTCTGGTGGTGGCGTCGGTGCTGCACTCCATGCCGTTCGTCGTGCAGCCTTTGCAGCAGGCTTTCGAGGCCATCGGCTCGCGACCGCTGGAAGTGGCGGCCACGCTTCGGGCGTCGCCCTGGGACCGATTCCTGAGCGTGGCGCTGCCCCTGGCGCGTCCCGGCTTTCTCACGGCTGCGGTGCTGGGCTTTGCGCACACCGTGGGCGAGTTCGGCGTGGTGTTGATGATCGGCGGCAACATCCCCGGCCGCACGCAGGTGCTCTCGGTGGCGCTGTATGGCCACGTCGAAGCTCAGGAGTGGGCCCTGGCCCATTGGCTGGCCGGCGGCATGGTGGCCTTTGGCTTCGGCGTGATGTGGCTGCTTTACGCCTTGAACGGCCGGGGTGGCCGCGCGCTGCGCGGCTTGAGCGGGACCCCTACATGAGCCAGTCCGCTGCCTCCACCCGTCGCCTGTCGCCCATGACCCCAGCGAGCGATGCCGGGCAGGCGCCGGCCATCGAGGCCCGCCTGCGCTTGAGCCGGCCGGGCTTTGCCCTGGACGTGAACCTGAAGCTGCCCGGACAAGGCATCTCCGTGTTGCTGGGCCCATCGGGGTGCGGCAAGACCACCGTGCTGCGCTGCCTGGCTGGCCTGGAGCAGGCGCAGGGCAGCGTGAGCGTGGCGGGCCAGGCCTGGCAGGACGATGAACGCAGGTGGCACCTGCCCACCCACCGCCGTCCCCTGGGCATGGTCTTTCAGGAGGCCAGCCTGTTTGCACACCTGTCGGTCCAGGACAACCTGCTGTACGGCTTTCGGCGCATCCCGCTTGCGCAACGGCGCATCCAGCCCGATCAAGCCATCGCCTTGCTGGGCATCGGCCACCTGATGGACCGATCGTCGGCGGGCTTGTCAGGCGGCGAACGGCAGCGTGTGGCCATTGCCCGGGCGCTGCTGACCAGCCCGGACTTGTTGCTGATGGACGAGCCCCTGTCGGCGCTCGATGCGGCCCGCAAGGCAGAGGTGCTGCCCTACCTTGCGAGCTTGAGTGACAGCGGTGTGCCCATCGTTTACGTGACCCATTCCTTGGACGAGGCCGCTCGCCTGGCCGACCACCTGGTGTTGCTGCGCGAAGGGCGCGTTGAAATGGCGGGCGCGGCCGATGAAGTCATGGCGCGGCCAGACTGCCCTCTAGCGCGCTTCGACGATGCTTGCGCCATCCTCCATGCCACCGTGGTCGAGCGGGAGCCAGAGCCCGGTCTGTCCAGGCTGAGGCTGGGTTGCATCAACGGCGGTGGCGATGGCCAGTCGGGCGCGGAGCTTTGGGTGGGCGGCTGCACCGGCGCCATCGGCGAGAGGGTGCGGGTGAGGGTGCTGGCGCGCGACGTCAGCGTGGCGCTCAGTCAACCGGTGGACAGCAGCATCCTCAACATCCTGCCCGCCACGGTGGATGCGCTGCACGACGAAGATGCCGCCAGCGTGATGCTGCGGCTGACGCTGAGCGATGGCAGCGCTTTGCTGGCTCGCCTGACGCGGCGATCGGTGGTCGGCCTGAGCTTGAGGCCCGGTCTGGCCGTGCATGCGCAGATCAAGGGGGCTGCCTTGCTGCGGGGTTGAGAGGCTGACAGGCTGAGGAGCATTTCACGATCTTTGCGGGTTTGTCCGCCGTTCATGTTGGTGCCGGCGGATTCGGTCTAACCCTGGTTCTGGTCGCTCGGGCCAATTGGTGGCCGTTCAAGCAAATGCATTCAAGAGGTCGGCGGCAGAAACTGTTTTCACGACAGACCACTGCCAGTCATAAACCCGGAGACCAAGATGCGATTTCGCCTGAGCAAACAAAGCCTGCTGCTGAGCGCAGCACAAGCCGCCGTCACCGCACTCATGCTGCCGAGCATGGCGAGCGCGGCCACGCCCGACCCCTTCTACCAGTACACCGGCAGCACCCCATTGGCCGACATCGCGCCGGGCACCGTCCTCAAGAGCCGCACGATCTCGGTCTACATCGCCGGCATCAAGACCTCGATGCAAGCCACCCAGCTGGTGTACCGCTCGACCGACGCCAAGCTGCGCCCGACCTCCAACGTGACCACCATCTTCGCGCCCGACTGCGCCAAGGTCAGTTGCGCGAACAAGAACAAGGTCATCTCGTACCAGTCGTTCTACGACTCGCTGAACCCGGAAGACGGTCCTTCGCGTGCCTACGCTGGCGGCAAGCGCCTGCCTGACCTCTTGCCTGCCGTCGAGACCGTGCTGTTCGGCACCTACGTCAAGAATGGCTACACCGTTGTCATCTCCGACACGGAAGGTCAGGGCGCGAACTTCGCTGCGGGCCCCGAGTACGGCTACAACACGCTGGATTCGATCCGCGCGACCTTCAACGCTCCCCAGATCGGCCTGGGCCGCGATGCCAAGGTCGTGATGATGGGCTATTCGGGCGGTGCCATCGCCACGGAGTGGGCGGCCGAGCTGGCACCCAGCTACGCCCCCGACCTCAAGCCCAACCTGATCGGCGCGGCCTTCGGCGGCACGCTGGTGAGCCCCGAGCACAACCTGACCTACGTCGAAGGCGCGCCCATCTGGGGCGGTGTGCTGCCGATGGCGGTCATTGGCGTCTCGCGCTCCTATGACATCGACATCCAGAAGTACCTGACCCCGCGCGGCCTGGAGGTCTACAACAAGATGCAAAAGGCATCGATCGCCTATGTGCTGGGTCAGTACAGCCGGGTGACCTGGAAAGACCTGGTCAAGCCCGAGTTCCAGGATCGCACCAAGATCAAGGAATACGTGGAAGCGGTCAACAAGGTGATCATGGGCACCGGCGGCACGCCCGAGATCCCGCTGCAGATCGGTCAAGGCACCGGCGGCATCTGGGAAGGCACCAAGCCCTCTCCGCTGTGGGGTGCCGGTGATGGCGTGATGCTGGCAGGTGACGTTCGCACCCTGGCTCGCCAGTACTGCGCGCAAGGCGTGCCCGTTCAGCACAAGGAATGGGGCACCAGCCACTTCACCACCATGCTGAACTGGCTGCCCTGGGCCACCTCCTGGATCGATGACCGATTCGCCGGCAAGGCTGCGCCCCAGAACTGCTCCAGCATCGCCGTGGGCAACCCGCTGACGCCCCTCGTCTACAAGCCCTGACGTGAGCAGCGGCTGAGGCCGCACACCAGGTGACAAGGCCAGCGCGTGCAGACGCGCTGGCCTTTCTCATTTCGTTGAGCGGTTTGCGGGGGCGGTTTTTCGAGGCGCTGCGCGCCGAAAGCCATCGACCAGGGCGTCGAGCGTGGCCTGCAGCTCCCGCCGTGCTGAGCGTGGGCCCACGCCCCATTGCACCAGTTGCCCGTCCACGTGCATGCGTGCCATGCCGTAGACGGTGCTGCGCAGCATCAGCGCCAGGCGATCGGCTGCCACATTGTCTTGAAGGTCGCCTTCAAGCTGCGCTTGCTTGACGAGTGAAACGGTGCGGTCCCGCACCGCCTGGAAGTGCGCTTGCAGCGATGGCGAGGCGTTGAAGTCATACAAGCGCCGCGCCGACACCAGCCTGAACGAAGTCGGGTTTTGCAACGCCCAGGCCAGGAAGCTGTGCCCCATGGTGCGCAGCCGCTCGATGGCTGAGGCTGGCGCGCGATGCAGGTCGCGATCGACCATCAACCTCAGGCGCACGGTGGCCTCTTCGGCGATGGCGGTCATCAAGGCGGCGTGATCGGCGAAGTGCCGGAATGGCGCCCCCGAGGACACGCCGATGCGCCTTGCCACTTCTCGCAAGCTGACGCGTTCGTCGCCTGACTCCTCTGCCAGCAGCAAGGCGGTGTCGATGACGGCTTGGCGGAGGTTGCCGTGGTGGTATCGCTTCGGGCGGTTGTCTGGCATGGCAAGGCGGGTGGATGAATGTCAATGTAAGCAGTGTGCATTCTGGCTTCTCGTTGAACCCCGTTGCGGTCAGGATGTCAGCCATCGTCACCCACACTTGAACAGCCATGCCGGATTCATCGCCACCCGCCTCCCGTCAACGGTCACGGGGCTCAGCTGCCTCGCCCTGGCGCCTGTGGGCCTGGGGGACGGTGTCGCTCGCGCTGCTGACCGTGTCCATGTTGCTGGCGCAGCCTGATGCAGAGGGCGCGCGCAGGCTCATCCGGCTGACGGCTCGGCTGTCGCTGGTGCTGTTCCTGCTGGCCTTTGTCGCCTCGGCGTGGTGGCGCCGTTGGCCTGGTGCCATGAGTGCTGCGCTGATGCGGCACCGTCGGCAGGTGGGCTTGTTGTTCGCCACGTCGCACGCGTGTCACGCTGTGGGCATTGCGTGCCTGGCGATGTGGGTTGATCCTGCTTTGTGGGCGGAGCTCACGCCGCAACTCAGCCGGTGGATCGGTGGTGCAGGTTACGTGGCCGTGGCGCTGATGGCGTTGACATCCTTTGACGCAGCGGTGCACAAGTTGGGACGCGCGCGCTGGCAGGCCTTGCACCGAGTGTGTGGCCACGTCATCTGGCTGGTGTTCGTGCTGTCTTGCCTCAAGCGGGTGGGGGCTGCGCCGGTTTACGCTTTGCCCTTGCTGCTCCTGGTGGGCGCGATGCTCTTGCGGCAGTGGCCGTTGCGCCGCGAGGAGGCGCTCAGGCCGCTCCCTTGAGCAGGGCGTCGATCACGCCAGCGCCGGTGCCCCCGGTGGGATCGAGCTCCTGAACCTTGCGCAGGTAGGCCCGGGCGCCCAACGCGTCGCGCCGCCGAAGGCGGATGAAGGCCAGTGCCTTGAGCGTGAAAAGCCAAAAGCGCGAGGGTCCAGGCGATTGAAAATCGGCCATGCCCGCGTCCACTTGTTGCCAGGTGCCTGGCAAACCTGCTTGCATGGCCGCCACGTCCAGGCCTTTGAGCGCGGCGAACTCGGCCTGGGCTGTGTCACCGTGCCGAGCGTGGCACTTGTAGAGAAGGTAGTACAGCGCCGGGCAGTCTGGTGCGCAGACCTGGGCCGTCCACAGCAGGGCCAGTGCGCGCTGGGGGTTGGGCTCCTGGCGTGCTTCGTCGACCAGGTGGCGCACCTGTGGCGGCACCTCACCGCCGAAGAGCTCGTTGGACGATTCGCCGGTGAACAGGTTCACTTGGCCCACCCGATCACCAGGTGCCGGCCGAGGCGGCCAGCCGGGTCACGACTTCGCCGCCCAGCAGGTGCTTCTCGAAGATCTCGGGCACGTCTTCCGGCTTGACCCGGCTGTAGAGCACGCTGTCGGGGAAGACGACGACGTTGACGCCGCCATCGCATGGCCCCAGGCAGCCCGAGTAGGTCACGCCCACCTGGTCATAGGCTTGCCTGGCCTGCAGTTGCTGCCAGAAGGCCTGCAGCACGGCCTGGCTGCCTTGCGCGGCGCAACAACCGCGCGGGTGCCCAGGCGGGCGCTTTTGTGAGCAGACGAAGACGCTGCGTTCAGGTCGGGACATGGGGGCTCCAGCGGCTTTCAGCCGAACTTGAAAAGGATGCCGTGGCCGCCGCGCGGGTACTCCCAGGCGACGTTGGCATGCTCTGAACAAATGATCCGGCAGCTGCCACATTCCAGGCAGCCATCGGTGATGAGGGTCACGGAACCATTGCCCTCGGCCTTGTAGCAACTGGCCGGGCAGACGAAGGTGCAGCTGCGGTCCTGGCAGGTGCTGCGGCAGACCTCGGCGTCCTTGATCTGGATGTGGGGGCGGCCGGCATCGACCTTGTAGCGGTTCTGAAAGAGCTTGTCTTCCACGTTGACGGAGATGGGGGTCATGTCGAGGGCTCCTGTCGTGTCGTCGTCAGGTTGGGGTCAGCGCGGGGCAGTGCGGATCAGCGGAAAGCGCGCCAGAGCTTGAAGGCGTCGCCCACCAGGCCGGTGAAGCTGCGCGCCGCCCGGAAGCTCGAGAACACCTCGCGCTCCTTGGTCTTCTTGTCGACGTTGTCGACCGTGACCATGGTGCGCGCTGCCTTGTTGAGCAGCTCGGGGTAGGTGGTGAAGAACTGCGGGTTCTCGTGGAAGACCTTGGGCATGTCGCGGTACTTCTTGAGGTCCTTCATCACGAAGGATTCGTCAAGCGCCTTCTGGTAGGCCTTGAGCGTGGCTTCGTTGAGCGTCTTGCCGGCGGCCTTGGCGTTGATCACGGTCTCCGCAGCCAGGCGGCCGGTGGTCATGGCCAGGTTGGAGCCCTCGCGGTGCACGGCGTTGACGAAGCCACCCGAGTCACCGACGATCATCCAGCCGTTGCCATGCACCTTGGGGACGGCAAAGAAGCCGCCTTCGGGGATCAGGTGAGCGCAGTACTCTTTCATCTCTCCGCCTTCGATCAGCGGTGCCACGGATGGGTGGCGCTTGAGGTTCTCCAGCAGCTGGTAAGGCGAGGTCTTGTTTTCGTTCTTCTTGAAGTCCGAGAGCATGCAGCCGATGCCGATGGTGTCTTCGAGTGTGATCTGCGCGTCCTTGATCGCCCGCTTGGTGGCGCTGAGCGTGCGCTGCACCAGCGGCCTGACCAGCTCGCCGAAGGCCTCGCCCGTCAGGGTCTGGCCGCACACGTCCACGGCGTCGAAGGATGAGAGCGCCTCCTTGGCCGCGCGGGCACTGATGAGCAGGTGCTGCTGCGTGATGGCGTCCAGAGCGGGCCAGTCCAGGCCCTGCTGGTCGGCCAGCCAAAGCGCCACGCTGCGGTCGAAATCGTCGCCGCCCAGGGCCGAGTCCCCGCCCGTCGAGCAGACCTCGAAGACCCCCTGGCTCAAGCGCAGCACCTGCAGGCCTGCGAGCCTGGCGGCGTCTTTCGTGGCTTGGCGCTGCGCGTCGTCGAAGTAGGCCGGCACGGTGATGACCACGCCGGTGAGCTCACCGCCCAGCGAGCCTTCCGCCCTGGCCCGCAGGCTTCGCAGGATGTCGGCCGACACCTCCACCGGTGAGCGCAGGCCGGCCGCCGTCTGCACACCCACCATGCCGGGCTGCTCGACGATGGCGTAAGGCGGCCTGCCGGCGCGGACCACGTCGGCGTGGCTGCGCCCCATCAGTCGCTTGATGGAGGCGATGGTGTTGAGGGGGTCTTGTGCCTGGCGGGCCACGGCGTCGGCCCCGACGATGGGCGGCTCGTCTGGCGCGCGGTAATGCACCACCGACGGCAACAGCACCCGTCCTTGCTCGTCGGGCAGGGCCCGGGGCAAGGCGCTGCTCACGCTGGCCACCAGCGAGTGGGTGGTGCCCAGGTCGATGCCGGCGGCGAGCCGGTGCTGGTGCGGGGCGGCGCTCTGGCCGGGTTCGGCGATCTGCAGCAGCGCCATGGCGTGCCCCTTGTTGAGTTCAGACAGCGAAGCTTTCGCCACAGCCGCAGTTGGCCTTGGCGTTCGGGTTGTGGAACTTGAATCCCTCGTTGAGCCCTTCGCGAACGAAGTCCAGCTCGGTGCCATCGAGGAAGGGCAGGCTGCGTGCGTCCACCAACAGCTTCAGGCCATGGCTGTCGAACACCTGGTCCTCGGGCAGGGCCTCGTCGGCGAACTCGATGGCATATGCCAGGCCCGAGCAGCCGCTGGTCTTGACGGCCAGGCGCAGGCCCACGCCCTTGCTGCGCTTGTTCAGCGATCTCTCGATGTGGCGGGCGGCGTTGTCGGTCAGGGTGACGGCCATTTGGTCCTCCTCACATCGAGAACGAGCTGCCGCAGCCACAGGTGGTCTGCGCGTTCGGGTTGTGGATGACGAAGCGCGAGCCTTCCAGGCCGTCCTCGTAGTCGATGTCGGCACCCAGCAGGTACTGCATGCTCATCATGTCGACCACCATGCTCACGCCGTCCTTGTCGATGCGGGTGTCGTCTTCGTTGACCTGGTCGTCGAAGGCGAAGCCGTAAGAGAAGCCCGAGCAGCCCCCACCCGTCACGTACAGACGCAGTTTGAGTTGAGGGTTTCCTTCATCGGCGATGAGTTCGGCCACCTTCGCGGCCGCAGCACTGCTGAACTGAATGGGCGCGGCCGGGGGCGGTGCGGCCGTGGTGGGGGTGAGGGTGGTGGTGTCCATGGCGGCTCCTTCGTGGAAGATCGGTGGGACGGTGGGGGGAAGTCGGTGGTCAGGAGGGTTGGCAGGCGGTTTGCTCGGGCAGCGTCACGCTTGTGGCGCCGAGCGTTGCCGGGTCGGCCAGGCGCGATCGGTAGTCGGCCACGGCGGCCTTGATCGCGTCTTCGGCCAGGATGGAGCAGTGGATCTTCACGGGCGGCAGGGCCAGCTCCTCCGCGATCTGCGTGTTCTGAATGGCCAGTGCTTCGTTGAGCGTTTTGCCGCGCACCCACTCGGTCACCAGCGAACTCGACGCAATCGCCGAGCCGCAGCCGTAGGTCTTGAAGCGCGCGTCTTCGATCACGCCCGTGGCGGGGTTGACCTTGATCTGCAGCTTCATGACGTCGCCGCATGCGGGGGCGCCCACCATGCCGGTGGCCACGCCTTCTTCGTCGGCCGAGAAGGAGCCGACGTTGCGGGGGTTCTCGTAGTGGTCGATGACTTTGTCGCTGTAGGCCATGTTGGGGCTCCGGTGGTTCGATGTTCGTGGGGTGGTGCAGCGCTGCTGTCAGTGCGCGGCCCACTGGATGGCGTCAAGGTCGATGCCGGCACGCACCATGTCCCACAGCGGGCTCATGTCGCGCAACCTGTTCACGACCTCGCGCACGCGGCCGATGGTGAAGTCGATCTCCTCGGCGGTGGTGAAGCGACCGATGGAAAAGCGCACCGAGCTGTGGGCGAGTTCGTCGCTGCGACCCATCGCGCGCAGCACGTAGCTGGGCTCCAGGCTGGCCGAGGTGCAGGCCGATCCCGACGACACGGCGATGTCCTTCATGCCCATCAACAGCGACTCGCCCTCGACGTAGTTGAAGCTGACGTTGAGGTGGCCCGGCGCGCGGCGTTCGGTGTGGCCGTTGAGCGCCACCGCATCGATGCCCTGCAGGCCGCGCCACAGGCGTTCCCGCAGGCTGACGAGCCGCTCGATTTCGGTGTTCATTTCGCGGGCGGCGATGTAGAAGGCCTCGCCCATGCCGACGATCTGGTGCGTGGGCAGCGTGCCCGAGCGCATGCCACGCTCGTGGCCGCCGCCATGCATCAGCGCCTCGATGCGCACGCGGGGTTTGCGCTGCACGTACAGCGCACCGATGCCCTTGGGGCCATAGGTCTTGTGGGCCGACATCGACATCAGGTCGATGGGCAGGCGATCAAGGTCGATGGCGACCTTGCCCGTGGCCTGGGCGGCATCCACGTGCAAGAGCACCCCTTTGCTGCGGCACAGGGCGCCCAGTCGCGCGATGTCCTGGATCACACCGGTCTCGTTGTTGACGAACATGACCGAGGCCAGCACGGTGTCGGGCCGGATCGCCTCGGCGAAGCGGTCCATGTCGACCAGGCCATCGGCCTCGACCGGCACCACCGTGACCTCCCAGCCCAGCCGCTCCATCTCGCGCATGGTGTCGAGCACGGCCTTGTGTTCGGTGGCCAGCGTCACCAGGTGGCGGCCCTTTTGTTGGTAGAACGTGGCCGCACCCTTGATGGCCAGGTTGTTGCTCTCTGTTGCGCCGGAAGTCCAGACGATTTCCCGTGGATCGGCTCCAATCAGGTAGGCCACTTGTTCGCGGGCGATCTCGACGGCTTCTTCCGCTGCCCACCCATAGGCATGAGAGCGGCTGGCCGGGTTGCCAAAGCGCTCGGTGAGGTAGGGCATCATCTTGTTTGCCACACGCGGGTCCACAGGCGTGGTGGCAGCGTAGTCCAGGTAAACCGGATGGGGGTGCGGGGGCGGAGGGAAGTTCATGGGCAAGCCTTCCTGAGGGTGGGGCGGGGCCGGTGGTCTTGCCCTTCATTGCAAACGCGGTGCCACGTCCGCATCGCGTGTGACCGAAGTGGGTTTCCCCTGGGAAAAGCGCTCCATCAACCGGCGCACAGCACCGATTGGGTGGTGTCAGCCGTGTGGGGTTTGTCGGTTTTGTTGTCGTGTTGTGGGCCCCTTGTCTCGCCATGTGGGTCAGGGGCAGCTCATCAGGAGGGTGGATGTGAGAGCGTGGATTCGACGTGGTTTGGTGGTCTCGGTGCTGGGCCTGCTGGCCGGCCTGGCGGGCGCTGCCGAGCCCTGGCCTGTCTTGCAGGCTTCGGCGCAGGCGCTGGCGCGTCACCCCGTGGTGGACGAGGCCCGCTTCGCCGGCCAGGGTTGGGCGGACATCGAGCAGGCCAACTCGGCCCTGGCATCGGTGCAGGTGGACCACTTCGAGGGGGTGCCCACAGGTTGGTTGGGCCGGCCGGTGCGCATCCACCACCGCGCGTACGTGTTGCCGGCAGACCAGGAGCGGGGCGCCGTGGTCATCGTGCCGGGCTTCACCGAGGGCCTGGTCATCTACCAGGAGGTCATCCACGACCTGCTGAACAACGGGTGGTCGGTCTACGTTCACGACCACCGCAACCAGGGGTTCTCAACGCGGCTCATCGAGGGCGAAGATGGCCGAGACAAAGGCCATGTCGATCGCTTCGACAACCTGGTCGCTGACCTGGAGCGCTTCGTCGCCGAGGTTCAACGCTTGCGCGCCGACCCGCAGCGGGCCCACAAGCCCTGGGTGCTGCTGGCGCATTCGATGGGTGGGGCGGTGTCGGCCCTGCACCTGGCTCGCCAGGCAGGCCAGACGCCGTTTCGAGCGGCTGCGCTGGTCACCCCCATGATGGAGCCCACCGTGGCGCCCAACAATTCCAGCCGTTGGGGCGACCAAGCCCTGCGGCGCTGGTGCCATGCTGGCTCCATGCCTTTCTTTTTCGACTGGCCCGTGCTGTCGAGCACGCGTGTGCAGGGCGGCACCTTCGAGCAGGAGTGGCGCCGCTACCGCGAGATGCTCGATCGCGTCAGCCACCCGCAGACCCACAGCGTGGTGCGCCACGACGTGCGCTGGCTCAACCGGGCTTCGCGTTGTGAAGGCGAGCACTGTGGCCACGACGACGCCCGGGTGGCCGGGGCCACGCTGGGCTGGGTGGACGAGGCATGCGCCGGGGCGGCGCAAGCACGGGGGGCTGGGGCTTCGCGCATTGCCGTGCCGGTGCTGGTGCTGCAAGGCGGCGAGGACGTGGTGGTCGAGCCCTCAGCCCAGCAGGAGTTTTGCGACAACGTCAACGCCGGCAAAACGGAAGCAGACCCGGGGCGCTGCACGGGGTTGCGCCTGCCTGAGGCCCGCCATGGGCTGCTGGTGGAAGTCGATCGCCTCAGGCGGCCTGCCCTGGTTCAGGTCCTGAACTTCTGGGACGAGACCATTGCGCCACGTCCTTGAGCCCACGCCGGGTGCCTGGTGACCCTGCAGCCGATGATGACGCTTGGCTGCTTCGCAGGGCCGGCTCAGCGCTGCCAGAGCACCAGGTGCCCGTGCAGGGGTTGGTCTTTGTCGCGTCGGATGACCGTGGGCTCGTGGGCGAGCACCTGGAATCCGTGCTGTTGAGCCAGTTTGTGCAGGTGGGCCTCGGCGTGCGAATACCGGCCTGATCGTTCCAGGCGATGACCGCGCTCGAGGTCGGCTGGTGTGGGTGCCAAGCGCGATGCCGCCATGTCCTCCACGGTGAAGGCGAACAAGCCGCCGTGGCTGAGCAGGCGATGGGCCTGGGCCACCACCTCGTCGATTTTGCCCACGTAGATGAACACGTCCGTCGCGATGACGGTGTCCGCGCTGCCGCTTTCGGCTTGTTGCAGGTGTTGCAGCACGTCTGCGCAAACCAGCTGGGTGTAGTCCCCGCGAGCGTGAGCCTGGCGCAACATCTTCTCGGACAGGTCTACACCCACCAGCGACTGCGCCCGGCCGGCCAGGGCCTCGGCCACCAGGCCTGTGCCGCAACCCAGGTCGACCACGCGCCAGGCGTGCTGCTCGGGGGCGTGTCGTTCCAGCAGCCCGACGATGTCTGCGGGCGCACGGTAGCCCAACTCGTGCTGGAGGTGGTGGTCGAACTGCTCGGCGTAGTGGTCGAACAGGCGCACGACGTAGGCGCTGGGCGCCGCATCTGTCTGGTTGCTCTCGAGCATGTCGACCTGGTGTCGCACATAGTCGTCGTTGGGCGCGGCCTTGAGCTTGCGCTTGAGCAGGGGCAGCAAATCCTGCGGACGGTCCTGTTTTTCGACCAGGCGGATCAGGTTGTCCAGCGCTGCTTCGAAACTTGCGTTGACCTCGCTGGCATGCTGGTAGCAAGACTGCGCCAGGTCCAGGCGGTGGAATTCTTCAAAGAGGGCGCCCAGGTTGTTGAAGGCCTCGGCGTCCTGGGGCATCAGCTTGCAGGCCTGCTGCATCGGCTGCAGCGCCTCCTCTTTGCGGCCTTGCCGACTGAGGATCAGACCCAGGGCCTTCCAGGCGAAGCCGTGCTTGGGAGCGCGCTCGGAAAGCGACCGCGCAGCGCGCTCTGCCTCAGGCATGCGACCCTGCTGGAACAAGGACAGGATGAGCTTTTGCTCCAGCTCCAGGTTGACGGGGGGAGGCGTCAGGGGCCGGCTGAAGATGTTGGGTGTCTGAGGCTGGGACATGGGTGCAGGCTGGCAAGAGGCTGCCGATACTGCACCAAAAATCCACCCCTGTGTATCAGGACGCACGGCAGCCCTCCCGCGCTCCGGGGGGCGCCGTGCCTGGCCTGACGTCAGGCCGCGTCGAAGCGGTCGAGGTTCATCACCTTGACCCAGGCGGCCACGAAGTCATCGATGAACTTGACCTGGGCATCGCTGCTGGCGTAGACCTCGGCGAGCGCGCGCAGTTGGGAGTTCGAGCCGAAGACGAGGTCGACCACCGTGGCCGTCCACTTCACCGCCCCCGTCTTGCGATCGCGCCCTTCGAGCACGCTGGCATCGGCGCTTGAACGCTGCCAGGTGGTGCCCATGTCCAGCACGTTGACAAAGAAGTCGTTGCTCAGCGTGCCTGGGCGCTGGGTGAACACGCCGTGCTTCGTGCCTGCGGTGTTGGCGCCGAGGGCGCGCAGGCCACCGACGAGCACCGTCATCTCGGGCGCGCTCAGCGTCAGCAGCTGGGCTTTGTCGATCAGCAGCTCGGCGGCAGCGGCTTCCCAGTCCTTCCTGGTGAAGTTGCGGAAGCCATCGGCGCGGGGCTCCAGCACGGCGAAGGACTCGACGTCGGTCTGCGCCTGCGAGGCGTCCATGCGACCCGGTGTGAACGGCACGTGCACGGCGTGGCCCGCCTGTTTGGCGGCGGCTTCCACGGCGGCGTTGCCGGCCAGCACGATCAGGTCGGCCAGCGACACACGCTTGCCATCGGTGGCCTGGGCGTTGAAGGCCTGCTGGATGGCTTCGAGCTTGGCCAGCACCTTGGCGAGCTGGGCCGGCTGGTTGGCCTCCCAGTCTTTCTGCGGCGCCAGTCGGATGCGCGCACCGTTGGCGCCGCCGCGTTTGTCGCTGCCGCGGAAGGTCGAGGCCGAGGCCCAGGCGGTACCCACCAGCTCGGCCGTGCTCAGACCCGAAGCCAGCACCTCGGCCTTGAGGCGGGTCACGTCGGCGGCGTCCACCAGCTTGTGGTCGACGGCCGGGATCGGGTCTTGCCAGATGAGTTCTTCTTTTGGCACCAGCTTGCCCAGGTAGCGTGCACGCGGGCCCATGTCACGGTGGGTGAGCTTGAACCAGGCGCGGGCAAAAGCGTCGGCGAACTCGGCCGGGTTCTGGTGGAAGCGGCACGAGATCTTTTCGTAGGCCGGGTCAAAGCGCAGCGACAGGTCGGCCGTGGTCATCATCGGCGCGTGCTTTTTCGAGGGGTCGTGCGCGTCGGGGATCATGTGCTCGGGCTTGACGTCCTTGGCCACCCACTGGTGAGCGCCAGCCGGGCTCTTGGTGAGCTCCCATTCGTAGCCGAAGAGCATGTCGAAGTAGCCGTTGTCCCAGGTCGTGGGGTTGGGCTTCCAGGCCCCTTCGATGCCGCTGGTGGTGATGTGCACGCCTTTGCCCGAGCCCAGCTGGTTGATCCAGCCCAGGCCCATGGCTTCCACCGGGGCGGCCTCGGGTTCGGGCCCCACCAGGCTCGGGTCGCCCGCGCCGTGCGCCTTGCCGAAGGTGTGGCCACCTGCCACCAGGGCCACGGTTTCTTCGTCGTTCATGGCCATGCGGGCGAAGGTCTCGCGCACGTCGCGGCCGGATGCCACCGGGTCGGGGTTGCCGTCCGGGCCTTCGGGGTTCACGTAGATCAGACCCATCTGCACGGCGGCCAGCGGGTTGGCCAGCTCGCGCTCACCCGAGTAGCGGCTGTTGCCTTCCTTGCTGCTGGCCAGCCACTTGGCTTCGGGGCCCCAGTCGATGTCGATCTCGGGCTCCCAGATGTCGGGGCGGCCACCGGCAAAGCCGAAGGTCTTGAACCCCATGGACTCGAGCGCCACGTTGCCGGTCAGGATGAAGAGGTCTGCCCAGGACAGGTGGCGGCCGTACTTCTGCTTGATGGGCCACAGCAGGCGCCGGGCCTTGTCGAGGTTGCCGTTGTCGGGCCAGCTGTTGAGGGGCGCAAAGCGCTGGTTGCCGGTGCCCGCGCCGCCGCGTCCGTCCTGGATGCGGTAGGTGCCGGCGGCGTGCCAGGCCATGCGGATGAACAGGCCGCCGTAGTGACCCCAGTCGGCAGGCCACCAGTCCTGCGAGTCGGTCATCAGGGCCTTGAGGTCGGCGACGACGGCGTCGAGGTCGAGCTTCTTGAAAGCTTCCGAATAGTCGAAGTCCTCACCCATCGGGTTGGACTGAGGGCCCTGCTGGTGCAGGATGGCCAGGTTGAGCTGGTTGGGCCACCAGTCGCGGTTGCCGCGCACGGCCTGGGTGGCGGGCTTGTGGGCGCCAGAGAACGGGCACTTGGCTTCTTGGGTCATGTTCTTCTCCTGTGAGGGGCCGGGATTCAGGAACTGAGTCTAGGCAGCCGCACCCAGGGCGGCAAACCAAGGATTTCAATCACCGCGATAGCCGCCGGCCTTTGCATGACGCGCTCCAGCAGCTTCCCGGGCCGGTGGGCTCCTGTCGACTTTCGTTCAATCCTGTAGCCCCGAATGAGCTGAATCAAGCACTTGGCGACGACTGATTTCTTCAGTTTCGTCGCCTGTGTTCGTTCAGTTCTGTACTTTTCCGGATTTCGTGTCGCTCAGTTCCGTATCTTTCGGACGCGAGGCGAAATCGATGTCATCCCCAGGCGAGGTGCGCCTGGCTGGGCTTTGGTTTTGGTTTGCTTGCCGCCTAGGAAGGTCAGCGCGTCGACTCTTGTGCTGCCGGAGCAGCCTGCCCCGCAGGATCAAAAAGCGACTGGACCGGCACGCCAACGCTGTCTGCCAGCGCATGAATCATGGTCAGCGTCGGGTTGGCCTTGCCGGTTTCGATCCGACTCATGTACGTGCGAAACAGGCCGCAGCGGTCGGCCAAGTCCTCCTGCGTCATGCCTTTGGCTTGACGCAGTTCCCTGATCCTTTGACCGAAAGCCTGTTGAGGAGAGTGCCGCACAGCGCGACTCTCCAAGTCGTACACTCATTCGTACACACACTAATTCGCACATTCGGGGTTGTGCAACGCCCCGCTGTGCCACAACGGGAGTTTGAAATGAGTGACCAGGAAGGGCTGCAGGAGCGCCCGGCGATGACGTTGCAGTCGGCAGCGTTGGTTTATGCGGGCCTGTTGATCGTCTGTCGAGGCTTGTGCGACCCCATGCTGCCCTCGACCAGCAACAGCGAAGACATCCTTCGCACTTTCCGCGTGCGCCTGGAGCAAGCCGTCGCGACCTTACGCCGCGGCTCGGCGGACCGGCAACTGGTCCTGCTGCTCGACGCGATCGATAACGCCAGCGAAATCGCTCGTGATCGCCATCAGGACTCGTTCCCGCGCCTGTTGCTGCAGAGCTTGGAGCACGGCGCAGCGATCGCCGGTCTGCAGGTGGTCGTAAGTGCCCGAACACACCGGCGGCTCGCGGCGACCGGCGAGATCTCCGCCGAAGAGGTCGAATTAGCGCCGTTCGTCGAGCGGGAGACACGTGCGTTCCTGCGCGCACGCTTGAGCAAGCTGACCGAGACTATGGTCCAGGTAGGTCAGGCACGGTCCAAAGGCAACGCTCGTGTGCTGGAAACCCCGCATCTGCGAGTCGACTGGCGCTTCAACGGTGTGCGCTTTTGCATGCTGCACCAGTGCATGCTGGAGGATGTCTGCGCGGTTTGTTCCAGCCCGCTGAGGATGCCATTCGACATGGCTGAGTCGGGCCCGAGCGGTGAGGGGACTGCCTACCTCAGGCAATGCCAAACATGTGGTCATGACCTGGCCGATGTCCAGACCGTCGATCACGTTGACATGCGCTTTGAGTTGACCAGCTACGAAGCATCGTTGTTGCGGCACGGCGTGGCCATGATGGCCGCGCTCTATCACGACCGATGTGACATTGCGGACGGAGGGAGCGGCGCTCGCTTCAAGGTGAGGCTGCGTGACCTTTGGCGGATGCAGATGCTTCCGATTCGGGTCCCGCACTTGTGTGCTGATCTCATGCGGGAGCGGATAGCGAGTCCGTTCGCAAGCGATCAAGGTGGACAGATGCCGGCTGCCGCGGCAGATGAGGGTGCGGCAATCAACGAACAAGGAACTTTGCTGTGAAAGACGATGAACTGGATCTCACCGTGGCCTTGCGCAAACTCAGGGAGCTGTCGCTCGAAGATGGTGACATCGGTTATGCCTACTGGACGGCCGTGGCGAAACTGCTGGCTTCGGTGCCTGATATGCGTGCGCGCATTGAGCAACTGGAGCAGCAACTGCGCAGCAGGCAACGCAAGCGGTGAACCTTGTGTGATTGGCCGACTACCTATGGCCTTACCAAGCTTGCGTTCTTGAGGTCAGAGCCTTGATAAGCCAAGGTGCGGTGTGTACCGATGTCGTTGCGAGGGTCTCTGTTTAGGAGGCGATGTAGTCGTCTCCGCGGAGGCGGGAGATGGCCCCTTTGTTTGGAGTGTTGACCGAAGTTGTAACATCCGATACGCTAAATTGACAATTAGAAAGTTATCAAAGTAGGTCCAGGGATGGGACGCAGTACCACGGTGCAGTCAACGACCGCGATGTCCGATGCTTTGCCTCCAGACGAGGGTGGCTCGCCGCAGGCATCGGCGCTTCATGCGCTGTGTTTTTTGGCACGCCTGCACCACATCGCAGCCGACCCGGGCCTGCTTGCGCATGAATTCGGCCTGACCGCCTCCAGTTCAGTTTCAGACGCCGAACTGCTGCTGGCCGCCCAGCACGTTGGCCTCAAGGCCAAGCTCAGCCAGACCACCGGCTCACGTTTATCGCTCGCCGCTTTACCCGCCCTGGCGCGCATCCGCGCCGACGATGGCACCGAGCGCTGGGTGCTGCTCGCCCAATGCGACGGCCAGCGTGTGCTTTACCAAGACCCGTCAGCCGAAGGCGGTGGCCGCCCCACCATCGAGCCCATGGAGGCCTTTGTTGCCCGCTGGGCCCCGGCTGGCAATCCATCTGGCTCCGGCACCTTGCTGCTGGCCACCAGCCGCGCCAGCCTCGTC
>Ga0180008_1000068_pt1 | contig 102040 bp, 86 predicted proteins | sample MM_PW_MetaG_FD_121121 | JGI IMG/M metagenome (GOLD analysis project Ga0180008, IMG submission 121121) | Groundwater microbial communities from the Aspo Hard Rock Laboratory (HRL) deep subsurface site, Sweden - MM_PW_MetaG | ecosystem: Environmental > Aquatic > Deep subsurface > Groundwater... | reverse complement strand
CGGGGAACAGATTTTGGTGAGACAGCATCAACCGATTGGGGCTAGCTTTACATCATGACCGACATATCCGACCTGATCGAACCGCTCGTCGCATTCCGCCGCGACATCCATGCCCATCCCGAACTCGGTTTCTGCGAACATCGCACCGCAGGAAGGATCGCCGAGCAACTACGCGCGCTGGGGCTGGAGGTGCATGAGGGGATCGGCAGGACCGGCGTGGTCGGCGTGCTGCGCAACGGCACATCTTCGCGCAGCATCGGGCTGCGGGCGGACATGGACGCGCTGCCCATCCATGAGCAAACCAACCTGCCTTATGCCAGCACGACGCCCGGCACCTTCCATGGCTGCGGTCATGACGGCCATGTCGCGATGCTGCTGGGTGCTGCGCAGCATTTGACGCGCAGCCGCAATTTCGACGGGACGATCAACTTCTTCTTCCAGCCCGCCGAAGAAGGCCAGGGCGGCGCGCGGGAAATGGTGAAGGAAGGCCTGTTCGAGCGTTTTCCCTGCGACCGTGTGTTCGGGCTGCATAATTGGCCCGATCTGCCCGCCGGCACGATCGCGACGCGCGCCGGCCCGATCATGGGCGCGGCCGACAAGTTCGAGATCAGGCTGGAGGGGCGTGGCGGCCATGCGGCGATCCCGCAGGATACGCCGGACGCCATAGTTGCTGCAGCAGCATTGGTGCAGCATTTGAACGCCATCGTGTCGCGCCGGATCGCGCCGACATCGTCGGCCGTTCTGTCCATCACCCAGATTCATGGCGGGCATACGCATAATGTAATCCCGGAATTGGTGACGATTTCGGGGACGGTGCGCACCTTCGATCCCAAGGTGCAGGACCGGATCGAGGATTCGATCCGACAGATTGCCTCGGGCGTGGCGCTGGCCGGAGAATTGACGGCGAGCGTCGATTATACGCGCTATTATCCCGCGACGATCAACGATGCGGAAGCGGCGCAGGAAGCGCTGGATGCCGCCGCGATCGTCGGCATTGCGCAACTGGCGCCCGATCCGGCCTTCACGTCGGAAGATTTTGCTTTCATGCTGCAAGCCTGCAAGGGCGCCTATATCTGGCTGGGGCAAGCGAAGCCGGAAGGGTCGGTGCCGCTGCACAACCCGCATTACGACTTCAACGACGATGTGCTGGCGCTGGGCATCAAGCTGCACGTCGCACTGGCGGAGCGACATCTGGGCTGACCACGATGTCCCCGGCGCAGGCCGGGGTCCAGTTTGGAACGTGGGACTGGACCCCGGCCTGCGCCGGGGAACATTTATCAGCCACGGGATGAGTCTGATCCGTCCTAATCGGGCCGTGCGGAAGACATCAGAACCAGAAGCGGATGCCCATCACCAGGCTGGCGGCCGATGCACGCTCTCCCGCCGCGCGGGCGTAGCGCGCGGTGCCGCCAAAGCTGCGTTCCCAGTTTACGCCAATATAGGGCGCAAATTCGCGGGCGAATTCATAGCGCAGGCGCAAACCCAGTTCGATGTTGGACAGGCCCGATCCGATGCCCAGCTCCGGCACGTCCTGCGCCGCGATATTCACTTCGACGGCGGGTTGCAGCACCAGGCGCTGGGTGATGCGCTGATCATAGCTACCCTCGGCGCGGACATGAACGTCACCCTTGTTCGACAGGAAGGCCTGCGCCTCCACCTCGAACCAGTAAGGCGCAAGGCCCTCTATCCCGACGGTCGCGTAGGTGCGCTGCGGCTGGGGCCGGAAATCCTGCCGCACGCCGCCGACGATGTTCCACCAGGGATCGATCGCGCGGCTGTAGAGCGCCTGGAGTTCCGCGCTTTCGAGCGCGCCGCGCACGTCGCCCTCCCCTTCCGACTTGATGGCGAGGCGATTGATGTCGCCGCCGATCCAGCCTTCGCCCTCCCAATGATAGCCGTCGCCGCCCTTTTGCGCGCGATATTCCAGCCGGTCGATCATGAGCTGCGAAAAGGTCATGCCGCCGCTTTCCTTGAGCATGGCGGCGCGGGCGCGGGCCATGACGGCAGGGTCGTAAAGAGCTTCGGCGGCATGATCGGTGGGGACCGGCGGGGCGACGCCCCTGGGCACGCCATCATCCGATGCGGGCATGGCGTGACCGGCATGGGGATCGGCGGGTTGATCCGACGCCGCATCCTCCTGCGCTGGCGGCATCTGGTGCGCGCTATGGTCCATCTGGCTGTGGTCCTGTGCCAAAGCAGGCATCGCGGTGCCGGCCAGCAGCAGCACGGCGGAGGTGATCAGGCGCTTCATGCCGCGTCCTCCTCATGACGCACCGTGACGACGCGCATCATCCCGGCGTGCATGTGCATCAGCATGTGACAGTGAAACGCCCAATCGCCCAGCGCATCGGCGGTGAGGTCAAAGCTGATCTTGCCGCCGGGCAGGACATTCACCGTATGCTTGCGCGGATTATGGGTCGGATCGTCGCCGGTCAGCAACTGGAAGAAATGGCCATGGATATGGATGGGATGCGGCATCATCGTGTCGTTGATGAGCGTGACGCGCACCCGCTCCATATGACGGAAGGCGATCGGGTCCGCACCGTCCGACAGCTTCACCCCATCGAAGGACCACATATAGCGTTCCATGTTGGCGGTCAGGTGAATGTCGAGCGAACGGGTCGGCGTGCGAACATCGTCGTTGGGTTCCAGCGAACGCAAGTCGGCATAGGTGAGGACGCGATGTTCGACATCCTCCAGCCCGGTCGGCCGGTCGGCGGTACGATCGGCCGGCATGGACGATAGGGTCGCGACCCCCGGCCCCATCGGCACGTCGGGCGCCACCGATGGATCGAGCATCTTCATGGCATGGCCGGACATGCTGTCGTTCGCCGGCTGGCTGAGGTCGATCACGCCGCCCTGCCCCATGTCCATGCCGGACATGTCCATCCCCATATCCTTCATGGTGAGGAGCGGACGTGCGCGCAGGTCGGGGATGGGCGCCACCATGCCGATCTGCGGCGCGAGTGTGGCACGGACCTGACCCGAGCGGTCGATGGCTTCGGCAATCAGACCATAGGCCTTCGCTTCGGTGGGCTGCACGATGACGTCGTAGCTTTCGGCGATGCCGATCTGAAACTCGTCCGTCTCGACCGGCTGAACATGCTGGCCGTCGCACTGGACCACGGTCATCGGCAGGCCGGGCAGGCGGATGTTGAAATTGGTCATGGCCGACGCATTGACGATGCGCAGGCGGACACGCTCGCCCGGCGCAAAGAGCCCGGTCCAGTTTTCCGGCGTGCCATGGCCGTTGATGAGGAAGCTATAGGTCGAGCCGGTGACATCGGAAATGTCGGTGGGGTCCATGCGCATCTTGCCCCAGTCCATCCGGTCCTTGAGGCCCTGATCCTTACCGGCCAGCAGCCCCGCCAACGTCTGACGCTGGAAATTATGATAGCCGCCCATCTGTTTCAGGCGCTTGAGCAGCACATGCGGATGGACCGGCGACCAGTCGGCCAGCACGATGACATGCTCCCGGTCGGACTGCACCGGATCGACGCCGGCGGGATCGATGACGATCGGGCCGTAATGGCCCATCGCCTCCTGCATGCCCGAATGGCTGTGATACCAATAGGTGCCCGACTGACGGATCGGGAAATCATAGGTGAAGGTTTCGCCCGGCCGGATGCCAGGGAAGCTGACGCCTGGCACACCATCCATCTGGAACGGGACGATCAGGCCGTGCCAGTGGATCGACGTGTCTTCCGTCAGAGTGTTGGTGACGGCCAGCTGGACCCTCTGCCCTTCTTTCAGGCGGATGAGCGGCGCGGGCACGGTGCCGTTGATGGTGATGGCATGGGCCGACCGGCCGCCGGTGCCGAAATGGCTGTCGCCCACGGTGAGCGCGATGCGATCGCCCGACAGGACGCCCGGCGCGGGATGCAGGCCAGCAGTGCCGCTGCGTGCCCAGGCGGGGACGGCGCCGGCCAGAGTCAGTGCGGCGGCGCCTTTGAAGAGGGTGCGGCGGTCAAGGGACAGATCGGTCATGCCCCTTCATACGCGGGCGGGGCTTCAATCCCTCAAAATTTCAGCGAGTTTTGCGCGAGCGCGGTAGAGGCGGGTTTCGACCGCCTTCTCTGTAATGCCCAGCACCTGCGCGGCTTCGGCCTGGCTCATCTGCTCGATCGTGCGGAGCAGCAGGACATTCTTCAGATTGGCCGGCAGCGTAGCGATGACAGCGTTGATGCGGGCGACCTCCTGCGCGGATCGCGCCGCTTCCTCCGGTGTCGCACCGGCGTCCGCAATGTCGAGCGCATCGTCGATGGGGTTGGCAAAGGCGAAGAAACGACGGACGGCACGGCGACGCCCCCAGTCGCGGCATTTGTTGAGGGTGATGCGCGCGATCCAGATGCGGAACGGGCGCGATCCGTCATAGCGGGCGAGCGCGGCGAAGGCGGCGACGAAACTTTCCTGCGTGATGTCGAGCGCTTCGTCAGGATCCCCGATGGCTCCCCGCGCCAACCGAAACACGGCGTCGCGATGCCGCCGCATCAGCGCCCCATAGGCGGCCTGATCCCCGGCCAGCGCGCGAGTGGCCAAGGCGCGATCATCAGGATCGGCTGTCGTCATCGGGCCGGCTGGGTCAGCGCCTTGACGATCGCGGCATCGAACTGCGCCGCCTGATCGGGGCGCAATACACCGCGCATCGCGAAGATATGCTGGAGCGTTTCCTTTTGCAGCTGACCCATCACATGATGCGATCGATCGACGGCTTCGGCCACTTTGGGACCATAGCCATGTTCAACCTCGATCGCGGTGGCCAGCCGCTCATTGTCGGCACGCATTTCCGCCTCCAGCGCTTCGCGGCGCTTGGCGAAGGTGGCCTCCAGTGCGTGGATGCGCCGTTCCTGCGCGGCGTCGAGCGTCAGCCGCTGATGGAGGAGGGCGTGGACCTCGCTTTCGACGCGGGGTGGCGGCGCCAGCCAGATGCGCGCGACCAGCACGGCGGCAAGCGCCGCAGCGAAGGCCACCAGCGCCACCCATATATAACGCCGGCCGTTCATTGGCCGAGCAGGCGGGACGGCGCATAGTCGGACATGCCGATCGGCAGGGGCGCCGCTTGTGCAGGCGCACCGGGCACGATGCTGCCGGCCCAGCCGATGCCGACCGCCAGCAGGCCGGCCAGCATCAGGCTGCGCCGGGCCATAGCCCGGTCGCGCCGTCGGGCGAGGCCACCCATCACCGCCGCGTCCATATCCGCCAGGCGCGCGTCGGTCGGCATTGCCCGCACTGCCCCCAGCAACTGATCCAGATCGCTCATCATATATCTCCATCCTTCCCCACGCATACGCGCGAGCGGCGGCTATCCCTCAACTGTACGGACGAAAAATTATGCCCATGGGTCGAGGGGTACGGCAAGTCCATGCGTATCATCCCCTGACCACCCTATCTGGCCACCCCGATGGAGACTATCCCATGACCCGTTATTTCCTGACCGCCGCTGCCGTCCTTGCGCTGGCTCTGCCCGGCGTAGCGAGCGCGCACAGCAAGCTGGTGTCGTCCACCCCGGCCGCCAACGCGACCGTCGCCAAGCCGACCAAGCTGAGCCTGACCTTCTCCGAAACCTTCCTGGCCCCCATGAGCAGCGCGGAGCTGGTGATGACCGGGATGCCGGGCATGGCCAATCATGAACCGATGCCGATCAAGGGATTCAAGACCGACGTCAACGGCAAGACCATGACCCTGACCTTCCCCCGCGCTCTGCCCGCCGGCAGCTATGACCTGAAATGGCATATCGTCGGCGCCGACCAGCACAAGATGGAAGGCGGTTACAGCTTCAAGGTCAAGTAAGAGCCGATGACCGAGGGGGCACTGATCGGCGCGCGTTTTGCGGTGATGATCGACCTCGCTTTGCTCATGGGCCTGCCGCTCTTCTGGTGGGCCATGGGCATGGTGGGGCGAAAGAGCCTGCTGGTCATTTTGGCGCTGGGCGGCATGGCGCTGTCTGCGCTGTGGCTGCTGGCCAGCGCCGCCGCCATGACCGGCACACCGATCAGCAGCCCCGACTGGGCCAGCGCGCAGATATTGCTGACGATGACACCGATCGGCCCGGTGCTGGCGGTGCGCGGTGGCGCGCTGCTGTTGACGCTGGCGTGCCTGATCCTGCCGCAGGGCCTTCGGGTCGCACTGATCCCTGCGGCGGTCGCGGCTGCAACACTGGCCTGGACCGGTCATGCCGGCGCGACCGAAGATATGGCCGGTACGCTGCATCGAGCTGCCGATGTCGCCCATATATGGGCGGCGGCCGGATGGATCGGGGCATTGGCGGCGCTGCTGCATGCGGTGGTGACGCTGCGTCATGATGTGCAGCGGGTGGCCGCGATGCTGGGCGGCTTTGCCCTGATGGGGACGCTGATCGTGGCGACCCTCATCATCAGCGGCGCGATCAATCTGGTGATGATCGTGGGGTTGGCGGACCTGCCGGCGCTGGTGGGCAGCCACTATGGCCTGTTGCTGGGCGCCAAGCTGGCACTCTTCGCACTGATGCTGGGGCTGGCGGCGGTGAACCGCTGGCGGCTGACCCCCCTGCTGGAGCGGGGCGAGACGCAGCGGGCCATTGCCCATCTGCGCCTGTCGCTGGGGATCGAAACGAGCGCCGCCATCACCATCATAGGGCTGGTGGCATGGCTGGGAACGCTCGATCCGATGGCCTGACCCGCCTTCCGTGTCAGGCCGGACGGTAGATGCAGTAGACCTTCTTGACATGGACCTGGCTGTCCCAACTGCATTGTGCGCCCTGTTCCACCAGAAAGATGTCGCCCTTGTGGAAGGTGCCTTCGTCCCCGGCTTCGTCGACGAAGGTGACGCTGCCGTCGAGCAGATACATGAGTTCGAAATGGCGATAGGCCATGGTGCGGCGATAATAGGGCGTCGAATCCCAGGTTCCGACCATATATTCGCCGTCGTCCGATTTATAATCGCCATGGTTGCGGCACTGCGGCGTCGGGCCGACCAGCAATTCGGCAAGCGGCGCACCCGATGGTTCGAGCGGCGCACCGGTATCGACCGGGATGATCGCGCCATCGCCGACCGGGCCGCCGCTACGACGCATGAAGATAAGGCGAACGTCGGCGTCGGCCGACCAATCGAAGGTCGCGCCGTCGCGGAGCAGCAGGCTTTGGCCTTCGGTCAGGGTGAAGCGCTTGCCCGCCTGTTCGATGCGGACGGCGCCAGATTCCACGATGATGAACTCCTCACCGGGCAAGGCGGAAACGGTGCCGTTGCCCTGCGGCAGGAGGATCAGGCCGCCGCTGATCGGCCCGTCGGCGAGTGGCAGGGCTGCGCGAGCGCCCAGGAAAGCGTCGCCGATTGCCGGGGCAACGGTGGCGCCTGCGGCCCATTGACGCAGGTCGATGAAGGAGCGGATTTGCGAAGCGGTGCTGGTCATGCCGGCCTTTTCCTGTGCTGGACGAAGGCAGCAGGATAAAAGCGGCGGCGCGGCAGGAGGCACCGATCGCGGCAGGATATGCCGCGATCGGTGCCGTTTGCGGCGGCAGCGGCCGTTACAACTGCCGCAGGGCGCGGGCCGGGCGGATCGACATCAGCGGAATCGCACCGGCAAGGCCGATGCCCAGCGTCAGCAATGCGCCACCGCCCAATGTCGCCAGCACCACCCACCAGTCGGGCGCCCAGGTAAATTCGAAGATCCGCACGATGACGAACCAGGCGGCCGTCAGCCCCAACGCCAGCGCAACCAGTGCCAGCATGGACGCAAGCAACCCATATTCGATCGCCTGGCCCCCCAATATCTGCCAGCGGGTCGCGCCCAGCGTCTTCAATATCACGCTGTCATAACTGCGCGCCGCGCGGGAGGCGGCGATGGCGCCGACCAGCACGGCGATGCCCGCCAGGATCGCGACCGAGGCGGCAACGACGATGGCGCGCGACATCTGCGTCATGATGGTACCGACCTGATTGATCACATCGCCCACGCCGATCACCGACACGCCGGGGAAGGCGGCGAGCAGCGCGCGGGTCATGGCCGCGTCGTGGCGGGCATCCATGGTGATGGTCGCGGTCATGCTGTGCGGGGCGGCGGCCAATGTGTTGGGAGAGAAGACGAGGATATAGTTGAAGCCCATCGTGTCCCAGTTGACCTTCCGCAGGGAGGCGATGCGCGCGGTGATTTCCCGGCCGAGGATGCTGACGTCAGACTGTCGCCGATGCCGATCCCCATGACCTTCGCCGCTTCTTCATCCAGCGAGACGAGCGGCGGGCCGGCATAGGCGCGCGGCCACCATTGGCCCGCGGTCAGGTCGCTGCCCTGCGGCAGGGCAGCGCTATAGGTGACACCGCGCTCGCCGCGCAGGAACCAGGCGTCTTCGGGCAGTTCCTTCAGATCCGCGACGCGTTGCGCGCCATAGGCGACGATCGTGCCGCGCAGAGACGGCACGATGTTGAGTTGCGCCTCGGGCGCCTGTTTGCGGGCGATCGCGCGGAAGCGGTCGACTTGCACCGAGGGGATGTCGAGGACGAACTGATTGGGCGCCTTTTCCGGCACGACGTTGCGAATTTCACGATCGAGGCTGGTCTGGATGCCGGCCAGCGTCACGAACAAAGTGAGCGCAAGGCCCAGTGCCACGATCAGCGCGGCCGTTTGTGCGCCGGGGCGGTGAAGATTGGCCAGCGCAAGGCGCAGCAGCGGACGGCGCGGGCGCGGCGCGATCAGGGCGAGGCGGCGGACTGCCCAACCCAGGCCGAGGAGCAACAGCAGAACCGCCGCCGTCGCGCCGAGGACGGCGGCAGAAAAGAGCGGTTCGCGCGCGGTCAGCAAAGCCAGCGCGACGAGCAGGCCCCCTGCCCCGCCCATGGCGATCAGGCTGTGCCGGTCGATGCCGCCCCGCGTTTCCACCGCGCCGCGGAAGATGGCGGCGGCCGGCTGGGTGCGGGCGCGACCGAGCGGCGGGAAGGTGAAGAGGAAGGCGATGAGCAGGCCATAGGCAGCGCTGGTGACAAGCGGCAGGGGATGGAGCCGGAAGCCGGGGCTGACCGGCAGCACATCACCCGCCAATGCAACGATCAATGGCGGCAACAGCGCGCCGACGACGAGGCCGGCGGCGATTCCAAGCAGCGCGACCACGCCGACCTGCATCCTATAGATGCGGCCGATATCGGTGGAGGTCGCGCCTAGCACTTTCAATGTCGCGATGCCGCCGCGCTTGCCGGCCAGATAGGAGGCGACACCGTTGCTGACCCCGATGCCGGCGATGACGAGGGCGGCCAGCCCGATCAGCGACAGAAATTGCCCCATGCGTTCGATGAAGCGATTGGCGCCCGGCGCCGCGCGATCGCGGTCCTTCAGCGTCCAGCCGTCGGTTTCATGCGCCTTTTCCATGTCCTTGCGCACCGTGGCAGGATCAAAACCGGGGTTCAGGCGGATACGATATTTGGCGGTATAGAGGCTGCCCGGCTGGATCAGGCCGGTACGGCGCAGCCCATCGATCGAGACGATCGCGACCGGGCCCAGGGTGAAGCCTTCGCCCAGCCTGTCCGGCTCGTCGGCGATGATGCCGCCGATGGTGAAATCGGCCGTGCCATAGCGCAGCCGGTCGCCGGGGCGAATCTCCAGACGCTCCGCCAGCGCTTCGCCAATCAACATATGATCGGGATCGAGTGGACTATATGTGCCGCTTTTCAGCGCAAGCGCGCCATAAAGGGGATAGACGGCATCGACCCCCTTCAACTCGGTGAGGATCGCCGGCGGCGCATCTCTGGCCTCCTGCCCCACACGCTGCGCCATGGCGCGCAGGCGGATGGTTTCGCTCAGCGTGCCGAGTTGGCGGAAGGCTTCCTTGTCGCCCAGCCGTGCCTCCCGCTGCGTCATGGCGATTTCGATGTCGCCGCCCAGCAGATTGCGGCCACGATCGCTCAGCTCCTGCGTGATCGCGGCGGTCAGACTGCCGATCGCGGCCAATGTCGCCACGCCCAGGAACAGGCAGAGGAAGAGAAGGCGCAGGCCGCGAAAGCCTAGATGCAGGTCGCGCCGGGCGATGCGCCAGCTGGCGCGCCAATTCAGCGCGTTCACGCCGCGCGGTCCGATATGATGTGACCGTCGCGCATTTCCACGATCCGGCCGCAGCGCTGCGCCAGCACAGGATCATGGGTGATGATGACCAGGGTCGCGCCTGCCGCCGCCTGCCGTTCGAACAGCAGGTCCATGATGGTGGCGCCGGTCGTGACATCCAGATTGCCGGTCGGCTCGTCGGCAAAGAGCAAAGTCGGGCGCGGCGCGACGGCGCGGGCGATGGCGACGCGCTGCTGCTCGCCGCCCGAAAGCTGGGCTGGATAATGGTCGAGCCGATGGCCAAGGCCCACGGCGCGCAATTCCGCCGCCGCCCGATCGAAGGCGTCGGCATGGCCGGCCAGTTCCAGCGGCACGGCGACATTTTCATGCGCGGTCATGGTCGGCAGCAGGTGGAAGCTTTGCAGGATGATGCCGATGCGGCCGCGGCGGGCCTGCGCCAGTGCATCCTCATCCAGCGCGCCGAAATCGACGCCGCCCACGCTGACGCTGCCGCCGCTCGCCTGCTCCAGGCCCGACAACACGGCCATCAGCGAGCTTTTGCCCGATCCCGATGCGCCAAGGATGGCGATGCTCTCCCCACGCAAGATGGTAAGGTCCACCCCCTTGAGGATCGCCACCGGCGCTTCGCGCGTTCCAAGCGAAAGGGTGACATCCTGCGCGCGGATCGCGATAGTGGTGGGATCGATGGGCAGATGCATGAAGAAGGAGCGCTCCTTGGGCCACAAATGGATGCAATATGGGGCGTTGGCGCTGATTGTCCAACTGGCGGTGGCCTGTTCGGATAAAACACCGATGCCGCCACCTGCCGGTAATGATGGGCAGGTCGCCAATCAGGCGCAATCGGCGGTTCCAACGGCGGACGAGCGGCTGGTGGTCGCCTTCGGCGACAGCCTTTATGCCGGCTATAATCTGGATCAGGACAAGGGGCTGGCGCCGGTGCTGGAAAAAGCGCTGACGGCGCGCGGCATAAAGGCGCGGGTCGTCAATGCTGGCGTGTCGGGCGACACCACGGCGGCGGGGCTGACGCGGCTCGCCTTCACGCTGGACGGGTTGCCGCGCAAACCCGACCTGATGCTGGTGGGGCTGGGCGGCAACGACATGCTGCGAGGCCTGTCCCCAGCGGAGACGCGCACCAATCTGGACGCGATATTGGCGCAGTTGCAGAAACGCGGCATCCCGGTGCTGCTGACCGGCGTGCTGGCGTCACCCAATATGGGGCCGGACTATGCCGCCGCCTTCAACCCCATCTATCCCGAACTGGCGCAGAAATATAAAGCCGGTCTCTATCCCTTCATGCTGGATGGGGTGATCGGCGATCGGGCGCTGCAACTGCCCGATGGCATACACCCCAATGACAAGGGCGTGACGGTGATCGTCGGCAAGCTGGCGCCGGTGGTAGCCGGGGCGCTCAAGCCATGACGGCACGGATCAAGGTCGGCCTGATCGGCTATGGTATGGCCGGGCGGGTATTTCATGCGCCGCTGATCCGCGCCGCACCGACGCTGGATCTGGTGGCTATCGCGACCAGCAGGGCCGATGAGGTGGCCGCGCTAGATCCGGCGATCGCCTGCATGGAGACATCCGCCCTGCTAGCCGATCCGGCGATCGCGTTGGTGGTGGTTGCGACACCGAGTGCGACACATGCAGCGCTGGCCGCAAAGGCCCTGCGAGCGGGCAAGCATGTCGTCGTGGACAAGCCTTTTGCCCTGTCGCTGGCCGAGGCGCGCGATCTGGCGAAGCTGGCGCAGACCCATGGGCGGCAGCTCACGGTCTTCCACAATCGACGGTTCGACAGTGACTTCCTCAGCATCCGCGCGGCGATAGAGGAAGGCACGATCGGGCGGGTGACGCATTTCGAATCCCATTTCGACCGCTTCCGCCCGGAAGTGCGAGACCGCTGGCGTGAGGATGGATCGGCGGGATCGGGTGTCTGGTTCGACCTCGGCCCACATCTGGTCGATCAGGCGCTGGCGCTGTTCGGCCGGCCGCTGGCGGTCAGCGCGGATATTGCCGCGCTGCGCTCCGGATCGGCCGCGGACGATTGGGCGCATGTCGTGCTGCGCTATCCGGGGATGCGCGCCGTGCTGCACGCCAGCCTGAACGCGCCAGGTGGCGATATTGGTGGCAGTCTGCGCTTTGCCGTGCACGGCAGCGGGGGATCGCTCATCAAGCGGCAGCTCGATCCGCAGGAGGCGCAGTTAATCACTGGCCTGCGTCCAGGTGAGCTGGGTTGGGGCGTCGATTCCGATCCGCTGGAAATTCATGACGGTGCCGGCGGCGTGACGCTGCGTCCGGCTGCGATGGGATGCCAGCAGCTTTATTATGCCGAACTGGGCGCGGCCCTTCTGGCCGACGGCGCCCTGCCGATTCCGCTTGAAGAAGCGGTAGCGGTGCAGGAGATTGTCGAAGCCGCGCTCTTGTCGGCGCGACAGGATCGTGTGGTGTCGCTGCCCCTGCCCTGACCTGATCTATAAAAATATGGAGGATGAGAGATGAGCTTGACCCTGCGTACCATGCTGATGGCCGCCGCCCTTACCGCGCCGATCGCTGACGCCCGGACCAATTCAGCGGCGCCGGTAGTGACCATAGCGGACGGCGCGCTGCGCGGGATGGAGGAGGATGGCGTCATCGCCTTCCGCGGCATTCCCTTCGCTGCGCCGCCGGTCGGCGATCTGCGCTGGCGCGCACCGCAAGCCGTGGCGCGTTGGCAGGGCGTGCGCGATGCGAGCCGCTATGGCCATGACTGCATGCAGCTCCCCTTTCCCAGCGATGCCGCGCCACTCGGCACGCCGCCGTCCGAAGACTGCCTTTATATGAATGTATGGAAGCCGGCAGCGGCCAAAGCCAAATTGCCGGTGATGGTTTGGATCTATGGCGGCGGCTTCGTCAACGGCGGATCGTCCCCACCCACCTATGCCGGCGCGGCGCTGGCGCGGCAGGGGATCATGATGGTCAGCTTCAACTATCGGCTCGGTCGGTTCGGCACCTTCGCCCATCCCGCACTGACGAAGGCCGATGCGGACAAGGGGCTGCTCGCCAATTATGGCTATATGGACCAGATCGCAGCACTGCGCTGGGTGCAGTCGAACATCGCGGCTTTTGGCGGCGACCCGGCCAATGTCACCATCATAGGTGAAAGCGCGGGCGGCATGTCGGTCCATGCGCTGCTGACATCGCCCATGGCGCAGGGGCTGTTCCACCGGGCCGTGATCCAGTCGGGCGGCCCGCGCCTGATGGAGGAAGCGACGATGGCGTCAGCGGAACAGGTGGGCGCAGCCTTTGCCGAGAAGAAGGGGGTCGCCCCCGGCGCGCCCGATGCGCTGGCCAAATTGCGCGCCCTTCCCGCAGACACGATGATCGATGGGCTGAACCTGGCCACCTTGTCCGCGCCGGGACCGCGCACCTATAGCAGCCCGATCGCCGACGGGCGGATCGCGGTCGACGCGCTTGCCGCCTATCAGGCCGGCAAGTTTGCACGGGTGCCCGTGATGATCGGCGCGACCAGTAACGATATTGGCGGTCCGACCGGCGCGATGGTGACCGGCGCCCGATCCATGGCGCAGTTGTTTGCCAGCCAAAACCTGCCGACCTATAATTATCGCTTCTCCTATGTCGCGCAGTCGTTGCGCACCGCCGACACCAGGGGCGCGGGCCATGCGAGCGAGATTCCCTATTTCTTCGACACCGTCGGGATCAAATATGGCGATGCGACCATGGCTGGCGACCGTGCGCTGGGCCGCTTGGCCAGCGGCTACCTGGTCAATTTCGTAAAAAGCGGCGACCCTAATGGGAAGGGCCTGCCCGCCTGGAAGGCCTATGCGCCTGCAACATCGACGCTGATGGATATCGGCACACAGGGCAGCGCAGCCATCGTCTCCGACCGTTGATCGGCTGAAAATTCAGCGTGTTATCAAGACTCGCACGACGTACTTTCGGAATCATCACACCGTGTTATCGGTTCCGATCCGTCGTGCGATCAGTTTTCGGACGTCGCTTGCGAATCGCACGATTCCCGTCACGAATCGCCATCTCGACGGGATGGTAATCAGTATAATCTCCTCATAAAAATCTCTAATGCGCGTTTGCCGCCAGAATTGCGTCATGGTTAGAGATCCAAGGGCTATCAGCTGGCGCCCATCCCTTTCCTCAGTTCATCGATCAACGGTTGTGCTTCGCGGTGACGCAGTGCAGCAAGGAAGCAATTCCTGGCCGCCCTTCCATCAGGTTTGACTTTCATGTCCAAATGAGCGCATTAAACGCTAACCATTTTACCGCCATGATTCGGCAATGAGGGGCGCTATGTCGTTTACCGTCAACACGCTGCGTAACGTCACCACTGCGTGCCAGCAAATGCGCGATCACATCAAGACGATCGTGTTCCGCCCCGACACGCGCAAGACACTCGATATCACCTTCGGCCCGACGGTTGCCGCCGAACTGATCGGCCGCACGCCCGAAGCATTGGCCAAGGCGGAATCCAAGGGGCGCTTGCCCCAGCCCAAACAGCAGCCCAATGGCCGCCGCTATTACACGCTGGAAGATCTGACCCAAATCCGCGAGGCGCTGGGCATCCATGTCGGCAAGCAGCCGGACGAGGATGCGGTCGTCCTGGCGGTTCAGAATTTCAAGGGCGGCGTGGGCAAGAGCACCATTACCAAGCATCTGGCCGACTATCTGGCGCTGCATGGCTATCGCGTGCTGGTGATCGATTGCGATCCCCAGGCATCGACCACCACCATGTTCGATATCCAGCCCGAAACGCTGATCGACGATGATCAGACGCTGGGCACATTCCTGTCGCCGCGCAGCACCTTCAGCGATTTCGCCCAGACGATCCGCGACACGCCCTGGCCCACGATCAAGATCGTGCCGTCGAGCCTTGGCCTTCAGGACGCGGAATGGGATCTGACTTCCACCCTGCGCGAAGGCGGGCAGGCGGTGCGCGAAAGTCTTCAGGCACTGCGTATCGGCATCGCCAGCGTGGCCAAGGATTTCGACGTGATCCTGCTCGATCCCCCGCCAGCCATGGGTTTTCTCGGTCTTAATGTGATGGCGGCCGCGACCGGCCTGCTCATCCCCGTACCCGCGCGCCAGCTCGATTATCTGTCCACCATCCATTTCATGGACACGATCGCGGACAATATCGAAATCCTCGAGCAAAATGGCACGCCGGTCAATTATGGCTTCATCCGCGTCGTCTGCTCCACCTTTTCGCCCAGCAAACCGGGCGAGAATGATATGTGGCGGATCATGCAGGCGACCTATGCGGGCCTGTTGCTGGGCCAACCGATCCTGGCTTCCGAAGAAATCAAGAATGCCACACAGGCCTTCCGCTCCATCTATGAATCCAAACCGTCGGCTTCGCATCAGACCTATATGCGGTGTCGCGACAATCTCGATGCCGTATTCGGCGAGGTTGAACAGCAGATCCGGCAGCAATGGGCATCGACCAGCCTGACCGGCGCTGCTGACGCTGGCGTGAGTGTCGCGGCATGAGCCGGCGCTCGCTGATCAGCGAGGCGCTTGCCTCCGTTCCCGCCGAACCCGTAGTAGCGCCTGATCCGGTTACGGGCGAAACCGTGGCGCCGGGCCGCGTCAATTTCACCAACAAGCGGTTGGAAGCTTTTGGCGAAGCCGCGCGGATCGTGAAGCGGCCGACCATCCGGTTGAAGCCGGCGGAATGTTCGATCTGGCCCGGCAATGCGCGCGACTATTCGCTGCTGGACGAACATCGGCTGCGCAGCCTGATCGATTCCATCCTGGCCGAAGGCGGCAACCGTATTCCTGCGGTGGTGCGGCGCACGCCCAACGGCCCCCTGCCCTATGAGCTGGTCACGGGAACGCGGCGCCATTGGGCGATCAGCTGGCTTAACGGCAACCATTATCCAGACATCGATCTGATCGCGATCATCGAGGATCTGGACGACGAGGCGGCCTTCCGCCTGGCCGATATCGAAAATCGCGAGCGGGAGGATATTTCCGATCTGGAGCGTGGCTTAAATTACAAGGCTGCGGTCGATCGCTTCTATGGCGGTGTGCAGTTGCGCATGGCCGAGCGGCTGAAAATCTCCAAGTCGCAATTGTCGCGTTATATTGCGTTGACCGACATCCCCCCCTTCCTCGTCAGCGCCTTCCATTCGCCCATGGATCTTCAGGCCAAATATGGTGAGAAGCTGCTGCCGCTGTTGCGCGATCCGGCAAGCCGGACGAAGCTGGAGGCCGCCGCTGACCAGATCGCATCGGAGCAGAGTTTCCGTCGTTCAGGTGACGAACAGCCCATTGCGGGCGCAGAGGTGATGAGCCGGCTGCTCAAGGCGATGACGGCCAAGGGGCGCGTGCAAAAGGCGGCGATTGCGGGCAGCAATGGCAAGCCGATCGGCGAGGTACTGAAGGATCAGCAGAAGGTTCTGACGCTCACGCTCACCCCGTCGGACCTGTCGACCGATGCCATATTGGAAGCGTTGCGCCCGGTGATCGACGCGGCGCGTATTCGCACCGCAAAGCGCCGATAAACAGGCGCTTTGCGGGAACGAAAAGCTGAAAATAAAGGAATAAACCTTATATTTCAGTTTGTTATAACGATTTCCCCCCGGGGCGACAGCAAATGGGATGATGCAGGGTGGCGAACGAGGGCGAACTCAAGACGGCGCTGAAGGAGCGCAAGGTCCAGTTCGAAATGTTCTTCACCCTGCCGGATTTCAGCGACATCTCCCTGCGCGATTATCAGGAGACGATGCAGCGGCCGTTCTTCAGCCTGTCGAAGCGGAAGCGCGTCAAACCGATCGATTATGTCAGCCCGGACAAGGCGGTCACCGTCCATGTCTCGCCCAATCCTACTTATGGAATGGCGACGATCTGGGACGCGGACATCATGATCTATCTGGCGTCACATCTCAATGAAATGCGGGAGCGTGGGTTGAATGACCTGTCGCCTGTCATCCGCCTTCAACCCGGTGACCTGTTGAAGCGCATTTGCTGGGGTACCAGTGGGCGAGCCTATGAGCGTCTAGTCAGCGCGCTCGACCGGCTGCAGGCGACGACGATCAAGACCAATATTCGCGCCAGTGCCAAGAGCCGGGAAACGACCTTCTCCTGGATCGACAGCTATACCCATCTGGTCGATGAGCGGACCCAGCGTTCGCTCGGCATGGAAATCACTCTCTCCAAATGGTTCTTCGACGGTGTGATGGACAAGCGCAATGTGCTCGCCATTTCACCGCTCTATTTCGAGATTACCAGCGGCCTTGGCAAATGGCTGTACCGCGCCTCGCGCAAACATGCGGGCGGCAACGGCGCGGAAGGCTTCGTCATCGGCTTCGAAACGCTCCATCAGAAGAGCGGTAGCGAGAGCAGCTATCCGGTATTCAAACGCAAACTGCTCGACCTTGCCAAGGCGAACGAGTTGCCGGACATCAGCCTTGAGGTCGTCAATCCCGATAGCACGAAGCCCAAGATGCGAATGGTGATGCGTCGGCATATGGCCGAACGCGCGCGCTCTGTCCGGGCGACCCCCCTCCCCTCCTCTGTCGCGCCAGCGGATGATGACGAGCAGGCGATGATCGATCCGCGGCAGGCCATGACGCTGATCGCGCAAGCGGCTGGCGGGTTGCGAAGCCCGGGTGCGGACAGGACCAAGGCCAAGCCGGCCCCCCTGTCTGGCGGTCGGGCTCGCGATATATTGGACGCGGACGTTCATGACGCGATCCGCAGCGATTTTCCCGGCTGGGACTATGATGAATTAATGCGTCGGTTCGATGCCTTTCTGGGCGCCAATCCGCATGAGTTGCCGCGCAACTATTCCAAGCGCTTCTATGGCTTTGTGAAGGAACATCATCGTCGCAACAAATATAAGTTGCGGCCCTGAATTCTTCATTCGACGTGTTTTTAGAATCGCGTCATCATTGGCTCCCGACGATGGCCGCAGTCGCTGATGAGACCTGCGCAATATCACGACATCGATGGATAACGACGCAAATCCGTCTTTCTCAGCTCCGTGACCGATGAGGTCGTCAGCTGCCTATCTGTAACCGCGCCGATGTTGCGGTCGGAATGACGTGATTCTGAAAACACGACGTTTAGCAACCTGACACGTCGCTGTGCCTCCTCCGCACGCAAGGCCGAGTCAGATAGCTGCTGTTTTCGGACATTCATCGCATTGACACGCTCCGCCGGCTAAGGCCCGGTTACAGCAAGCGGCCACTGAACGTGTTTTCGAACAGATCGCAAGAAATGGCCTTGCCCTCTGTTACGCAGCTTCGAAACATGTTGGATCGGAGGCCGTCCCGTAAGTGTGGTGACGGCCTGTGTGAAACCCCCTCCCCTCTATTCCAAGCTGAAGCAATCGGGGAAACCGCGTCCCATCAGCGCATGCGTCGTCTTTTTGGCAAAGGCTCAAAATATGCGGCGGTCGCGAACTGAATCCGACGTGCGGAATAGAACAAAAGTGGGAAATGCCATGAGGCGGCCTGAGGGGCCCGTAGGACACCGAAGGGCCTTCCAGATCATACGGCCTATCTGAGTCTCGAAAAGGCGCTCAGCGAGCTTCTGGCGAGGTCGATTTTTTCATGCCTCCGACCAAAAATCATGCATTTCGGGATCGGTAAGCGGATCAGAGATGCTCGATGTGGACGGCAGGTTGCTTACCGGGATGCTGTAGGTGCGGTAGCTGGCTTGGCCGGAGAGCTCCACGAGCAGCCCGGCTTCGGTCGCGATGGTCAGCAATTTGATCGCGCCGGCAGAGGTGATGCCAAGTCGATCGGCAACGAACCGGCTACCGATATGAGGATGCGCCATGGCCAGCATCACGACTTCCTTCAGTCGGCCCGGACGACGACGGTTGGCAATGTGCGCGGCGGCGCGATCGGCATAGCTGCGCAGGCGCAGTTCCTGATCGAGCAAGTGCCGCGCGCCGTCGGCAATCGCCCGGAGCCACAGCCGATCGTACCGGTCAGGATCGGCCATTTTCCACGCCGTGCCGTTCAACTGGAAACCCAGGGCCACGAGCCCGCCTGAAGAGACGTCGAACCTGCCCGGTCCGAAACGGTCACCGATCAGGAAACTAGCAACTGCATCGCCGCGACCGATCGGCGTACGCGACCACCAGGATTGGGCGAGGCGTGCGCCATAGAGCAGGGGCGGGGAGGGGGGCAGCGTTGCCACGGCCTTCTGCCACGCTTCCACTCGTATCCGGATGTCGTACAGGGGCAGGGCAGGGGCCGCCCATGGGGTAGCTGCAACGGTGGTATCCTCCACCCCCAGCCAGTCGAGCAAGCCTGTGCTGTCGCTTCTTATCATATCCAGTGTGACAGGCGCCCCGATCGCTTTGCGCCAATGGGTGAGGTCGAAATCTGCCCCGCTCACATGCCCGCGCCCGTCGACCGTAAAAGCGTCCGCGTCGATCGCGGTGGCATCGATCCATGCAAGGGACTGGCGTTCGGTGATGAAGCGTCGTATCCCCCAGGGACGACGTACCGGGCTGAGCCTTTGCCGTTCCTCGATACGCGCAAGCAGGGATTGGGCGTCGGCATAGGCGACCAGCAACGTGTTATCATTCATACCACGTTCGATATCCGCCGGATTTTCGTTGAAATCGAACAATTCAAGTCCTGAGAAATATCGCTATTTATCAATAATATCATCGCCGATATTCAACGATAAACGCGTTTTAGATAGTCATCTTGTACAGCGAATTTTGCCGACCGCCAATCCCTCCCTCTTTCGTGCGGATTGGCGAGGGTCACAGAGGCGATTATGCCTAGGCCATGTCCATCACCATCCTCCTGGCCATCCTCTATGCCGCGCTGTTGTTCGGCGGCGCAGCTTTGGTCCATCGCTATCGCACACGGCTCAGCGGCTCACGCTGGCGCATTCATGCCTATGGGCTGGCCCTCGCGGTCTACTGTACCAGCTGGACCTATTTCGGTGCGGTCGGCAGCGCTGCGACGGGCGGGTGGGACTATCTGCCCATCTATCTGGGGCCAGCGCTGCTGATGGCGCTGGGCGGGGGCTTCCTGCGCCGCCTGCATGTCGAGGTACATCGCGACGGCGCGACCTCCATATCCGACTTTATCGGCTCCCGCTTCGGCAAGAGCCGGGTGATGGCCGCGCTGGTGACGATCATCCTGCTGTTCGGCACCATCCCCTATGTCGCGTTGCAACTGCGGTCGGTCGCCTTCAGCTTCGCGCTGGTGTCGCGCACGCCCGAAAGCACGATGCCGTTGATCGGCGCATCGGCCGCGCTGGCGCTGTTCGCCCTGCTGTTCGGCGCGCGCCGTTATCAGGTGGCCGGCCAGAATGAAGCGATCCTGTTCGCGGTGGCCGGCGAATCCGTGCTGAAGCTCGCGGCGTTGCTGCCCGTGGCGGGGCTGGCCAGCTGGCTGCTCTGGACCATGCCCACGGCGCAGATCGCGGAGGGGGTGGCGGCTTTCCGCAGCGCCTTCGCACCGGCGAGGCTGGGTGGCGACTTCCTGGTCACCACGCTCCTGTCGATGCTGACCATCCTTTGCTTGCCGCGTCATTTCTTCGTCAGCGTCATGGAAGCGCGTGGGCCGGATGACATCATGCGCGCACGATGGGGCTTCATCGCCTATCTGCTGGTGACCGTGCTGGCGGTGCCGCCAATCGCGGCTGCAGGGCTGGCCCTGTTGGGGGAGGGAGCGGCGCCCGACCTGTTCGTCCTCAGCCTGCCACAGCATTTCGGCTTCGATGCGCTGGCGCTACTCGTCTTTTTCGGTGGCTTGTCGGCGGCGATGGCGATGGTGGTGACGGAAATCGTCGCCATCTCCAGCATGATCTCCAACGATCTGTTTGCACCCATATTGCTGCGTCGATCGGATGCCGGCAGCCATATGGGCGAACGGCTGCTGTGGGTGCGGCGCGTCGCCATCATCGGCCTGATCGCGGCGGCCACCGTCTATGCGATGGCGACGCCGCTGACGACCGGGCTTGCCTCGGTCGGGCTGATCGCCTTCGTCGCCATTGCCCAATGCGCGCCGGCACTGATCTGCGCGGTATATCGGCCGCATAATGATCCGGTCGCGGGCGGGGCGGGGCTGCTCACCGGCTTTGCCATCTGGATGCTGGCGCTATTCCTGCCTTCGGTAGATCTGCTGCCCGATTGGATCGCGCGCTGGACGGACGGCAATGTGGTGACGCTGGGCACGATCGCCAGCCTTGGCGGCAATATGCTCGCAACCCTGCTGGTGTCGGTCCGCGTGGTCGGCACGGCCGGACTGGTGCGTCAGCGCGGGATCGCCCCGATCGGCACGATGGCGGCGCTGGGCGATCTGGTCACCCGTTTCGTCGGCGTAGATGCCGCGGCAGAGGCCTTCGGCGCGGAAGAGCCTTCGGACCGGCCGATCGACCAGGGCAGCGCCCGCACGGCCGAACGGCTGATCGGCAGCGTGGTGGGCGCATCGTCCGCGCGCGCGATCATGGCCTCTGCCATTTCCGGGCAGGGCATGGGCTTTGCCGAGGTCGCGCAGATGCTGGATGCGTCGGGCCAGTCGCTCCATTTCTCCCAGGGGCTGCTGGCAGCGACGTTGGAGAATATCGATGTCGGCGTCAGCGTGATCGACCGCGACCTGCGGCTGATCGCCTGGAACAGCCGCTATCTCGACCTGTTTCGCTATCCGCCCGGTCTGGTCCGGGTAGGCGTGCCGATCGCCGATCTGATCCGCTTCAATGCCGAGCGTGGCGATTGTGGCCCTGGCGAAGTGGACGACCATGTCGCCCGGCGCCTGGGCCATATGCGCAGCCGCAAGCCGCATAGTTTCGAACGCTATCGGCCCGACGGACGTGTTATCAAGACGGTGGGCGGGGCGATGCCCGATGGCGGTTATGTGATGAGCTTTACCGACATCACGATCGAGGCGCAGGCGCGCGCCGCGACCGAAACCGCCCGGCGCGACCTGGAGCAGGCGGTGGCGCAACGCACGGCGGAATTGTCGGAGGTCAATGTGAAGCTGGCCGCGGCGATGGTGGACAAGACGCGCTTCCTGGCGGCGGCCAGCCATGATCTGTTGCAACCGCTCCACGCGGCCATGCTCTTTTCTGCTGCGCTACGCAGGCGGCTGGAGGAGCCGGAGCGGGCGATGCTGGCGCGGCTGGACCGCTCGATCGAGGGGGCCAATGATCTGCTTGGCGCGCTGCTCGACATATCCCGGCTGGATGCCGGCGGGGTGACGCCGCAGCCGAGCCGTTTTGCGGCGCGGGCGATGCTGGTCGATCTGATCGAGAGCCTGGCGCCGTTGGCGGCGGAGAAGGGGTTGTCGCTGCGCGTCGGGGCAGGGGATGGCTGGGTCGAGACGGATCGGTCCCTGCTGCGGTCGATCGTTCAGAATTTCCTGTCCAATGCGATCCGTTATACCGAGCGCGGCGGAATTATCGTCGCGGCCCGGCGGCGCGGACAGGGACTGCGGATCGAGGTCCGCGACAGCGGCATCGGCATCGCCCCCGACAAGCTGGATATCATTTTCCGCGAATTCGAACGGCTTGGGCAGGGGAGCGAAAATGGTATCGGCCTGGGGCTGGCGATCGTGGAACGCTCCGCCGCGCTGATCGGCGCGAAGGTGGATGTATGGTCGCAGCAGGGGCGGGGAAGTTGCTTTGCCATCAACCTGCCCTGTGTGCCCGCCGATCCGGGTGAGGCTACGCATGCGGGTAGCCTCGCATTGGCGGCGCCCGGCTTGCGGCTGCTGGTGGTCGATGATGACGGCGCCAACCGCGCGGCGATGCGGGCGGTGCTGGTGGCGATGGGCAATGACTGCGTCGTGGCGGCGAGCGAAAAGGAAGCGCTGGTCGCTGAAGGACCGTTCGACGGGGCTTTGGTCGATTTCGCGCTGGGGGCTGAGCGGGACGGCATCGACTTGATCGACGCGTTGCACGCGCGCTGGCCCGGCCTGCCTGTGGCATTGGTGACGGCGGAACGTGGCGTGTCGATGCTGGAGCGGACGAAGAAGCGAAATGTCGCGATATTGGCCAAGCCGCTCAGCGGCCCGATATTGGAACAATGGATAGTCAATCTGGATCGTTGATCACTGAAAATGAACCATATAGGTTCAATTTCTTACCGGTCTGCGCCCAGGCCGAGCGCACGGGCGGCCAGTGCCGCCTGCGTGCGGTTCTGTACGCCCAGCTTCGCCAGCACAGTCGTCATGTGTGACTTGATGGTCGATTCCGCCACGCCCAGTTCATAGGCGATCTGCTTGTTCAACTGGCCATCCAGCACCCCCAGCAGAACGCGCAACTGCGTGGGTGTGAGCGATGCGACTTTATGCGCCATATCATCGATATCGCCGGCGGGCACGGCCACCGGGGCAGGGCTGTTGCCTTCCAGCGCAGCGGCGATGGCGTCCTCAATGACGGACAGATCCTGATCCTTGCCGATGAAGCCGACCGCACCATAGCGGCGGGCTTCGGGCGACGCGACCTGTGCCTCCGCACTGGAAATGACGAGGATGGGGACGGAGGGGCGCTCGGCATGGAGCAGGGCGACGCCCGAAAAGCCAGCCGATCCGGGCATTTTGAGGTCCAACAGGATGAGGAGAAGATCGCTGGTCGCGTTGGCGATCTCCACGGCGCGATCGAGGGTCGATGCTTCTGCGACACGCGCCTGCGGGGCGACCGCCTCCACCGCCATGACCAGCGCCTGACGAAACAGCGGATGATCGTCCGCCACCAATATGGTGCCCAATGTCGCAGGCGTCGTCGTCAGCGTCGCGTCCCTCTCCAATGTCGATGCGGCCGGTCTGTCACCGGTCCGGGATAGGGACTTGCCCCGACAGGGGGCAAGCCCTTTATGGTTATTTTCCGTTGCTCAAACAGTCTGTCAGGCGTGGGCCAACTGGCTGTCGGCGATCAGTCTTTCGACCACCGACGGATCGGCTAGCGTCGAAATATCGCCCAATGCGCCGGTTTCGCCCTCCGCGATCTTGCGCAGGATGCGGCGCATGATCTTGCCAGACCGGGTCTTGGGCAGGCCGGGCGCGCACTGGATGATGTCCGGCGTCGCGATCGGCCCGATTTCATTGCGCACCCAGGCGACGAGCAGCTTGCGCAACGCGTCCGACGGCTCTTCGTTCGCGTTCAGCGTCACATAGGCATAGATGCCCTGACCCTTGATCGCATGGGGCATGCCGACGACGGCGGCTTCGGCGACCTTGGCATGGGCGACCAGCGCGCTTTCGATTTCCGCCGTGCCCATGCGGTGCCCGGACACGTTGATGACGTCGTCCACGCGGCCAGTGATCCAATAATAGCCATCCTCGTCGCGGCGGGCGCCGTCGCCGGTGAAATAGCGGCCGGGATAGGTCGTGAAATAGGTCTGGAAGAAGCGATCATGGTCGCCATAGACGGTGCGCATCTGCCCCGGCCAGCTTTTGGCGATGCACAAATTGCCCTCGGTCGCGCCGTCCAGCGCCTTGCCCTCCGCATCGACCAGCAGGGGGTGGACGCCGAACAGCGGCTTTGTGGCGGAGCCGGGTTTCAGGTCGGTGGCGCCGGGCAGGGGGGCGATCAATATCCCGCCGGTTTCCGTCTGCCACCATGTGTCTACGATCGGGCAACGCCCTTCGCCCACGATGCGGTGATACCATTCCCAGGCTTCGGGATTGATCGGTTCGCCCACGCTGCCCAATATGCGCAGCGACGTGCGGCTGGCGGCCTGCACATAGGCGTCGCCTTCGCGCATCAGCGCGCGCAGCGCCGTGGGCGCGGTGTAGAAGATCGACACCTGCCACTTGTCGCATATCTGCCAGAAGCGGCTATGGTCGGGATAGTTGGGGACGCCTTCGAACATCAAGCTGGTCGCGCCATTGGCCAGCGGGCCATAGACGACATAGCTGTGGCCCGTGACCCAGCCGATGTCGGCGGTACACCAATAGACCTCGCCGGGGCGGTAATCGAACACATGCTCATGCGTCATCGACGCCCAGAGCAGATAGCCGCCGGTCGAATGCAGCACGCCCTTGGGCGTGCCGGTGGAGCCGGAGGTGTAGAGGATGAAGAGCGGGTCTTCTGCGCCCATCGCCTCGGGCGCATAGTCGGTGGCAGCGGCATCGCGGGCGGGGCCGTAGAACAGGTCGCGGCCGTCTTGCATCGGTACGTTCGCGCCGGTGCGCTGGACGACGATGACCTTTTCTACCGAGGTACAATGGGCGATGGCGGCATCGACATTGGCCTTGAGCGCGACCTTCTTCCCGCCGCGCAGCCCTTCGTCGGCGGTGATGACGATGCGGGAGTCGCAATCGCGGATGCGGCTGGCCAGACTGTCGGGCGAGAAGCCGGCAAAGACGATCGAATGAACCGCGCCGATCCGGGTACAGGCCAGCATGGCGAAGGCGGCCTCCGGAATCATCGGCAGATAGAGCGTGACGCGATCGCCGCGTTGCACGCCCTGACTTTTGAGCACATTGGCGAAGCGGCAGACTTCCTCATGCAGCTGCGCGTAGGTGATGATGCGGCTTTCGGAAGGATCGTCCCCTTCCCAGATGATCGCGGGCTGTTCGCCACGCCCGGCCAGATGGCGGTCGATGCAGTTGGCGCTGACGTTCAGCTGTCCGTCGGCAAACCAGCTGATGCCGAAATCGGCCTCATCGAAGCTGCTTTCATTGACCTTGGTGAAAGGGGTAATCCAGTCCAGCCGCTGGGCCTGCTCGCGCCAGAAGGCATCGGGGTCGGACGCGGCCATCGCGTGCATGTCGGCGGCGGTGGTGGCGGTGATGCGGGCGTCGGCAGCCAGGGCGGCAGGAACGGGGTATAGCGCTTCGCTCATATATCGAGAACCTCTCCAGCTCTTTGCCTCAGCCTAACGCAGCGCCCGGCGCCCGCCATCCTCGACCAAAGTCGAGGGTCTTTGGCACCATGGTCCGCCTTCTCTCCACCCCCGCTTCCTCCGCATGATGGCGACACAGGCCGGACTTGCCACCAACCCCGCACAGACGGGATCGTCCGGCACGGAGAGGCATGATGACATTAGCGACGTCGGCAAGTTGGCCGACTTATCGAAACTGGCGAAATAGCGCCGCGATAGGCGCTCTGACGGCGGCCATTTTTGCCGGGCCGGCCGTCCGCGCCCAGACTCCGCGCGAGGCGGAACTCGAAGCGCGCCTCAACCAGTTGGAAGCGGCGGTGACGGCGCTCAAGGGCGAGTTGCAGGCGGCCCGCACAGACCAGCAGGCCGACCGGCAGGCGTCGGCGCAGATTGCCCGAAAGGCCGACGATCGCGTTGCCGCGCTGGAAAACAAGCCAGCGGCGGAAGGCTTCCAGATCGGCGGCACCAGCTTCAAGATCGGTGGATTCGTCAAGATGGTGGGCAGTGCGACCCGCTATGATGATGGCGAAATGCCGGGCGGCGCGCTGGGCAAGGAATTCTACCTGCCGCAGCAGATTCCGGTCGGTGGCCGCAGCAGCCACGACGTGATCGGCCATGCCCGGCAGAGCCGACTGTCTTTCGAGACGGAAACGCCGGTAGGTGCCAAGACGCTCAAAAGCCATATCGAGTTCGACTTCGGGCTGGCGACCGCGCCGGCCGGGGCACAGCGCGCGACCAATCCCTATACGCCGACGCTGCGCCGTGCCTATTTCACCTATGGCAACTGGCTGCTGGGGCAAGAATGGACGACCTTTCAGAGTCCCAGCCTGCTGCCCGAAACCACCGATTTTGTCGGACCGATGGAGGGCACCGTTTTCGTGCGCCAGTTGATCGCGCAATATCGTCAGCCATTGGGCGACAATCTGTCGCTCTATCTGGCGGCGGAAAACCCACAGACGGAGACGGTGACGCCGGCCACCGCGGCGCTGGTCGATCGTGACAATGACCGCATGCCCGATCTGGTGGCCAAGCTGGCGTATAAGAGCAAGGCGCTGGAATGGCATGTCGCCGGGCTGATGCGGATGCTGTCGGTGAATCGTGAGGAACAGGGCGGCGCGCAGGGCGATACGGCCATGGGCTGGGGCGTCAGCGGCGGCGCGCGCGTCGCCTTCGGGCCACACGGGCGGCATGATGTGCGCCTGCTCGCCACCTATGGTCGCGGCATCGGCCGCTATCTGGGGCTGGGCGCGGTGGCCGACGTCGTGGACGATCCGGCTCGGGCGCAGCGGCTGGGCCTGGTCAGCAACCTGTCGGGCTATGCGGCGGTGAAGCTGGGCTGGACCGACAGCCTCCGCTCCACCTTCATGGCGGGCTATCACCGCGCTTATTATCCGTCGGATTTCATCGTGCCGGGGCTGGCGGACAAGGCGGCCTATAGTCTGGCCGGCAATCTATTCTGGTCCCCGGTCGAACATCTCGACCTCGGCATCGAATATCGCCATGCTCAACGGAACGTCGTCAGTGGCCTCAAGGGCCAGATGGACCGGCTTGAGATGGCGGCCAAATATACATTCTGACTTGGGTTCACGCGATTCCACCCGACTGGACATCGCACTTGAAAGGAGAGGGGCTTATGGCGACGACCTATGACGACGGCCAGCCGAAACAGCATGCGGCGACGCAGAACGAGAAACTCGTCATCGCCGCGTCCTCATTGGGGACGGTGTTCGAATGGTATGATTTCTATCTTTACGGGCTGCTGGCCACCTATATCAGCGCCCAGTTCTTTTCGGGCGTTAACGAGACGACCGGCTTCATCTTCGCGCTGGCGGCGTTCGCGGCGGGCTTTGCGGTGCGGCCGTTTGGCGCGCTGGTGTTCGGGCGGATCGGCGATCTGGTCGGGCGCAAGAACACTTTCCTCGTCACCATGGGAATCATGGGCCTGTCGACCTTCGCGGTCGGCCTGTTGCCGAGCTACGCCAGCATCGGCGTGGCGGCGCCCATCATCCTGCTGATCATGCGGCTGGCGCAGGGGCTGGCGTTGGGCGGCGAATATGGTGGGGCTGCCACCTATGTCGCCGAACATGCGCCGGAGGGGAAACGCGGCCTTTATACCAGCTGGATTCAGACCACCGCGACCTTCGGCCTGTTTGCGGCGCTGCTGGTGGTGATCGGTTTCCGTTTCGCGCTGGGTGAGGAGGCGTTCGCGGCCTGGGGCTGGCGTCTGCCCTTCCTGATTTCGATTCTGCTGCTGGGCGTGTCGATGTGGATACGCCTGCAACTCAACGAAAGCCCCGTCTTTCAGAAGATGAAGGATGAGGGCAAGACGTCCAAGGCGCCGCTGACCGAGGCGTTCGGCCAATGGGGCAATCTGCGCTGGGTCATCATCGCGCTACTGGGTGCTGTCGCGGGGCAGGCGGTGGTCTGGTATGCGGGGCAATTCTACGCGCTCTTCTTCCTGGAAAAGACGCTGAAGGTCGATGGCGCGACCGCCAATATCCTGATCGCCATCGCGCTGGCGCTGGCCACGCCCTTCTTCGTCTTCTTCGGCTGGTTGTCGGACAAGATCGGGCGAAAGCCGATCATATTGGGCGGCTGCGCACTGGCGGCGATCACCTATTTCCCGCTGTTCGGCGCGCTGACCCATGCCGCCAATCCCGCGCTGGCGGCGGCGCAGGCGTCCGCCCCCATCACCGTCGTCGCCAACAGCAAGGAATGTTCGTTCCAGTTCGACCCCGTGGGCAAGAACAAGTTCGACACGTCGAGCTGCGACATCGCAAAGACCTATCTGGCCAAGGCCAGCGCCAGCTATGACAATGTCGAAGCGCCGGCTGGCAGCGCCGCCATCGTGAAGATCGGTGCGGTCAGCTTTACCGCGCCCGATCCCGCCACGCTGGCGGGCGATGACAAGAAGGCGGCCATTACCGCGTTTCAGGACGATCTGAAGGCGGGCCTTGCCACGGCGGGCTATCCGGCCAAGGCGGACACGGCGCAGATCAACAAGGTGGCGGTGGTCGCCATATTGTGGGCGCTCGCGATGCTGGTGACGATGGTCTACGGCCCGATCGCGGCGATGCTGGTCGAACTTTTCCCCAGTCGCATCCGCTACACGTCGATGTCGCTGCCCTATCATATCGGCAATGGCTGGTTCGGCGGCTTCCTGCCGACCACGGCCTTCGCCATGGTCGCGGCGACCGGAGATATCTATTACGGCCTGTGGTATCCGGTGGTGGTTGCCGCATTGACCGTGGTGGTCGGGCTGCTGTTCCTGCCGGAGACGTTCCGCCGAAATATCGAAGACTGAGACAGCGAGTTGTACAGGTGAAATCGTAGAGAGGCGGCGCCAGTGGGTGCCGCCTTTTCATTTGGTGTGGAATTTATCCGCAAAAGCGGTATTTTTTACCAAATAGTGGAATAATATTTTTCGACATTATCGATCCAATTTTTGAAAAGCCCGATTTTCCGCGCTTTTCGCGAATTGGCACGGCCCCTGCAATGTACCCGGCATGATCCACAACGGATCGCCAGAGAGATTTCAGGGAAGGACCATCATCATGAAGACCATCGCATTTGCCGCCGCCATCCTCGTCGCCACCGTCGCCGTTTCGGCAGCCGCCACCCCCGCTTTCGCGCAGCCGCAGGGCCGTTTCGGCGATGCCAAGGTGACCTATCAGGCGAAAACCGACCGCTATTGCTTCCGCGAAACCCGCATCGCGTCGCGCACGCCGTCCGTCCAGTGCCGGACCAAGGCGGACTGGGCACAGGCTGGCCTGACCATCAGCCGCAAGGCGTCGCTGCAGTTGGCCCAGCGCTGATCGGCTCGCCGCCATTGCCCCGGCAGCGCGCCGGGGCAGGGCAGAGACTTATCGGTCCCAGGGGAATGCCAAGGTCGGCCGGTTGGCATAGCGGGTCATCGCCAAAACCAACCGCGCGCCGCAACCCGGCTCCAGTCGAAGCGTGATATCGCGCCCGCCCACGGCCATGTTGCGACCATCCACCATCACGCCGTCGATCCGATGTTCGGCATAGGCGCCGCCCTGTATCGTCACGGTGCGCGCCTGGCGGCCCAGATTGACCATCGTAACCTCCGTTTCCCGATCCGCCAGCCGGTGGACCAGCGCGCCTACATCGGCCGGCACGCCGGCGCGCCTTGCGACCGGATCGAAATAGCGAAGGCGGCAATGGAGCGGTACGCCCCCTTGCGGCGGGGATGTTTTCGACCAGGGCGGCCGGGCGATATGCAGCCCGCCCGTCATCAACTGCACCAAGCTTTTGACGCTGGCCGGGTTGATGCCGATCGGCCAGTCCGCCAGTCGCGTCTGCGGCGTGGTATCGTCCTGCTCTCGCGCCGTCACCCGCTGCGCCACCCGCGCCAGATCGGCGGTCAGCGCCTGAACGGGATAATCGCCATTGCGCCCCTCTAGAAAGGCGATCCACGGATCGTCGCCCGCTGCCGCGCGATCGTCCGCGCGCTGCGACATATACCAGATTTCAAAGCCGTTGGTCCGATAGGGGCCGGGCTTCCACCCATACCAGCCCTGCGCATCATGCATGGTGGGCGCGGACAGGGTGCCGTCGATAGTGCGCGCGGCATCGTTGATCCGCGCCGTCTGCCGTCGCCACAAGTCGATATAGGCCATGTCCCCGCTCATCAGCAGCGCGCCCATGAAAGCGGTGATCGATCGGGGCACGCGATTGCGATCCTCTCGCATGCCGGTCTGCGGCACGATGGGTGAAAAGCCCCAGCCATAGACGCCCTGCCACCAATCGTCGCCCACCTTGCCGTCGGAGCGCACCCGGCTGGGCAGTAGGCCACCATTCTTCGCTGCCCGCTCCGCCCAGGCGGCCAGATAGTCGAGCGCCCATGTGCGGAACCGCTCCCCACCGCCCAGCGCATAGGCGTTCAGGCCGAGCGTGGTCGCCTGCAAATTCAATGGATTGTCGCCGACCACATCGCCATATTCGGCATAATGGTCGAGCGTCTGTTGATAGCTCGTCTCGCCATGTTCCATGTGGAAGGGCGTGGGATCGAACGGATCCCCGGCCCAGTCGAGCGGTGTGGCCTGGCGCAGCATCGGCCCGCGACTGCCGTTCAGCAGGCTGCGGATGATGCGGCGATCCGGGTCGTAATTGGGCGCCGTCGAATCACGGCCGGTGTAGAAATCGGCATAGCGCCGCGTGCGCGCCAGCAATGCCGGATCGCGCGGGCTGGACAGCCCCATGAGGTTGAAGCTGGTCAGCCCCTCCGCATTATGCTGCCAATCCATCTGCACGGGAAATTCGCGGAAATACATGCCGGCACGCGCGATCGGCACATCGGTCGTGCGGGCGGCGGCGAACTGGCGCAGATGCCCCTCCCAGAAACGGGCGGCCAGCGTCCTGATCCGGTCGCTGCCGCCCAGCGCATGCAGCAGATACCAGTCGTTGGTCGCCTCCGCCGCGTCATCCGGCCCGTCATTGGCGCCCCAGCGCTCGAACACCTTGAGTCGATCGCGCCGGTCGACATAGGCGGCATAGAATGTTTCGCAGGCGACCGCATTGGCGTCCAGCAACTGGCGCTGCATCCTCGCCCAATCGGGCGCGGCCATCGGCTTGTCCAACGACAGGCTGGCTTTTGCGGCCTTTGCCTGCGCGGGGAGGGCGAGCGCTGCTGCACCGCCCAGAAAGGCGCGCCTGTCTACCCGCATAAAGTCGACCCGCATCAGGCCAGCTCCAGCCGGCGGATCGGCCCCACGATCACGGTGAAGGCGAATATGGTGAGCAGGCAGTGGGCGCCCACGAATACCAGCGCCAGATCGAACGAGCCGGTCGCCGCGACGATATAGCCCACGACGATCGGCGTCACGATGCCGGCCATGTTGCCGAACATGTTGAACACCCCGCCCGAAAGGCCGGCCAATTGCTTGGGCGCTACGTCGGCCATCACCGCCCAGCCGAGCGAGGCGATCCCCTTGCCGAAGAAGGCGATCGCCATCAGCGTCACGACCAGCCATTCCGCATCGGCCCACACGCAGGCGATGATGAGCGTTGCCAGCAGCATGCCGACGACCAGCGGACCTTTTCTTGCCAGGTCCAGTGAACCGGTGCGTCGCAGGATGAGGTCGGACGCGAAACCGCCCACCAGCCCGCCGGCAAAGCCGCACAGCGCCGGGGCCGCAGCGGCAAAGCCCGCTTCCATGATGTTGAGGCCGCGTTCCTTGACCAGATAGATGGGAAACCAGGTGACGAAGAAATAGGTCAGCACGTTGATGCAATATTGGCCGAGATAAATGCCCAGCATCATCCGGTTGGCCAGCAATTGGCGCACATTGACCCAGGTGAAGGTGGGCGAGCGGCCGGCGGCGCCGCCCGCTTCCTCCATATGGATAAGGCCGCCGCCCGCCTCGATATGCGCCAGTTCGGCGGCGTTGATGGCAGGATGGCGGGCCGGGCTGTGGATGAAGCGCAGGAACATGGCGGTGGCCACCAGCCCCAGCGCGCCCATCACCCAGAAGACCGATCGCCAGCCGAAATCATGGACCAGCCAGCCCATCAGCGGGGCGAAGGCGACCAGCGAGAAATATTGCGCGCTGTTGAAGATGGCCGAGGCCGTACCGCGTTCCGCGCCGGGGAACCAGGCGGCGACCAGTCGGGCATTGCCGGGAAAGGACGGGGCCTCGGCCGCGCCGACCAGAAAGCGCAACACGAACAGGCTGGCCACCACCGGCAGGCCCATGATCAGGCCCACCGTCCCCTGTATGGCGGTGAAGATCGACCAGATGGCGATCGCCCCGGCGTAGATTTTCTTGGTCCCGAACCGGTCGAGCAGCGCGCCGCCCGGTATCTGCGCCAGCACATAGGCCCAGGCGAAGGCGGACAGGATGAAGCCGGTCTGCACCGGCGACAGTCCCAGTTCGCCGCTGGCCGCATTGCCCGCGATGGAGAAGGTTGCGCGATCGGCATAGTTGATCGAGGTGATCAGGAAGATCAGCGCGATGATCCTGTATCGCACATAAGTGGGACGGGCGGCGATAGGAGCGGCCTGCGACAAATCTGCTCTCCTGATGGCGCCGCCCATCTGTCGGGGCGGTCGGAGGATGGGGAAGAGGCAGGCTAGCCGGATGGACGGCGATCGTCCAAGTCCAAAAGCGGCATGATCCAGCCATATCTTGGCATGATTGCGGCCATGCAACCGGTGTCCATTGCGGATCGGTGCAAGCTGTGCATCGATCCATGCCGGATTGAGATTGGCATTTTCCGCTGTCGCGGCAGTATCCAGACAGAACCGATCCGGTGCCATAGCCCGGACAATTAGGATGAGGGGAGTGAGAAAGGCCATGAACGGCACCACCAACCGCTGCAAGGCGATTTTGAGCCTGACGACCGCGATCGCGACGATCGCTCTGGCGCCGCATGGACTGGCGCAGGCCGACCCGGTTTCGCCGCAGGCCGATGCGCCGGTCGCCGATATCGTCGTCACCGGCTTTCGCGCCAGCCTGAACAATGCGCTGGCGATCAAGCGCAACGAAACCGCCACGGTCGATGCGATCAAGGCGGAGGATATCGCCGAATTTCCCGACCTAAACCTGGCCGAATCCTTGCAGCGCATCCCCGGCGTCGCGATCAGCCGCGTCAACGGGGAAGGGCGCAACATCTCCGTCCGCGGCCTTGGCCCCGAATATACCCGCGTCCGCATCAACGGCATGGAAGCGATCGGCACCAGCGGCGGCACCGACAATTCAGGTGGCGTGAACCGGGGTCGCGGCTTCGACTTCAACATCTTCTCGTCCGACCTGTTCAGCAACCTGTCGGTGCGCAAGACCGCGACGGCCGATGTGGAGGAAGGGTCGCTGGGCGGCACGGTCGATCTTCAGACGTCGCGCCCGCTCGACTATCGCAAGCCCACGGCGGTCCTCTCCGCCGCCGCCAGCTATAATGATCTGCGTCAGAAGACGACGCCGCGCCTGTCCGGTCTGGTCGCTACCCAGACGGACGACGGGCGTTTCGGCGTACTGCTGTCGGTCGCCTATGAAGAGCGGCGGATCAAGGAAGAAGGCGCCAACATCACCCGCTGGAGCTATGGCGGATTCAATAACGGGTTCAATGCCGCTTCGACCCTGCCGGGCTATACGATCGGGCAGATCAACAATAATAATCCCGATACCGCGCTGTATCACCCGCGTATTCCGGGACTGGTCAGCTATGACATTTCCCAGAAGCGCCTCGGCGCGGCGGGATCGGTCCAGTTCAAGCCGACCGACCGCACGCTGATTTCGATCGACGGCCTCTATTCGCGCCTGGACGGCACCCGCAAGGAAGCGCAGCTACAGGCGATCAGCTTCAGCCGATCGGGCACAGGCAAGCCGCAGACGATCATTCGCGACGGCGTGGTGGACGACAACAACAATATCGTCAGCGGCCGGTTCGACAATGTCGATCTACGCTCCCAGGCGCGCTATGACGTGCTGAAGACCGAATTCTACCAGTTTACAGGGTCTATCGACCACCAGTTTACCGACCGGCTGAAACTCTTCGCCATGGGTGGCTATGCCAGTTCGGAATTCACCAATCCCATCCAGACCACGGTGACGATCGACGCGATCAACACCGGCAATTTCCAATATGATTTCTCGACCCGCTTCCCGAATATCCAGCCGGGCGTGGACGTCGCCAATCCCGCGACATGGAGCTTCATCAACGGCACGTCGGAAGTGCGCATCCGGCCCCAGAGTGTCAGCAACGCCTTCACCACGGCCAAGGGGCATGTGGAATGGGAAGCGATCGACGGCATCACCTTCAAGGCGGGGCTGGACTGGCGCCGGTTCGAATATGGATCGACCGAGCGCCGTCGCCTGTCCGGCGAAACCGTAGTCGCCCCGCTGACCGCCGCGCAGCTGGCCGGCATGACCACGCTCTTTTCCGGCTTCGGCAAGGGGCTGAACGTACCCGCCGGCACGCCGACCGCCTGGATCGTGCCCAATCTCGACGCCTTCATCGCGCAGGGCGGCATCTACACCGACCCGCGCTACGCCACCGGCGGGATCGAGAATGCGACCGCGCGCGGTTCCTACATCAATGTGAAGGAGGAGGATGTCGGCGTCTGGGGTATGACCCAGTTTAATTTGCAGGATATTGCCGGCGTGCCGATCCGGGGCGACATCGGCCTGCGCTATGTGAAGACCGACCAGTTCTCCACCGGCTATGCCAGCCAGGGTACGGCGATCAACCTGGTCACCGCCGATCGCAGCTACAAGCGCTGGTTGCCCTCATTGAACCTGGTCGGCAACATCACCGATACGTTGCAGGTCCGCTTCGCCGCCGCCAAGACGCTGGCCCGTGCCGGCATCGCGTCGCTGACGCCGGGCGGTAATTTGAACGTGTCGGGTGGCAACCGCACCTATAGTTCGGGCAACCCGGACCTGAAGCCGACATCGTCGAAGAATCTGGACGTTTCGGTCGAATGGTATCCGATGCCGGGCGCGATCTACGCCATTTCCGGCTTCCGCAAGGATATCGGCAGCTTCGCCCAGACGCTGAGCGTGGGCGTGCCCTATAGCAGCCTCGGCCTACCGGACGCATTGCTCAACGGCACGACGGCGTCGCCGGGCGATATCTTCATCGTCAGCCAGCCGGTCAATTCGGACGGCGGCATCCTCAAGGGCTTCGAAGTCAATGTGCAGCAGCCCTTCAGCTTCCTGCCGGGTGTGTTCGCCAATTTCGGTGTGATGGCCAACTATACCTATGTGACGTCGAATATCGAATATCTGACCTCGGCCAGCGGGGCGACATCGGTGACGGCGCCCTTGGTCGGCCTGTCCAAGCAGGCGGCCAACGCCACCCTTTATTATGAGGACAAGAAGTTCCAGATCCGCGGATCGGTGGCCTATCGCTCCAAATATCTCACCGCGGTGCCGGGCACGGAAGGCAATGCCTATAATGGCACCAACAGCACGCTCAACGTCGATGCGCAGGCCAGCTATAACCTGACCGAGAAGATGAAGATCAGCATCGAGGCGATCAATCTCACGGACACGAAGAACGACCAGTTCGTGGATGAGACGAACCGGCTCAACGTGCTGACCCACAGCGGTCGCCAGTTTAATTTCGGCGTACGTTACAGCTTCTAACCCTCCCTTTCCCGAAGCACGCCGACCTGACGCCGGTTGCCTGATCAGGCAGCCGGCGTCATTTTTCGTACGGGGGAGAGGGTCGTTTCAAGCAAACTCCGTTCGGGCTAATACCAATATTTGTTGGTGGCCGCCCGAACGGAAGAGGGCGTAACTGTCAGGCCTGCGCGAAGCGGGCGATATCGTAGGGCGCCATCGGGATGTCGGTCGCGCCCTTGGCGATGATTTCCGCCATCGTTTCGCCCACGCCCGGCCCGATCTGGAAGCCGGAACCGGAAAAGCCGAAGGCGTAATATAGCCCGCTGGTCGTCGCGCTCGGGCCCATGACCGGCTGGCTGTCGGGCAGATAGCCTTCGATGCCGGACCAGACGCGGATGATGTTGAGCTTGCCCAGTTGCGGGGCCAGCCGACGGATATGCTTCAACTGGCTCAGCGTGTTCTGCGGCTCGACATAGGCGCGATATTGATCGGGGAAGGAGGGACCACGCGTGCTGCCCCCCAGCACGATATTGCCGCGCGCCACCTGCCGGAAATAGACCGTCTCCTCCTCCAGCGGGGTCATGACGCCTACGGCCGGATGGATCGCATAGGGCACCGGTTCGGTCACGCTCATATTCGGTCCGCGCGGCACGATCGGCACCGGCTCACCAAATTGCGACGACAGGGCGTTGCCCCAGGCGCCGGCCGTCACCAGCAGGATCGGCGCGCGGAAGGTGCGCCCGTCGGCGGCCGTGACGATGAAATCTTCGCCCAGCTTCTGCGCGTCGATAATCTTCGTATTTTCATGCACGACCGCGCCCAACTTCTGCGCTGCGCGGGCGAAAGCCGGGGCGGCAAGGCGCGGATTGGCATGGCCATCGGTCGGCGAATAGGAACCGGCCAGCACATCGGGACCGAAGAAGGGGAATTTGTCGCGCAGCGCATTGCCGCTCAGCAGTTCGAGGTCGAGGCCCTCCAGCCGCGCCTTGTCCGCATACTCCTCCATCGCGCCAACCAGTTCGGGCCGCTCGCGATAGCAGACGCGGATATGGCCGGACTGAAGATATTCCACATCCGCGCCCAGCAATTCGCGCGACTTGCGCCAGATGGCGATGGCGCGATTGGCGAGCGGCAGCTGATGAAATCCGCGCCCCTGCCGCCGCACATTGCCGAAATTGGTGCCGCTGGCCTGCCGCCCGATCAGGTCGGTTTCCAGCAACGTGACGGACAGGCCATGGCCGCGCAGGAACAGCGCGGCGGATGATCCCATCAGCCCGCCACCCACGATGATGACGTCGCTTGCCCCATTCATTGACGGGCCCATCATTCTTCTCCGATCGCGATGGTCAGCGGCTTGACCGGCGCCTGTCCGCGCAGGCGGCCGACCTGTTCGACCGGCACGCCAGCCTCGGCGGCGATCAGTTCGGCGGCGGCTAGACCGCAATAGCGACCCTGACAACGGCCCATGCCGACACGGCTGAACGCCTTGGCCCTGTTCGCCTCCTTCGCCCCCGTTTCGCGCATGACCACGCGCAGATCGCCCGCCGTCACGCCCTCGCAGCGGCATAGGATCGCGTCATCGGGCAGCTTTGCCGCCTGTTCGACAGGCCATGGGAAGGCCTTGGCCAGTCCGCGCGCGAATTTGGCATAATTGGCGACGTCGCCGCGCAGGCTCGCCATCTCGCCCTTGTCCACCGAAAGGCCAAGGTCGACCAGCGCCGCCAAGGCCGCCAGCCGTCCGCTCGCCTCGGCCGATCGCGCCCCCAATATCTTTGCGCCGTCGCCGGCCAGATAGACGCCCGCGACGCTCGCGCGCCCATCGCCATCGCGCTCGGGCAGCCATTGCCGCGTGCCGGGATCGAAGGCGAAGGCGCAGCGCGCCAGATCGGCCAGCTGGGTTTCGGGGCGCAGATGATAGCCCATCGCCACCGCGTCGCAGGCGATCGTCTCTTCGCGACCGGAGGCGGTGCGGAACCGCACCCCGTCGACGCCGCTTTCCACGTCGCCCATGATCTCCACCGGCGTCACGCCATGCTGCACAGTGACGCCCGCGCGCTTGAGCGTCCGGGTCAGCGCCACGCCGTTCCACAGCACGGACGGCATCGCCAGCAGGTCCGGCAGCGCCTTCAGCCGCGCGGAGAAAGGTGACGTATCCAGCACCGCCGCGACATCCGCCCCGGCCTCCACATATTGGCTGGCGACCAGATAGAGCAAAGGCCCGGAGCCCATGAACAGGACCTTGTGCCCGATCGACACGGCCTGGCTTTTCAAGGCCACCTGCGATCCACCAAGACTATAGGCGCCGGCAAGGTTCCAGCCCTTGACCGGCATCAGCCGATCGGTCGCGCCGGTGCAGAGCAACAGCGCGTCGAACGGGATGGCCTCCTGCACGGTGCCGCTCGCGGTCCACAGCTGTCCGGCGGCGATATTCCACACCAACGTTTCGGGCCGATAGTCGATCGCGCCCTTCAGCCCGTCGAACGTCTCGTGCAGGGCCTTCGCTCGCCCGGCCTCGGTGCCGTAGAGTTTCTCATAGGGGCGGGTGAAATTGTCCGGCTGGCGGCGATAAATCTGTCCGCCGTCGCGCCGGCCTTCGTCGATGACGATCGGGCGGATGCCGGCCGCTACGCAGGCCTCCGCCGCGCGCGTGCCCGACGGCCCGGCGCCGACGATAATTATACGTGGTTTGGCCATGATGCCCCCGGCTGGCTGGTCAATATGCGCTGGCCCGATGCTGCCAGCGTGGAACAGGCGCGCAGGCGATCGCCGCTTTCGGTCCACACCCAGCAATCCTGACAAGCGCCCATCAGGCAGAAGCCGGCGCGCTTTTCCGGCCCGAACTCGCTCTGGCGCAGCCGGTCGCCCGCGCTCAGCAGCGCGACCATCAGCGTGTCGCCTTCCAGCGCCTCGATGGGCGCGCCGTCGACATGCAGGGCAACGGAGGGGCGATCGGTTTCGCCCAGGCGCACGAACCGGCTCATGACGCGATCAATCTTTCATCTCCATGATGGCATAATATACGGCTGCCCTTTGCCAGCGGATGGCGGGGCGGCGGGGTGGTGTTGCACAGACCCTCCACCCGTGCGGCGCAGCGCGGCAGGAAGCGGCAGAGGTCGGGATGGTCGCCGGCCGGGCCGATCGGCGGGGGCGCGGCACCGGCATGGCTTTCCTCCAGCCAACCCGCGCGCATTTCCGGCACCGATCCGATCAGCAGATCGGTATAGGGGTGGAAGGGGCTGGACTGGAAGGCGGCGCGCGGCCCGGTTTCGACCATGGTGCCGGCATAGAGCACCAATATATCGTCGCAAATGGCGCGCACCGTGGAAATATCATGGCTGATGAACATGGTCGCGATGCCCAGATCGCGGCGCAGATCCGCCATCAGGTCCAGGATCGCCGCGCCGACCACCGTGTCCAGCGCCGACGTGACCTCGTCGCACAATATGAGCTGCGGGTCGGCCGCCAGCGCGCGCGCCAGGTTGATGCGCTGCTTCTGCCCGCCGGAAAGTCCACCGATCGGCCGGTCGATCAACGCGACCGGTAAGCGGATGAGGTCCAGCAATTCCGCCACGCGCATCCGCACGGCATTGCCCTTCAAACCATGATAAAAGGCCAGCGGACGCTGCAATATTTGCCCCACGCTATGCGCGGGATTGAGCGCCGTGTCTGCATTCTGAAACACCAGCTGGATACGGCGGAACTGTTCGCGGCTGCGCCCCTGCAATCCGGGCGGCAGCGGCTCGCCGTCCAGCAGCACCTGCCCGCTTGCCGGGGGCAGCAGGCCGGCGATGACGCGCGCGATGGTGGACTTGCCCGACCCGCTTTCGCCGATCACGCCCAGCGTCGCGCCACGCTCGATCGTCAGGTTGATGTCGCGCAGCACCGGTATGCGCGGCCGGCCATCCTTGCCGATCTTGCCATAGCCCGCCGTCATGCCCCGGATTTCCAGCAGCGGCGCGGCGGGAATGTCGGCCTTCACCGGCGTCGGGCGGATCGCGGGCCGGGCTGCGGCCATCAGCGTTTTCGTATAGTCGTCCGCCGGACGATGCAGGATTTGCGCCGCTCCGCCGGCTTCGCGAATGCGACCTTGATTGAGGACGACGATCTGGTCGGCCATCTGCGCCACCACGGCCAGGTCGTGCGAGACATAAATGGCAGTCGCGCCGCGCTCCAGCACCACGGCCTTGAACGCGCGCAGCACTTCGATCTGGGTGGTGACGTCCAGCGCCGTCGTCGGTTCGTCCAAGATGACCAGTTCGGGATCGGTGATGAGCGCCATCGCGGCCATCAGCCGCTGCAATTGCCCGTCCGACAGCTGGTGCGGGTATCGCGCGCCGATCGTGTCGGGGAAGGGCAGGGCGAGCGCGCGGAACAGCTCGACCGCCTTCGCCTCTGCCGTGGCGCGGGGCATCAGGCCATGGATCATCGCCGGTTCGATCACCTGATCCATGATCGTGCGCGACGGGTTGAAGGCCGACGCCGCGCTCTGCGCGATATAGGCGATGCGGTTGCCGCGCAGTTGCGCCAGCGCAGGCCGGTCCAGCGTCGTGATCTCCGCATCACCCACGCGAATGGAGCCGCCCGCGATCGTCGCGCCGGGCCGGGCATGGCCCAGCAGCGTCAGCGCGATCGTCGTCTTGCCCGATCCGCTTTCGCCGATCAGCGCCAGCACCTCACCGCGCTTCAGTGCGAAGTCGATGCCGCTGACGATCGGAAACGTCTCGCCCTTGGCATTGCGCGCGGTGACGCACAGATCCTTCACCGCGACATGGATGGCATCGGTCATGCGCGCTTCCCCCGGCCCGGCAATCCGTCGATCAACAGGTTTACGCCCACGGTCAGCGTGGCGATGGCGACGGCCGGCGCGATGATCGCCAATGCGCCTTCGCCAAGCCCCGAAATATTCTCGCGCACCAGCGACCCCAGATCCGCGTCGGGCGGCTGCACGCCAAGGCCCAGGAAGGACAGGCCCGACAGCAGCAGCACGATGAACACGAAGCGCAGGCCGAAATCGGCAAGCAGCGGGTGGATCATGTTGGGCAGGACTTCGGCGATGGCGATATGGAAACGGCCCTCGCCGCGCGCACGGGCGACCTGCACATAATCCATCTGGGCAAGGTTCACCGCCAGCGCGCGGGCGATGCGGTAATTGCCCGGCACATAGGTGATCGCCGCAATCAGCAGCAACAGCGGCAGCGAGGAGCCGAAGGCGGCGACCAGCACCAGCGAGAAGATCTTGGACGGGATGGAAATCAGCATGTCCATGAAGCGCGATAGCGGCTCGTCGACCTTCGCGCCACCCACCGCAGCCGTCAGCGCCAGCGCCGTGCCGGTCGCGCTCGCCAGCATCGCGGCTGCGGCGGCGAGGCCCACCGTATAGCGCGCGCCCGACAGCAGGCGGCTCAGCACATCGCGACCCAGATAGTCGCTGCCCAGCCAGTGCGCGGCGGACTGGCCATCGAACACGTCATAGGCGACGAAAGCACCGACCGGATAAGGCGCGAGCATCGGGCCGAAGAGGGCTACGGCCAGCCAGAAAAGAACCAGCGCCAGCCCGACCTTGCCGGACAAAGGAAGCGCCTTGGCCTGCGAAAGAATATGAGCGATCATTGCGCACGCAGCCTGGGGTTGGCGAGGATCGCGGTCACGTCCGCGATCAGCATCAGGAGGAGATAGGCCGCGCAGAAGATCATCGCGCAGGCCTGAAGCAGCGGCATGTCGCGGCTGGTGACGGCATTGACCATCAGGCTGGCAAGGCCGGGATAGTTGAAGATCGTCTCCACGATCACCGCGCCGCCCAGCAGATAAGAGAGGCTAAGCGCCATGGCGTTGACGATCGGCGCGATGGCATTGGGCATGATATGCCTCAGCACCACCTGCACCGGCGCGACGCCCTTCAGCACCGCCATTTCGACATAGGGGCGATCCATCTGGTCGATCACCGCGGCGCGGGTCATGCGCGCCATCTGGGCGATCACGATCACGCTCAGCGTCAGGATCGGCATGGCGACCCCGCGCAGATAATCGCCCCATCCCATTTCCTGCGAGGCCATAGCGATGGAGGGCAGCCAGCGCAGCTTGACCGAGAAGATCAGCACCGCAATGGTCGCAACCAGAAATTCGGGCACCGCCACCATGGAGAGGGTCGCGACATTGAGCGCGCGGTCCAGCCGCCCGCCCCGGTTCATCGCCGACCCGATGCCGATCGCAAGCGCCACCGGCACCGCAACCAGCGCCGTCAGCGCCGCCAGCAACAGGCTGTTGGGCAACCGTTCGCTGATGACGTCGGACACCGGCATGTTGGCGACCAGCGACTGGCCCGGATCGCCGCTGACCATGCCGGTCAGCCAGCTAGCGTACCGGACATAGGCCGGGCGATCGAGGCCCATCTCATGGCGAAGCGCCGCGACCTGCTGCGGGGTGGCGCTCTGGCCTAGCGCTTCCTGCGCGGCGTCGCCGGGCAACAATTGCGCGATGATGAAGATCGTCACCGACACCAGCAACAGGGTCAGCAACGACGACGCGAAGCGTTTGCCGATCAGGGTCAGCGCAGCCTTCATGCCGCTTTGGGAGGCGCCACCCGCCATCAGCCTTCCCACCAGACATGTTCGGAAAATTGATAGCCCATCAGGCCGCCCAGCGACACGGGATAGAGGCCCTTGAGCCGGCGATCATAGCCGTCGATCAGGCTGATGAAGACCGGAATGCCGACGCCGCAATGATCGCGGACCAGCCCCTGCATCTCGCCATAAAGCTGTTTGCGCCGCGCCTGATCGGCCTCGCCCCGTGCCTCCAATAGAAGCTTATCGAAACGGGGATTCTTCCATCCGCTCTCGTTCCATGCCGCGTCGGATTTGTAGAAGAGGCTGAACAGCAGGTCGGCGGTCGGGCGGGGGTTGGTGTTGCCGAAGCCCAGCGGGTGTTTCATCCAATGGGTCGACCAGTAACCGTCCGCCGGCACCCGGTTGACCGCCAGCTTCAGGCCCACGCGCGATCCATATTCCTGCAGGATCGATGCCATGTCGACCGACCCATCGGCGGCGGGCGCGGCATAGACGGGCATGCGCACACCGGTCAGGCCCGCACGCTGCAAATGCCATTTCGCCTTGTCCAGATCCAGGCTGCGCTGCGGCAGGTCGGCGCGATAATAAGGATGGAAGGGCGGGATCGGCTGGTCGTTGGCGATGGTCGCATAGCCGCGATAGAGCGCCCGTTTGATGAGAGGACGGTCGATCAGATATTTCATCGCGGCGACGAAATGCGGATTGCCGGTCGGCAATTGCCGCTGCTGCATGATGAGGTTGGTGTAGAGGCCCGACTGGGTTTCCAGCAGCGCATGGCCGCGCGACGCCATGATCCGCTTGGTGGAGCGCGGATTGACTGCGATTACCAGATGGACGTCGCCCGACAGCAGGGCGTTCACGCGGCTGACTTCATCGGGAATGCCGATCAGCTCGATCTCGTCCAGATAGGGCTTCCCCGCTTTCCAGAAATTGGGGTTGCGCCGCGCCAGCGTGCGCACGCCGGGGCTGAACTGCGCGCACATATAGGGGCCGGTACCGTTGGCGACGCGAAAATCCTTCGTGCCGGCGCGCAGGATCAGGAAATGGGATTGCGCCAATATGGCGGGCAGATCGGCATTGGGACCGATCAGGGTGATGACGACATCGCGGCTACCCACCGCCTTCACCTGCGCCAATTGCTCGGCGATCGGCGCCATTTTCGATCCGGTCGCCGGGTCTTTATGGCGCAGCAGCGACCAGACCACGTCCTGCGCGGTCAGGTCCGCGCCGTCATGAAAGGTCACGCCCTTGCGCAGGCGGATATGCCACACCGTCTGGTCGCTGCTCTCGATCCGTTCCGCCAGAGCCGGCCGGGGGATCAGATGGCGGTCCATTTCCGTGAGGCCGCTGTAGAACATATAATGGCGGACATAGTCGGTCGACAACGCGCCCTTGGCTGGATCGAGCGTGTCGGCGGTCGAGCTGGACAGGCTGGCGACGCGGATGCGTCCGCCCTTGCGCGGCTTGGCCGCCGCCAGCGCGCCGTCGGGCAGGATCAGCCCGGCGCCAAGGCCAAGCCCGGCGCCAATGAGATCACGCCGGGAAAAGGGCGGCATATCGTCCATCAATGGATCACATCCTGCCATTTATACCATAGCCCGACGAGCGGCAGGAACCAGGGCTTGCCGAAATGACCGGGCACGCTGGGCCAATCCAACCCATCCCAAGGATTGGCGGCAGGCTCGCCGCTCATCACCCGCGCCATCTGTTGTCCCATATGGGTCGCCATCTGTACGCCATGGCCGCTATAGCCCATGGAATAATAGAGCCCGTCCTGCTCGCCCGCGCGGGGCAGCCGGTCTGCGGTCAGGTCCACCATCCCGCCCCACACATGGTCGATGCCCACGCCCTTCAGTGCCGGGAACATCTCGCCCATGGTCTGTACCAATATATGGCCGCTCTTCTGGTCCGATCGCGGGTCGCTGATGGCGAAGCGCGCGCGCCCGCCGAAGATCAGCCGATTGTCGGGCGCCAGGCGGAAATAATTGCCGATATTCTTGCTGGTCACATAATTGCGCCGTCCCGGCAGCAGTTGCGCGATCAGCGCATCGTCCAGCGGCTCGGTCGCGATGATGAAGCTGCCTACCGACACGATGCGGCGGCGGAAGAAGCCGAAGGGGCCGGTCGCCGGCGCGCCGCCGGTCGCGACCAGCAATTGCTTCGCCGTTACCGTCCCGCGCGAAGAGGTCACGCGCCATCCCTGCGGCACGCGCTGGAAATCGGTGACGTCGGCATTTTCGTAGATCTGCGCCCCGGTCCGCGCGGCGGCTTCGGCCAAGCCTACGCCGAAACGGCCGGGATGGACCTGCGCGCTGGTGGTTTGAATGAGGGCGCCGTGAAAGGCGTCCGATCCCACTTCCTCGCTTATGCGCTCCGGCGGCACCAGCCGGACATTCTCGTCCACTTCCGCCGCCAGCAGGTCATGCGCGCGGACCAGCTTGTCATAATGGGCGGGCTTGGCCGCCAGCTTCATCCGGCCGGGGCGGTGAAAGCTGCAATCGATGCCTTCCTCTCGCGCCAGCCGCTCCACCGTGTCGACGGCATCGACATGGGAGCGATAATAGGCCCTGGCGATATCCTTGCCGAACCGGGCGGACAGCGCACCATAATCATGGGCCGTGCCATTATTGCACTGGCCCCCGTTGCGACCCGAAGCCTCGCCGACGACGCGTCCCTTCTCCAGCAGCACCACATTGGCGCCCCGCCTGGCCAGCGCCAAGGCTGCCGAGAGGCCGGTAAAGCCGCCGCCGATGATGGCGACATCGGCCACACCCTCGACGCCGCCCTTGGCCCCGCCCGTGAAGGGCGGAGCGCTGGCCAGCCAGTAGGAGAGGGGGGAGGCGTCCATGCCGCTTACAGGCCGACGACCGCGGGCAGGCAGCCGATATGCGGGATTTCGACGTCGCGATAGAAGGGGTTGGACGGCTCATGGCCGCGACCCACGAACACGCGACACCCGAAATGCAGGTCGGTCGCCGTATTCTGGTCGTAGCGGAAGCTGGAAGAGACGTGCATCATCTCTTCGGGCTTCGCACCCAACTGGTCGAACATATATTCGAACGCCTGCATGCGCGGCTTGTACGCCTGCGCCATCTGCGCGGTATAGACCGCGTGGAAGGGCGCGCCCAGCTGGCCGACATTGTGATGGATCTGGTCGTTCATCGCGTTGGACAGGATGACGAGCGGGATCTTGTCGCCGATCTTGGACAGGCCGCCGGCCACATCGTCATGCGGGCCCCAGGTCGGCACGGCGGCATAGACCGCGTCGGCATCCGCCTCATTATAGGCGACGCCCCATTTCTGGCAGGTGCGGCGCAGCGAGTTGCGGATGATTTCCTGATAGGGTTCCCAGTCGCCCATCACCTGGTCGAAACGGTATGCGCTCCAATCCTTGCAGAAAGCGGGCAGATTTTCCGCCGCGATCCGATCGGCCATGAAGGCGGTCGCCATTTCGGTCATGCGGAAACGGGTCAGCGTGCCATAGCAGTCGAAGCTGATATATTTGGGCCGGAAATTGGGCATCGGCGGAGCGTCCTTTGCGGGTTCTACGATGGGCTTGATAGCCGTTTGACGATCAGCATTACGACATGGCGAAGCCGGAACATGCACCCGATTGGTTCGGGTCGGGGGGCAGATTCCGGCCTTTTATGGCATGGCATTCGGCATCATTTGCCGTGTCGCTTTCGTGCGTTCGATCCGGGCCGGATCTTAGCGCAAAAGCGCTGTCGGGCACAGATGCGCGGCATGGAATGTCGTGCGATCAATAGCCCCGGTCGCGCGCGACCTCGCCATCCATCGGCCGCCCGGCCGCAAAGCGTCGGATATTGGCGATCAGCGCGCGCGCTGCGCCGTCCGGGCGGGTCATGCTGGCGACATGCGGGGTCAACATGATGCGCGGATGCGCCCAGAACGGATGATCCGCCGGCAGCGGTTCCGGGTCGGTCACGTCCAGCACGGCGCCGGAAAGATGCGCTTCGTCGAGCAGGGACAGCAGATCATGCTCCACCAGATGCAGCCCCCGGCCGACATTGATGATGGCAGCGCCTTTTGGCAGTTGCGACAGGCTATCCCGGCACAAGATGCCGCGCGTCTCCGGCGTCAGCGGCAGCAGGCAGATGAGGATATCGCACTGGCCAAGGAAAGCGGGCAGTGCCGCTTCCCCGGCATGGCAGGTCACGCCCTCTATCGCGCCGCCCGACCGGCTCCATCCCGACAGGGGAAAGCCGAAGGGTTTCAACCCCTGCAACACCGCCTGCCCCAGATTGCCCAGGCCCATCACGCCCACGCGCCGCTCGCCGGCGGGTTTCAACTTGATGGGTGCCCAGCGCGCGTCTTTCTGCGCCGCGCGATAGTCGATCAGGTTCCGGTGCAGCGCCAGCACTGCCATCGTCGCATATTCGACCATCCCGGCCGCGATCCCCGGCTCGATCATGCGCACGACCCGGATATGGGGCGGCAAGACGCCCATGTCGAACTGGTCGATGCCCGCGCCGATGGAGAACAGGATCTCCAGTTTGGGCAGGCTGGCGATCAGATCGGCGGACGGCGCCCAGGCGGCGAGATAGCGGATCGCGTCGGGATCATAATTCTGGGACGGATCGAAAAAAGCGACGTCGGGCGCCTCGGCAGCGAAAATCGCGCGCCAGATGCGGCCGCGTGTCGGATCGGATGTGTAGAGCAGAGCCATGGGTGCGACCTTCCGGCATCGTCAGGCAAAAAGAAACCGCCGCTGTCCTTGCGCCTTGAAGGGCGGGACAGCGGCGGCGGGTCGGGGCTAGAGCATTTTGACGTCGGCTGGCACAGCTGGCGGCTCGCAAAATGCGAAAAGCAAAAGGCTCTAACCCCGACGAAGCGGCGTCAGAAGTTGAAGCTCGCCCGGACCGTGAACTGGCGGGGCGTACCCGGCTGGATCCACAGCGCCGAATAGGAGCTGGCATAATATTTCTTGTCGAACAGGTTGGTCACGTCCGCCGACAGCTTGATCTGATCGCTGATGTTGAACGATCCCAATACCTTGGCGATGGTGTAGCTGGGCAGATAGAAATCCGCTGCCGTCTGCCCCAGGCGCCGGCTGACATGGGTCACACCTGCGCCCAGCATCGCTTCATGATCGCCGATCGCGAAATTCTTGAACAGCAGGACGTTGCCCTGATGCTTGGGAATGTTGATCAGCGGATCATTCTTGCTCACGCCGGCAGCGGCATAGTTGTCGGCCCAGCCTGCATCGGTGTAGGCGTAGGTCGCAAACAGCTCGAAGCCGGCTGGCAGCTTGGCATTGACGTCGAATTCCACGCCCTGGCTCTTTGCCTCGCCTACCGCGATCGACAAGCCGGTCAGCAGGTCGGCGGTCAGGACGTTGCTCTTCTTCATTTTGTAGAGCGACAAGGTGCTGGTCAGCTTGCCATCCGGCGTCACGAATTTCGCGCCGACTTCATAGCTTTTGCTGACTTCCGGGGCGAAGGGATTGTTGTTGACGTCCACGCCGCTGTTCGGCCGGAACCCCTTGCCATAGCTGGCATAGAAGGACAGGCTGCTGGTCGGTTCAAACACCAGGCCGGCCATCGGGCTGAATTTGGTATAAGCCGCCGGATTGGTGGTGCCCAGACGGTTGTCGATATTCTGGCTGAAATCGTCGTAACGTCCGCCAAACCGTATCTTGAGTTGCTCCGTGATTTCGATCTGGTCCTGGGCGTAGACACCCCATGCCTTCTGGACTTCGGTCGAATTCTGGATCACCGACGTCGGCGTTGGCGCGGGGATGGAATAATTGGGATTGAAAATGTCGATCGAGTAGGACTGATCGGCAGCGGTCGGGCGATAGCGAAGCTGGAACGTCTTGATCTTGAAACGATCCCAGTCGCCGCCGATGCGGATGTTGTGGACGATGGAGCCGGTTTCCAGCTTGCCGCTGATTTCGCCACGGAACACCATATGGGTGGTGCTATAATCCCGGTACCGGCGCTGGCGCGACAGGGTCCGCCCGTCATTGTCCAGGCGCTGACGGCCCAACGCCAGTTCAGGGTCGCTGGAATAGCCCTCGAATGTCGTGTCCTTATACCCCGCGCCCAGCATCAACGTCCAATCGTCGTTGAAGTCATGCTGATATTGCGCTTGGTGACCCAGAACGCCGATCTTGATCGGACCGTCATTGGGATTGCTCAGGAAACGCGAATTGGGGATGGCGCCCAGATTATAGCTGATCGTACCATTGGCGTTAACGGTCGGGATCGCCACCACGCCGCGATCAAACGGCACCTCCTGCTTCACATATTCCAGTTCGTAGGTGAAGATGTCCCGATCGGACAGCTTTGCCAGCAAGGATGGGGTCAGCGTATATTTCTGCGTCTCGACCGTGTCGCGGAAGCTTTCGGCCTTTTCGACGGAGCCGTTGATGCGGACCGCGATCCTATCGCTCAGCGGCAGATTATAGTCGCCTTCGACGCGATAGGTCTCCCAGCTGCCACCTGCGATCGAGAAGCTACCGCCTTGATCGAAGGTCGGCTTCTTGGTCACGATGTTGATCGTGCCGCCCGGCTCGCCGCGGCCGAAGAGCGCGCTGTTCGGCCCCTTGAGCACTTCGATCCGCTCGACATTGGATGCGTCCCGCGGGCCGCCATAGCCGCGACCGCCGTTAAAGCCGTTGACCAGGAAGCCGCTCGGGAAATTCTCGTCGCCGGCAAAGCCGCGAATGGCGAAACTGTCCCAAAGGCCACCGAAATTATTCTGCTTCGACACGCCGCTCGCCAGTTCCAGCGCGGTGTCCAGCTTGGTGATGTTGAGATCCTTGAGCAGCTTGCCTTCCAGGAACTGCACGGCCTGGGGAATTTCCTTGACCGGCGTGTCGCCGAAATATTGGCGCTTCAGACCGGTGACGACGATTTCGCCGTCGGCTTTTTCTGCTGCGGCCGGCGCCTGGGCCTGGGCGATCGAGGAAAAGGCGATGGCGGCGGTGCTGGCCACACAGGCCAGACGGAGGGCGGATAACGTGCGCATAATGCTGTAACCCCTTATAAAATCACTGTTCCCTTATGTCCTGCGAACGGCAAGGGGACCGGTTTATTCTGTTATTTCCGCGCGGACTTTGTCCTGTCGTCGGGGCCGATCCTTGGGTGATTTTCCACCTCTTCTAAGCAACGAGGCTAAGTTGAGTGACGGAAATATTACATCAAACTTGGCTTATAGGACGGCGCAAAATTGTGAATCCTGTGTCTCTACGGCAGGAAAATGCCGCGCCCGATATGGCGGTCGAACCCTCGCAAAAGCGGGAAAAATGGCCGCCTTCCGGGTAAGGAAGGCGGCCAGTCGATCCGACGCAGGACCGTCAGAGATATTTGAGCCACCATATGTCCTTGCGCCGCTGTTTCAGCTGCGCGAACCAGCGGGTCGGGAAATACAGCACCGGGATCAGGATGAAGACCCAGATCCACACCCAACGCAGATGATCGACGCCGAACACCGTCCCCTTGGTCGGGCCGTACATCAGCAGCGCGACATTATAGATCAGCTTGAGCACATAGAGGTGCAGCACATAATAGAACATCGGCGCGCCACCCAGCATGGCCAGCGTCGGCATCGCCTTGCTACCCTCGAACCGTTCGAACAGCGCCAGCAACAGGCAGCCCGTGCCGATGGTCGGCATCAGGAACAGCAGGGAGGGCGGATATTTGGTCAGCGCCAGAAAGCTCATCACCGTGCGCAGCGGCGTGTCCGCCACGAACCAGGGCTTGTCGCCATAGATGTTGAGATAGCGGATGGCGACGAAGCCCAGGATCAGGCCAAAGCCGAGCAGGGTCAGCCGGCGTATGCGCGGGGCCGGATCGCTGCCGCGCGCGAACCATGGCCCGCAGGCATAGCCGAGCAGGATGACGCCGATCCACGGCAGGATCGGATAGGTCGTCTTGACCATGGTGCCGGCCAGTTCCAGCTTCTCGCGCTGATGCAGGATCGCCCAGGGAACGAACCAGGGCGACTCCGCCGTCAGCCGGATCGGATCGAGCAGATTGTGCAGGCACACGATGCTGAGGCCGACCGCGAACTGCGCCGGGCGCGGCAGGTGCAGCAGCGCGGCCAGCGCCACCATGCTGATGCCGATCGCCCAGATCACCTGCAACCAGATCGCCGTCGGCGGAAAAGCGGGCGCCTGCGTCGGCCAAGCATAGCCGACGATGGTGAATTCCAGAAAGATCAGGAACAGCCCGCGCTTCAGCAGGAATTCCGATACCTGCCCCTTGCTGTGTGACTGGCCGTAGAGCCAGGCCGACAGACCCGTCAGCGCCACGAAGGTCGGCGCGCAGAAGGTGGACAGGAGGCGGGTGAAAAACAGGCCCGGATCGGTCGTGTTGGCGTCTACCGGATCGCTCACCTGCAAATGCAGGAACCATGTTTCGCGCACATGGTCGACCAGCATGAACAGCATGACCAGGCCGCGCAGCGCGTCGATGGCGATCAGCCGGGTGCGCGCCTTCGCCGCGCTGATCGGTGATGCCGTGGCGCCAAAGCCCATGATGGGCGCCTGGCCCGCTATACTGTTCATAACCCCGATTCCTGTCCCCGAAATGCCGTCCGGCCGCGTATGATACAACATATCATTTATGGCAAGGGGCATTGCGCCTTATCGTTGTCGACGACCGGCTCTGTCTCGATACGGCCGTCATCAGCTTACGAAGCTATGGCGCGCGCACGACCGAATGTTCCGAATATGGGAAATGGCGAAGTGGAAAATGTCAAAAAAGAAAGGCCGGCGAAGCGCTATGCTTCGCCGGCCCCTTTTGCATCATGCAGGGGGTCAATCGTCAGGCGTCTTCGAGCGCCACGATATTGACGATATGCGCCTGGGTATATTCCAGCAGCCCTGCCTCGCCCAGTTCGCCGCTCAGCCCCGATTGCTTCACGCCGCGGAACGGGATGTTGGCGTCGATCGCCAGATGCTGGTTGACCCACACCGTCCCGGTGTCGATCTGCATCGCGACGGCCGTGGCCCGTTCCACATCCTTGCCCCACACCGTGCCGGCCAGGCCATAGTCGCTGTCGTTGGCGCGGGCGATGACGTCTTCGATATCGTCATATTTCAGCACCGGCAGAACCGGCCCGAACTGTTCTTCCTGCACCAAAGGCGCATCTTCGGGCAGGTCGCGCACGATGGTCGGCGCGATGAAATAGCCCGGCCGATCCATGGGTTCGCCACCGGCCAGCACTGTGCCGCGCGTCTTGGCGTCGGCGATCAGGGCGCTGACCTTGTCGAACTGCATCTTGTTCTGCACCGGCCCGATGGTCGTGCCCTGCTTGGCGCCATCATCGACGATCGCCTCGTTCGCCAGCTTCGCCAGCTCGTCGCAGAAATCGTCATACATCGCGCTGGGCACATAGGCGCGCTTCACCGCGACGCAAATCTGCCCGGCATTGGTCATCGCGCCCTGATAGACCTTCTTGGCCACCTGCCGCGCATCGACATCGTCCAGCACGATCGCCGCGTCATTGCCGCCCAGCTCCAGCGTCACCCGCTTCACCGTGCCTGCGGACGACGCCATCACCTTCTTGCCGGTCGCGGTCGATCCGGTGAAGGCGACCTTGGCGATATCCTTGTGCCCGGTCAGCAGCGGGCCGAGTTCATTCTGATCGCAAACGATGTTCAGCACGCCGGCCGGCAGGATATCCTTGGCCAGTTCGCCGAACAACAGGGTGGTCAGCGGCGTCGTGGGCGCAGGCTTCGACACCATCGTGTTGCCCGTCACCAATGCCGGCCCCAGCTTGTTCATCAGCAGGATCAGCGGGAAATTCCACGGCGTGATCGACGCCACGACGCCCAGCGGGGTACGATGTTCGACCACCTTGTTGCCGCCCTCGTCCCGCAGCACTTTGGGCTCCACCCGCATCGCGGAGAAGGCGCGCAGGGTGAAGACGCTACCCATGATCTCATAACCGGCCTGGTCCAGCGGCTTGCCCTGTTCGCTGGTCAGCAGGCTGGCGAACTCGCCGACCCGCGCTTCCAGCGCGTCGGCCAGTTTGTTGGTCAGCGCCGCGCGCTCTTCGACCGGCAGGGACGCCCAGCCGGGCTGCGCCTTCTTCGCCGCGGCGATCGCGCGCTCGGCCAGGGCCTCGTCCGCCTTGGGGCATTGGGCGAAAGCCTGCGCCGTTGCAGGGTTCACCACGTCGAATTGGCTGACGCCCGGCACAAGTTCGCCGTCGATCAGCATCCGAAATTCATGATCCATGAGTCGCTCTCCAATTATTCGGCACCGTCCGGATGGCATTGCCTATCGCAATTCGGCCCGGCTGGCTGTAGCATATATTTGTGCGCTAGGGATACAATATTGACAAGGGGTACGGTGAAGGGATGAAACAGGGGGCCGATCTCCAGTCGCTCGTGGGCTATCGCGTACAGCGGGCCAATCTGCTGATGGAAACGGACGCGCGCGCGGCGCTGGCCGATCATGATCTGTCGCCGGCCAAGATGACGGCACTGATCCTGATCCGCGACAATCCCGGTTGCGACCAGACCGCACTGGGCCGGGCGCTCAGCATCAACCGGTCCAGTGCGATGAAGCTGGTCAACATCCTGGCCGACAAGGGGCTGGTGGAGCGGCGACCGGGGCGCGACCTGCGCACCAACGCGCTGATGCTGTTGCCCGAAGGCGCGCGCCAGCTGGACGCGATGCTGGCGGCTGTGCGCCAGTCCGACGCGCGCATGACCCAGCGGCTCGGCGCGGAGGAGCTAAAGACTCTCCTTGCCCTGCTGGCGCGCCTTGGTCTGTCCCCGACGCTGGAGGATGACGAGGATTGATGACAAGGCCGCTTGCGCAAACTGTATCCTTGGCGCACAATTGGCGCGAAACAAGCGGTTGATTCGATGCAAGCAACCGCACGAACAGGAGACAGGCGCGCGTGACGGAAGCTGCTTTGATGGATGGACCGGCAACATCGGACCGGAGCCTCCCGTCCGCCTCGCTCGATTGCCTGCTTCGGCCCCGTTCGGTCGCGATCATCGGCGCGTCGGACAAGCCCGGCGCGCTGGGCGCTTCGGTTCTCGCCAATCTGGTGCGGCAGGGGTTCGATGGCGACATCCATCTGGTCAATCCCAAGCGGACGGAGATTGGCGGCCGGCCCTGCGTCGCGTCGGTCGATGACCTGCCATCGGGTGTCCATGTCGCTGTTCTCGCCATCCCGCGCGTCGGCGTACTGGACGCGATCCGTGGGCTTGCGCGCAAGGGCGTGGGGGCCGCCGTCATCTTTTCCGCCGGCTTTGCCGAGGACGGGCCGCAGGGCCTGGCCGATCAGCAGGAAATCGCCCGCATCGCGCGCGAAAGCGGCATGGTGGTCGAGGGGCCGAATTGCCTGGGCCTCGTCAACTTCCGCGACAATGTCTCGCTGACCTTCATCGAAATGCCGGAGGCGAAGGCGCAGGGCGATCGCCGCGTCGGCATCGTCTCGCAATCAGGTGCCATGGCCGCCGTGCTGGCGACGACCATGATCCACCGCGACGTGCCCTTGAGCTGCTACATCTCAACAGGCAATGAGGCGGCGAGCGGGATCGAGGATTATCTCGCCCATCTGGTCGATCAGCCCGACACCGCCGTCATCGCCCTGATCGCCGAGCATGTGCGCGACCCCGCCCGCTTCCTTGCCGCCGCCCGTGCGGCGCGCGCGGCCGGCAAGGCCGTCGTGCTGCTCCATCCCGGCCGCAGCGCAGCGGGTGCGGCCAGCGCCGCCACCCATACCGGCGCGATGGCCGGCGACCATGCGGTCATGGCCGTCCATGTCGAGCGCGCCGGTGTCATCCTGGCGGAATCGCTGGAGGAGCTGGGCGACATCGTCGAAATCCTTGCCCGCTCCCCTGACGCAGGCATGGGCGGCACGGGCATCGTCGCGGAATCCGGCGCGTTCAAGGCGATGATGCTGGATCTGGCCGAAGCGGTCGATCTCGACCTGCCCAAACTCACCGATGCGGACAGCCCGGCACTGCGCGCGGCACTGCCCGATTTCGTCCCCGTCACCAACCCGATGGACATCACCGCGCAGGGGCTGGTCGATCCTGGCCTTTACGGCCGCACGCTGGCCGCGCTGGCGCAGGACGACCGGATCGGCACCATCTTGCTGACGCTCATCCAGACTGACACCGGCACCTCGCATGTGAAGTTCAAGGCAGTGCTGGATGCGCTGGACGCCATCGGCGACACCAAGCCGGTCATTGTCGGCGGCGTCGATGAAGGCGGTGTCGTCTTCGCCGACGATCTCGCCGCGCTGCGTAAAGCCGGCGTCACCTATCTGCCGACCGCCGAACGGTTGCTGCGCGCGCTCGCCCGCATCGCCGCCTATCGCCAGCGCGACGCGGCAGTCGCGCCGCTCGATGCTCAGCCGGTCGATGGCCTGTCGCAGGTCGGCAGCACCATCCCCGAACATCTTTCCAAGGCGATCATGGGCGCGCAGGGCATCGCCTTCCCCGCCTTCGCACTGGCGCAAAGCGCGGCGGACGCGGTCGCCGCTGCCGATCGGCTCGGCTATCCGGTGGTCCTGAAGGCCCAGTCCCCCGAACTGCCGCACAAGAGCGACGCCGGCGGCGTCATCATCAATCTGGCCGATGCCGATGCCGTCGCGGCCGGCTGGGACAGGCTGATGGCCAATCTCGCCGCTTCGCGCCCCGACCTGGTGCTGGACGGCGTGCTGGTGGAGGGGATGGCGGCCAAGGGCGTCGAACTGATCGTGGGCGCCCGCAACGATCCGCATTGGGGGCCGACCATCCTCGTCGGCTTCGGCGGCGTGGCGGCGGAACTGCTGCACGACGTCTGCCTGCTCCCGCCCGACCTGACCCGCGACGCGATCATCGCGCAGATCCGCACCCTTCGCATGGCGCCGCTGCTCGACGGTTTCCGTGGCGCACCGGCCATGGATATCGGCGCCGTCGCCGACATCGTCCAGCGCATGGGCCAGATGGTCGCGGCCACTCCGGCAATCAGCGAAGTCGATCTCAACCCCGTGATCGTCTACCCGCAGGGGCAGGGCGCGATCGCGCTGGACGCGCTGATTTCTCTTTGAACCAGCAACTTCCGTTCGTTTCGAGCGAAGTCGAAAAGTGGATAGCATTGCGCTTACCGTCTCTCGACTCAGTTTATCCTGAGCGCCTGCCTTGGCAGGCAGTCGAAGGGCTCGAAACGAACGGATGGTGGGTCTGACTCAAGTCAGCGCATAATAGCGCAGCACATTTCCGTCCGCTCGCCGCTCGCCCACGCCGATGAACACATGTTTGGTCAGCCAGTCATGCTTGCCGACCGGACATTCGAAGCTGGGATTGCCGCGCAGATAATAATCCTGTTGCTCCACCGGCGCGCCGTCGGCAAAGGCCCAGTCGCGCAAGCGCGCCATCGTGTCGGGCTTTCGCCCCCACAGGAAACCGCGATTGTTGAGCAGGATCAGCGTCCCATCCTCCTCCTCCAACATATAGCGCGCATCGAACACGGCAACATCGTCCGGCCGGAAATAGGCATAGTCGCCGCCTGATCCCGGCACCGCCTTGCCCTTGATCCTTGGCCCCTCGAACGTCCCGCCATCGACATAGACCGCACTGCGATTGCCGCCCATCGGCGTGTTGACGATAGTCTGGACGCGCGGAAATTGCAGCCGCACCTCCATCGCGAACTCCAGTCGCGGATTGTCCAGCGTCGAAAACAAGTCACTCATCATCCCAGCTCCCGTATCACCCTAATTCCAACGTGCCGCCATCGACAAAGAGATTGGCGGCAGTGATAAAACTGGCCTCATCCGACGCCAGGAACAGCACGGCGCGCGCCACTTCCTCCGCCCGGCCCATGCGCTTCATCGGCACCGCCGCGATCATCGCCGCGCGCAGATTGTCCACATCGGCATCGCTCATGCCCGGATTGCGGTGCAGCAGCGGCGTCTCGATCGGGCCGGGACTGACCAGATTGACGCGGATGCCCTCGCTCACCAGTTCGCCCGCAATCACCTTCAGCGCGGCATAAAGCCCGCCCTTGGTCGCGGCATAAGCGGTGTTGCCGGGCAGGAAGGCATGGCCGCCGATCGACCCCGTCGCCACGATCGACCCACCCCGGCCCATCAGCCGCAGCGCCTTCTGGATAGCAAAGACGCAGCCGCGCAGATTGACGCCATGGACATGGTCCCAGTCGGCCGGCGTCAGGTCGCGAAACGGCGCGAAGCCGCCCACGCCCGCATTGACGAACAGCGTGTCGATCCGCCCGTCCTGTGCCGCGATATCGGCGATCACCGCCTCCATCGCGTTCAGATCGGCCATGTCCGCGCGATAACCCCGCGCGCCGTCTATCGCCGCCACCGCCGCGTCGATCGTCGCCGGATCCCGCCCGGTCAGCCGCACGATCCCACCCTCCGCCGCAAAGGCCTGCGCGCTGGCCAGGCCGATGCCGCTATTGCCGCCGACCACCAATATGATCTTGTCCTTGAACCGCATGATGTCTCTCCCGGTTCAGAAGGGCGAATGGGGATTGGGACTGTCGGTCGGCACATCCTGCACCGTGTCCCAATGCTCGACGATCATGTCGCCCTCGACCCGAAAAATATCTATCACCGCAAAGCCCGGATCGCCCGCAAATCGCCGCACATGATAATGGACGATCACATGGTCGCCATCGGCAAAGCGCCGTTTGATGTCATGCACCGCGTGCGGATTTTCGCCCCGCACCTTGCGCAGAAAGGCCTTCAGCGGCTCCAGCCCCGTATCCACCCACTGATTATGCTGGATATAGTCGGGCGCGATGAACCGATCCGCCGCGTCGGCATCCATCGGTATCAGCACATGGTCGAACATCGCCTGGACCAGATCCAGATTGTGCTGCTCCTGCGGCGTATAAGCCATCATCCTCTCCTCTATTTTCCGCTGGCGCATCGCCTTGCTTTGCGGTTACGATAACGATCGTTATTAAAAGAACAAGAGCCAAGGAAGAGGAAAGCGCCATGAACCGCGCCGATTATGACCGCTATGCGCACGCCTTCAACGATCGCGACTATGACACGGTCTTCGATTTCTACGCGCCCGGCGCCAGCATCCGTTTCTTTGGCGTCGACCTTGGCACGCGCGACGCGTTCAAGCGCTTCTACAGCTTCCTCCACGCCCATGTGATCGAGACGCTGACGATCGAGCGCTTCGCCGCCAGCGACGAGCTGGTCGCGCTGGAAGGGATCATCCGGGTGGAAGCAACACAGGATCTCGACGCCGCCACCCTTGCCGCTAACGGCCTCGACCAGTTCATGCCGATCGCGAAGGGCGAAGTGCAGCAAATGCGCCAATATATCCATTATCACGTCGTCGATGGCCGGTTCACCAGCGTGGGCTGTGCCATCGTCGGCTTGACTTGAGCGCCGGCAGATGCCCTATCGGAAGACCATGTCGAACAGCAGCCCGTCCCAAAAGCCGTCGGCGTCGGCCGAAGCCAGTCCCGCCGATACGCTCCACCGCGTCCTGCGGCTGGCGAACAAGCTGATGGCGCCTTTTTCCACCTATCTGGAGCATCGCTACAAGATCAGCCTTAACGAGTTCCGCCTGCTGATGCTGCTCGGCCGCTTTCCCAATTCGGCCAGCCATGAACTGGCGGAGATGACCGGGGTCAATCCGATGAGCGTCTCGCGCGCGGTTGCCGCGCTCCAGAAGCACGGCCGCATCACGGTGGAACGCGACCCCGCCAACAAGCGGCGCAAGATATTGGTCCTGACGGATGAGGGGCGGCGGCTCTATCGGTTGATGCGGCCGCAGACCGACAAGGTCGCCACCTATCTCGTCTCCGACCTGAAAGCCAAGGAAGTCGATACGCTGAACCAGTATCTCGACACGTTGGTCGATACGCTGGAGGCGAATGACGAGGCGGGCAACAGCCGCTTCCTGGAATTCACCCGCCCCGATGGAGACGACGAACCCGCCGCCTGAGCGAACGGGGGCGGTTCAGGCGCTGGCGGGCGAAGCCCGTCCGCCAAGCGCCAGCATCACCAGCAGCATCGTCAGGAAACTGACGCCCAGCACCCCGGTCAGCGGCAGGATCGACACCGACGGCAGCAGCGATACCGCCGCACTGGCCGCCGCCGTGATCGCCAGCTGCAATGTGCCGAGCAGCCCGGCCGCCGCGCCCGCGCCGCCCGCTGCGGCATCCAGCGCTGATATGGCGGCCGGCGTCAGGATGAAGCCGGACAGGGCGAAGAGCAGCATCGACCATGGCTGGAACAGGGCGATCGGCACAGGCATCGTCAGGCCCGCCATCGCGATCAGCGCGGTCGCGCCCATCGCGACCAGCGCCACACCCGTGACCAGCGGCCGCGCGCCCAGCCGCCGCATCAGCGATGGCGCGAACTGGGTGGCGATGATCGACGTCACGGCATTGAGCGCCAGCAACAGGCTATAATGGTGTGCGCTCAGGCCAAAGCCCTGCGTGTAGATGAAGGGCGCGGCGGTCACGAAGGCGAAGGGCACGGTCGTCGCCAGTCCCGCCACTAGCGTCCAGCCCAGAAAGGCAGGCGTGCCGAGCAGCCGGCCATAGGCATGCAGCATCGGCTGGCGATGCAACCGCCGCTGCGGCGGCAGCGATTCGGGCAGGAAGATCGACACCGCGATCAACGCCACCGCCCCGCCGCCGGCCAGCAGCAGGAACAGCCCGCGCCAGCTCATCGCCTGCAACAAATAGCTGCCCGCCAGTGGCGCCAATACCGGCGATATGCCGATGATCAGGAAGGTGAAGGCCATCAGTTGCGCCGCGCGATGGCCGCTATGCCGGTCGCGGATCATCGCCCGCACGCTCGACGTGCCGGCGCATGCACCCATGCCCTGGAGAAAGCGGCACGCGATCAGCATGTCTAGGCTGGTCGCCATGGCACAAGCGATGGATGCGATCGCGAACAGCAACAGCCCGCCAATCAGGGGCCGACGCCGGCCATAGCGATCGCCCAGCGTGCCGAGCGGAATCTGCGCCAGCGCCAGCCCCAGGAAAAAGGCGGACAGGGTACGCTGCACCGCGCCGCTGTCCGCCGCCATCGCCTGCGCCATGCCCGGCATGGCCGGCAGATACAGGTCGATGGCAAAGGGGCCGAGCGAGGACAGGAAGCCGAAGGCGATGCCCAGCAACAGGGTCGGTTCCGTCTCCTGCGGACCCGAACGGCGATCGGCTTGTGCCATATATGATGTAACCCTCTCCCTAATTAGTAACGAACGTTATATTTATTCAGAAGGGCGCACAAGCGGAGAAGCTGGGTGGGATCGTGCATATCGCCGGTTTACAAACTGTGTCGCCGGCATACAGTGCTGCCTACAACCAGAAATAGGAGAGGGGCGCCGCATGGCATCGATTGAGACAAGGGCTTTGCCCGCCGACGATCCGCGCAGCATCTTGGGCAGCCGGCCGATGCGCCTGCCGCAATGCGTCGCCATCGCGATCTGCTTCCTGCTCAACGCGCTTGATGGCTTCGACATATTGGCGGTCACCTTCGCCGCGCCCGGCATCGCGAAGCAATGGAACATCGGCCCCGGCGCGATCGGCCTGGTCGTATCCTCAGGCCTTGCCGGCATGGTGGTGGGGTCGCTGACGTTGGGCCAGTTGGCCGATCGGATCGGGCGACGGCCGCAGGTGCTGCTGTGCCTCGCCATCATGGTCAGCGGCATGGCCGCTTCCGCCTTCGCCTCCAACGTGCTGCTGCTCTGCCTGCTGCGCGCCTATACCGGCCTTGGCCTCGGCGCAGTGCTGGCGGCGGTGAACGCCCTGTCGGCGGAGTTCGCCAATCGCAAGCGTCGCGACCTGTCGGTCAGCATCATGGCGGCGGGCTATCCTGCCGGCGGTATCGTCGGCGGCTGGGCGGCGGCGCAGTTGCTCAAACATCATGGCTGGGAATCCATCTTCCTGTTCGGTGCGGGCGCGACGGCGGTGATGGTGCCGCTGGTACTGTTGTTCCTGCCCGAATCGATCGGCTGGCTGGCGACGCGCGGCGGGCCGGATGCGCTGGCGCGGATCAACGCCATATTGAAGCGTCTGGGCCAGCCGCTCGCGGGTCGCCTCGTCGCGTTGGAGGAGCCGAAGGCCTCCATCGGCGCGCTCTTCACCGACCGCTATCGTGCGACGACGATCGCGCTCATCTTCATGTACGGCCTGCACATGATGACCTTCTATTATGCGCTGGGTTGGACCCCGGCGCTGGTCGTGTCGCTTGGCTTCGATCCGTCGCAGGCGACGATCGTGTCGGTATTCATGAACATGGGCGGCGCGACCGGGGGGCTGATATTGGGTTTCCTGTCGCCGCGCCTGGGCCTGCGTCCGCTGGTGCTGTTCGGCCTCGCCGGCGCGGGGGCGGCGGTCGCCGCCTTTGGCGCCGTGCCGGCCGACATCGTGATGCTGCAGGGCGCGGCCTTCCTGCTCGGCTTCCTTGCCAACGGATCGGTCGTCGGGCTCTATGCGCTGATCGCCAACATCTATCCCACCACCTTGCGTGCGACCGGCACCGGCACGGTGATCGGTTTCGGCCGTTGCGGCGCCGCGCTCGGCCCCTTCCTTGCGGGCCAGTTACTGGCGGTCGGGGCAGGGCGGGGCATTACCTCGCTCGCCCTGGCGCTCGGCTCCGCCGTCGCGGCGCTGGTCCTGCTGACCGCCCACCTGCGCGTGGCGGATGAGGATGCGATTTAGGACAGAACCAAACCCGTTCGTCCTGAGTAGCCACTGAGCCTGTCGAAGTGGCGTATCGAAGGAACAGTGCTTCGATATGGGTCTTCGACAGGCTCAGACCCTACTCAGCACGAACGGAGGAGAGTGTTGGAAATCTACCCCACCCGCTCCGCATCCATCATCGCCTGCAACATGCGCCGTCCTTCCACCGCATTGCGATCGCTCTTCAGCAGCAGTTCCTCGGGATTCTCGCCCACCACGGCCAGCATCGCCTCGATCTCCTCGGTGGCGAATTTGTCCTCGGCGATCACGGGGCGCAGATAGTCTTCCATGATGGCGATGGCACTCGCGTCCGTCGTCGCCATGGCGAAAAAATAGGTGCAGCTATGCGGCGTTTCCGGCGTTACCGCATGATAGACCCGGCTCGATGCAAAGGCCTCGCCCGCCCGCGCGTGACCCTGCGGATATCGGCTTTCGTCGATCCCGGCATGAAACCCCGGCAGGTGGAAATCCATCCCGCTCACCCGGTCGATCCGGGCCAGGTGATGGCCCATATGCGCAACCACCGGCGGCGCCTCCGCATCGCGCATATGACGGCGGCTGCTCAGAAAGCCGGGTCGCTTGACCACCTCTTCGGGCGTCGCTGCATTGTCCAGCGTGCCGATCGAACTGCCATGCAGGAAGGCGAGGTGGGTCAGGTCTAGCAGATTGTCGTTCAGCAACTGCGCCCGGCCCTTCACATGCTCCACGAACAGCGCCCGCGCGATCATGCCCGGCGTCAGGCCGATCGCTTCCAGATCGGGCAACAGCACGGGATCGGCCTTGTCAGCCTCGCCCATCCATATCCACGCCCATAGCCCATGTTCGACCAGCGGGTAGCTGGGGATATGATAGGATCGCGGGGTGAAGCTCTGGCTCGGAATATCGGTGCATTGCCCGTCCGGCCCGAAGGCGATGCCATGATAGCCGCACACGATGCCGTCCCCCTTGCGACAGCTTTTGCCCAGCGGGAAATGGCGGTGCGGACATCGCCCGCCGACCGCCACCGCCCGACCGTCCTGTTTCCGATACAGGACGACCGGCTGGTCGAGGATGGTGCGCGCCAGCAGCGCTTCCCCAATTTCATGGGTGAAGGCGGCGACATACCATCCATTGCGGACTGCGAACGAACCAGTGGTGAAGGGATACATGATTGCGCCTCTCCTGACTTTTATCAGACTTACAGTGTAAGTTTGGCGGAAATCCGGCCACTGTCAAGAGCGGCGTCCTTTCGCCTCATAAAGACGCGGCAACGCATTTTTCGACTGGCAAGGGGCAATATGTTCGTGTAGATGAAATGTTCATGGATGCGAAATCATCAGATCGCGATCTAGGCGCGCCCCTCCTGATCCTGCCGGGATTGCTGTGCGATTCCCGCATGTTCGGCGAAACGCTGGCCGCTTTTCCCGGCAGCGCGGTTGTGGACGGTTTCTATGCCGGTTGCGATCGAATCGAGGCGATGGCCGATTATGCCATCGCCCGCATGCCTGGTCGCTGCGCCCTGCTCGGCCATTCCATGGGCGCGCGGGTCGCACTGGAAGTGATTCGCAAGGTACCCGACCGGGTCGAACGGCTGGCGCTGGTCGATACCGGCGTCCATCCGGTCAAGCCCGGCGAGCGGGAAGGGCGCTACACGCTGCGCGACCTTGGCCGCGATCAGGGCATGGCTGCGCTGGTCGCCCAATGGCTGCCGCCGATGATGGGCTTTGCCGGCCTGCGCGACGAAGCGCTGATGGACTTGCTCTATGCCATGGCGGTCGACGCTGGCCTTGCCACGTTCGAAGCGCAGATCGAGGCGCTGCTGCACCGCCCGTCAGTGGACGCGTTGCTCCCCACCATCGCCTGCCCGACCGTCGCGATCGTCGGGCGGCAGGACCAATGGTCGCCGGTCGCCCAGCATGAAGCCATCGCAGCCACGATTCCCGGCGCGCAGTTGCGTGTCGTCGAACGCGCCGGGCACATGATGCCGGCCGAAGCGCCCCGGGCCTTCCATGCCGGGATACAGGAATGGCTCGCCATGCCTGCCCATGCTCATATTTCGTAAATTTCCAAACAAGTCGAAGGAGAGGTTTGAATGACTGACAAGACCCTGCAACAGCTGCTCGATGAAAAGGGTGATATCGTCGAATTCCTGCGCAATCAGCAGGTCGGCCCCAACGCCTATCCCGGCGTGCCCGGCGAATATAGCAACTGGCGCGACGAACAGCGCAGCTGGGCGGAAAGCTCGGTTCTGTTCAACCAGAGCTTCCACATGGTCGACCTGCTCGTCACCGGCCCTGGCGCGTTCGATATGCTGGCCTATCTCGCCCCCAACAGCTTCAAGGGCTTCGTGCCGAACCGCGCCAAGCAGTTCGCCCCCGTAACCCCCGAAGGCTATGTGATCGGCGACGTCATCCTCTTCTATCTGGAAGAAGAAAAGTTCGAACTGGTCGGCCGCGCCCCCTCGATCGAATGGGTCGAATATTGGGCCTCGACCGGCAAGTGGGACGTGAAGGTGGAACGCGACGAACGCACCATCGCCCGTCCGCTCGACCAGCAGGGCTATCGCCGCAACTATCGCTTCCAGCTGCAGGGCCCGAACGCCATGCCGGTGCTGGAACAGGCGATGGGCCAGACCCCGCCGGACCTGAAATTCTTCCACATGGCGCCGATCACCATCGCCGGCGTCGAAGTGCGCGCGCTGCGTCACGGCATGGCCGGCCAGCCGGGTTACGAGCTGTTTGGTCCCTGGGAAGATTATGACACCGTTCGCAACGCGCTCATCGAAGCGGGCAAGGATTATGGCCTGACCCTCTGCGGCGGCCGTACCTATTCGTCCAACACGCTGGAATCGGGCTGGATCCCCTCGCCGCTGCCCGCCACCTACACCGGCGAAGGCTCGAAGGGCTTCCGTGAATGGATCGGCGCCAACAGCTATGAAGGCAAATGCTCGCTCGGCGGCAGCTTCGTCTCCGACAAGATCGAGGATTATTATCTGAACCCCTGGGAGCTGGGCTATGGCATCATGGTCAAGTTCGATCATGAATTCGTCGGCCGCGAAGCGCTGGAAAAGATCAAGGATCAGCCTCATCGCCAGAAGGTGACGCTGGCCCTCGACAATGAGGATATCGTCCGCGTCATGAGCTCCATGCTCCAGACCGGCGACAAGGCGAAGTTCCTGGAATTCCCCAGCGCCGTCTATTGCATGCACCCCTATGACGCGGTGCTCAAGGACGGCAAGACCGTCGGCCTGTCGACCTGGATCGGCTACACCATCAACGCCGGCCGCTTCCTGGCGCTGGCGATGGTCGATGCCGAGTTCGCCGCGCCCGGCACCGAAGTGACCTTGCTGTGGGGCGAACCCGATGGCGGCACGAGCAAGCCGACCGTCGAACGCCATGTGCAGACCGAAATCAAGGCGATCGTCTCCTCGGTCCCCTATTCGGAAGCCGCGCGCGACAATTATGCCGACGGCTGGCGCACCAAGGCCGCCTGATCGGCTAATCTATACCCGAGCGGGGTTGGAGCGGGGGATGCCGGAAGGCGTCCCCCGTTTTCGTTTGCTTCATAGTCGTCACCCCAGCGAAGGCTGGGGTCTCAGGCGGCAGTAAAGGAAGGCCAGCCGCCTCGCACTGTCCGTTCACGCAGCGCATCCATGCCTGAGATCCCAGCCTTCGCTGGGATGACGGCATAGAATTGGGGGCGTTTGCCATCCATGCAAACGAGCCATTCGCACCCGTTCCACACAAGCCTTCCAATGTAGGATAATAGCTGATCTATCCTGACGAATGGATCACAGCTCCGACCCGTCCTGCATCCCCGCGTATCCGGACCCTATAGGGTGCGGTCCTGCCGCATTCCGGTCGCCTTTATGTCGCGTGACTGGCGCGCGATCGTCGCGCATCCGTCGCGTCGTTGTCACCCACGCGGCGCGACACCGGCGCATTGCAGACGCTTGGGGAACGCTTCGCGAGCGCTTTACGCCCATATACCCCTGCAACGGTGTGAATTTCGGCTGTCGCCAAGTTGTGGCGCCAGTATCGCACCCTCTCTCAGACGGCAGGCATCTCCGCCGCCGCGAACAGGCTGACGGCCTGCTCCAGCTTGGCGATGGTCCGCCCCTCCACCTCGGCGGTGAAGCGCGGGACGGGGATGGCCAGCGCGAAGGCGCCGACCGCTTCGCCGTCGATCACCACCGCTATGCCCAGGCCGCAAATGCCCGGCGTATATTCCTCCCGCGTGCGGCCGATGCCGGTCGCGCGGATCTCTGCCAGTTCGGCGCGCAATTGCGCCACATCGACGATGCTGCTGGGGGTAAAGCGTTCCAGCGGCGTCTGTGCGAAATAGGCGTCCAACTCCGCGTCGCTCAGGTGAGCGAGCAGCGCCTTGCCCGCCGCCAGGCAATGGAGCGGGCTGCGCGTTCCCACGCTGATCGAATAGCGCAGCGACTGTTCCGCCGTCTCGGTGACGATCGCCTCCAGCAACCAGCCGTCGCGCACGAAGAAGGACGCCGTCTCGTTGATCTGCAAGCGCAGCGACTTGACCAGCGGCCGGACCTTGTCGGCCAGCGACATGGCGACGCGGGGCGAGGCCAGCCGTTCCAGCGCCGGGCCGGGCAAATATCGCCGCCCTTCGCGCGCCAGATAGTGACGTTCCACCAAGGTTGCGAGCAGGTAGGACAGGCTGCTGACCGGAATGGCCAGGCCCGCCGCAATCTCCTGCGCGACGACGCCGGCCGGCCGCGCGACGACATATTCGATGATGTCGATGGTGCGCATCGCCGATTTGACGGTGGACGGCGTGGTCCCATTCATGGTCGGCGATACCCCTTATTATCGGAGCGATTTCGAGCCGGACCGGAGTGTCCGGCGGCTCGGAAATCGCGGCAACTAAAATGTCAGGCTACCGCGCCTTTCGGCAAAGCGCCATTCCCCCTCTACCGCCACGAAACGGTCGTGAAAGCTGCCGACTTTAGGCGCTCCATCGCCCGTGAACAACAGCATAGCGCTTTCGCCGATCGCTTCGCCTTCGCTCACCACGTCGATCACCACATTGGAACAGACATGCCGCGTGGTCCGCGCCGGGCGGGAGAGGAAGGCGGCCAGGATGGCGTCCCGCCCCACGATCCATGCGTCGGGCGCGGTCGGGCGCGCCATGCGGCCATCCTGCGCGTAGAGCGCCGCGACGTCCGCCCAGCGCCCGGCATCGTTCAAATTGGCGTAGAGCGCGACCAGCCGGGCGCAATCCTGCTCGATCGCGCGGCGCTGCTCCTGCGTCACATCGCTGCTCACAGGCGCGCGTCCGCCAGATCCGCACCGGCGCGCAGCGACCGCAGCTTCTTCCACGTCACGGCCGGGTCTATCTTGCCATATCCGGCGAAGGTGCCGAAGCCGCAATCGGTGCTGGCGATCACCCGGTCCTTGCCGACGATGCCGGCAAAACGCTCGATCCGCTGAGCGATCAGTTCGGGATGCTCGACATAGTTGGAACAGGTATCGATCAGGCCGGGGGCAAGGATTTTGTCGTCGGGCAGCACACCGCGCTGCGCCGCATCGCGCCAGACCGTCCATTCATGCTCGTGGCATGGATTGGCACCCTCGAACAGCACGGTTGCCGGCCGCGCAGCCAGCACGATATCGATCACCTTCTCTAGCGGAATGTCATGATCGTGCGGCCCTTCATAATTGCCCCAGCAAATATGCATCCGCATCCGGTCCGCCGGGATATTGGCGGTCGCGGCATTGAGCGCCTCGACATTCGCCGCCGCGATCCTGATGAATTCCTCGTCGCTCGCATCCTGATAACCGGTGTGGCGCGACATGGCGAGGTCGGGGCAATCGAGTTGCAGGTCGAACCCGGCCGCCACGATCGTCTCATATTCCTCGCGCATGGCATCGACCAGGTCGGCCAGATAGGCGTCGTGGCTCGGATAATGGCGATTGACCTGAAAGGCGGTGATCAGGCCGGGCGAGGCGGCGTTCATGAAGGCGCGCGTGCCCGGATGGTCGGCCAGCGCCGTCTTGAACCGGCGAATATCCTCATGCAGCGGATCGAGCGTCACCAGCTTCACCGGCCCGATGCAGGAAGCGCGGGTGAATTCTTGCGAACCCATGATCGCCGCCAGCTTCTGCCGCAACGCCGGCAGCGGCGCGAGGTCGGCCGCGACCTTGCGATCGATATGACCGCCAAAGCCCGACAGCCGCTCGATCATATAGGTGGAATAGCCGACCTTCCCCAATTCGCCGTCGCTGACGATCGACACGCCCGCCGCAATCTGCGCCGTCACTGCGTCCGACACCGCTTGCTGAACGGTCGTGTCGAACAGCGCCGCGTCATAAGCTTCGCCCTTGTCGCGGGCCAGCAGCAACGGGGTCAACGCATCGCCGCGCGGCAGGCTGCCGACATGGGTGGTGGCTATGGACATGGCGTATTCACTCTCCCTAAGATGGGGAGAATATCTGCCACATGTTCGCAAATATGGATATATCATAAATGTGAATTTAATGGCGGTGGAGGGCACCCTTATCTGGACAAAGCCGCGACTCTCACTATATACCGCTCGGTATGAAAATGGCAGCCGAACCCGTAACGAGAGGACGCCCCCGGGAATTCGATCCCGAGGAAGCCCTGTCGGCTGCGCTCCAGGTTTTCTGGACGCGCGGTTATGAAGGTGCGTCACTGGCCGAACTGACCGACGCCATGGGCATCACCAAGCCCAGCCTCTATGCCTGTTTCGGCAACAAGGAAGCGCTGTTCCACAAGGCGCTCGACCTCTATGAGCGCGACAAGCTCTGCTACATGCGCTCTGCGTTGCAGGAACCGACGGCGCGTGGCGTGGCAGAGCGGCTGTTGCGCGGCACTTTGCAGATCCAGACCGGCGGCAACGACCCGCGTGCCTGCCTTGGCGTGATCAGCATGGTCGCCTGCACGACCCAGGCGGAATCGATCAAGAGCGACGTGATTGCGCGTCGCGCGTCGTCCGACAAGGCGTTGGTCGAGCGGCTTGAGCGCGCCAAGGCGGAGGGCGACCTGCCCGTCGGCATCGAACCGGCGGCGCTTGCCACGTATCTGACCGCCGTCATTCAGGGCATGGGCGTGCAGGCCAGCGGCGGCGCATCGCCGCAGCAGCTGGAGCAGTTGGTGGAAACCACCATGGCAATGTGGCCGACCACCTGAACTGAACCTGCGTAAAACCGCGCATTCAGCCGCAATTCAGAAAAAATTACCAAGCGGTACAGAAAGCGGTTGACGAAAAGGTGCTTCGGATTATATACCGATAAGTATGAAATCCGGTCGAGGCATCTGCCTCCAAGGAGGCACCATGAAAAATATTGTCTTAAGCTAAGTTTCTAAGCTTGGTGGCGCGCTTCGTCTCGCCATCTGCGCCATCATCATCGTCTGGCCATAGGGGTCGGGGCATAGCTCCGACACGGATGGCTTGTGCATTCCCGCGGCCGCCACCGGTTCGGGAGAGTATCGCGTGCGCCCGCAGATGGTGTTCGCGGCCGGGTCTGCACGCAAATAGGGGTTTGAAACCATGGCCTATATCGATTTCGCCCAGCCGCTGCCTGCGGTTGGGGACGGCATCTCCTTGCCTGCGATCCGCGACCGGATCAAAGCTGTCGCCACCGGCTTTTCGTCGATGGAATGGCAGATCGTGCGCCTGGCGCAGACCGATGGCCTCGCTTCCCTGCGGGAACCGGGTCGCTGGTCGCGCTTCAAGACATTGCTTTTTGGCCCGCAGCCGCATTTCAAACTGGCGGACACCAAGTTGGAGGCGCTGCGCCGCCTGGCCGTGGAGGCCTGGCATGAAGGCTTCGCCGTCCGTCCATCCGCCATCCGAGACTTCCGCGAGGCGGGGTTTAGCGAGGGACAGCTGGAAACATTGCTGTCCGCCGTCACCGCCGCCCGTCGCACCATCAAAGGGAAATATCCATGAACATGATCGCAAAGATCGACACTGATACGCAGGCCAGCGAAGTCGGTTCCGACGGCACGGCACGCCGCTGGCGCGGCCGGCACTTGGCCTGGGCCGCTCTGGGCATCGCCGTGTTGGGTGGGGCCAGCTGGAAATATTGGGGTCAGACGGAGGCGCAGGCCTCCGCCGCGCCGCTGGCGGCTGTCGGCGTATCCGCGCCGCTCGCCCGCAGCGTCACTCAGTGGGACGATTATGTCGGCCGCTTCGCCCCCAGCCAGACGGTGGAAATCCGCCCGCGCGTATCGGGCGCCGTCACTGCCATCCATTTCCGCGACGGCGACTTTGTGCGTCAGGGGCAATTGCTCTTCACCATCGACCAGCGCCCCTTCCAGGCAGCTCTGGCCGAAGCGCGGGCGAGCAGCGCATCGGCCCGCAGCGCCTTGCTGCTGGCGCAAAATGACTATGCCCGCGTCCAGCGGCTGAGCGGCGACGACGCCGTGTCGGCCAGCGAAGTGGACTCGCTGCGCTCGCGCCTTCAGGCCGCACAAGCCGCCTTGGCCGGCGCACAGGCCCGCGAACGCAGCCGTGCGCTGGATGTCGAATTTACGCAAGTCCGCGCACCCATTTCCGGCCGCGTTTCCGACCGCCGCGTGGACATCGGCAATCTGGTGGCCGGCGCGGAAGGTAGTGGCGCGACCCTGTTGACCACGGTCAACAAGCTTGATCCCATCTATTTCAACTTCGACGCGTCCGAAGCGCTCTATCTCAAATCGCAGCGCGACAAGGATAATGGCGGCGCGGTCGAGGTACGGTTGCAGGACGAAGCGGCCTATAATCATCAGGGCCGACTCGACTTCACCGACAATGGCCTTGATCCGCGGTCGGGCACTATCCGCATCCGCGCGGTGTTCGACAATCCGGGCAATTTCCTGACCCCCGGCCTGTTCGGCAATATGCGTCTAGCCAATGGCGGCAAGGCCAATGCCCTGCTGGTCCCGGATGAGGCGATCCAGTCCGATCAGGCACGCAAGACCGTGCTGGTGGTGGACAAGGACAGCAATGTCGCGGTCAAGCCGGTCGAACTCGGCCCGATCGTCGATGGGCTGCGCATCATCCGCTCGGGGCTTGTGCCCACGGATCGGGTGATCGTGGCCAACCTTCAGGCCGCAATGCCCGGCGCAAAGGTGGCGGTGAAGCCGGCAACGATCCGGCCGGCCCCCGCGCCGGTCACGCCGGTCGATAGCGCGGCGCCGATAGCCGCGCAGGCGACCTTCGCCCGATAAATCTGACCCCACCCTTCACGCGGGAGGGGCCAATCAAACAGAATCCCTGCCCGTGATCTGGCCCCTGCCGGATCGCGCGGCATCCCTTTCGCTCGCAAAGGACGATCCGATGCGCTTTTCCCGTTTCTTCATCGACCGGCCGATCTTCGCCGCCGTGATCGCGGTGGTCATCACCGTGGTCGGCGCGCTCGCCTTTATCGGCCTGCCGGTGTCCCAATATCCCGATATCGTGCCTCCCACGGTCACGGTGTCCGCCCAATATCCCGGCGCATCGGCGGAAACGGTCGCATCGACCGTGGCCGCGCCGATCGAACAGGAAATCAACGGCGTCGACGACATGCTCTATCAGAGCAGCCAGTCGACCGGCGATGGCAAGGTCGTCATCACCGTCACCTTCAAGATCGGCACCGACCTCGACGCCGCGCAGGTGCTGGTGCAGAACCGCGTCGCCGTCGCCATGCCGCGCCTGCCCGAAGAGGTGCAGCGTCTGGGCGTCGTCACGCGCAAGACCACGCCTGAATTCCTGATGGTCGTGAATTTGCAGTCGCCCGACGGCACGTTCGATCGCGATTATATCTCCAACTACGCGCTGACGCAGGTGCGCGATCGTCTCGCCCGTCTCGACGGCGTGGGCGATGTGCAGATGTTCGGCGCGCGAGACTATGCGATGCGCGTCTGGATCGATCCCGACCGCGCCGCTGCGCTCGACCTGACGGCCGGCGAAGTCGTGTCCGCACTGCGGGCGCAGAATGTCCAGGTGTCAGCCGGCTCGATCGGTCAGCCTCCTTATGACCGCGGCGAAGCCTTCCAGCTTGGCGTGGAAATGCAGGGTCGCCTCAACACGCCCGAACAATTTTCCAACATCGTCATCCGCACCGACGCCACCGGTCATCAGGTGCGCGTCAGCGATGTCGCGCGCGTCGAACTGGGCGCGCAGGATTATGGCACCAACACCTATCTGTCGAACAAGCCCACCGTCGTCATCGCGACGATGCAGCGCCCCGGCTCCAACGCGCTCGACGCGGCGGAGAAGGTGAAGGCGGAGATGGAGCAATTGTCCAAGCGCTTCCCCAAGGGCCTGGAATATAGCATCATCTACAACCCGACCGAATTCATCAGCCAGTCGATCGACGCCGTCTATCACACGCTGATCGAAGCGGTGCTGCTGGTCGTCCTCGTCATCCTCGTCTTCCTGCAGAACTGGCGCGCGGCGATCATCCCGATCATCGCCATCCCGGTTTCGCTGATCGGCACGGCGGCGATTCTTGCCGGGCTTGGTTATTCCCTCAACAACCTGTCGCTCTTCGGCCTGGTCCTCGCCATCGGCATCGTCGTCGATGACGCCATCGTCGTGGTCGAAAATGTCGAGCGCAATATCGAGAATGGCATGTCGCCGCTGGAGGCCGCGCGCGTCTCCATGGATGAAGTGTCGACCGCCCTGATCGCGATCGTGCTGGTGCTGTGCGCGGTGTTCGTGCCGACGCTCTTCATCACCGGCATTTCCGGCGCCTTCTATCAGCAGTTCGCCGTTACCATCTCGACCGCGACCGTGATCTCGCTGATCCTCTCGCTTACCTTGTCGCCGGCCGCCGCCGCTCTCCTGCTCAAGGAAAAGCACGGGGCCCGCGACCGCAGCGGCGATCCGGTCTGGCGGCAGAAGCTGGGCAAGGCTGCCGATGCGTTCAACACCGGCTTTGACCGGATGAGCGCGGGCTATGGCCGCCTCACCCGTTTTCTCGTGGCTCGTCCAAAGAAGATGCTGCTGACCTATGCCGGTCTGATCGCGGCCACGATCGCCCTCTTTTGGGTGACGCCTGGCGGCTTCATCCCGGCGCAGGATCAGGGCTATTTTCTGGCTGTGGTGCAGCTGCCCTCCGGCGCCTCGCTCGAGCGCACCGACAAGGTGGCCCGCGAAGTCGCGGCGAAGATCCTGCCGATCAAGGGGCTGCGCGGCGCGGTGATGTTCGCCGGCTTCCACGGTCCCTCGCAGACGCAGGCCCCCAACAGCGCGGCGATCTACTTCCCCTTCAAGAGCTTTGCCGAACGCAAGGAGGAGGGCGCCACCTATGCCGGCATCATGGAGCAGGCGAACAAGGCGGTCGCCGGCTATGACAAGGCGCGCATCCTGCTCGTTCCCCCGCCGCTCATCCAGGGCATCGGGTCGGCCGGCGGCTATCGCGTTATGCTGGAGGATCGCGAGGATCGCGGTTATGCCGAACTCAACAAGGTCGCCAATGATCTGATCGCCAAGGCGAACCAGACACCCAGCCTCGCCATGGTCTACACCCTATTCGACGTCGGCACGCCGCGCGTCTATGCGGACGTTGATCGGCGCAAGGCCGACCTGCTGGGCGTGCCGCCCGAGCGCATCTTCGAAGCGATGCAGGTCTATCTGGGGTCGTCCTTCGTCAACGACTTCAACCTGCTGGGTCGCACCTATCGCGTGACCGCGCAGGCCGATGCAGAGCATCGCGGCACGGTGGCGGATATCGCAAACCTGAAAACCCGGTCGAACAGCGGCCAGATGGTACCGATCGGCTCCGTCTCCACCTTCAAGGACAAGACCGGTCCCTATCGCGTGGTCCGCTACAATCTGCTGCCGGCGGTGGAAATCGACGGTGACACGGCGCCGGGCTATTCCTCGGGCCAGTCGCTCGCCACGATGGAAAAGCTCGCCGACGCGGCCCCGGCCGGTTACGCCAGCGAGTGGACCGGCGTCGCCTATCAGCAGGTCAGCGCGGGTAACACCGCAGGTCTGGTGTTCGGCATGGCGGTCTTTTTCGTCTTCCTGGTGCTGGCGGCGCAATATGAAAGCCTGACGCTGCCGCTTTCGATCATCCTGATCGTGCCGATGTGCCTGTTCGCGGCCATGCTGGGCGTGAACCTGCGGGGGATGGACAATAATATCCTCACGCAGATCGGTCTGGTCGTCTTGATCGCCCTTGCCGCGAAGAATGCCATTCTGGTGGTTGAATTCGCCAAGCAGGCGGAGGAAGAACAGGGGCTTTCACCGATCGAGGCTGCCGTTCAGGCTGCGCAGACCCGTCTGCGTCCGATCCTGATGACCAGCTTCGCCTTCATCCTGGGCGCCGTACCACTGGTTATCGCCACCGGGGCGGGTGCGGAACTGCGGCAGGCACTGGGTACGGCCGTCTTCTTCGGCATGGCCGGTGTGACCGCCTTCGGCCTGCTCTTCACCCCTACCTTCTATGTCGTGTGCCGCGCGCTGGGCGATCGTTTCGCCCGTCGTCGGCCGGGACAGGCTGAACCTGCGTTGCAGCCGGCCGAATAAGGACAAAAGCCATGACAAGGAACTTCATCGCTTTGCTGCTCGGCGCCAGTGCGCTCACGGCCTGCGCCGCCGGGCCGGACTATAAAGCGCCCGCCACCCCGGCCACGGCCGCCGCCCCCTTCATCGGGGCGGCGAGTCCGGCGGCCAATCCGACCGTCAGCGCAGCGGCCGCGCAGGATCATTGGTGGACGCTCTATGGCGATCCGCTGCTCGACACGCTGGTCATCGACGCGCTCGCCGCCAACACCGACATTAGGGTGGCGGTGGCGCGGATCGAGCGGGCACGCTCTTCGCTGCGCGGCGCGAAATCGGATCGCCTGCCCCAGACCAGCCTGGGCGCGTCCGAAACCTACAACCGCACCTCGGCGGCCCAATCCTTGCCCGGCCTCGACCGGGAAAATTGGGTCTTCGATAGCGGCCTCGACATCAGCTATGAAGTCGATCTGTTCGGCCGGGTGAAGCGCGGCGTGGAAGCGGCACGCGGCGATTATGCCGCGGCGCAGGCGGACGCTGACGGCGTGCGCGTGGCGGTGATCGCTGACACGGTGCGTGCCTATCTGGACGTCACCGCCACATCGGAACGGCTGGCGGTGGCGCAGCGCACGGTCGGCCTGCTCGACCAGTCGATCCGCATCACCGGCGCCCGGTTCGAGGCTGGCCGGTCGGATCGGCTGGACGTCATCCGCGTGACGACGCTGCGCGACCAGCAGAAGGCGACGATCCCCGCGCTGGCGGCCGATCGCGATGCGGCTTTGTTCCGCCTTGCGACCCTCACCGGCCGCACGCCGCAGCAATTGCCCGATACGGTCCGCGCCGCGACCCGGACCCCGCAATTGTCGCAGCCGATTCCGGTCGGTGACGGCCAGGCTCTACTGGCAAGGCGGCCTGACGTGCGCGCGGCGGAACGGCGGCTTGCGGCCGACACCGCACGTATTGGCGTGGCGACGGCGGATCTCTATCCCCGCATCTCGCTTGGCGCGTCGGTCGGCAGCACGGCGCTGGGCGGTGGCAATCTGTTCGGTGGCGGGCCATTGAACTGGGTGCTGGGACCGCTCATCAGCTGGGCCTTCCCCAATCAGGAGGCGATCCGCGCACGGATCGGCGCGGCGAAGGCAGACGGGGAAGCTTCGCTCGCCACCTTCGACGGCACGGTGTTGCAGGCGCTGGAGGAAACCGAGCGCGCTCTGTCCGCCTATGCCCATGCGATCGAGCGGGCGCAGACTTTGAGTGCCGCGCGGGATGAAGCAGCGCGCGCCGCCCGGATCAGTCTTGCCCGCCAACGCGAAGGGCAGATCGACTTCCTGACCGTGCTGGACGCGCAGCGGACGTTGGCCAGCGCAGAGGCCGATCTGGCGACGGCGACCCGCGCGGTGTCCTTCGCGCAGGTCGATCTGTTCCGCGCTCTGGGCGGTGGATGGGGTCAGGCCTCGGCCTGACCCCAGACAGTATCAGGCCGAGGTCTTCGCCTTGCTCAGATCATAGCTGCCCAGACCCGGCTTGTAGCTTTTTTCGTCGATGAACTGGCGGATGCCTTCCTTGCGGCCTTCGCTCTTGTCGTGGAAGTTGGCGGCCTCCTGCATGCGGACCAGATAATCCTCCGCTTCGTCATAGGTCATGGTGCCGACGCGGCGGACGGCGTCCTTGGCGAATTTCAGCGCCACCGGATTCTTTTTCAGCAGCATCTCTGCAACTTCTGTCGTGCGCGTCTTCAACTGGTCCAGCGGCACGCTTTCATTGACCAGCCGCATGGTTGCCGCCGCCTTGCCGTCGATCAGGTCGCCCGTCAGCGTCAGCCACATGGCGTCGCGCATGGGGAGCAGGTCGACCACCACCTTGGTCACGCCGCCGCCCGGCAAAATGCCCCAGTTGATTTCGGACAGGCCGAACTGCGCCTCATCCGCGCAGATGGCGAGGTCGCAGGCAAAGAGCGGGCCGAAACCGCCGCCGAAGCACCAGCCATTGACCATGGCGATGGTGGGCTTGTGATACCAGCGCAGGCGACGGAACCAGCCATAGCTTTCCGCCTGCGACTTGCGCACGCCGCGCAGACCCAGCGCTTCGGTTTCGCGGAAATATTCCTTCAGGTCCATGCCGGCCGACCAGGACGTGCCTTCACCGCCCAGCACCAGTACGCCGACATCGTCGCGATATTCCAGTTCGTCCAGAACCTCCATCATGCGACGGTTGAGCGTCGGGCTCATCGCGTTGCGCTTGGCGGGGCGGGCGAAATTCACCCAGGCGATACGGTTTTCGACATGTACCGAAACGACGTCCTGCTCTTCCATCATCCTGCTCCTCAATATGTATCATTGGCATACAATCTGACAGGGCAGGCAGGCAAGCGCTTTTTACAGCTTCGCTTGACAAGTCCGATCGCGCTTCAGATAATAACGATCGTTATTAAAAACGTCGGCTCGATCGGCGGAGTGAGGTGGGATGAATGAGAAGGGCCAGATAGCGCCGGCTACGATCGCGGCCTTTGCAGCGATCGTCGGCAAGGATCATGTCTTCTTCGCGGAGGAGGATCAGGCGAGCTATCAGGACAAATTCGCGATCGACGACGCCCGTCATCACCCCTCCGGCGCGGTCGCGCCTGCCACGGTGGAGGAGATTCAGGCGATCGTCCGGATCGCGTCGGACCGCGGCATCGCCCTCTGGCCGATCAGCCGGGGCAAGAATCTGGGCTATGGCGGTTCCGCCCCGCTGCTGGCCGGGTCGGTGGTGCTCGACCTCAGCCGGATGAAGAAGATCGACTATGACGAGGCGAACGGCACGGTGCTGCTGGAGCCCGGGGTTGGCTTTTACGATCTCTACGACTTCCTGAAATCCAAGGGCATGAAGCATTGGCTTTCCGTGCCCGGCAACAGCTGGGGATCGGTGGTCGGCAACGCGCTGGATCGCGGCATGGGCTATACCCCCTATGGCGAACATGCGACCCGCATCTGCGGCATAGAGGCGGTGATGGCGGATGGCCTCGTCGTGCGCACCGGCATGGGCGCTCTGGACGGTGCGCCGACCTGGCAGCTGTATCGCTTCGGCTTTGGCCCCGGCTGGGACCAGATGTTCGTTCAGTCCAACTTCGGCATCGTCACCAAGATGGGCCTGTGGCTGATGCCCGCGCCCGAATCGCTGATGGGCATGGATCTGGAGTTTGAGCGGCCCGAGGATCTGGGGCCGCTGATCGACGCGATCGCGCCGCTCCGCCGCGAAGGGCTGTTGCAGCAGTCGCCGACCATCGGCAACTGGCTACGCGCTGCCGCCGTTGTCACGACCCGCGACCAGTGGACCGACCAGCCCGGCGCGCTGCCCGACGATGTGATCGCCGCGATCCGCAAGAAATTCAACGTCGGCTGGTGGGGCGTGAGCCTGCGTCTCTATGGACGGGAATCGGTCAACAAGGCGGCCTATGCGATCCTGGAGCAGGAACTGGGCAAGCTCAAACCCATGTCGCTGCGCCCTACGGTCTGGAAGACGGGTGAGCCGCTGGAGGCGACCGGCTGGACCGGTACGCCGCTCACCATGCCGATGCAGAATGCCAACTGGCATGGCGGGCGCGGCGGGCATATCGGTTTCTCGCCGATCCTGCCGCAATCGGGCGCGGCGGCGCAGGCCCAGTTTCAGAGCACATACGCCCGCTACAAGGAATATGGCATGGATTATCAGGCCAGCTTCGCCTTTGGCGAGCGCCATCTCATCAACGTCAACGCCGTGCTGATCAACAAGGATGATCCCGATCTGATGGGCCGGGTCGATCCCTTCCTCAAACATCTGATCGCGGACGCCAAGGCGCAGGGCTATGGCGAATATCGCACCCATCTCGATTATATGGACGCGGTCGCGGGCACCTATGATTTTAACAAGGGTGCACTGTGGCAGCTCAACCGCAAGGTGAAGGACGCGCTCGATCCCAAGGGGGTGATCGCGCCGGGCAAAAGCGGCATCTGGCCCAGCAGCCATGCAGGAGGGCAGGGCTGATGCGCCAGGGGATGATCGCGCTGTCGGGGGCCGCACTGATATTGGCGGGCGCCGCCTGCGGCCGGGCGAGCGAGGCGCCGACAGAGGCGCCCAAAGGGCCGCCGCCCTTGCCCGCGCCCGAAACCCTGTCGTCGCGGCCGCAAGCTGCTCCGGGCGAAAAACTATACCTCGAAAAATGCGCCATGTGCCACGGGCCGGGCGGCATGGGAACGGGGCTGCTGGCGCGCCGAACGGAGCAACCCTTGCTGGAGAAGCGCACCGACCTGACCGCCGACTATGTCGTGCAGGCCGCGCGCATGGGCATCGGCAATATGCCCGCCATCCCGCGCGGGGAGGTCAGCGACGCCGACCTGCAACTGATCGCGCAGCACCTGGCCAAGGGAGCAAAGCCATGAGTGGCCTATCCCGGCGGGGCTTTCTGGCAAGCGCGGTGGTTGCATCGGCGGCGCTGGCGAGCGGACGGGCGGAGGCGGCAACGGTGCCGCTCCTGCTACACGATCCTGAACTGTCGGCCGGTCGCCGCTTCGCTGCCCGTGCGCAATGGCTTGGGGCACAGTCCGTGGCGCTGGCGGGCGATCGGGTGCGGCAGATGCAGGCTTTGCTCGTTTCTGCGCCGGCTGCGATCTTCGCCGTGACACGGCGGAGCGACGAATTATTGGTCGGTGAAATTGCGGCCGAAGCGGGATATCGTAGCATGGCGCTGGTGCGCCACGATAAGGGGCGTATGACTGCAAACTGTGCATCTGACGGCGCTGCCGTTGCCAGATTGGCGTACCTTTCCGGCGCAGCATGGCCGGAAGCCTTTGCCGAACTGGCGCTGGACAAGGCCGGCCAGTGTGCTGCGGCGTCGGAAAGCCTGACGATGCCAGCGTTCAGTTGGGTGATGGTAAAATAGCATATTCTTTCCTCCGTTCGGGCTGAGCCTGTCGAAGCCCCGTTCTTCTTCGCAATCTTGGAAGAAAGAACAGTCCTTCGACAGGGGCAGGACGAACGGCTCTTATGGGAAGCGTGATGCCCCAATTACCGCCGGATAATCAGCGACTCCGGCCGTTTGCGCGGCACCCATTCGCCGCGACCGGGGAAATTCTTCAGCACTTCGCCATCCCACAGCCGCACCGTGCGGCGATGGAAGCGCCACTGGCCGTCGTCGCCCTTCACCGCATGATCGTCATACCAGCCGGCAAAGCGCAGCAGATAGGGCGGCTCGCCCTCGCACTCCGTCACGAAGGCGAAGGATCGCATCGTGCAGCTACCGTCCTCCTGCGCTGTATATTGGGTTTGGGTCACATGATGCTGACGCCCCGGAAAGCCCGGCGCGTTGCGATAATGTTCGGCGATGCCGCGAATCCCTTCATGCCCTTCCCAGATGTCGGGATCATCAAACACCTCCTCCACCATGCGCGCGTCCGGCGTGAAACAGGCGACCAGCCCGTCGACATCGCCGGTATCCAGCGCCCAGCTATAGGCGGCGATCAGGTCTTGCAGCGCGATCCTGTCCTCGATCGGAAGGGAAGGCATGATAGTCACTCTCCTGTGTTTCTATGACTTGACGCAATAATAACATTCGTTACGATTATATGCAACAAGACGATAGATGATGCAAGCGAGAGGACGCATGGGGAAGATCATCATTTCAGGCGCTTCGGGCGCCTTTGGTCGAGCGGCGGCGGAATTGCTGTTGGAAAAGGTCGCGCCGCAGGACGCGATATTGCTCACCCGCACACCGGCGAAGCTGGCCGATCTGGCGGCACGGGGCGCCGACGTTCGCTTCGCCGATTTCGACGACCCGGCCAGCCTGCCCGCCGCGATGGCCGACGGCGAAAAGATGCTGCTGATCAGCACCGCGCGCGTCGGCACCCGCGTCGGCCAGCATCGCAACGCCATCGAGGCGGCGGTTGCGGCGGGTGTGAAGCATATCGTCTATACCTCGATCATCGCGGCCGACGCGCCCGGCAATCCCGCCATCGTCAAGAACGACCATCGCGCGACCGAGGAGATCATCGAAGCGTCCGGCGCGGCCTGGACCCATTTGCGCGACAGCCAATATGCCGAAGCGATCGCCGGGCCGATGACGATTCCCGCGCTGATGTACGGCGGCAAGCCCGACAATTGCGGCGATGGCCCGGTGGCTTTCGTCAGCCGCGACGATTGCGTCGCGACCGCCGTGGGGGTGCTGACCCAATCGGGGCATGAGAATCGCGCCTATGTGCTGACCGGCCCCGACCTTCTCACCATCCCGCAGGCGATGGCGCTGGCGAGCGAACTGGCCGGCAAGCCGATCCTGGTCGAAGCGGTCGATGACGAGGCGATGTTCGCCTATTTCGATGCGCTGGGCGCGCCACGCCATGCCTCCGACATCATCCCCGATGGCCCGATTCCCTGGTCCAGCGACGATATGGTGACATTCGGCCAGTCCATCCGCGAAGGCTATTTCGCATTGAAGACGGACTGGGTGGAAAAGATCACCGGCAGCAAGCCCAAAAGCCTGCGCGACGTGATGCTGGCGCATAAGGAAAGCTGGCCCCTGTGAAGAACAGCATTACTGTGATCGACCGCATGAAAAAGCCGCTGATTATATTGGCCAGCCTGCTGGCGCTTTCTTCCTGCACCGGTCGCGGACCGGACGGCAGCAGCGGCGCTGGTGACAACTGGCCCTATACCGGCGGCGACGTCTGGGGCAGCCATCATTCCCGCCTGACCGATATCGACAAGGGCAATGCCGCCCGGCTCGGCCTGGCCTGGTCCTACGACCTCAACACCAACCGCGTGCAGGAAGCGACGCCGGTGGTGGTCGACGGGGTGATGTACACCAGCGGCAATCTCGGCCGCGTCTATGCGCTCGACGCCGCGACCGGCAAGCCGCTCTGGACCTTCGAGCCGGAGGTGGACATGCAGGCGAACCGGTCCGCGTGCTGTGATCAGGCCAATCGCGGCGTCGCGCTCGCCAAGGACAAGGTGATGGTCGGTGCGCTCGACGGCATGCTCTACGCGCTCGACGCGAAGAGCGGGAAGGTCGTCTGGAAGGTCGACACGGTGGTCGATCACAGCCGCGGCTATACCAGCACGGGCGCGCCTGAAGTGGCCGGCGACCTCGTCATTCTCGGCAATGCCGGCGCAGAATATGACACGCGCGGATACGTCACCGCCTATCGCATCGCCGACGGCACGCAGGCGTGGCGCTTCTACACCGTCCCGCATGATCCGGCGAAGGGGCCGCAGGAGGACAAGGCGCTCGACGCCGCGCTCAAGACCTGGGACGCCAAAAGCCGTTGGGATATCGGCGGCGGCGGCACCGTCTGGGACGCGATCAACTATGATCCCAAGTTCGGCACCGTGTATATCGGGGTCGGCAATGGCGGCCCCTATTCGATCGCAACACGCTCGCCCAAGGGTGGCACCAACCTCTATCTCTCCTCGATCGTCGCGCTGGATGCCAAGAGCGGCGCAGTGAAGTGGCATTATCAGGAAACGCCCGGCGACAGCTGGGACTTCACCGCCACCCAGCCGATGGTGCTGACGGAGATGGAGGTGGACGGCAAGGTTCGTCCGGTCATCCTCCACTCGCCCAAGAACGGCTATCTGTTCGTGCTGGACCGCGAAACCGGCAAGCCGCTGCGCGTCAATCCTTTGGTGCGGACCAACTGGACCAAGGGGTTCGACAAGGACGGCGTGCCGCAGATGACGCCGGACCGCACCGATTTCTGGAACGGCCCGCGCCTCATCTTCCCGGCCTCGGCGGGCGCGCGCAACTGGTATCCCGCCGCCTATGATGCCGAGCGCAAAAACTATTATGCCTCCGTGCTGGACATGGGGAACCTGATGTTCACCGTGCCCCCCGGCACCCCGGCGGAAGCGCGTCGGCCCAAGGCACTCAACGTCCAGACGACGCTCATCTTCACCCCGCAGTTGCAGGCCGTGTTGCCGACCCTGCCGCCCGCGATCCGGGAACAGGTGGAAAAGCTGCCCGAAATGCAGTGGGTGAAGGATAAGCCATATAGCAGCGAATTGCGCGCCATCGATCCCCTCACCGGAAAGGCGCGATGGTCGGTGCCGACCGAAGGCTGGCAGGATCGGATGGGCATGCTCTCCACCGCGTCGGGCCTGATCGTTCACGGCACCATCGGCGGCAAGCTGATCGTCCGCGACGCGGATACTGGCAAGCTGATCAAGGCAATCGACACCGGCAGTGCGATCATGGCCGCGCCCATGACCTATCGGGTGAAGGGCGTGCAATATGTCGCGGTCGCGGCTGGCTTTGGCGGCGGTGGCTGGGGCTATGTGCCGCGCTATTCGGCCGCCTATCGCAACGGCAACGCCAACCGCATCCTGGTGTTCAAGCTGGACGGCGGCCCGGTGCCGCAACCCACGCCGCTGCCGCCGCTGGAACCCGCCACAGCGCCACCGGCCCAGAAGCCCGGCGTAACGCCTGCAATCATTGCGAAGGGGCAAGGGCTCTTCTTCCAGAATTGCGCCATCTGCCACAGCAACCAGTTGCGCTCCACCGCGCCCGACCTGCGCCGGATGCAGCCGGGCACGCACGAGGCCTTCAATCAGGTCGTGCGGGACGGGTTGCTGCTGCCCAATGGCATGCCACGCTGGGACGATTTGCTCAGCGTCGAGGATGTCGATGCCATCCACGCCTGGCTGATCGCCGAACAGGGACCGCTGCGTGAACGGGAACTCAAGCTAAAGGCCGCCGGCAAACCGATCGACGCGCCCAGCGCCGCCATCATGTCCAATTTCTAGGAACGACCATGGAAGACACCGACATCATCGTCGTGGGCGGCGGATCGGCCGGGTCCGCGATGACCGGGCGGCTGGCCGAAGCGGGCCTGTCCGTCACCCTGATCGAGGCGGGCGGGACCGACCGGCATATGCGCTCGCGCGTCCCCGCGCTCACCAGCGCCATCGTCCAGAACCCCGCCTATGACTGGTGCCATCAGGTGGAGCCGGACCCGTCGCTGGGCGGCCGGGCGGATATCTGGCCGGCGGGCAAGATGTTGGGTGGCGGTAGTGCGCTGAACGGCATGATGTTCATCCGTGGCCATCGCTGGGACTATGATGAATGGGCGCGGCAGGGTGCGGCGGGCTGGGACTATGATTCAGTTCTGCCCTATTTCCGGCGCATGGAGGATAATGAGCGCGGCGCCGACACATGGCGCGGCACTGGCGGCCCGATCGCCGTTTCCGAAGGCCGCGCCCGCTATCCGATCACCGACCAGTGGATCGCGGCGGCTCAGGCGGCGGGCATCCCGCGTTCGACGGACCTGAATGGCGAACATGCCGAGGGCGTCGATTATGTGCAGGTATCGCAGCGACGCGGCGAGCGTTGTTCGGCGGCGCGTGGCTATCTTCACGAGCGGCGCGGCGGGAAGGCGCCCATTATATTGTTGGAAGCGCAACTGCTGCGCATTCTGATCGAGGACGGGCGCGCCGTCGGCATCGTCTATTGGCAGGACGGCGTCGAAAAGACGCTGCGCGCCCGTCATGGCGTGGTGTTGAGCGCCGGGTCGATGAATACGCCGCGCCTGCTGATGCTGTCGGGCATCGGTCCGGCCGATCATCTGCGCGCCCATGGCATCGCCGTCGTGCGCGACCTGCCTGGCGTGGGGGCCAATCTTCAGGATCATGTCGGCACCCATGTGGTGAACGAAGTCGATGTGCGGACGCTCAACAGCGATGCGCAGGGGCTAAGCGGGGCTTGGCAAGTCTTGCGCTATGCCCTCGCCCGGCGCGGCGCACTGACCACCGCGATCGGCCATGCCCAGGCCTTCGTGAAAAGCAGGCCGGATCTGCCCGCACCCAACCTTCAGATCAGCTTCGCCGCCTTCGCCTTCGATTTCGATGAGCAGGGGCGGCTGATGCTGCGCAAGACGCCGTCCGTCTCCACCCTGGTTGGGCTGATACGGCCCAGCCATCGCGGGCGGATTAGCCTGCGGTCGGCCGACCCATTCGCGCCGCCGAAAATCGAGCATCGCCAGTTGGGCAGCGAAGACGATATCGACCAGATCGTCGAGGGTATCGGCATCGCTCGCGCTATCCTGAATGAGACAGCGATTGCGACACATATAAAGGCCGAGTTGCGCCCCGGCGCGGCGCTGACCGATCCGGAGCAATTGCGCGGATATGTCCGCATGGCGTCGATCCCGCTCTATCATCCGGTCGGTACCGCGAAGATCGGCCGGGCGGACGATCCGCAGGCGGTGGTGGACGCCGATCTCGCCGTCATCGGCGTGGATGGTTTGTGGGTGGCGGACGCGTCCATCATGCCGACCCTGCCGGCGGGCAACACCAACGCGACCGCGATCATGATCGGGGACAAGGGCGCGGACCATGTGCTGAAAAAGCTGCGCCGCAACTGAGGCGCTGGCGGCAGGCGGTCGGCTTTGCCACAAGGCGGTCATGAAACTGAGTCGTGACGCCATCGTCGATGAAGCGATCGCCCTGTTGCAGGAAGAGGGGCTGGAGGCGGTGTCGCTGCGCAATGTGGCGGCCCGTCTGGACGCGAAGGCGCCCTCGCTCGCGCGCCATGTCGGCGACAAGCAGAGCCTGCTGGCGCTGATGTCGAACCGCCTGTTCATGGGGGCGCTGGATGACGTCGCCTCTGGTGGACCATGGACGGACTGGATGGTGCGCTTTGGTCAATCGCTCTGGCGCAAGCAGCGTGCGACCCGCGACGCGGCGCTGCTGATCGCCGCGGCGCCGGCCCATATCGGCTCCATGGAGGCGATAGCCGATCGTCTGAGCGCACAGATCGGGGCGGTGGGCCTGCCGCCCGCGCGCGGCATGATGATCCAGTCGGCGGTGCAGGCGCTGGTGACGGGGTGGACCGGTTTTGCCACTGGCCCGCAGGGCGGCGATATCGCTCGACTGGTGGAGATCGACGCCGCCGTGGATGCCAGCCTGATCGCGCTGGTCCAGGGTTTTGCCGCATCGAGCGACGATCTGTGATGCTCGGAAAAGGGCTGATCATTGGCGCCCCTGCCTCGGGCGCCGGCAAGACGATGGTGACGATCGGCCTGCAACGGGCCTTTGCCGATCGGGGCCTCGCCGTGCAGGGCGCCAAATGCGGGCCGGACTATATCGATCCGGCCTTTCACGCGGCCGCGACCGGGCGGCCTTCGATCAATCTGGACGGCTTCGCCATGGCGCCGGCCATGCTGCGCGGGCTGGCCGCACATGTCGCATCCACTGTCCAACTCGTTGTCGCAGAAGGGGCGATGGGCCTTTATGACGGCGCACGGGCGGAAGGTCGGTCGGGCGCCTCCGCCGATGTCGCGCACCTGCTGGACTGGCCGATGCTGCTGGTCGTCGATGCCCGCGCCGCAGCGCAAACGGTGGCAGCGGTGGCGCATGGCTGCGCGACCTTTCCGGGCGCGCCCGCCATTGCCGGCGTGATCGCCAACCGGGTGGCCAGCCCACGCCATCGCCGCATGATAGAGGATGGCTTTGCCCGCATCGGCCTGCCCCTGCTGGGCGCGATTTCAACCGATGAGGGGCTGGCCATGCCCTCGCGCCATCTGGGTCTGGTGCAGGCCGGCGAAACGGATGAACTGGAAGCGCGGATCGCGGCGATCGCGCAGCGCGTAGCGGCGCAATGCGATCTGGATGCGATCCATGCCGCGGCCGGTTCGACGGCGGATTTTCCGGCACTCAATTCGGGCATCCATCCGCCGGGGCAACGGATCGCCATTGCCCGCGATGCGGCTTTCAGCTTCTTTTATCCCCATATGGCGCATTGGTGGCGATCGGCCGGGGCGGAGCTGCACTTCTTCTCTCCGCTGGCGGACGAAGCGCCGCCGGCCGATTGCGATGCCTGCTGGCTGCCGGGCGGCTATCCCGAACTCCATGCCGGGCGGATCGCGGCCAATCACCATTTCCTGACGGGCCTTCGCACCTTCGCGCAAAATCGACCGGTTCATGGCGAGTGCGGCGGTTACATGGTGCTGGGCCGCACGCTGGAAGATGGGGATGGCGCGGTGCATGCCATGGCGGGCCTGCTGCCGATGGACAGCAGCTTCGCACAGCGGCGCAGGACATTGGGCTATCGCCGCGCCCGGTTGCGCCAGGATAGCAGCTTCGCTGCTGCCGGACAGCCATTGCTGGGCCATGAATTTCATTATGCGACGATCACCGCCAGCGCAGGCGAAGCGCTGGCTGACATGGCCGATGCCGAGGGGCAAGCACTTGCGCCCGCCGGCCACCGGGCAGGCCATGTGACGGGCGGCTTCTTCCACTTGATCGCCTGATCCAACTCCATTACGGCGGCCCTGCGTCAGGTTCCCCGCAAGGGGATCAAAAGGGAACGGGGTTCAAGACCCCGGCTGCCCCTGCAACTGTGAGCGGCGAGCCATCGAGGCACAGGCCATTGGGATCATGATCCCGAGAAGGCGCTTCGAAACGGCATGGACCCGCAAGCCAGGAGACCTGCCTGTCGCGGTCGTTCTTCGTCCGGACAGGGTGTGCCGGTCGAACGAGGATATCCTCGCGCAACGACAAGCTGACCGTGCGGATTCGCGCGGCTGGGATGTCGTGCGCGTCGTCGTTCGGTATCGCTGTCGCGTCGCGTCCGCCCGGTCCTGTCAAAGACTGGGGGATTATCATGCACTGGATTTCAAAAAGCGGACTTTTCATTCTGGCGGGCCTGTCCATCCCCGGCTTCTCGACGCCGGCCATGGCCGAGGATGCGAGCGAGGTGATCGTCACGGCGCTGCGCCAGCCGCAGGCGATCGAGCAGGTGGCCTCGAGCATCACCGTGCTCGACAAGGCGGCGATCGACGCCGCGCAGGCTCTCACCGTATCAGACCTGCTGATCCGGACGCCCGGCATCAGCTTCACCCGCAATGGCGGCTATGGCACGGCTACGTCGATCCGTATCCGCGGTGCGGAGGCCGATCAGACCGTGCTGGTGATCGATGGCGTCAAGCTGGCCGATCCGTCCTCGACCGGCGGCGGCTATAATTTCGCGACGCTGATGACCGGCGATATCGACCGGATCGAGATTTTGCGCGGGCCGCAGTCGATTCTGTGGGGCAGCCAAGCGATCGGCGGCGTCGTCAATGTCGTGACGGCGCGCGCGCAGCGGCCGATCGAAGGCAGCTTCGATATCGATGCGGGATCGCGCGACACCGTCAGCGCCCGCGCCGCGCTGGGCGGTCGGCAGGGGGCGCTCGATTGGCAGGTCGCAGGCAGCCGCTTCACGACGCAGGGTATTTCCGCGATCAGCCCGCGCTATGGCGCCAAGGAGAAGGACGGCTATAGCAACAGCACGCTCAATGGCCGGCTGGGCGTTGCGCTGGCGCCCGGTGTGTCGGTCGATATGCGGGGCTATTATGCCAAGGGCCGCACCGATATCGACAGCGCCGGGACCGTGCCGGACAGTCCGGAATATTCGCAGACCGAGGAGTGGATCGGTTATGCGGGCTTCAATGCCGACCTGTTCGGCGGGGCACTGCACAACCGTCTGTCCTTCAGCCGTAGCGAAACGATACGCGACAATATCAACCCGTCGCGTAAACTGCGCCCGCTCAGCTTCGCGGCCAAGGGCGAAACCAACCGCTACGAATATCAGGGCGTGCTGACGATCGGGCGGGGATGGAAGGCGACTTTCGGCGCGGAACGCGAAGAGCAGCGGATGCGCACCGCATCGCCCCCCAACAGCCTGGCCTCCTACGCGACCATCCGGGGATCGGCCGATATCGACAGCCTTTATGCGCAACTCAATGTCGAACCGCTGGCCGGGCTGACCCTTAATGGCGGGGTGCGCTACGACCATCATTCGACCTTCGGCGGCAATACCGTCTTCGGCGCAGGCGCGGCCTGGGCGCTGGCCAAAGACAGCACGATTCTGCGCGCCAGCTATGGTGAGGGGTTCAAGGCGCCGACGCTTTATCAACTCTATAGCGACTATGGGAATATGGCGCTGGTGCCCGAAAAGTCGCACGGCTGGGACGCGGGTATCGAACAGCATCTGTTCGACCATGGCTTGATCCTGTCGGCCACCTGGTTCGACCGCAGCACCGATAATCTCATCACCTATAATGGTTGCCCGACGACCAACCGGCCGCCGCTTTGCTATGCGCCCGGCACGACCACGCCGCGCTTGGGCTATTATGCCAATGTCCAGCGCAGCGAGGCGCACGGGCTGGAACTGGCCGGGGTCGCGCATGTCGGTCGATTGACGCTGGACGGCAATTATAGCTGGGTATCGGCGGAGGATCGCTCGCCTGGCCTGAATTACGGCAACCAATTGGCACGGCGTCCGCGTCATGCGGCCAATGGCACGTTGCGCTATGACTGGACCTTTGGCCTGAGCACGGCGGTCGCGGTCCGCTGGTCGGGCAAGGCGCTGGATACGGCGCGGACGAGCGCGACCGTGGCGCCGTTCGTGAACGATGCCTATACGCTGGTCGACCTGCGCGCCGAAATGCCGGTGTTGGACAAGCTGACGCTGTTTGGTCGGGTCGAAAATCTGTTCGACGAATATTATGAGACGGCGCGCCGCTATGGTCAGTTGGGGCGCAGCATCCATGCCGGCCTGCGCGCACGGTTTTGATATCCTATGAACGGGAGTGCATGACTATGGATAGCCTGTCCCCTGCCACCGCCCGCCATCTGTGGGTGGGACTGATGACGGTGGCAAGCACCGTAACGACCCTGGCGCTGGCCTGCGCCACGCCTTTTCCCGCGCTCGCCGCCATCGCTGCGCTGTATGTTCGGCGACAGGAAGGCATCATCCTGATGCTCGCCGCCTGGGCGGTATCGCAAGGAGTGGGATATTGCCTGCTTGGCTATCGGATGACTGCCGAGAACGCCGTCTGGGCCGTAACCATGGCGCTGGCCGCGATCGCGGCGGTGATGTGCGCGGGTTGGGTGGCCGGTCGATCGGCTGGAGCACATCCTGCGCTCCGGCTGGCGGCCGCCTATGGCGTGGCATTCGTCGCGTTCAAGCTTGTCGTTCTGGGCGGGGCCATGCTGCTTAATTCCGGTTGGGCGGCGTTCGCGCCGGACATATTGGCGCGGCAGTTCGTCCGCTACGCCATGATCCTGGGCGGGTTGCTGGGGTTGCAATATCTGCTCGATCGCGGCGGCTTGCTGCGCGCCGGAGTGGCCGTCTGATGCTGCGCGCGGTCGAGGATGGCCCGGCGGTGGTAGTATGCAGCAGCTGCCGTCATTCGGCGGACGCGCGGGAGGATGGAGAGGGCGTGCGCGGCGGCGCCCGGCTGGCGGAAGCGTTACGCCGGGTCAAGGCTGGCTCGGATCGTTATGACGCGGTAGCGGTGCAGGATATGCCCTGTCTCTTCGCCTGTTCCGACCATTGCACCGTCCATCTGCGCGCGCCGGGCAAGATCGGTTATGTGCTGGGCCGCTTCACCCCGGACGAGGACGCTGCTCGTGCGATCCTGGATTATGCCGTCCATCATGCCGCCAGCGAGCATGGGCAGGTGCGTTACGCCGACTGGCCGCAGGGGGTGAAGGGACATTTCATTGTGCGAACCCCGCCACCGGGTTTCGTCGCGACATGAGCCTTTTCCCAACCCTTGCGGCGTTCGATGCCGCCTTGGCATCCCTGCCGGCTGCCGATGCGCCTTGCCGGGCGGCGGCCGGCGCGCGACAGGCGCAACTGACCAAGCCTGCCGGATCGCTTGGCCGGCTGGAAGAGATTGCCATCTTCATGGCCGGCTGGCAGCGGCGCGCGCGTCCACGGGTCGATCGTGGGCGTGCGGTGATCTTTGCCGGCAATCACGGCGTGACCCGCCATGGGGTCAGCGCCTTTCCGCCCGAAGTGACCGCGCAGATGGTTGCCAATTTCGCGCGCGGCGGGGCGGCGATCAATGCCTTGGCGGGCGCGGCCGGGCTGGACTTGCGCGTCGTGCCGATCGCGCTGGACCAGCCGACGGCCGATTTCACGGTCGAACCGGCGATGAACGAAGCCGAATGTCTGATTGCGCTCAATATCGGCGCGGAAGCGGTCGAACCGGGACTAGACCTGCTGCTGCTCGGTGAAATGGGGATCGGCAACACGACGGCGGCGGCGGCTTTGTGCCAGCGCAGTTTCGGCGGTAACGCGACGGACTGGGTCGGCGCCGGAACGGGCGTCGGCGGTCATGGTCTGGAGGTCAAGCGAGAGGTGGTCGAGTTGGCCATCGCCTGCCATGCCCACGCGCCCGCGACGCCGTTCGAGACGTTGCGTCGGGTCGGCGGGCGAGAAATCGTGGCGATCGCCGGGGCGATGCTGGCCGCACGCCTTCACCATGTGCCGGTGGTGCTGGACGGCTTCATCTGCGGTGCCGCGCTGGCACCGCTGGCCGCTGCGATGCCATCCATCACCGACCATATATTGGCCGGGCATCGGTCCGCCGAAGCGGCGCACGGACGATTGCTGGAGCGACTGTGCCTGAACCCGCTGCTCGACCTCGACATGCGATTGGGCGAAGGGAGCGGCGGCGCGGTGGCCGCAGCGGTCATCCGATCGGCACTCGCGGCGCATGACCAGATGGCGACCTTTGCCGATGCCGGCGTATCGGCCGGGTGATGACGGGCCGGCTGCTCCACCTGATGCGGCATGGCGCGCCTGTCGTCACCGGGCGGTTGCTGGGGCATAAGGATTGGCCCGCCACGGATGCGGGCATAGCGGCCTGCGTCGCACGGGCGGAGTCGTTGGCGGTGGCGGCGATCATCTCTTCCGACCTGCTGCGCGCGCGGCAAGGGGCCGACGCTATCGCCATGCGGCGTGACATCCTGCCCCAGATCGATTCCCGCTGGCGTGAACTGGACTTTGGTGCCTGGGATGGGGCCGATCCGGCGACGCTGGATGCCGGTGCACTGGCAGATTTCTACGCCGATCCCGATGCCTGCCCGCCGCCCGGTGGCGAATGCTGGTCTGCGCTGACGGGGCGGGTCGATGCGGCAATCGCGGCGCTGCCAGCGGAACCGGCCCTGGTCGTGACTCATGGCGGCGCGATGCGGGCGGCGCTGGCGCTTCTATGCGGTTTCGAGCAGCGCCAGCTGTGGGCGTTCGACTTGCCCTATGCCGCCTGCCTCACCCTACGTCTCTGGCCGGGCGAGCGACGCTGGGCGCAGATTGTCGGGCTGACGACATGAAGGGTTTGATCCTCTCGCTCCAATTCCTGACTCGCCTGCCAATGCCGCAGGTCGTGGCCAATGCGGATGATTTTGCATCCTCCATCCGCTGGTTTCCGGTTGCAGGGATGGTTGTCGGGGCGGTCGTCGCCGGCGCGGCATGGGGCGGCGGACGGATCGACCCATGGACCGGGGCGCTGCTGGGATTACTGGCCTGGGTCTGGGTAACGGGCGCGCTGCATCTGGATGGGCTGGCGGATCTGGCCGATGCGCACGCCGCCGCCCATAAGGGGCGCGATCGGCTTTTGGCGGTGCTGGCCGATCCGCATGTCGGCGCTATGGGCGTGACGGGCGTGGCACTGCAACTCATCGCCAAGCTGATATTGCTGCACGGCCTGATCGAAGCCGGAGCGGTCGGCGCCCTTGCTTTCATCCCGTTCGCCGCGCGAACCGCACCGCTCTGGTGGAGCCGTTGCTTGCCGCCGTTGCATGATGGACTAGGTGCCCGCTTTCGCCTTGCCGTCCGTCCGATCGATCTGGGCCTGTGGACGGCGGTGCTGATGCTGGCGGCGTGGTGGTGCCCGGCGTTGATGGGGACTTTGCCGCTCATCGGCCTGTGGGGCTGGTGGGTGAAGACACGCATCGGCGGCATATCAGGGGATGGCCATGGCGCAGGCATCGAACTTTTGGAAAGCGGGCTGTTGCTGGCCATGCTGATCCTATTGCGCGCGGTATGACCGGCTGGACCTTTCATGGTGGCAAGCTGGACGCGGCGCGGCAGATCTTTGGCGACGGGCAAGCGCCATGGATGGACCTGTCGACCGGGATCAACCCGGACAGTTGGCCGGTGGAGAAAGCGCCGGTTTTCGACTGGCGGGCGCTGCCCGGCGACGCGCAATTGGCGGTGCTGGAACATAGCGCGGCGGCGCATTTCGGTGTGGATTCCTCGCATCTCTGTGCTGTGCCGGGCAGTGAAGCGGGGTTACGGTTGTTGGGGGAATTGTTAGCGGGGGATCTGCTCCACGGCGCGGCCTGCTATCGCACCCATCGCGACATTCGGCCCGATAGTCGGGCTTTTGCGCCTGATCGGGATGACCCGGCCGGCAAGATATTGCTGCTCGCCAATCCCAATAATCCCGATGGTCGCCTTTTGGACCGGGCCGCGCTGGACGCGCTGCTGCAAAGGCAGACGGATAGTAGCGGCTGGCTGGTGCTGGACGAAGCCTATGCCGATTGTCAGTCCGATGGCAGCATGGCGCATCGCGTCGATGATGCGCAGCGCCTGATTATCTTCCGTTCCTTCGGCAAATTTTTCGGTCTGGCCGGGTTGCGCCTCGGCTTCGTGATCGGCCCGCGGTCCATCATCGCGCGTTTTCGCGAGAGGCTGGGAAGTTGGCCGCTCTCCACGGCCGCGCTTGTGATCGGGGCCGCCGCCTATGCCGATCGAGGATGGATCGACGCGATGCGGATACAGTTGATCGCGCAAGCGGCGGCGCTGGATGGCGTGCTGCGCGCCCGTGGCCTGGATTCGCAAGGCGCGTGTCCGCTGTTCCGCCTGATCGAGACGGACAATGCGATGGCGTTGTTCGAGCGGCTGGGGCGGCAGGCGATCCTGACCCGTCCGTTCGATGAGAATGCGCGTTGGCTGCGGATTGGCTTGCCACAAGGCGCAGACGGCCTTGCGAGACTGGGCGAGGCGCTGGCCCATGGTTGAGCCGGTGGCGGTTTTGGCCCTGGCGGTCGAGGCGGTCATTGGCTGGCCCGATGCGCTGCATCGCCGGATCGGGCATCCGGTGGGGGCCTTCGCTGCCATCATCGCATGGTGTGAAAAGACATGGAACCGACCGGAAAGCGCCGAGGGGTGGCGTAGGCTTGCCGGAATCCTTTGCGTTCTGCTGCTGCTCATTCTGGCGGTCGGCGGCGGCCTTTTGCTGGAGCAGGGATTGCGGCTGGTCGCGGGACGTTGGGCCTGGATTGGCATCACTCTGATGGCCGTACCGGGCATGGCAGCGGGCAGCCTTTATCGCCATGTCCGCGCTGTCGCATTGCCGTTGCACGACAGGCGGATCGAGGATGCACGCGCGGCCGTCGGCATGATCGTGGGGCGCGATACCGCGCGGTTGGACGAAGCGGGTGTGGCGCGGGCGGCGATCGAGAGTCTCGCCGAAAGTTTTTGCGACGGGGTGGTGGCGCCGCTGTTCTGGTTGATGCTGGGCGGGTTGCCGGGCCTTTGGGCCTATAAGGCGATCAACACCGCCGACAGCCTGATCGGCCATCGCGAGCCGCGCTGGCGTGCCTTCGGCTGGGCGGCGGCGCGGCTGGATGACCTGCTCAACCTTATTCCCGCGCGGTTGTCGGGCTTGCTGCTCTGCGTGGCCGGTGGCGGCGGATGGGGCACTATGCTGCGCGATGCCGGGCGTCATGCTTCGCCCAATGCGGGGTGGCCGGAGGCGGCGATGGCTGGCGCGTTGCATTTTTCTCTGGCCGGGCCGATCGCCTATGATGGCGTGGCGCAGGACAAAGCGTGGATTGGGTCGGGACGGAGCGACCTGAGCGCGGATGATATCGACGCGGCTTTGCGCGTTTATCTGCGGGCCTGCCTGCTGCTGGGGCTGATCGCCGGACTATTTGCATGGAGACTGTCATGAGCCTGTTGTTCGTGTTGGGTGGCGCACGGTCGGGCAAGAGCCGCTACGCCCTGAAACGCGCCGAAGCCCTGCCGGGCGAGTTGCTGTTCGTTGCCACCGCGCAGGCGCTGGACCACGAGATGGACAGCCGAATTGCGCGGCATCGCGAGGAGCGCGGTCCGCGCTGGCGCACAATCGAGGAGCCGGTCGATCTGGCGGCAGTGGTGCGGGCGGAGGTGCGGGCGGATCGCGTGTTGCTGATCGACTGCCTGACATTATGGGCGTCCAACCTGATGTTCGCGGATCGGGATATCGATACTGCGACCGGGGCGTTGGTCGCGGCGCTGGGTGAAGCGCAAGGGCCGGTGATCCTGGTTGCGAACGAAGTCGGACTGGGCATCGTGCCCGACAATGCGCTGGCGCGCCGCTTTCGCGATGTCGCAGGCATCGTCAATCAGGCCGTGGCCGCTTGCGTGGATGAAGCCGTGTTCATGGCAGCGGGCTTGCCGATGCGCCTGAAATAGCGGCGCACCCTCCACTCTCCTCTTGCAACAATCATAACGATTGTTACTATGAGTCGAGATAAGAGAGGAGCTTCAAGGCCATGCCAGCCTATCCCCAGACCATCCATTTCGTCGGGCTGAACACGCCCGTCGGTATCGAATGGTCCGCCCGCAATCTGGATGTGATCGGCACGATCCCGGCCGAAATTGACGGGGCCTTCTTTCGCGCCGTGCCCGATCCGGCGCATCCGCCGATGTTCGATGACGATATCATCCTGTCGGGCGACGGCATGGTCGCGAAATTCGCCATCCATGACGGGACGGTCGATTATGCGATCCGCTATGTCGAAACGGAGCGCTACGCGCTGGAGAAGGGCGCGCGGCGCGCGCTGTTCGGCCAGTATCGCAACCCTTTCACCGATGACCCTGCCGTGGCTGGCCGGGATCGTACCGTCGCCAACACCACGCCGGTCTGGCATGGCGGGCGGCTGTTCATGACTAAGGAGGATGGCCTGGGTTACGAGGTCGATCCCGATACTCTGGAGACGATCGGCCGCTGGGATTATCATGGCGCCTTCACGTCGCAGACCTTCACCGCGCATCCGCGCGTCGATCCGCAAACCGGGGAGATGTTCTTCTTCGGCTATGAAGCCGATGGGGTGTGCTCGACGAAGATCGCCTATGCCATTGCCGATCGGGACGGCCATCTGATCAGCGAACAATGGTTCGATCAGCCCTATTGCTCGACCATCCATGATTTCGCGATCACGGAAAACTACGCGATCTTCCCCATCTTTCCCACGACGGCCGATCTCGACCGGCTAAAAGCGGGCGGCGCGCATTGGGCGCATCAGCAGGATCTGGAGAGTTGGGTCGGCATCATGCCGCGTTATGGCAAGGTGGAGGAGATGCGCTGGTTCAAGGGGCGGGCCGGCATTTCCGCCTTCCATCTGGTCAACGCCTTCGAGGAAGGCGGGCTGATCCATCTCGACCTCTGCCTGTCGGACACCAATGCCTTTGGTTTCATGCGCGAAGCCGGTGGCGTGCAGCGCGACCAGCGCGATATCCAGGGCGGCCTCACCCGCTGGACCTTCGATCTGGCGAAGCCCGGGGATGGCTATGAGGAACGGGTCGTCGGCCCGCCGGGCGATATGCCGCGATTGCGCGATGCCGATCAGGGGCGGCCCTATCGATCGGCCTGGTATCTGTCCATGAACCCGCAGGGTGGGCCGCCGTTGCCCGGTGGGCCGGTGGGCTTCGCTTTCAACGCTCTGTTGCAGATCGAGCCGGGCAATGGCCGCATCGACATGATGGGGCTGGAGTTCGGCATGGCGATCAGCGAACCGGTGCATGTGCCCTCCGCGCAGGCTGATCAGGACGGCTGGCTGCTGATGGTGGTGGACCGGCAGGTTGCGGAATCGTTTCAGTCGGAACTGTGGGTCGTGGATGCAGGCGCGATCGCGGCCGGTCCGGTCGCCCGCGTGCCGATGCCATTGCCGATGCGGGCGCAGGTGCATGGCGCCTGGGTATCGGCGGCGCAATTGGCACGGGCAAAGGCACGTCAGCCCGCTTGACAAAATACTAACGATCGTTATTGATTGACGGGAGAGGGGCGGGCCCAAGGCCCGTTCTCTCCAACAAGGACTGCAAAGCAGAACCGGCCATCGGCACGGGCGAGAGGATGACAGGACAAGGCAGGCGCATCGGCGCCGCCCCCGACCGGAACCCGACCAAGCGGGTCCGGTGTCGCCCCTCCCATGCCTGCGGCCGACCAGAAGAGGGAGGAAGAGATCATGTCCAACGGGAAGTGCGCATTTCGGGGCCATGTGGCGATGCTGGCGCTGGTTAGTGCGATGACGGGCGCGATGATGGCCGTGCCGGCGCTGGCGCAAGAGGCCCCGGCATCCGGGCCAGCGCCCGAACAGCAGGCGGCGGATCAGGCCAATAGCGCTGATATCATCGTCACCGCCCAGTTCCGCGCACAAAATCTTCAGGACACGCCGATCGCCATCACCGCCGTATCGGCCGATACGCTGGCGGCGCGCAGCCAGACCAGCGTGACCGACCTGGGCCAGTTCGCGCCCAACGTCGCGCTGGCACCGGCGACGAGCATTCAGGGCAATGCGGTGGCCGCCTTCATCCGCGGCGTCGGCCAGTTGGACGCCAGCTTCGCGCTGGAGCCGGGCGTCGGCATCTATATCGACGATATTTATTATGGCACGACCTTTGGCGCGGTGATGGATCTGACCGACCTGGAGCGGGTCGAGGTGCTGCGCGGGCCGCAGGGGACGCTGGCCGGCAAGAATAGTGTGGGCGGCGCGGTGAAGCTGTTCAGCAAGAAGCCCGATTCCACGCCGGGCGGCTTTGTCGAAGCGACCTATGGCCGGTTCGACCGGCTGGAACTGCGCGGCAGCGCCAATATTCCGCTGACCGACGATCTGTTCTTGCGCGTGTCGGGCGTGTCGAAAAATGTCGATGGCTATATGAAGCTGCTCGATTATGGCTGCGTCAACCCTACGTCGGGTATCCCGGCCAGCAGCGGCAACAAGAATTGCCAGACCGGCACCGAAGGCGGGATCGACGTGATGGGGCTGCGCGCCGCCCTGCGCTACGCCCCGGCCGGATCGCCGCTGGAAATCAACATCGTCGCCGATGTGTCCAAGGACAAGAGCGAGGTCGTCGCGACCAAATTGCTCTATGCCAATAATCCGTTGGTGCGCAGCTATGTCCCGGGTGACGCGACGGCGGGCATCCCGTTCGACGGCCGTTTCCTGACGGGATCGAAGAGCTACACCTCCTATGCGACCTATGGCACGGGCGGCAATTATACGACCGTGTTCGGCATTCCGACCCAGATCGCACCGGGCGGCTTTACCGCCAGCCCGACCAGCACGGTCAAGGCCTGGGGCCTGTCGGGCACGATCGACTATGACCTGTCCGATGCGCTGAAATTGAAGTCGATCACGGGCTATCGTAGCGCAGATGGTACCAGCGCGATCGACGTGGATGGATCGCCGCTTGCCATATTGTTGCAGGAATTCACCTATGGCCATGAGCAGTTCACGCAGGAACTGCGCCTGAGCGCTAATTTCGACGACAAGGTCGATCTGACCGTCGGTGGTTTCTACTATAAGGCGACCGACACGATCAAAGGCCGCAGCCAGATCCCGACCCTCTTGTTCGATTTTCTGTCCGACGACGTCATCAAGAATCGCAGCATATCAGCCTTCGCCCATGGCGAATTCCATGTCACCGATGCCTTCAACATCATCGGCGGCCTGCGCTACACGGACGATAAGAAGACCTATCGCTATTCCCGGCGCAATGTGGATGGGACATTGCCGAGCGGGGCCTTCTTCACCCCCAATTTCCTGCTGGTCGGGCTGGACGGTTTGACCGGCACATTCAGCGGCAATCGGTTGGATTACCGCATCGGCGCCAATTATCGCTGGTCGGACGAACTGATGACCTATGCGCAGCTGTCGACCGGCTTCAAGGGCGGTGGCATCAACCCGCGCCCGTCTGCGCCCGATCAGGTGCAGAGCTTCGGCCCGGAAAAGCTGACCACCTATGAGGCCGGCTTCAAGGCTGATTTGTTCAGCCGGATGCTGCGCCTGAACGGTGCGGTCTTCCTCAACAAATATAATGATATGCAGCTGGTCCGCTACCAATGTCCGGAAAGCATCGTCCTGTCCTGCTCGGTGCCGTCCAATGCGGGCGATGCCGAGGTGTTCGGGTGGGAACTGGAAGCGCAATTGCGGCCGACAGAGGGCCTGTCGTTCGATGCGTCCATCGGCTATCTCGACTTCGATTATAAAAAGATCACCAATCCCGCGACCCTGGTGACGGAGGACATGATCGCGCCCTTCATCAGCAAATGGCAGCTGTCGGCCGGCGTGCAATATGAAGCGGACCTTGGCGGCAACGGCACGCTGACACCGCGGATCGATTGGTCCTGGCGCTCCAACTTCTATTATAATTCGGTCAACAACCCCTATAATCTGATCGACGCGCCCAGCCTGGTGAATGCGCGGCTGACCTATCAGGCGCCGGACAAGGATTGGTCGCTCAGCGCCGGCGTCACCAATGTCTTCGACAAATTCTACTATAATGGCGTGGCGGAAAATGTCGGAACCTTCGGCGTCGTGACCGGCACCGTCGGCCGCCCGCGCGAATGGACGATCACGGCCAAGAAGAGCTTCTGATTTCCTGTAGGGAAGGGGAGGAAGGCTCGTCCGCCATAAGCGGGCGAGCCTTTTTCATTATGCCGCTTCCGCTTCGCCTGCTTCGGCGCGGGCAAGGCGTTCGACCAGCCGGTTGAACAGGGTGACGCCGCGATCATGGACGGTGGGCATGATGCGCGGTGATGGCGTCCGGTCGATCACGCGCTGCTGCGCCTCGATCATGACCTTGTCTTCGGCAAAGGCGCGGTCGGCGAGGGTCATCAGCATGTCGCGTATGGCCTCGTCGCCATGGTCGCGATGCGGCCCCCAGGAGAAGAAATAGCGCGCCGTCCGGTCGCCGGTCGGGGTCACTGCCTGGCTAGTGAAGGTGACGGCGCCGATCGCCTCGGCATAGTCGGGCTGTGCGAAGCCGCACCGTTCGGCCGTTCCGGCGACGAAGCTGCCGCTCCACATCAGCAGTATGCCGGGCAGCAGGAAATCATAGGTTTGCCAGCTGTCGATCAGGGCGTCGCTCTTGCGTCGGCCGGGGCCGTGGGTGCCCACGACCCAGCGCTCGAACCGTACGCCGCGCTCCAGCGGCGTGAGGCGCGGGCGTTCGTCCGCAAATTCGGGACCGGCACCGAAACTCTCTGCATGGACATAGCTCAGATGGCTGAAGTCGAGCAGATTGTCGTTGATCAGCCGCGCTTCGGCCGCATAGTCGAGGAAGCCGCGGCCGAGAATATAGTCGGGATTGTCGAAGCCGACCGCTGGCGGAATCAGCGCCGGGTCGGCCAGGGCCGGATCGCCCATCCAGATCCAGACCCAGCTATGGCGCAGTTCGACCGGATAGCTGCGCAGACGCGCTTGCGGCGGGATCATGTCCTGCCCCGGTATCTGGACCACCGCGCCGTCCGCGTCGAACAGCAGGCCATGATACATGCAGCGCAGCCTTGCCCCTTCGCATCGGCCAAGAGACAAGGGTGCCAGCCGATGGAGGCAGCGATCCTCGAACGCGACCAGCCGGTCTTCTGCCGACCAAAGCACGATGGGTTCATTCAGGATGGATATGGCCATGGGCCTGTCCGGTTCCAGATCCTGCGCCCAGGCGGCGACATACCATGCATTGCGCACATAGGTCATTTCGGCTCTCCCTCGTTTATTGAACAATGTTCAATGAACGTTGTTCAATTGTCAAGCGAGCGGGCTTGCGGCAAGAGGGTAGGGTGAAGATCAGACAGGAAGAGATTGTCGAGGCGGCGCTGACGCTGGTCGACGAACAGGGGCTGGGCGCGCTCAATATGCGTGCGATCGCGGCGCGTCTGGGCGTGCAGGCGTCGGCGCTCTACTGGCATGTGCCGTCCAAGACCGCGCTGATGCGGGCGATGGCGCAAAGCTTCCATGCGCGCGCGCTGGCGGTGGCGGGCGCGGGGGCGGCGAAGGATTGGCGCCGCTGGCTGATTGATTATGGCTTAGCGCTGCGGCGCGCATTGCTTAGTCATCAGGGGTCGGCGCTGCTCTGCGCGACGGCGCGGCCAGCGCCCGATACGGCGGCGGCTGCGGGCGATCTGTTGGCCGCGCCACTGGTGGCGCAGGGGCTGTCACGCGCGCATGCGCTCAGTTGCCTCGCGTCGATCAATGCGCTGGTGCTGGGCTGGGCGGTGTATGAACAGAGCGAGGCGATGCACGATCATCTGGCCGAGATGATCGGTTTCGACGAGAGTTTCGCGTTGGGACTGGAGGCGATGGTGTCGGGCTTTCACGTCGATTGACCCGTTGCAATAATAATAACGTTCGTTATGGTGTTGAGGTGATTCAAGCCAGTCGCATGCCCAGCAAGGGCGCGGCGGCGACATGCAGAAGAGGATAGACCATGACCCCCGACGCCGTTCGCATCGCCCATCCCGACAAGCTGTTCATCGGCGGCGCCTGGGTCGCATCGACCGGCGACGGCGTGATCGAGATCGTGTCGCCCAATAGCGAAGAGGTCGTCGCCCGCGTCGCCGACGGGACGGAAGCGGACATGGACCGCGCCGTCACCGCCGCGCGCAAGGCGTTCGATGAAGGGCCGTGGTCGACCATGGCGCCGGCCGAGCGCGGAGCGATCGTCCGGCGGATGGGTGCGGAACTGGAAAAGCGCGCGCCCGAACTAGCGGCCGCCTGGACCGCGCAGGTCGGCGGCCTCGCCAGTTTCGCGCCTGTCATGACCGGGGGAGCGACCGCGACGCTTATGGCCATCGCCGGCTATGCCGACAACTATCCCTTTGTGGAACGGCGGCCATCGCACATGGTCGATACCGCGATCGTGGTGCAGGAGCCTGCCGGCGTGGTCGCGGCGATCGCGCCCTGGAACGCGCCGTATGGCATCATGTCGGCCAAGGTCGCTTATGCGCTGGTCGCAGGCTGCACCGTCATCATGAAGCCCTCGCCGGAAACGCCGCTGGAAGCCTATATCATGGCGGAAGCGGTGGCGGCGGCGGGCGTGCCTGCGGGCGTTGTCAATCTGGTTGCGGCCGGGCGCGATGCGTCGGATCATCTGGTGCGCAATCCTGGCATCGACAAAGTGACGTTCACCGGATCGACGCTGGCCGGCAAGCGGATCGGCGAGGTCTGCGCCGGTCGCGTGGCGCGCTGCACGCTGGAACTGGGCGGTAAGTCTGCGGCGATCGTGCGCGACGATTTCCCGATCGAGGTCGCCGCCGCGATCCTGGGCAACACCATCACCATCATGAGCGGGCAGGTTTGTGCGATGCTGAGCCGCGCGATCGTGCCGCGTCATCGGCATGACGAACTGGCCGAGGCCATCGCCAGGGTGATGCAGGGCATCCGCATCGGCCATAGCGACGCAGCCGACACGCAACTCGGCCCGGTAGCGATGAAGCGCCAGCTGGAACGGGTAGAGGAGTATATCGGCCTGGGGCGCGAAAGTGCCGACCTCGTGACCGGCGGCAGTCGGCCTGCGCATATGAACAAGGGCTATTTCATCGAGCCGACCCTGTTCGCCAATGTCGATAACAACAGCCGCATCGCGCAGGAGGAGATTTTCGGCCCGGTGCTCTGCCTGATTCCGGCCGAGGATGAGGAAGACGCGATCCGCATCGCCAATGACAGCGCCTTTGGCCTTAACGGATCGGTGCTGACCAACGATGCCGATGCCGCCTACCGCATCGGCCGGCGCATCCGCGCGGGTGGCTTCGGCCAGAATGGCATGAAACTGGAATTCGGTCTGCCCTTTGGCGGGTTCAAGCAGTCTGGTATCGGTCGAGAAGGCGGGGTCGAGGGGCTGCATCCCTATCTGGAAACGAAAACGATCCTGCTCGACGCGGCGCCTGCGGGCTTCTGACGTTGATCGCTCTGGACGCGCAGGGGCGTGGCGCCGGCGGGGCGTTCACCGTTGCCAGGATCATTTTCGGCGGCTGGTTCCTCTTTTCCGGGGTGGAATATTTCACCCCCTTCGATCTCCAGCCACTGGGTAACACGCCGCTGGCGCAGGAATTCACGCTGGCGCTGATCCATTCGGGTCTGTTCGCCTGGATCAAGGTTATGGAGGTGATCGCGGCGCTGCTGATTCTCTCGAACCGGGCAGTGCTTCCGGCGGCACTCGCCTGCGTGCCGCTCAATATCGTTATCGGCTACTGGAATTTCGTTCTGGACCCTGGCCTGGTCGAATACGCGTTCGGAATTGTGACATTGCTGCTCAACGCGATTCTGCTGTGGCCCTGGCGGCAGGATCTGATCGGACTGCTGCGTTGGTGAGGTGCGGTGAACATCTGCTCCCATGGGGTGAGAGGGCGTGTTCGGATGCATATGAAATAAAAATGCAAAAACGTTATTGACCGAATCATCAGGTCCACTTAGAGGGCTTTTCACCGGACGGGGCGCTGCCATCAGGGAGCGCTCGGAACGGTCGCCAACATAGACGGACGACAGTCCTCCGAAACGCAAGGATCGGGGCGGCATAGTTGTCCGCTCTAATGTTTGGAAGGTTCTTTGACATTGTCGGTTAGATGAAGGGACATGTGGGCGGCGGCTCCGGTCTGGTACGGCTTTCAGGCGTATCGTGATCGGTTAAATTAGG
>Ga0180008_1000067_pt1 | contig 102229 bp, 135 predicted proteins | sample MM_PW_MetaG_FD_121121 | JGI IMG/M metagenome (GOLD analysis project Ga0180008, IMG submission 121121) | Groundwater microbial communities from the Aspo Hard Rock Laboratory (HRL) deep subsurface site, Sweden - MM_PW_MetaG | ecosystem: Environmental > Aquatic > Deep subsurface > Groundwater... | reverse complement strand
CTGTGAGCAGTGTGGTCATGAGATAGATCTGCCAGAGGGTAGAGATTTTTATCGTGGCGCTTGTCCAGCGTGCGGTGGCAAAATGAGTGTACAGCCGTCACAGAACAAGGTTGCACAACAGGGTGACGAGCCGCAAGACGATGATTATTTTATAGAAGATTATCCAAGCGGCGGATATGGTGTTTCGTCAGGGCAAAAATTTTTAGGAAAATTTAATGATTACGACGAAGCCGTACAAATTATTCGCGAAGATTCCGCAGGGAATAATTGGTATCCGAATGTCTGGCTTGTCGACGATCATGGCGGAATGGAATCGATAGGCAAAGATGTCTTTGCTATTATGAAGAGCGAGGAAGACGAACCTATCGATATTGACGAGATGGATACTTATCAAAAAGGCGAACTTGGCGATGACACGGTCAATGTTTTTTCAGATGTGGATAAAAAGACAGCGGATGACGACCAGATGTTGCAAGAATATGATAGCGAGTTTGGTTGGATAGAAGAGGATTCGAAACACGAACATGATGAACGTCGTGACGAGAGTCCGAGTTCTGACAAACCGGACGAGATGATAGTCGGCAAGCAGCCTTGGCAGGAACATAATTATTACGAAGGTGACGAAAAGTCTTAAGGGAGGAACTACAAAATGAAACGGCATGAGAAAAATTTTCCACTGCTTGATGACTTTGCTATTCCTGAAGGCGGAGTCTGCGGAGCATTCGTGCGCGAAGCACAGGAGCTTGAAGAGGAGCAGGAGCTTCTTAATGATGCAGTGGATATGCCGGAAAGTGCGAACGAGGATGACATTCTTCTTCCGGAAGAGCCAGAAGATTTTCTAGACGATGGCGAACTCACCGCTATGAAGATAGCTATTGAAATTGAAAATATCGCTGAGACGCCCACACAGGTTCTTCTGGATGCGTTGGACAGGATAGATGTTCGTAGGGATCCCGCAGCCGAGCCGACTGTTCAGATGGAGAGCGAACGTAATAAAATCATGACCGAGCTTAACGAGCGCGGTATTGAATATAAGAAACAGGGTCGTCGCAAACGTGCTGCATTTGACAAAAACGATATGGGCGAAGAAATAAGTTATATAACTCTTTTGTTAAGATCCGAAGGCAATCAAAGCGTTCCGCTAGAAACAATTCCAAGTTATCTACGCACGCAAGCTGTGAATTTTGGTAATTTGGGTCATAATGATTTCGTAAATAGCATACATCAGATTGCTGATAAACTTGAGCAAGATGACGATATCGAAGAGGCTTATTGGACTTGGATGGAGGCGTCCGATTTGGTTGCCGAGGATATGCGCAATGCTTCTAAGCGTGGTTCGATGAGACGAAAGCGCGCCGAGGAATTTCCTAAATATCAAGTCGGCGATCATGTCGAAGTGAATGGTGAGACTAATCTTACTGGACAAGGCTGGACAGGTGTTATTAAATCGGTTGAGGGCGATTGGTATCGAATAAAACCAGATGAAAGCTCGACAGAATTTCCCGAAGAGGATGAAGGCGATGGAAGAACATTCCCTGAATTTCATTCAACAAAGATTCTGAGCAAGTCAGGACAAACCGAAACTGACCTGATTCAACCTGCAGCCGAAATCGATCATGAAGGTTTGGAGCAGGAGGAACTTCGCGAAGAGTCAGATTGGAATCAGGAAGTGCCGCCGCAGTTTGGTACGACGGCAAGGCGTAAGCACGCGATAAATAACATCGTCGAAGAAATTCTTGTGACGAATGGATATATGGATCGTGGTGATCCGAAAATTACTATGCTCGCTTCAGAAATTATTAATGCGATTGGCGAGCAAATCGGCGATTATATGGAAATGGACAGGCAAGAGCTTGAAGAGAATGTTTCGATAGTGTTACCCGAAGTTAGAAAAGCTATTGGTAAAAAAGCAAAGTTCAAAAAGCAAATGAGCTATGGAGCCGAATATGTTAGAGTTGATATCGAGAACGGTATGACTGATAAACAAATCATCAGGAAGCTTCGTGATTATTATGATGATATTGGAAAAGAACAAGCACAACAGATTGTCGATGCCGTGCGAAACGGGGGAACGCCAGATTATTCTCATCACACAGGGTCGCGTAAGAAAGCCAGTCGTGAGCAGGGTGAAGAGATCAACTTTAAGCCGCTAGGATTGCCGCAATATGAATCTAGCGAAGGTGAGATTATAGAGGAAATTGAACCAGGGCTTTATCGTGTTTCTACGGAGAGAGGCACTGTCTTGGTTGAAGAAAGCCAGATTAAAACTTCTAGCAAAGTTTATGAAGTCGGGGAAGAGATTGAATGGACAGATGATTCTGGAAGATCAAGGATGGGCGAGATCTTGAGTGCCGTTCCTGGTGGCTTTTCGTACCAAGTTACGGTGTATGAAGAAGGTGTCGAAAACACGACAGGCCTTGTTACAACAGTATATCAGACTCAGATAAAAGAGGGTAAGTATGCCCAGCTTGTTGAGATAGAAAATATCCGCGATGCGCTTCTGCAAGCAGGATATTCACCGCGACAACTTCATGAGGAGTGTTTGAGAAAAGGATATAAACAAGTCGCTAAAGAACTAGCCGAAGCACTAGGAATCGATGGTGATGAAATTGATCAACAGGCAGCTCTCGTATTGGCAATCAAAGAAATTGCGCTATCTGAAAACGGTCAGTACCCAGACGAAGACGAAGCCCCCGGTCTTGAAGACAGAATCAGAAACAGAGAATTCCAGAACCTTCAAGAAGATCCTCAAGATGCTGTTATGCAGGCTGAAGCGCCGGTGATTCAGGAAGGCGCGCCGATGCCTGATGAGAAACAGCTCGAACAGGGCGAAAAGTCATTGATGTCTCCGTTGTCCGAGAAACCAGAAGAACAGCCTGCGATGCCGGAACAGCAGCAGATGCCCGAAGAACCTGCGCCCGCACCGGAGGAAGTGCCGGTAGAAATGCCGGAGCAAATGCCGGAAGAGCCTAAGGCCAAACCAGAGAAAGAGCCGAAAAAACCGAAGAAGGAAAACGGTGAAGAACCGGATGTGACAGAGAAAATCGAACCCGACGTCATGGAGCCGGAAGCCGAACTAAATGACGAACAGATTCAATCGATACAAGAGTTTGTTCAGGCGCATCCAGATCTTGAAGATGATGAATTTCACGAGTTTGCAGAATCGCTCGGTGTGGACCCCGACAAAGCCGAGGAAATTGTTTACCAGATGGTGAACAAAGCGTCTGCTAAGATGCCGTCAAGCGGTGCAACGGTTTATTTTGATACCGAGTTCGGTGTGGAATCGGGAATATTGATAGGTCGCACGGCAAGCGGAACATGCGAGATAATTGATGTCGAGGGTGATTATGTTTATCGTGAAGCATCGAATTTTGTAGCGCGGCCGCCAGTTGGAATTAAAAAAAGCAATCGCCGCAATATGTGGTGGCCGGAGGTACGGTAATGGATATCGCGCCGGAAGTTCAGAAAGTTCTGAATGAAGTAGAATATAGATTTTCACAAGCCGATGGTGTGGATTTCAACATTGCTATAACCACTGCTGGAGGTGTGCGTCTTGCTTGGAGCGATCGGAATCAGGATATCACATATGTTCTTTCGATAACTCCGAATGGTTGGGAGCTTACAATTCCAGCGGTTGGTGCAAAGGAGAATGGTTTTGAGTATCCACCCGATGTTGATGAAATTGTAAGAGCGCAGGAAAAGGTTTATGATAAATGGCTTCAGGAATACGGCGACGATTTTCAAATGCTTGATGTAGAGCCTGCGGTTCCGGCCACATCGGATGCGGGCGAAATGCTTTCTAACGAGGGTATTGAGAGAGCCGGAAAATTGGCATTTAATGATTATCCGGCCGATGAGCTTGGTGAATTTTATTTAATGCGTGATATCCCTGGGGACAAGCATCGCCTTGCGGTCGAGCTTGGCGCGCGTGCCCTTTGGGAGCGCATGATCGAATTGGCGCATGTTGCAAGATCGAATGGAATTCAATTTGAGAGAATTGATGATGTGCGATATGCTGGTTCGGATAGTCATATTGATCGTGCAAAACTTTATTTTAGGGTGCCGGTTTTGGCCGGGCCTCCACCTCAGCGACGGGCGACCCTTTCTATAGTACTTTCAATGAAAGATGGGGAGGTCGAATCACCTACATATTTTATCGACTCCTCCAGAAAAGAACGATTACTTTGTGAAGAGTCGCTTGTCGCCTATCTTAATTTTTCACAGAATTCATCCAATATGCATCGGCAGCCTAAGACAGAAAGGTCATTAATTGATAGAACTTTGTTGCCAAGTCCGCCTGCACATAGTATGTTCAAACACGTAACGCAGGATACATCATGGAGAAATGTCGATCTACAGAAGTAAATCTTATCTTAGGCGATTGCGCTATCGCAATGGTAGATACGGTCGCCGATGATTCTGTGGATTTAATTGTAACATCACCGCCTTATGCTGACCGGCGCGTTGCAACTTATGGCGGTATAAAAGCTGAACTTTACAATGAATGGTTTCTGGAACGCTCGATAGAATTCATGCGCGTGTTGAAACCGACCGGGACGTTCATTCTGAACATTCGTGGTCATTGTGAAAATGGCGAACGACACACTTATGTCTTAGAACTTATAATTGCCCTTCGTAAACAAGGCTGGCTTTGGACTGAAGAATTTATATGGTACAAGCCAAACGCAAATCCCGGTAAATGGCCGAACAGATTCAAAAATGCGTGGGAGCGTTGTTTGCAGTTTAATCTGCAGCGCGATTTCAAAATGTTTCAGGATGCCGTTAGGATTCGACCGGGGAAAGCTATGCAGCGCGCGCTTGCGAACATGCATCGAAAGGGTGTAAAAAGTACGCCGAGAATTGAATCTAGTACTGGTAGCGGTTTTGGAAAAGATCATTATAAATGTGCAAATAGAAAATTAGTGTATCCGGACAATGTTTTGATGATTCCGGTTGAAACGAGTAAGCGTAATCACAGCGCGCCATTTCCGGAGGAGCTTCCGGAATGGTTTATTAAACTTTTCACCGAGGAAGGCGACACGGTTTTGGATCCGTTCATGGGTTCAGGGACGACTGTGGTGGTCGCAAGTAGCATGCAGCGTCATGCTATTGGAATAGAAATCATAGAAAAGCATTACGATAGCGTTCAGGAAGAAATCAAAAATAAGCGCAATGCACGCGATAGAATTGTAGAGATAAAAGATGAGAATGGCGAAGTGAAGATTTATCAGGAGTCGAGTTTATTTGATGACGAGGAATAAAATATATTGTGGTAATAGAGTGAGGTTGTTCGATGACAAAGAATGAGTTAAAACTTGGCGTAGGTATTTGTACTAGGAATCGTCCTGACGCTTTGAAGAAATGTTATAATCAGCTTGTTGCATTTCAAAACAATAACATTTTTTCAAACTATGATATTTTTATCACAGATGATGGAAGTGAAGATAAAGAGCAGATTGCATTTCTCGAAGAACATAAAACGATATGCAATTGGGATGATAGAGAGCGCGTAGGAATCGCAAAGAATAAAAATAGGATCCTGCGACATTTTGATAGTTATGATTACATAGCAATTTTTGAAGACGATGCTTATCCTATGAGTGCGAGATGGTTTGATCTGCATATAATGGCTTCGCAGATTTCTGGGATTCATCATTTTAATTATGTACCGCATACTGTCGAAGGTCATCGCGGTATGGTGTTTGGAATTACGCCGTGGAAAATTTCGACGGGTGAAATTGTTCATGTTGCACAGACGCAGAACATTACCGGCGTGTTTCTTTTTTACAGTAAACTAGTGCTGCAGAAGGTCGGCGGTTTTGATCGACGGTTTGGGCTTTATGGGTTTGAGCATGTCGAATTAAGCGATCGAATACGGGATCCGCGTATCGCATTGTCACCGCCGGGTGTGGGTTATCCATCGCTTTTAGAATGTGAACAGCTTATTAAATGGGACGATACAATAGAAGCCACGATTAATTCCGAAGAGAAAGACAAAATTGTGGCTGAGCAGCGTAAGATTTGGGATGCAATTCGAGAAGATACCTTCCTTTATAGACATTTTTAGAAAAGTGGAGGCTTAATGATTAGCGTTGTCATGGCGCATTACCGCCGTGAGGAATTGCTATATCGAGCTTTGTGGGCTTACCGACATTTACACAGTCCTGAAGAATTAAGTAATGTAGAGTTTGTAATCGTAGACGACGATGGTGGTCGTAGCGATCTTTTTTGGAAAGTCATAAAATTGCATCGTCGCGGATTAAATATAACGGCGGCTGCAATGGACGATAAGACGACTAATGCGTGTAAGCCGCTTAATTTCGGAATCAAACTCGCTATAGGAAAAACCCTCGTTTTAACAAATACTGAAAACATACCTGCTGTGCCTGGGCTTTTAACATGCATGAAAGATGAACTTGTCGACGAAATTAAACGTTATTTATCATGTGGTTGTTATTCGCTTCCACAATTTATCACACAGAAGTTTGGTAAAGTAAAATGGGAAGATCGCGAAGAAGCAATCAAAGCAATACACAAACTTAAGCCGCGTGAAAACAGAATGGCGGCAAGCGGTCAGGAAGGCTGGTATAATCATAGTCGATTCAGACCGGCGCATTTATATTTTCTTGTAGCGATGCCGATGATAACGATGCGCGCTCTTGGCGGTTTTGACGAGAGTTATGCTAGGGGTTACGGATATGAAGATTCGGATTTAGTAGAGCGAATAAGACGCGCACACATTGAGATAATTACAGAAGATAAATTGTTCTGTTATCATCAGTACCATTTTAATTCTGAATTCAGAATGTCAGATAAACGAAAATCGGGATATTGTAAGAATGGATTAATATTCAAACAGAACAGAGCAAGTGGTCAGACGGTTCGAAATAAAAGGGCTGGTTGGGGTAAACCAGAAGGTAAAGTACGCGTGGAAAGGTGGCACGAGTGATCAGTGTAATTATGGCGCATTATAAGCGCGAGGAACTTCTCTATAGAACCCTTTGGGGCTATCGTCATTTACATACGCCAGAAGAACTGAAAAATGTAGAGTTTGTAATTGTTGATGATGGTGGTGGAATAAGTAATACGTTTTGGAAAGTTATCAAGATTCACAGTCGCGCTCTAAATATAACCGCTGCGGCTATGAGTGAGAAGACAGCACTCGGGTTCAAGACCCACAATACCAGCGGTCCTATGAATTTTGGCATCAAACTAGCCACAGGGGATTTGTTTGTACTCACAAATCCAGAAAACATTCCAATGACTCCGCATTTGTTACCTGAAATATATGGATTAATGAAAGACAAGAAGAACCGGCATCTTTCTGGGAATTGTTATTCGTTGAGTGAGTACAGCACAAGCAGATTTATGAACCTGGATTTTTCTAACAAGATGCGTTTTTTACTGGCGATGGAAGGTCTTATTCCGTTTGAAGATAAAAGGTTTGGGGCAAACGGAGTTCATAGCGGGTGGAGACAACATAGTGAGTTTGTTCCGAATCATTTCTTCTTCCTTGCTTCGATATGGAAGGAGCCCCTTTTCAGGATGCGAGGTTTTGATGAGAGGTTTTTACAGGGACAGGGCGGAGAGGATGTTGATTTTGTTAATCGTGTGAAAAAGCTGGGGATGGAATTGTTTCATACGGATGATTTGTTGGTCATACACCAGTTTCATTATGGTCCTGATTGCCATAAGTTACAACCGGAGCGCATACCTGCTGTTGCTATCAATAAGGTGTTTAGACTTGAAAACGCTAAGGATATAAAATATGTTGCGAATACTGGAAAGAAGTGGGGCGCTCCAGAGAGTGCTTCAAAGATAATAAGGTGGCACAAGGATGACAAAGCCCTCTTGGATGATCTGGTTGGGCTTGTGGACTAGGTGTAAAAGAAATGATTTTCCCAAAAAGTGCAGAAGAGTATATGGAGCTACAATGTAACTCTTCTACGCTTGCCTATACAGAATGTCACGACGCAATGATGGCGGAAAAGTTTTTTAAGGAACTTCGGCCAAAAAATGTCCTTGAGATTGGAGCGGGTTTAGGTAGAGTGAGTGTTTTTCTTTTCGAGAAGTTTGGTTGGGCGAAGACTAATTTTTATCTGTTGGACGGAAATTCTGGTCACGAACAGATATGTCACGTTCATAAATATGCATCTCGAGATCATTTTTATAATTCAATCGTAGCAGCAAACGAGTACTGTCTTGCTAATAATATTCCAGAAAAACAGTTGCACTTGTTAGACGCAGAAAATGATGATTGGCTTAAGGTTCCTATCAAGTTTGATTTGTGTTATAGTTTTAAAGCAATTGGATTTCATTGGCCGATCACTAGCTATTTGGATGTTATATATCCTTTGTTAGAAAGTGGGGCTTGTTTAATATTTGAGATCAGACCTTCTCTTGGTAAAGATCACCCGTGGGGTGAACGCTATGCGAGTTTTAATGAGGAACAGATTCGAGGGATAAGAAAAGAACAATATAAGATAAGAGAACTAAGTGCGGAGCGTCGGCGATCAATTGTGGTTTTGGAGAAGATATGAAGTTAAGTTTGGTTACATATTATAGCGAAGATGAGCCCTATAAGACCATGGCAAAGAGAGCGGTGGACACTTTTGTGCTTCATCATCGCGATTGTGAGTGTTTAGCGTTAGCGATTGACGAACCGGGTTTTGGAAGAGAGTTTTTTGGAGAGGCTATGGCTCGGATCTATCCCACTTTTAGCAGGATGCTGGTAGATGGACCTGTTGTTCTTGTTGGGGCGGATTGCTATTTTCAGAAATCTATTGAACCGTTTATAAGAGAACATAGATCTGGTTGGGATGTTGTAGCTGTTCGTCGAGGGAACATAAATAATTCGTATGGAAATCAATCGTACATTGGTATAATGATATTCAATGATGAACAACCCAATGTATGCCGCAAGTTCTGGCTTGATTGGGTTGCCGAGATTTATGATTTTGTGGTTAATCCTCGTCCCGAGCCAGAGCAGGGAGTAGGACCTCACAATGATATGCTCGCGAAGATGGGCTGGACTGAAACTTGGTTTGCTGATCAGGCTGCATTGAACTCTACACTAGATGGGTTTAAGAAAGAACGTATACTACCTCTTAGGGCTGATGTTTTTTCTGCTAGGCTTGGTCGTCCGGGAATCTCAGACGCGATCATTGTTCATGAAAAAGGGAGCGCCAAACTCAAATGAAAGTAAAAGTTGTTTGGCACATTCGATGGAACCTGCTCTGGTCCGCCAGGCCGGGGTCTAACAAGACCGAACGAACACCTGAGCGCAGGACCAAAGAGTGGAACGATTATCGCGTAGAGCTTTATGAGCGGTTTTGTCAGTCAAGTCTGGTGGCACAAACCTTCGACGATTTTGAAGTTTGGTTAAGATGTGACCCAGAGCTGAAGGCGTTGACAGACCCCATGGAGTTGGCGGATGAGAGATTCTCGATTGTTTACATGCCGGATTTAGACGCCAAGATAAAGCAGAAAGCTGCCGAATGGCAAGAAGAAGGATACGATACGATTCTCGTTTGCAGAATCGACAGCGACGATTGCCTTCATGAGACCGCACTTGCCGAGATGGTCAAGGCGGCGGAGTCCATAGGTGACAAAACATATGTACAGCTGGATCAAGGTCTCGCCTACGACTTGTCGACCGGGGTGTTGCGAGATTGGAACAATCCAAGCCCTCCTTTTATTGGGCGTCCGGTTCCTGTTTCTGAAATTATTGAAAATGGTATGCCGCCAAGTTATCACCATGCAAAGGTCCGTCCTCAATGCAAAACAATTCGCGGACGGTGGTACTATTTAGTTGTTTGCCACGAGACGAATGTGTGCAACAAAATTCATGCGAGTTGGGTGAGACGCGAGCTTACCGGGGATGAGAAAATAAAGGCTCTGGACGAGTTCGGGTTCGAGGAGAAATGAATATCAATACTGTAGGGTATTGGGATGAGAAGCATAGAGTTTCAGACCCCAAGAAGAATTACAATAGTTGTCACAAGGTGCTTTATGATACTATTGCTGCTTATATAGGTGACGAGGATAAGGTTCTCGATGTAGGCTGTGGGGCTGGAACGTTAATTCTTGCTTTGGGGGATAAACGGATAAACAATTATTACGGCATTGACTTTTCGAATATTGCTATTGCCAACCTAGTTAAGACGCTTCCTGAACTTGAAGGAAGAGCGAAAGTCAGTTCGTGTAATAGGCTCGAGTACTTGGACAATGAATTTGATGTTGTAATTATATGTGAACTTCTTGAACATCTTGATGACGAGGTTATGTTGGAGACGCTGGATGAGGCGCGGAGAGTGTTGCGTTCTAGTGGTCGATTAATAATATCAGTTCCGAACGATTCAGAGCCAAAACATTACGAACATGTCCGCGCGTTTGATACGCACAGCCTTGGGGAATTGGTTGAGAAGAAGACCCCAGATTTTCAGATATCTGAGATTGGGAGCAAATGGTTTGTTCTTGTTGCTAGAAGCTAGTCGGACAAAGGGGGAAGAGTGAGCGAGAATCCGCTGCTTAAATATTTTAACAACAATGATAAGCGTTTCATGCTAAAATGGACGCATTATTTTGAAATCTACCATCGTCACTTTGCACAGTTTCGCAACAAAAAGCCTACCGTGGTTGAGATTGGTGTTTACCACGGCGGCTCTCTCCAGATGTGGAAGTCGTATTTTGGAGAGGGAGCTAGGATTTGTGGTGTTGATATAGATCCCAGATGTAAGGCGCTCGAAGAACCGGGCATTGAGATTTTCATTGGGAATCAGGAAGATAGGGGGTTTCTCCGGGAGCTTTGCGAACACCTTGGGCAGATTCAGATTGTTGTTGACGATGGTGGCCACAAAATGGCTCAACAGATTGTGACTTTTGAGGAGATGTATCCATCGATAGCTATTCCTGGTGTGTATTTGGTTGAAGACTTGCACACTAGTTATCTGTCCAGATGGGGAGGACAACTTCACAAGGCAGACACTTTTGTTGAGTATTCCAAGAGGCTGATAGACAATCTAAATGGTTGGCACATTCCTCCTGAGGATATTGAACTTGTTTCTGATAGCAAAGTGCCTATGAATGATTTTCTTAGTTCCGCTTATTCGATGACGTTTTATGATAGCGTGCTTGTTGTTGAAAAAAGAAAAATGGCGAAGCCTGTGTCCCGTCATACAGGAAAAGAATCATTTTAAGAACGGTAGATTATGAAAGTTATGATTCTCAACAGTTCAAAGTCGCGTGGTAGTGCGACGAGAATCTGCCAAATTGTTGGCAAGGAGATTGATTGTGAATTTTCTGATAAATGGCCAAAAAGGCCTGCAGATTATGATGGTTTCATTCTTCATAACCGCATAGACATAAGGCCAGATGTGCCGTGTGCTATATATGTTTGCGGTTCCCTTATGGGCAGTCTCCTTAAAAGTGCCTCGACAAGGCGTGATTTGGAAAAGAAAGCTCCTAGAGTTTTTTGGACTAATTCTTATACGATGACAGAACAACTTAGGAAATGGTTGTCAGCAGAGTCGAGCGTAAAATACATGCCGAAGCCACTCTTGATCTCGATTCCAAATGCGCCCCCTTCTGTTCCTGTAATTGGTAGCGAAGCTGCCAGGACGATCTTGTGGTATTGGTATCCAAACTGGTCTTATTTTGAAGGCATCACTCCTGATATTGTAAGCGCCATGAATCAGCTCTCAGATTTTCGCATCTTTGTTATTCATGGTTCTAATAAAGATTTTTTGAAATTGCCGCCGGGTGTTGGTTCTCACGTTACTATGTTGGGCAAGACTGATTTGCGTCCCTGGCGTGATAAGTTTTCTGGAATGGTTCGAGTGGCTACTGGGTTGGATTTTGGAAGGTCTATATATCAAATGCGAGCATATGGTAAATGGACTATATGCTGGGACATGAAAGAACTTCATACAAATTATGTCAAACAGATAAGCGACGTTCCGGAGATGGTTCGTACGCTTACATCCGGTACTTGGAGTTCAGCGCGAGCCCAGTTGGTTTGGGAATATATGAAGGACAATTTTACTGAAGACAAATTGAAGAAATTGTGGTCTAACGAGATAAAACGGGTTTTTGAATAATATAGGTCAGAAAGACTATAGCGTTTGTTATAATTTATGTTATGGTTTCAAAGTTATCGGGTTTTCGTTTTTTAATTTTAGAAGTTTGTAGTTGTCTTGGAAAGCGAAGGAGTGGAGATGGGTAGAGCTTCGAAGCCGCGTTTGACAGTTCAGGTTTCGCAGGTAATTAATGCATGTGATTTTTATAGAAATTACATGCCGATCAAGGCACTTGATGAGCATGATGCCGTATCGGCGCGGATGTCACAGCGATTTGGAATAATGGATTGCTATGGTTCTGACATAGTTATTCTTTCGCGCCCGCGTGATGCAAACATTCTTAATCTTTTAGGCCCGGCGAGTTGGCTTGGTACTAAATTTGTCGTTGATTACGACGATGATATTTTCGGGATACCGACAAGCAATTATTGTCGGCCAAATTTTGGAGCAAATGAGGCGCGTACGTCTGGCGAAATATGCAAAAGAGCGCATTGTGTTTCGGCATCGACCCCGCGTTTGAAATCGCTTCTTTCACAATATAATAAAAATGTATGCGTGATTCCAAATACTGTCGATAATCAGATGATTGAATACCATACAAAGGATTGGATACCGCGCGAGGATGATTTCTTTCATATCGTGTGGGCTGGCTCGGTAACGCATGTTGAGGATCAAAAGATTATAGTCGAGCCGATTAAGGCATTATTGAAAAAGTACAGCGACATAAGAGTTACGTTTTTTGGCTGGTGTTACAATGAACTCGTTGAGCAGTTTCCCGGCAAGGTCAATTACCATCCGATGGTAGACCTTTTCCATTATCTTAGGGTGCTGCGTGACATGCAGCCGAGCCTTGTGATTCAACCGCTGATGGATCACGATTTCAATTACAGCAAGAGTAACATTCGATGGCTTGAAGCTGGCTCGTTTGGCTTCCCGTGCATGGCTAGCGACGTTCCAAGCTTCAAAATGTTGACTGATAAATTCTGCTTGCTTGCCCCGTGGAATGAAGAAGCATGGTATGCCAAACTTGACTGGGCTTATAACAATCAGGATAAGGTCAAGTTGATGGGTGAGCGTTCGCGTGAAGTTATCAATAAGTATTGGACGATTGATAAAATGTGGCCAGCATGGAAAGAGCATATTTATGGTGCGTGGAATGACGAGCCATGCACAAAGGACTTCACGCCGGACATGGAAAAGATCTGGCTTGAAGAATACGTTACGAAAGGAGAGTGATTGTATGAAGTGGACAGTACTTCTGCTCGCGCTCTTGATCATTTTTATTCCTATGGGGTATGCCTTCGCTCAGGATACCGAAGACGGAATGGTCAAAACCGCGGCAAGAGACATTCAGTTGGGACCCAAATGGAAACTTGGGCCGACTATTACTATCCCGCCATTCAGGGTGCAAGAATCCGTGCGCGAGAATGCGAAACTTGATATTGTCGTTACGGCAAGTTTCGGTGGCGGAATAGCGTTTGTCTATGAAGAAGAGGATCCTATCACCGGAGACAAAGAACGAATCTTTTCTGTCTCGCCGTTTACGATTCTCTTGTCGGGCGATTCTACCGAGGATTATGAAAAGTTAGACCTTTCATATTGTGTTACGATTGGACTTTTCGATGACATGATTATGACGGGTGTCGGTTATAACTTCGGTAAAAATATCGTCACGTTCGATGATGGCACTGACCACGAAATCAGCAGATGGTTTTATCTGCTTGGCTTCGGTGTGACTTTCGGCAGTTAGCCAATTCGGGGCGACCGGGCCACGGCCGCCCCACATTTTTTACAAAGGCAAATCATTATGTCCAACTATGAAGTTGTAAAAAATTCTTATATTCAAACTCAGAATCTAGACGCGACGTTTAATTCGCTTCGAAAGATGGGTGCAGTTACGCACGCGCAGAATGTTCAAATGACTCGTGTTAATGCGCCTCACTTGACTCCGGAAACAGGACTTCATAAGACCGCAATTAGACAAAGCGGTGTTTATTCCGGCTCAGAATTTCTTGAACCCAATATACGAAATCCTCTTTTATCAGCATCGAATTTTTATCTTCCAAACACGCTCGTCGAGTTGAATGCTTGGATTAGATACTTTGATAGATTTCATCCTATTGTTGGTAACGCGCTGGATATGCACGCGACGGTACCATTTTCGCGTTTCGCTCTTTCTGGAATATCTGATTCGCATGTTCAACAATTTTATGAGGACATGTCAGATGAAATGGATCTGTTCCGCAGGATCCTTGAAGTGTCGCGCGAGTATGAGCTTATTGGTGAGGTTTTCCCGTTTGCACATTGGAACGATGAAATGAACGCCTTTGATGATATCGCGATTCTTAATCCCGATTATATTGATGTCAAGGGCATTAAGATGGCCGGAAGCAAAGGTCTGCGTTATGAAATGGTAATCAGCGAGGAGCTTCATCAGTTTATAAATTCTGATGATCCTTTGGACTGGGAAATTTTGCAGGAACTTGACCCAGCACTTATTCGTGCAGCCGAGAACGGTTTGAATGCGCCTCTCGACCCATTCAACCTATCGCACCTAGCCCGCCTTGCATCCCCATACGATGTCAGGGGTTCATCTATTGTTCTTGGCTGCATTAAAGATTTGATGTACGAGGAGAAGCTTAGGGAAGCACAGTACTCTATTGCCGGTGGAATTGTAAGACCGCGCGAGATATGGAAGCTCGGTGTTAAAGGCGAATATATGCCGACTGACACTGATCTTTCTGATCTTAGATCGCTCTTGCGTTCTGCAGAATATGATCCTAACTTTGCTATAATATCGCATCACGGATTGGCCGTGGACTTTGTAGGAGCAGAGCGTAGGATGTTACCGTTGGATAGAGAATATCAGGAGATTGAGAAGAGGATACTTACGCGCCTATATACGTCCCGTGCCATGACGCATGGGGAGGGCCCGTGCCTACAGGAGATGGATTCCGAAGGCAATCCAATTGAGGTATTGACACCGCGAGGCTTTATTCCGTGGCACGATGTGTTGAAAAACGAACCAATTGCTGGATTTAATCCGGAATCTGAAACTATAGAATTTCATGTTCCGAAAGCATTTATTCATAAGGATTATGATGGCGAGATGATAGATATTAATTCTCGTATGCTTTCGTTGCCTGTAACCGCGAATCATAGAATGTGGGTTGGCGATAGATATGCGAAAAATTGGAAAATAGTCCCGGCTGAGAATCTTGAAGAATCGCATAGGCTTCGGTGTAATATAAAGCCACAGATTGGCGAATCGGCTCCGGAAGTTGTAAAGATTGATGGGCATTTACACCATCGTTGGATTGAAGAATATAAAGAAAAGACGATTGAAATTCCACTTGATGATTATCTAAGGTTTGTAGGATATTATCTTTCAGAGGGCAATATTGATTGGGAAAAGAGACATCCAAAAGAATGCCCAGTACCGTATCCTACTAATATTACAGTTACGCAATCAACTACAAATAAACATTTCAAAGTAATGAAAACTGGTTTAAATAAGCTTCCGTTCAACGTTACCTTTGATGGAAAATCCAGATTTCGAATTTGCGATAGGGTTTTTGCCGAGCATGTTGAAAAGAATTTTGGGGATGGATCCGGGAATAAGCGAATTGATCCGTGGATAAAACAACTTCCGGCCGAGAAGCTTGAAATTCTTATTGAGTCGTTGCTTGCTGGCGATGGGCAATTTGGAATAACTCATGCCGAATATAGTACTATTTCTGAGCAGCTTGCTAGAGATTTTCAAGAGATTGCTTTCAGGGCAGGATATACTACGCGAAATTCTGTACGCAAACGAAAGCCACCGCGCAGGAATTTGCATCGCTGCAGAATTTCTAAATTGTTTACCAATTCCAAGCTTGGTACTAATCCAACGCTCAAGGGTGCTTTGAAACGCCGCCATTACAAAGGCAAGGTATGGTGCTTTGAAGTTCCGCCCCATGAGCTTTTCATAGTTCGTTCAAAAGGCAAAATTTTCGTTGTTGGAAACACATATTCGAATGCCTCTGTGGCAATGAAAATTCTTGACGCGCGGTATGCTACGAAGCGTGATTTAATAGTCGATTGGGTAATTAATAACATTTTTGTCCCGGTTGCGCTGGCGAATGAATTTTATAAGCCGGTTAAACGAGAAATCATGGGACATTATCGTGTTGCTAATCGTGACCGCGAATTGATGATTCCAGAATTCAAATGGCTTTCGCTTGTTAACTTAGTCGAGCAGCAGCAACAAATTCAGTATGCTCTACAGCTTGTTCAAAAGGCCATGATGCCGATGAAGGTTGTCTGCGATCTTCTTCAGCTTGATTACGACGAAGTAAAAGAATATCTCAGACGTGAACAAGGGACTGTTCTTGACCCGACTTGGCAGGAGACAAGAAAGCAGGCGGCCTCTGCGGCGGCTCGGAACATTGGTTCTGGAGAAGACGGTGGTGCAGGCGGCGGATTATTCCCTGAAAGTTCACGGGAGATACCGGCTGGCGACAACGAGGACAACGAAGATAAAGATGGCATTGAAAAGGATGTCGCTGATCAGGCCGAGCGCGATACGACAGAGAACACGCGTAGCTTAGACAAGGTCAATGAGGATGTCGAAAAACAACGTAAACTTAATGAGCCATCATCAATGCCGCAGAAAGAATTCGGGTTCGATAATAAAAAAAAAGTGATGCCCGGCATATTTGCCGGAAAGGAATATCTTGGGCGGATACAGAAAGACGCGGACAAGCTACTGAAGGATTTCTTACCGGATATTATCGAGGACTAGGAGTTTGTAAATGCGGTAAGCGTCATGACGATATCGATACAATGTCGCGTGAACTTTGGCAGAAGCGTTTATGGTTTACCGGAGTAGATAATACAAGCCGAAAGAACATGATAGGTTTAGAGAATGAGCTTGTAGATTCGCATGCTGAATACGCCGGTGATTTTGTTGAAGAGATTATGATTCAGCATGAAAATCGTGGGCGTGTAAATGGCGAAGATATTATTCGCGCTCTTACGAGACAATTAGATCTGTTCAACGCAAAAAATAAAAAGCAGCTTAAATTTTATTATGAACGGTTACATGATAGCGCAAGGCGTAAAGCACTCGATAGATCGGGTCTTAAGAAGAAGGCCATTCGTGCGAAGATAGCGCAGACGGATGCTGAACGGCGTGAAGATATTAATCATTCGCTTGACCTTGCTTTCACCGGCGTAACGAGCCTTCCGGATCAAGTGACTGAGCGCATTCGCGAACGCATGCGCGCGGGGCTTACGACCGGGATAGATACGCGACAAGTTCTTCGTGATATTTTACAAGATAACATTGACGATTTAGATCTTGAACAGGAGGAAGATCTCCGCGAGGCTCTTGACAGAATATGGGGTCGTACACGCAACGATCTCCAGCGAGTCATAAGAACCGAATCGATTAATTCTTATTCGCGTGTTCAGCTTCAAGAATGGGCTGATCAAGGGATTAAAAACGCAACGCGACATAGTATCGATGATGACCCTACATGTTCCGTGTGTCGCGCCCTTTCGCGTCCCCCTGACAACGTGTACGACATTCAGAGCCTTCTTGAGCTTGATTATCCTGTAACGCAGGATCCTGCAACTGGCGAATGGTTGACGCATCCGAATTGCAGGTGCTGGTTCGAGCCGGTCGTTGAAGACATCTGGGCTGAGCTTGAGGATATGGAAGTCGAATTATTCGGCGATATTAGCCGCAAAGATACGACGGCGGTTGGTGTTCCAATCGATGACCGTGACCATGTCGAGAAAATGCTTCGTGAAATGGACGAGTCAATCACGATGCAATTTGTCCAGAAAATCGAGGACTTGCCAGAATGGCGCGAGTGGAAACGTCAGGAATTTATAAACGGCGGAATGTCGGAGCCGCGTGCCGAGATAGCGTTGGATGAAGAAATCATGCTTGGCGGGACAACTGAATGGCACGATGACAAAAACGAAATTAATTATATCGCTAGAGGCGCGAAAGCGATTGATCATATCACAATGCCAATGGCTAGGGCGCAGGCAAAGAAAAAATGGGATCAATACGATGTGACATTTGTCATTGATAGGTTCTTGGAGAAAAAACGCGAAACTGAAATGACGCTTGAAGACGATGGCATTGAGATATTTGGAGGCGAGCCTTTCGTAAGCCCGGCTGCTTCGATATCTCCGATGGATTATTTCATAGAAGCGTATGCTTCTTACATGGTCAATCCTACAGTTTTAATGGCACTTGATCGCGAAATGTACGATTGGCTTAACGACACAGTATTTCACGGCAGAGAATACCTGCAGCGCGGAGGAATAAAGTGAGGAAGGAATACGAACAAATTCTAAATGATTTGGTTCCGGACAGAATAGTCAAGACGGCGGGAGGCCCCGGTTCTGTTTCTGGTTTGAGTATAGGTCAGCTTGTGCCGATGTGGGATGAAGACGAAGGTCGATATCTCGATGCGGTTATCAAAGACATCGACCACGAACAGAACACAGTTGATTTGACATTGGCGTCAAATGACGAGGAATGGTATTATGACGTTTCGCCTGACAAGATTCGACTCGGTAAGAGGGTGCAAGCTGAATTGATGGAAGATCCCAGCGTTGGCGACCTTGTAAATTTTGGGCCATATGGAAATCTTTATGTCGTGCAAAATCACGGTGACACATATTGGGTTACGGATCAGGAATCAGATCGTCTTAATCCGGATGCGCGCGGCTGGTCAATAAGGGCGGTTTACGCAGAAGAGATTATAGAGTATGCTGACGACCTCGAAGATGATAATGATTATGATGACGACGAGGACGATTATAACGAACGAGATGAAAACGCAGGTTATTAATGGATGGATACAAAGAAATAAGTAAACTTGCGGATGAGCTGATTTCCGATCTTGAAATTGGTCTGACCGCTTCGCTTGAAGACATTATTTCGGCTGGCGACATTGTCGACTTTGGCCCATATGGCGTGCTTCGTGTTATTGAAATATCCGAAGATGGACATTCGGCATGGGTCGGAACAAAGCGTGCAAGTACGGGCTGGTTAATTAAACTTGCGCTGGCGCAGGCGATAGTGAAGAAGTCTGCGGATCCGAAAATCGAAGAAGTTGTGAACGAGGAGCTTGCCGAAAGGGCACACGATCTTTGGATTGAGCGTGAGAAAGCAAAAGGAAATGATGATAATCCTAACATGATCCCGTATGATGATCTGCCGGAAGAGGATAAGGAAAGCGACCGCGATTATAGTCGGACGTTCTTTGAACTTATTGAAGAGAACGGTTACGAGATAATAGAGAAGGACGATTAGAAGGATAACAGAAGGAAGCAAATGCAGCGTTATAAATCAGATGCCGAAATTATAAACGGACTGGTTCCGGATTCGGAAGTTGTACGTAAGCAATCTGCGCTTCGAATTAGCATGGCGCAGGGTCAATTGAAAGGAACGTTTGAGCCTGCCGGTGAATCTCAACTGGGGTCGGGTTATACTAAATTCGAATATGATGGTTATGAATGTCAGGCAAAAGTTTATGTGACGGGCTCAGATTATGGAATTGATGGCGGGCCGATTTCTAAGCTTAATATAAGAAAAGATGGCAAGGAAGTTTATAATTATGACCGTGGGGATTCCGATACAGACGATCTTCCGCCGGGTGTTTTGGATGGGATAAAGCAATTTCTTTATAGCGAATTAAAAAGATGGCGCGAACAAAATCCAGATGAATTCACGCCGCTTGATCCGGACGATGAAGAAGGATATGAACGCTGGATGAGTCAAGCATCGAGGCGGAAAATGGCAGGCGACGAAGACGAAATGGACGATTCTTATCGCGTAGAATATGGTCAGGAGATAAACAAACTCAGGGCCCTTCTTGACGATTTCGATCAATATTCGCGTTCTGTTAAGGACAGAATGACACGCAAGATGACAGACTTTGATCAAGGCGGGGATGGGCAGAAGGTAGACAGACAATCTATTTCTGAGTTCAGGGATTATATGACAACTTTTAAGAGTCTCGTTACAGAGTTGCAGAGAGCAGCAGGAAAGATACGTAGCTAATGAAATTTTATCTAATTCGCGATATCGAAGAAGAATATTGCAACGGAGTTATTCTGGAATCCGACGACCTTCAGTATGGCGGTCGTTTAGCGGGATCCGGAGGCGTAGATGATCCGTCACGCGTGCTTCCCATTCTTTTGTCGAAGAACGAAGGCAAGGTGGAGGTGTTGACTGGAGATGGCAGCGGTAATCGCCGCAGCGTTATGTTTAAGAAACATGAGCCGGGTTATATGAATGCTGTCATTGAACAGCTTCAGACGCCGCTCATCCTTTTCCGGAAAGGCCGGATGACGCGCATTGCTTCACCGGAGGCCATGTCGAAAAGGCTCTGGGATAAGTTTGCAAATCCTGATTCAGAAACCCCGCGTTATCAATCATTGTAGTTTTGATAATTGCTTTGGAAGATAGTATAATGCCGTGAGTTTACAAATCTTGGGCGCAGGCCCGTGGGCCCTGGCTAGTATCACCCAGCGGAGATAAGTCGGGGCCCGATCCCCCATATCAAAATGAATAAAAATGAATTGAATGCGCTCGAAGCCAATGTTTGGCATTTAGCAAATCGAATAGAAAATCTTCTAGCTATACAAAAAGCCCTTTTAAAGCATATATATAAATTAAAGCTGGAAAATTCTAAATTACGAGGTATACTACATTATAGGAATAAAAGGCGTTGACATTGATTTTGTCATCCTTTCTAATAGATCCTGACTTTAACAGGCAGGGAAATTATGGAATCAACAGATCTTGAAAAGCACGATAGGGCCGCACGGGATATAATTCATCAATTTATTGGTGACATTAAAACTGGTGTTATTGCAATGGAAGAGGTACTTTCCGATTCGCAGTATCGCGGTTGTTTAGCTGAATATGGATATTCTAATTATACAAACGATCCTAACATTCGTTACAAGGTCGCTTGGGCTGTTAATAAATGGGTAACAGATCAGAAGCGCGCTGCCGAGTTGATGAATAAAAGAAACACGCTGGCTGTTCAGATTGCTACTGCGTTTTCGGATCTTTGTGTATCGGATCGTCGTTATACTTATACACAACTTTGCGATTTCATAATTGGCTGCTGCTCAACCCTAGACCCACGCCTGGCCGGAAAGGTTGCGGCTCTTGTCGATCATAAATTAGCATCTAAAGGTTTAAGCCCGCTTGTAGGATACGATGAAGAGTATAGCGAAGTTATAAATGGTGGAGGTTAAACGATGGGAATGATTAAACACGGCGATGGTAAAATTATCGAATCGACAGAAACACCAGAATTTACATATTCGTGTGAAACGTGCGGCCGACCATTTACAAGTCGAATAGGATCGGTTGTGCCGAAGTCCTGTCCGGAATGCACGCTTAGAAATAATCAGGAGAAATAAAAATGCCCGATTTTACTAATCCTTTTTCAGGCGTGATGTCGCCTGAGCGCAAGCTTACTCAGCGCGAACTAGTGCGTGCAATGCGTTTATCAGTCGCCGCCGAGGAAGATGCTGCTTCGCTTTATGAATCTATATCTGACGCTTCTTCGGATCCTGAAGTAAAAAAAATATTACAGGATATTGCAAACGAAGAAAAAGTACACATCGGTGAATTTCAGAAGCTTATAGAAAAATTAGATTCAGACGAAAAAGAATTTATAGAAGATGGCAAAGGCGAAGTCGACGATATAATAAGTGAAGCGAAATTAGCTGGTCACAATTTTGGCGTAACCATGCTTAATAACACTCTCGCTTCTTTAGAAAAGAAAGCCGATCTAGAAGCGGCACAGATAGATCAGCTTCTTGCGCTTCTTAAAATGCAAATTGCCCCTCTTGTGTTTCTTGCGTTCGATGTTAAAGCCGCGCTTGCTTATACAGCATTTAAAAAGATACTGGAAAACATGAAAAAGAATAGCCAGAGAGCAACGGAAGGTGAAGGTAACGATAATAACTGGTCGTATCAACCATTAGATCATGAGGTCGGGCAATCAACAACGGGGTATTAAATGGACTGGTTTATTCTTAGTATCGCATCGTTCTCGCTTACAATTGCATATCTTGAAGCGCCATTTTTTGAAAAATTCAGAAACAAAATAAAAACAATACATCCTGACTTGGTTGAGTGCGCACATTGTTCTGGTTTTTGGATTGCTATGATAGTTTATATAATATTTTTTAAATTTTCTAGTTTGTTTGATATTGTCTTGCATGGACTGTTTTCGAGTGGTATGATAATTTTTTACGATAAGCTGGTAATAATATTACTGGCATTGGGAAGAAGGTTGAGTGATGGAAGCGAGTAAAAAGATAAGTCTTTGTTGCAGAAATCGCAAATGCCCAGAAGCGATAATTGCCAAAGACGAAGTGATCATTCGCGGAGAACATGAGGATTTTGTTATTGGTGACAATACAATTTCGCTTGTATTAAATCGCGAACAAGTCGAGCGTATCTACAACGAGTTGATTTCCTAGAGTTTCCCTTCTCATAAAATTCGAAAGGATTCGTTATGGGGTTCATTAAGAACGGTGCCCAGAGCCGTATTGTGCGTGTTGCATCTACGCCCGACGCTTTACAGTTGTCGAATGCCCAGATGGAGCATCTCCACGGCAAATTGGCTGCACTGGATTTTATCAATTTGAATCCGGATAAATTTATCTATACGCGTGAGCGTGCTGTTTCGGCTTACGAACGTTATGGTTTGAATGGAAACGCTGACGGATTTATGGACGAAGAACTTAAAATGCGTTATGCGACTTTCATAAATGCCCCCAGACATATTGACCACAACAATGCAGATCCTAAAACGGCGATAGGGATTGTTCTCGATGCGGTTTATCATCCGCTTACGCATCCGAAGGGCGGTTGGGTTGAGACAATTTCAGCGCGCGACAAAGAAAAGATGGCGCAGGTAAAGCTGCATCATTTCTACGGATCGCCTACGCTTCTTGATGCCGTTTTGAATGGCGATGTCACCGACGTGAGTATGGGATGTTACGTTGAGAATTCTATTTGTACGGTCTGCGGAAACAATGCGGTAAACATGAGTGATTATTGCAACCATGTCTTGCAGCGGCGCGGTCAACTTCTTAAGGCTGCTTCGACTTCTCCGGTTATGGCAGATGCTAATGGTTTCGTTGTATCCGGCGAACTTAACTATGGCGTTACGTTTTTTGAGTTATCGGATATTACATCGACAGCCGCGATGGGTGGCGGAGGCGCTGATGCCGACGCTAAGATCTTGGAAAAGATAGCCTGTAATGGTTGGGAATGTTATGTGATAGATAGGAAGCCCGCGCTAGAAAAAAAACAGTATCAGAGGACGGCTGATGTCTGTTCTTGTGCGGATAGCAAAACTACCCACCGTCTTATGGAGGAAAACATGGACAGGAAAAAGAAAAGAGCATCGGACGTAGCTCCGCCTCTTGCGCCTGATGATAGTCAGTCGATAACTGATCGTGGCGAGCCCGATCCCAAAGATGAGGACAAAGGACTATATGATCAGAGTCAGGGTACAAGCGAAAGTTCTCCGGCGCAGGTTGTCACAGACGTTGATAACATTACGCAGGATCAGAAAGATAAGGATTATCCTCTTAAGGGTGCTGCGATGGAAGCAGATCCAAGCAATCTTCTAGGCGGAACACCGGAGGCAGTAGAAGAGGGTGAGGAAAAAATAGAGTCGATTCCTGAAAAGGGGATACTTGACGAAGACGATGACGATAAAATGCCATCGCTCGCTAACGACCTCGGTATTTTATTCAAGCAGCGTTTTCCTAGGATCGCTGAAAGCGAGAAGTTCAAATCGATTCAGGACGACCTTGATATACTCGAAAGAAAGCGGGCGCGTATAGACGCATCGATAAGGCGTACAAGATCGGCTACACGTAAAAAAGACCTCGCGAAAACACTTAATAATACCAATGCAGAGATCGTTAAGTACTTTGAGCAGTTTGGAGGAAATCCGCAGGAACTCGATAACATGAGTACGTCTGGTGATAGCGAATCCGAGGACAGTGCGCTTTATGACCAGAGCAAAGGCACGAGCGAGACTAATGACGAGACTGCGGTTCTCGACGAAGAGGACATTGCGCAGGAGCCAGACTCTACTGATTATCCACAGGATAAAGCAAAAGGCGCGCGCTTACGTATTAAGGCTGCAAATGCTGAAGCCGCTGTTGAGGAAGCACTTAACATGATGAAGCAAGATCCTGGCTTACAATGGGATCAAGCGATAAAGCGGATAAGCGAAAAGTATCCTGAAGTCGATCCTTCTAACATGAAGCGCAATGCTGGTAACGAGGACAGCGCACCGGAAACGGATCAGGTAGATGGTACTTCGGATATTTCGCAGCCTGTTGGCGACGATGTCGAAGAGATAGAAAAAGGAAACCTGACGACGCTTGTTAGTCCTGCGACAGAGAAAGTTGCGCCGACCGGAACCGAGCTTATTCAGGCGAGACTTTCCAGATCCAGAAAGGCGCTACGTAACAAGGTTCTCGGCGAAGGTGGAAATTCACAGGACGCCGATCTTGCCAAAGGCAATACTGAGACGTTGTCGTCACCGGAGACTCAGCAGATAGCTGATACCGAAGACCTTGTTCAGAAGAAGAAGCTGGATTTTGAAACGCAGGGCGTAGATGCTCCGGCGCCGATTACCAGCGAGCTTGATATGGCGCGCAGGATTATTTCTAAGTTTCGTCAGAACGATGCTTTCCTTCGCGATCAGAACGAGCGGCTTTTCAAACGGACAGAGGCTTATCGCAAGCATATCAAATGGGACTCGGTCAAGAAGATCGCATTCGAGATGCATCGTAAGGGCTTTTTCTTCCATGACGGAAAGAGAGTCGAGCGCAATCGCATGGCGCAGAAACAGGCAATGCTTGTTGAGGCAAAGTCTATGATGCGTATGACGCTTGAAGAACTCGAAGAGAGGAAAGAGTTGATTGCAAGGGCACCGATGCCCGGAAGAACTATAAAGGAATGGGAGCGTAAGATTGAAAGACCGCGCGACGGTTCTGTTAAGAATGCAGTAGCGCAATCAAGATCTATCGATCCCGATGCCGAAGCGTTCCCACTCTTTGAATAAGATGGGATACAAACTTTTACTTTAACGCGGCTGAGAGGAGGTGCAATGCCATATGATGGAAGTTGTAAACGTAGGACAGCGTGTCGATGGTGATCTTGGGCTTATTAATAATCTCGGATCAGCATTTCAGACGACCACTGGAACCTACATTGGCGGACAGCCAGTTGGAATTGGCCCTAGCGGTCTAATTTTCGGAACAGATCTGGCGGCTTCGTGCTGCAGTCTACTTGGTGTTCTTTACAACAACAGTCTTATCGACACCCGTGTCGGTTCGCAGGAAGTTGTTCTCACCACTGATCTTACGGAAGCCAAACCGGCTGTTGTTTACCCTGGTAATAAACTGAAGATATATCAGGGCGACGTTCAGGAAGATGCTACCGCACCATATGAAAATGTGGTCTACGGGGTTGGGGATGATTTGTATATCAGCTCCGGCGGCCTTTGGACAAACGTAAGTGGTGCCGGTTGTACGCAGTCATGGGGTAAGGTAATCAACCCCCCGGCAACATACGGAGCTAACATGATCTTCGAATTCAGTTCTTATGTTGCTTGTTCGTAACTTTAATTATCGGGGGAGGTGAAATGTAAATGAAATATTCAATGAGAACTGGTAAAAGGCTGCCAATGCGTGTGTCCCCCGACAGTATGCGCGGAAGCAGCATTGCAGACCAGAGGCGTTCGAATCTCAAAAAGCTCGCTTCGAAGGAACGCGTTCTTACGCGTTATCTTTCGACAGTTGGCGGACTGAACAAGATCGCCGCTAACCTAGCGAACCCCGTTCGTAGGCAGCTTGACTACAAGGGCATCATAAGAAAGTTCTTCGTGGTCGAGTTGATGGAATCAGGGATTCCTCTGATCTTTGACCGTGACCTTCCTAACGTTCCCTGCGTCAAAGTAGGGGCCGGAGGTACTGTAAACATCGTCGAGATGCTTGCAGAGCGTGTCGAAGTTCAGGACTTCGAGATTGCTGGACGCCCGAAGATTCCTTATCGTGAGCTGTACGTCAGAAGGTTCCGCGCTCTAGACAGAGCAAAGGACAGACTGATCGAAGGTATGCAGCTTCGAGAAGATCTCATCGGATTCGGACTGTTTGCTTCTGCTGGTACGGCATGCACGAGCCTTGACTGTGCGCCTACAGCGGTAACGAACTCCACTAACGGACTCGACCGGAATGGTCTCGCGCTGGCGTTTGCCGGTATCGAATCAAACCGTCTCGTTGTCCAGTCGGTGCTTATGAGCGCTTATGGTACTGCGGGCATCAGACGTTGGGAGTTCGAGGATCTTGATCAGGTTGGAATGCAGGAGGTTCGCGAAACTGGATACCTCGGAAGGATGTGGGGTGCGGACTTCTTCATCTCAGATCAGATTCCGACCGGAACAGCGTATATTCTGGCGCAGGATAAATTCCTTGGCTGGATGCCGATTCGTAAAGACGTCGATATTATTCCGGCAGACGATCCCGATCATCTGCGTCTTGGATTTGTCGGTTACGAGCTTATCGGTATGTTCCTGCACAACTGCTGTGGCGTGAACACCTTCACGTTCCAGGCTTCTGGTAGCGTAGCGTCAGGTGGCGAATAGATAATCGCCGCTTAACATAGAGAAATTCGTGAGATTAATGGGAAACGGAGGGCGCGCAATATTTTATATTGTGCGCCCCAAACCACTCGAGGAGTAGAGATGCCGTATAAAGAGGGAATCAAGACGGTTCTTTGTAACGCAACAAATGGAATTCTTAACACACCGATACCGAATCCGCTGGGCGGGCGCGGAGGTATTTCGCTTGAAACAGGTGACTATCTTGACATAGAAAAAGTCATGTCAAAGTCCGCGATTCGTAAATTCCTGCCGGAGCTTGAGAGAATCGAAGCGAAGGGTTATATACGCTGGGAAGATAAAGGTTCGAAACCTTCAAACAAGTATATACCAACTGGCAATTTTAGACCGTCGCCGATTGGCGCGACTGTTATGCCGCCAACTATATTTGACGAGAAGCTTAATGCTCTTATCAAAGAAGAGGACGAGCGCGATAAGCGTACGCTTCCTGGATCGCTGCACCGACAGACACAAGCCGAATACGATTCGCAGAACATTTCTCCGCGCGATGATTTGCTCTTCAAACAGCAGGAAGCTGCCAGGGCCGAGCTTGTGGACAAGGCCAAAGAGTTAGCCGAAAAAGAAGCGTGGCTCGCTGCACGCGAAGAAGAAATCGCGAAGAAAGCCGATGCGCTTAAAGAAGAACACGAGAGCATCAAAATCGAGTCGTTGAACAAGAATGATGTCGTTAACGACGATGTCGAAGACGATAAGACAGACAACGAAGACGATAGAAAATCTATCAAAACATTTGAGCCAGTAAAGGCTCCGATGATAAACGAGGGGTAAGCAATGCCTTATTTGCCCGGGAAGACGCCAGTTATTTGTAACTGCAGCGATATCACGATCGAAATTTCATTGCCGGGCGTCAAGTTGCATCTTAGTCCGTTTGGCAATAAAAATCTTGACGTGTTTGTAGACATGCCGAAACACACCGGATACATAAATAAAATTCTTACGTCGCTTGAAATAGCGAATGAGATCAAATTTTGTTCGGTTGAAGAAATACCGGCATGTAATCGAGAGGTCGTGATATATTCATCAAAAGAGTTTGATGCGCGAGTCGATTCACTTTTGCGAGAAGAAAAATTGGTATCCGATAAAAAGTTAATTCAAAAGCCAATTTTTACGCCGCGTTCAAGATCGTATCCGGTTCGAAAAAACAAAACCGATATGATCAATAATGACGATGTCGCTTCTGAAGAAAGATAAAAGATGTCACAACAGACGGCAAGTTTCGGCAACAGTTATGAAAACATTCAAAATTTGTTGCTGAACAATTTTACCGACGTCTATTGCACTTTTAAAGATAGCAGTGGCATGCCGGTTAATGTTAACACGGCATCCGGCGTGCCATATCTGGTTGTTACAGATCAGGGAAAGGATCCATCTGATCCGGATAAAACTATTGTATCCGGTGCATTAAATTATGTCACGACTGGTATTTATGGTTATACGCTTAATCCACGAATGCTTGAGTTTGGCCGATATCATCTTCGTTTTTCAGGAGAATTACAAACGGTAAGTCCGGCAGTGGAATTGGGCGTAGAGGGTGCGGTTCAAGTCCGGAAAGCTTCGTTCGAAGAAGACATGATGTATCGCGTGCGGCTAAAACTTAAGGACGTCAATGTAAAACTTTACCAGCTTGATCTTCCTGTTCAGGTTTGGACTGATGAAGAAATTTTAATGGCGCTTTACGAAGCATTGAGCGAGGTCAATGTTTGTCCGCCGATGCGGACAAATTGGTCATTTGGCGACGTTAGCTCATATGGTTCCGGTGTGGACTTTCTTGTTACACGAGCAGCATTTGCCAGCCTGCTAGAAAGTAAAGCGGTTCTTGAAGCGGCCAATACAATGACGAGATCAGATGGTGCTGCGAACCTTACTATTCAACGCTCCAATATTTATTCGAGCATGGCAAATTCTGTAAGACAGGATGCTTCTCGAAAAATCGAAGCGTGGAAACGTAGTCTGGTTCCAAAACTTATGGGTCAAGGAACAGCGCAATATCCATATCAAATTAGACGAGCGATTAGTTTTTTGCCTGGCTTCAAGAATATCTTTGGTTAGGAGGAGTTATGAAGGTAGCCGAAAGCCGTCTACGCGAATTGAAGAATGAATTTTATAATATGATGGGCGGTGAAAATTTTTGCCCAGATGCGTTTGTTGATAAAGAAGTGCAAATAGGCGTGTTGACTGTTGCGGAACCGGGTAGAGAAATGGAATGGCATTGCCACAATGATAGTTATGAATATTTCATCGTGGTCGTAGGCGAACTTGAAGTTCGATTTAGCGATGGTCGCGACCCTATGATAATAAAAGAAAAAGAAATGGGAGTTATCAAAAACGGCGTCGAGCATATGGTTGTTTTTAATTCGGTGCGAGTTAAAGTTGTGTTTATAACTGTTCCGCCAGAAGCTGCATATATCTAGGCGAAAGGGGCCATGGGTGCCTGACGAAACACGTAATCCGATAGATGCCTTCCAATATATGCTTAAATCATCAGAACGATTTGGAAAGCTTATTCAGGCTATTGATGATATTGTTAAAGATGTAAATGTTTTATTGAAATGGAAAGATGAAATAACATCGAATCATTATATAACAAATGAGAATTCAGATAAGAGATTAGACCCTATTCGCAGCGAGATAAATAATATTAGTAAAAATATTAGCGACAACGACAAGTTGACGGAAAATATAGAAGGCCGACTCAAGACAATCGCAGTCGTTTTTTGGTCTATTTTTGGGGTTGTCGTCGTACAGGCCCTGTTATTCTTTTGGAAGTTTTATCCTAAGTTAATGACACTTCAACACGAACTTGAAAAGCTGTCGGGCGGTTGAGTATGGAATTTACAAGTTCCTTCATACATAACGTTGGAATAGTTAACGGCACTCGAATCCCTTCGCAGCGCAAGTTTCTTCTCGAGGGCAATGCGGCATTAACTGAGGGGCGTAGACATATAGTTTTCTCAACAAGCCTTCAGACGATTGAGTGTTGGTATGATGCTAGCGCAGGCAAAGACGGAACCACGTGGCTTCGAAAAGGAATAGTGCAGGCGGTTGGTAGCCAATGCAATTCGCCTGTATTGGGCGTAGCGCAATTTTTTATATGGGATCTGCCGATGTGTTCTTATCGGTACCTTTCGGGCGGAAGATGGTATCTTTATACAAAACCGTCAGTTTTGTCGGGAGGTGCAACTTGGGGTGCGAATATTGCTCAACCGTTTGGTGCTTCATATGACATTAGTACGTTCGGATGTGCCGCTGACAGTGCGGGTGAGTGGGGTATAATTGTTTCGACTTATAAAGCAGGAACCGGATATCTTTTACAACATTCGAGATTGAACGGAGCGGCTATAGTGTGGTCTGCGGTGGTTGATTTGCCTCGGCAATGGCCTTCGACTACGCAAGTGGTAGATTATCCCGCTATTGTATCGTTTGATGTTGGAGCCAATAAATGTATTGAGGTCTGTTGGCAAGAGTATAATTCTGGTGGTGTTGGTTACATACAGAATGCTTTTAGTTCTGACAACGGTGCGTCTTGGACGTTATGCGGTGGGTTTCCAATTGTTGATTATGTAGATTTTGACAATGCATACCGATCCTTTTATCCAAGTATTGATGTAGATGTTCCGCGTGGGCTTTTGCATCTTGTTTATATAAAACAGGATGCAGGTGGTATTTATCAAACTTATTATAAGAAGAAAACTTTGCTCGGTCAAGATTGGGGCAATGCAGTTATAATAAATCGCGCTTATGCTGCTACTGGTTGCCGAGATCCTGTTGTGAATGTTGCGATAGATGGCAGAATTTATGTTACGTGGTCTCAAAAAAATAGAGGGTTGAGTAGGACAGGGCAAACTCAGTCAGAAAGTCTTACATAATGGGAAGTCTTATATACAGGGTCTGCGTTGCTAGTAGTATTGATGGCGGAGAAACTTTTGATCAACAGACAGAAGCTTATCCCGGCGGTGGCGGAACGTTAGATTGTCGCTATAACGTTTCGCGAATAAAAACTAACTACGGGCAAGTTGAAGGGGTGTCTGTGGACATTCTTACTAACGATGCAGGCGGCTCAGTTAGGTTTGTCACGATGAATTTATCTCCCGGTCCTGTTTTTCCCGCAACCCCTCGTGTGAATAAATTCAATCGCAAAAGGACGTTCGGCAATGAGCTATGAAGTTAAAAAAGATAGTGCCTGTTGGGTTGAAGTAATTCTTACGGTTCAGAGTAACGGTATTGATCCGGCACTTGGTGCGGTCTATGACGACTTGCTTGTGAAGTATGCTAAAGCCGGAGCAACATCTATGACGGAAAAGGTGCTGACTGGCGCATCTGATTTTGATGAACTGGATGCCGGTGTCTATCGGATACAGTTTTCTGCTGGCGAGATAGATACACTTGGTAACTTTGTATTTACAATAGAACAACAGCCAGTACACGCATGCAGCGATTTTATTCCGTACTATGGTTTGATTCTTGTACGTGATGGAACGATAAATGACGCTCTTGCCAATCAGACGAGCATTGAAGGTAAGGTCGATACGATAGATACCGTTGTTGATAGTATCCAAGTGGACACGACTTCTATTGAAGGTAAGGTTGATACGATTGAAGGCAAGGTCGATACGATAGATACTGTTGTCGATGGCATCCAAACTGATGTAACTTCCATAGATGGTAAAGTCGATAATGTTTATATAGATACGCAACAACTCATCGCCGATGTTGCAGCGATTTCGTTTAGCCTTTACGAGGTTACTGCTGGTGCTTATTATAATAATGGTATACTGACTGTTTCTATGGTGCTTCATAATAGCGGAAGCCCAGTAACGAATCCGACGAGCGCCACAATTGCAATTTATGATGAGGACGGGACTTCGCTTATAATCGATACAAGTACAACGCCAGATTCACAAGGCATATTTAAATTTACCGAAACGGTAACACTTACCGATGGCACCGTTCCATATGTAAGTGGTGTAATTACGGATGGCAGTGGCGAACACGGAAGTATTATCTTAACCCCGGTGGTAGGATAGTGACTACGATATTTTCTAGATCGACAAATTGTCAGGAACTTTTTTCGTCTTTGTTAGTGGCCTCAAGTGCGGTTCCGGTAACGCTTGATGTTTTAATGAACTTTGCAAGCGGCGTGGATCCATCTAACATTTTTCAGGATCAAACACGACCACCGCTTACGTTAATTCTTTTCAACGGAAGAAATTGTTATTATAACGACACCGATTATACATGGCGTATAAATATAAAACAATTGTCGACAGGAAATTTGACTGTAAACAATGCCATTGTCAATTTTAGTACAGATGAAAATTCTGATCCGGTGTTTCAATATGAATGGCAGTATGGAGATAACGCGGCAACTGGGAAATACGAAGCGCAGGTGTTTGGTACATATACTGATGGCCGCGAGGTTGTTTTTGCACCGTTAGATTTAATCGTTAGGCCGAGGATTTAATATGTCAGTTACAGGATTAGTATTTTTTGATGGCGGGAATCTTGAAACCGAGCCCGTGCTTCATCATGGATATAATCGGCTTACTATTTATCAGGGTTCGACGTTGCCTGGCATTGGGCTTGTTATGCAGAACACTACACGGCTTGCGAGCGGCTATGATATTTATGCAAACATGGTATCCAAAGATGGTAACGTTGTATTTGTAAATCGCTCGGTCGAGTTAAGTTCGAGGCGAATGCTTAATCCTGATTATCCAGATGATGATCCGGTTTTTATTGTTTGGCTTGCTTCAGGCGATGTTGTTAGCGGCGGCATTTATGATCTTCAGATAAGAGCAATCGATCAAACTTCGGTAACCGGACAGGAATTTTTGCGGCCTTATGAAATTGAAATTTTGCCACGATTAGCATCGGGGTTGTAATGGTAAAATCATACACAACAACATATTATGATTCGCTTGGGAATCCTCCGTTGTTAAATGTCATTAGCTTTACGCCAATTACTACGACGGGGGCAGTTTTTTTAGGAGTGTATAAGCGAACTGATCCAAGTGATACTTCTACTGATATTTTGGTAGATAAAGTGATGCTACCAAATCGTGTGACATCGTGGTATCCGTATTATCATCCGCTTTTTAATGCGGAGCGCGATACTAATTATGTCGTTACTTATCTAGATGAAAAAGGCGTGGAAATGCTCACGCCTGCGAACAGAATATCGTCCGAAAATTATTATCCCCCGATCCCGGAACAAGGTGCCATTACCATCAACCCACAGCGCGTTTGTACGGAACAACTACGTAGAACCTATCTAGTTCTTGAAAGAATGGGCGAGAAAGCAGTATTGCTACGGAAAAAACGTAGCGGCGTGCGTTGCCATTGCTGGCGTGAGACAAGCCGAAAGCCGCTGCCGGGTTGTAAAGATTGTTATGGAACAGGATGGGATGGCGGATATGATGTCTTTTATCCATTCCTATTGGATTTTCAACCTGCAGGCGAGCGCATTCAGCTTACAAATATTGGTCTTGTTGTCGACACACAGCCGCGCGCATGGGCTGCGATTGTTCCTAGAATAGCTGATGGTGATATGGTTGTCCGTTTTTGGGATGAACAAGCAGATAGATATGAAATTAATAATCCAACCCGTTCTGGAAAGGATGGTGTTACTGGTGTCCCGATTATTCAGGAATTTTCGGTGAAGCTTCATGACCGCGATCATCCAATTTATAATTTTCCTGTTGAGGATACGGTCACCGATTACACCCCGCCAACAGGATATTATTCAATGACGGATAGAAAATGATAACTTACAATATAAAAGTTGAAGGATTAAATAGCGGCAAACATATTTCTAATATTAATAAGTTTCGGGAGTATGTTCAAAAGGCAATGGCTGCTATCGGGGCGGCTGGCGTAAAAAATATTACGCACAGGATTATGCAACAAGACTGGAAAAATTCTCCGAAACGGTTGCAGCGTTCCGTTCGTTTCGAAGCGCACGATTGGAGCGTTAGTATTTTTGCGGATCCGGATATTGCGCCGCATGCAGTTTATCAAGAATATGGTGTCGAAGAACATACAATGCGATATTTAGAAAAGGCAACATCGCCAATTCCTATACGAATTGGGAACGCGCTAATTTATCGATGGGCCAGAGAAAAACAAATGGGAGTGCCGCACCAAATACAAGATCCACATAGCGGTTTGATTATGCAGGCGACCGGCTGGGTTCACCCGGGCTACGAAGGTAAATACTTCTTCCGGGATGGTGTTCGAGACACTGTTGACGAAGCGACAACTAAACTACGCGCTCTTGTTATCAAGGTTGTGCGTGGCGAATCATAAAAGGCGAGACCACAATGCAATTTATATTTCAAGATGAAATAACGGTGGTGTTGGTTGAAGCCATTAGAGAATTCTTTGCTACGAACGAATTTACTAAAGATTGGCGATGGTCACTCGATGATGACAAATCCAAGATAGAGATTGTCGATGCATGGCCAGAGACAGAGCGCAAGTTGCCGATGATTGTGGTCACGGCATCTTCTGGCGGAAGCGAAGAGATAGGGTTTGGACAGTCGCTTGGTAAAGTTTATAGCCCGGATGATGGCACCGTGATTGGGCAATTCTTCGGTGGTCGATTCAACATCGATGCGTCGTATGAAATAGTCTCGTTTAACAAACGCGAGACCGATAGAATTTCTGATTTGCTAATGATGGGGCTTATGTCGCTTTCGCAAATACCGCGGCGTGTTTCGAAGAACTCGCTTCATAACCTTATCTTAGACTCGCCGTTCGCAAGGTTGGCTGGCGGAGGCCAGCGACCATTGACTGACGGGCAATTGACGGTTTTCAGAACGCTGTCACAGAAGTGGCAAAGCTACTGGAAAGATGAAGTTATATACGATCAGGACATCCTGACGTATCTTACGACTGCTGAAAGAGACACGCTTACAGGCGAAACTATGAACGTACAATTTTCGGCAGGCTCTGGACCCAGTTCTTAAAGGAGGAATGTTATGGTCGATTCTAGGTTGCCGCCCGGCGCGTATTCGCGCAAGGATACCTTCGGTGGTACTCCTAACGTCTCGCTACCTTATGTTACCCCGGCTCTTGTTGGCTCAAGTCTCGGAAGTGGCGTTATCGTATCATGCGAGGAAGTCGCGCGAGGTGCAGTGGCAAACACGGCCGATGCTCTAGACAATGCTGCTTCTGGTAGCGGTTTGCTAAGATCCGTAAGTAGAGTGGCGGATTCGTGTGATGGCGTAGCCAATTATTATGAAGGCACACAGTTCCAGTTGGTCAATGACATGATCGATTGGAGTCTTAGCGCACAACTTTCATCGCCATCGCTTGATACCCTTGTATCGAGTACTGGCGGTACGCTTTCTGGAACTTATTACTATGCCGTAACGACAAGAGATCCTGCAACAAACGAGTCGAATTGGGTCAGCGGTATGGAATTTGTTTCTGGTATTGTGGGCGCAACATCAACTTTCACATTAAATTGGGAATGCATACCGAATGCAAGTGGTTACAGAGTTTATCGTACAGCTACTGCGACGAATGGATATCCTGATTTTAGTGGTTCTGATGGCGGATTGCTGGCGACCGTTGTTGGTTCTTGTTTATACGAGGACGATGGTAGCGGAACATTGGTTTCAGGAACAATACCGCCGATATCCAATGCAACGCTGGATGAGCCTGCACCAAGCGGAACATACTACGTTGACTATGCGTACAGTTCTTTCGAATTTGATAGACCACGTAGGTTCACGTCGCTGACTGATGTACTCAACACCTATGGGTGGGGATCACAGCTTTCGGTGATGGCAGAGTATTCGATGAGTACCATTCCGGGCCGCGGAAACGAAGCTGCAGCCGTGTGGTGTGTTGCTGCTGGTGACGCCACTGTGCCTACGCAGGCACCGACGTTCACCAACTATCAAGATGCACTTGCCGCTCTCGAAGACGTAGACGGTGAACAGCTTATTGTCGTAGTCGGAAAGAACTCGGCGGCGATGAGACAGGCTGTCAAGATTCACTGTTCGTCGATGAGCGATCTTGAGCATAAGAAAGAGCGCGTTGGATTCTGTTTCCCGCCTGCGAATACGTCGGTTGGAAGCTCGGGTGATTCTACATCGATTATCGGAATGGCAACCGCGCTGGCAAGCAAGCGAGTCAGTCTTGTCGCTGTGGATAGCGGCTCGGCGAAAGGCTATGTCCAGAATGCAGGCGCAACTGATAGGTCGGAAGTTACACTTGAACCGGAGTATATAGCTGCTGCCGTAGCGGGCCGTACGGCTGCGCTCGTGGATACAGCAACCCCGCTTACGAGAAAGCAGATCGTTGGGCTCACAACGTGGGATGGCACAAGCGGACGTCCTTATAACCGCACCGAGCTTATTCAACTTAGCGAGGCTGGCGTTCTTGTGCCGCAGTACAAAGACGATGCCCTTTGGAATGTTTACAAGGGCATAACGACCGAGACTGCAATTCAGGATGACGCGGAGCTTAGTGTTCTTCTTGCTACGGACACGCTGGCAATGGCGTGGCGCGAGGCAATGGATCCGTCGACCGGATCGCTTACCGCTTCGCTTATCGGTAGCAAGCTGACGCCGGGGCTTCTCAAAGCGGTTGTCATGAGAACTCAATTCGTACTCGACGATCTCGTCGGGAAGGGAATCATTAACGGCTATGATACGAATAGCATTGAGGCTGAGCAAAATGGTACTACGCTGACGCAGGTAGACGTGTCGTTTAATTACGAACCTATCTTCCCGGTGAATACTATAATTCTCACGTTCTCGACAAGCTTCTCTATCACGGGTTCATAATAAGGGGAGGTGAATATTTTGAGCAGAGTTCTACGAGGGGACGGTGTAAGTTTCCCGGCGAAGAATAGGGTTATTTCATCTTCGACCCTAGACATTTACGATGACCAGGGATTCATTATTGGATTTATCACAAACTTTAACGAGAGCGATAACAGACCAATTACAAGGATTCGTCATCTTAGCAGCCACGATGCTGGCCGCGTGATTGAAATGTCACCCGGAGTTGAAGATGTCTCTATCACCGTCAACGGATATAGCCTCTACAATGTGAACTTGACAGAGAAGGGAAGCTTGATTCACAGACTCGGAAGTGCTATGAGGGCATTGAAGAGTCTGCAGTCTCAGGCGGAACCTTTCAATTTGGTTCGCACCGAAACTCATCCGTCGACGAACGAAGAGAATAAAGATGTGTATTTCGACTGTTGGATTTCGGCCTTCAGTCGTTCAAGAGATGTGGGTCGGCTTGTCCAGATGGATAACTGTACGATTCAGGTCGGACAAAAGGAGTAAAAGTTGTCATCAAGATTTGACGATTTAAGTGAAGAAATTATCGAACAGGTAGATGAGTTAATAGATGATGTTCTGAGTCGAGGACCAGTTGCGCTTAACGGCACGATAAATATTCTTGATTCGGTTATCATTGTAAGGATGCCGACACAGCAAGAAACCGAAGATGCCATGGATGTGGCCGGGCGTGATTCGCGCGGCCGCATCCGCGATGGCATGACTCGAGATATGGTTTTTACACACTATATCCTTGCGAAAGCTATTGTTGAAATTAACGGCATCGAGATGGAAGAGAAAATGTCTATGCTATTTCTTGGCAAAATACAGCCGACCGTTGTGGCGATTATTATGGCCGAGTTTGCAAATCTCAGATCGCTTCAATCGCTCATTATTCAGAAGTCGTTGAGTTTAATAAAAAAATAGCCGCCCGACCTCATTACAGAATGGCTTGGAAACTCGCACAAGCCTCAGGCTGTATTAGCCTTCGCGGGGTCGGGCTAAGCGAGATGCATATTATCGAGAAGCATTTCGCATTAGCAAATGTTGCTTTTGATCGTCGCGAAGATTCAAAAATTCGTCGTGACGAAATCATATCATCTGGAATGTTAGCAAATCCAGAAGTGACAAAACAATATTTGAATCATTTAGAGCTGGAGGAAGAGTTGACAGAAGAAGATAAAAAACAGATTGAAGAGCAAAAGATTCGTAAAATGACCGATGCCGATGCGGTTAAATCGGATCCGGTCGTTCAAAAAATGATAAGGTCTAAGAATGAAATAATAGGACAGCAAAGCGCAATTGAATCTCTCACGGATATGGTAAGCGAAGATGGCTAATTTTAGTGAAAAAGAAACTATCGAACGTCTTGTAGTCGAATTCATGGTCGATCAGGACATGTCTGAAAAAGCAGCACGGGACTCTGCCGAGGCGTTAGAGCGGCAGAAACAAGTCGCGAAGGAGTATAGTGATCTTGAGGATGCGGATTTTGAAGCGTCTAAAGAAATACAAAAGGAGATACAAGAGCGGCATTTTGAAAATCAAACACTTGCGCTTCGTGCTTATTATGCGCAGCGACTTGATATGGTTCGAGGCAATGCCGAAGAGGAGCGAAACATACAAGCGGCTCTCGACAATGATCTAAACAAACTTCAAGAGAAACAAAATGCCGTAAATCAACAGGTGGATGAAGCGGAAAAAAAATCCATGAACATGGGTCGCAACGTTCAACAGATGATATCTGGCATTGGATTTGGGCAACTTGCCGGGCTCGCATCGGTTGCAGGGGTTATTGCGGCGATTTCTAGTGCAACTGGTGATATTCGCGAGGGACACGTTGCCGGTGGCGAGCTTGCTGCTGGTGCTGGGATGGGCGCAGAGTTTGCATTTCCGCTTGCAGGACGATTAAGAACCATAGCAAATGTTGCTGGCGTTGGCATAGATAAGGTGCAGCGTCTCGCCGGAGAATTTACAGGTATTGCTCAGGGCGGAGAGGCTGGTGCAAAACAAATAGCCGGTCTTGCTAGCCAATCGATGGAATTAGGATTAGGTTCGGGTGTAGACCCGACATCGGTTGCACGGTTAATGGTCCAGTTTAGAGTATTGGAGCAGGAAGAACTTCCTAAACTTAGCGAACGTTTCGCAGAGACAGTTAAGATGGCCGATAGAGCAAACGTGCCAGCAGGACAATTTGTTAGTTGGCTTACGTCAGCATCGGAAAGTTTAAAATCGTATTCTGTTTCGACGTTTGAAACATCTAATCTTATCGGCCGGTTTGGAAGAGAACTTCAGAACGGGACAATGACTATTCAGCAAATCGTTGCAGGACAGCGTGCTGTTGCTAATGCACCCGAAGGATTGCAGGCAATGGTAGGTCAAGAGATTATTGAAGGAGGCGGGCCTTTAGCAGAGTTCATGAAATCTCGCGGAGCAACAACTCCGCATTTAGTCGCGACTGTTGTTCGAGCTATATCGCAAGGAAGCGTTGTCGAAAAAAGCGGGCGAATAAGACATGCTGAAACCGAAGAAGAAAAGGAAATGGTCGGGGAACAACGACAACTCATAGAAGCTGCTATTGGCAATATGCTCAATCGTTATTCTAGACAAATTGCTGGTGATGGCGGAGAGCTTGCAATGCATGCTGCACGTATGTATCTTTCAAAAGAATGGAAACTTATAAGTGGCGATACTGGCGAAGCAACAGGAGGGCAATTGCTACAGTCAATCTTTGGTATGGATGCGCGCGACGCTGCTGCAATGGCAAAAGGTGGATCAAAAGGACTTCTCGAAGGAACTCGCGAAGGCGCAACGCTTGAAGATCTTTTAGAGCGCGGCAAAGAACTCCAAGACGAGCAGATGACATTTCAGAAGGAAGTATGGGCTGGGATTACTGGTGCATTCACGGCAGGCGTTAACGACTTCAATAAATATACAGCGTTGTTGTTGGGCGACAAAGAAAAATATAATAGGCTTGTTTCGGAAGAAGCTGCGGCATTTGATCAAGCTACGGAATCTGGACGTATGCGTGGCATGATAGGCCGTCTTACATTAGAAAATATAAAACGTAGTGCATCGCCAACTGGCGCGGGTGCCCTTTTAACGCAAAGTATTGTAGATAGAATTTTCATCAACATATCTGATAACACCGAAAACAAGCCAGTGGTTGTCGATGCTAAATCCGGCGAAAACGCAGGAGCAGAAGCATTGCCCGGACAGGGGTCACAATAATGGTTCAGAAACTTGGCCCGTTAGGTCGTGATACAATTGTTTTATTTGATCCTGTATTAATTGAAAGTGACAGAGTTGATCTTGAAATATTCCTCACGAGCTTTGTACGTCGCGAGGGTCTTTTTAGATTTAGAATAAATCCTAACTCTGTTCAGGTATCAAAGGGCAAACTTACACAAGCGGTGCTTACACACGCCGGATACGAGCGCGCGTATTTTGGAAACGACCTTACGAGGCTTTCGTATAGTGGTTCTACAGGTAGACTGTGGCTTCCGCAGGAATTTCAAAATTCAATATTTGTAGATATTCGACTTAGCCCAGTTTGGCAAAAATTTATACAATTTGAAGTTTGGTTTGAGCAGATGAACCGCGATGTAATGTTGCTTGATCATCATGGAACTTTATATCGAGGCGCACAAACTCAATTCAGTTATGGTGAACGCGCCGATGATCCATATCAAATTCAATATCAATTCAACTTCGAAGCCTACACAGACGAACTTTATGGCGAACGACTCGGCGAGGCGATTCGCAGATTAGGTCGAGAAGATTATTTGAGTAAAAATTATGTAGCGAACATGGCGTATGCTGCATTTAGCAAAGCACTAGGACAAGCGCGCGGGGTGGATACGACGTCTGTTCAGCTAGGCGCGAGATTGTTGGGGACTGTATAATGGCACTTCAAGATCGTACAACAAATCGAGGCTTTGTACCCGGCGCGCGTATTATTATATTGACGCGCGAGCCATATGTGAAAGCAGGCGGCTCGTTAATTGGTGCTGAGTTTCTTGAAATTAAAGAATTTCTCGACGTTACGGTTAGTAGTGGCATCGGAAGAATAAATACGTGCAACATCACGCTTTCCAATCTTGGTGATCGCTGGTTTAATAAAGCACGCGCAGTACCAAACTCCACGGTTCGTCAGCGCGAGATTGTAGAATACCTTAAAAAGGTTATATCGATTAGCGAAATGACAGAAAGAAACTTTGAACGCAGGCGTGAGTTTTTTGATCTGTTAGAACGTAAAAAAATACGAAAAGAAGATAGAGACATTTCTAAATATTATAAGCTGGATGACAACGGAAAAGCATCGCCGTCGGGTTTTATCCCCGGAACACGTGTAGAAGAATATTCAAATTTTGAGTATATCCCTCTCGATTTTGATTTGATGCGGCGTGTTTGGGTAGACTTTAAAGACAGAGATGGTAATTGGGCGCCTGGTTTTACTGGTTATATTTCGTCGGTTGCGCCGGTATATAACCCCGGACAAGTTTCAACTCTGACGTTAGGTTGCAAAGGAACGCTTGGTCTTTTTCAACGTAGCGAGATCATTGTTCAAGAAAGTATTGATCCAAGATACGAACCGTTTAGAAAAGATCAGCTTGTTTCAAGAGGTCAGTCGATGCTTACGACTAATCTTGCCGGTCTAAGTGGCGAACAAATAATTCAGCAGGTCATGGGGCTTGTTCAGAATAGTTATTGTTATAATACTGGCGACACTGCAAAAAAACGATCAGAAGAATATTTTTTCCAAGAAAAATTATGGAAATTAAAAGGCGACACATATCGCGGCGAAACATTAAAATCGAGCGTTGGATACGGGCGCGACGAGCTTGCTTACCAGCCAATACGTGATTGGGATGAACGCACGCTTTTGGAAGATATGATTGGCAAACTTATTATTGATCCGGAAATTGTAGACCCAGCTAGAAAACGCTATGAAGTATTTCAACAGGCAATACGTACTGGATTAAAACTTTACGAAAACAGGGCAGAGTATGCTTATAATATTTGTAAGCGCGCTGCAGATCTTGTCGGCTATGATTTTTTTGAGGATCCTAAAGGCAACATAGTATTTCAATCGCCTAAATATGATAAGCTTCCGAGGTTTTCCGGGGAACAAAAAATAAGCAACGAAGATCTTTCGATGACAATGGCCGAGCCTATTGTCGGTGTTCCGGATGGATTCGAGCCAAGTTACACAAATGATTATTCTAACATTCCATATCATGCGCGCGATTACATATTGGATCACATTGGTCTTAAGTCGCGACGCTATTCGGAATCAGAAGACGGGATCGTTACGTTTGTAACTACACATGCGATGCCAAATATTATTACCGGTTTTTCCGGTGAGGTTCTTAAGGCCGAGCAGCAGACAGGATACACGGCGTATTCTAGAATGAAGGAACTTAACATCGAGATTGCCGATAGACTTATTGCGTTAAACAGACGTTTCGGTATTCGTCGTCATGATATGCAGCCGATGATAGCAGGTGGTATTGGAAATCCTAGATTGCTTGATCGTTGGGCACTTCAAACACTCAATACAATCAATTCGAATATTAAAGCCGGGACTGTTTCGCTTCATCATCGACCGGATATTTGGATTGGCAAAACAGTATTTCTTGTCGAGGAACAGAAACTTGCTTATGTAATAGGCACAACTAACACGTTTAATATGTCGGCAAAAGGGGCTCATGATACACAGCTATCGTTAGCATACATACATCATCCGAGCGAGGCTATTGGAATTCCATGGCAGCTTGCGACCGAGAAAGAAACTGATTTTGCAGTTACTGGATCTGAACTTTTCGAAGAGATTCAGAAAGAGATTGATCAGGAATGGCGTGAAACTTATCCGGTGCAAGAAACGACGACTGGCCCGGTTGGCTTTTTCCCCGACGACGAACCGACACCGCTGCCGGATGGATAGGAAAGATTATGTCACAACAAAAAATGCCAACATATATTAATCCGCGAGCCGAGTCTGAAAAGTTTATACAGGATAGAGCGGGGTTTGTTAACAAAACGAGCAATCGAATATTTGCTTCTACGCATCTCGCGACTATTGTTGAGTGCGAAAGAAATACTGAGGGCGAATATACAGGACGAGCGACTGTAGAATTGCTCTCTACGCCAGGCGTACGAAGACATTGTTTGCTACCCATTCCTTGTGGCCAGTCATATTGGTTTGGTACAATGCCCCCGGCAGGATCGATGTGTTTAATTTCTTGGCTTCCTATGGGTATTGGAATTATCACGGCAATTTATCCTATCTCATTTAGAAGAATGGTGTCGGATAGACACCTGCAGAATATAGAGCCGGGCGAACTTCTACTTCAAGCCTCATCCGGACAAAGAACCGATGAACAGCAGCAAGAAGGGCGCGCCCTGTTCGATAGAAACGGACGCATTACGCTTGAAACACGCGACGGAGATGCTCGTATTGTTTTAGGGGATCCCGGGCTTGCAAACGGTCTTGCAAATCTCGAAACGCAGGATGAGATTACAACTGAAAATATCGCGCTTCAGCTTTCAGTAGGGAATACGGTTATTAATGTAACACAAGATGGTAGCGTTGTTATCGATGCTGATAAAATTTATTTAGGATCTGGTAGCAGACACAAGAAGCTGGCGACTGAGGATTTTGTAGAAAACGTTTATAATTCACACGTACATCTTAACGGGACATATTCTGTACCGGGCGCCGGTGCAGTGGTCGGAGCCAGCAGTGTTCCGAATCAGACTGGTAACGATACCCATCTTACAGAAAAAACGGTGGCAAAATAATGTATGATTTCTTTTTAAGACATGCCGAAATTCCCACACTTTTTGGCGATGGTGCGATGGATGTTGTTGTCGATAATGGTGGTCGTGTTAAATTAATTGAGGGAAATTCAAAACTTCAGATGGAATTGTTAAAAACTTGCTTGACGGCTAGAGTCTCAATAGGCGATAAAAAGTATGGTTCGACAATACCCAAGCTGATCGGCGAAAAACAATATTATGCTGATGATAAATTTACACAAGCAATTGTCGCAGCTTCCGCAGAAAAAACAATTAATGATTATAAAAATCAACAGAGTAGTATTGTTCCGGATGATGAAAAAATCTATCGACTCGATAGACCAGTGCGCGCAATTCGCGATACAAAGGATCCTACTATTATTGTCGTTGAAATTGTTGTCGAAACCGAATCTGGTGATAGCATCGAAGTCATGCACCAGTTAGCCACTAGTTAGGAGAAATCCTTATGGGCAAAATAAGAAATTCAAATCAGCTCGCTATTATTCGTGATCGTATAGCGGCCGAAATCCAATCGATAAATTCATTGATGGATATTCAACAGGGACATATCATAAAAGATGTCGTTGTTGACGCGCCCGGGCAGGAATTTAGATATGCCTATATCCTATTGGATTATATTAATACCATAAAAAGTCTTGATGGTATTTCGTCTTTGATAAACGATACAGGCTTTAAAGAAGATATTCAAAATGCATTGAGTTTAGATTCGATAGACGATGTTATCACGTTAATTTCAGCAGACCTTGATGACCTTGCATCGGTGCATGGTGTTACAAGGCAAGCTGCTGTAGCCTCAGCTTATATGCAACGCTTCTATCGGGCGGACGATAACTCAGGCGCAACCATCGCCATCCCTGTCGGTACTACCGTCAAAACGGTCGATGGAACGGTCGTGGCTACGGTTCAGGCCAGTGTTCCGCAGGTCCCAATTCTTGATACCGACAACGGGCTTTATTATGTAGAAGAAACTGTTAAGGTGACAGAAGGCGGTACAACAGGAAATGTCGCGTTAGGAACCTTGACTCTTATCGCACCGACAATTGCCCAGGCCACGTCTACTTCCAACGTGGTAATTCTTACAACTGGCGCGGACGAAGAGACCAATCTAGCTCTTATAGCACGGCTTGAAGATGCCCGTAAGGGGCGTAATTTACAGACGATAGCAGGATGGAAAAAGATCGCTTTGGGAACTGCCGAAGATTCTCCTCTTTATTTTCAAGGCGCTAACGTTGTGGATTCGTCAAGTGCACTTATGACGAGGGCGTATGCTGGCGCGATTGACATTTTTGTAATCGGAAAAGATATACAAAGCATCGAAGAACGAATTTTACACACCGGAGATGGTTCGGTTTATACACTTTCTTATCAGCCAGTCGAAACTGTCATGAGTGTTGATGGTTCTATTTCATCATTGCTTACGGCAGTTACGGTGATCGATACGACATCGGCTACGTCCGGAAGTACACGTGCTTATACAAGAATTACAGTGTCGGGTGGTGTGATTGGCGAAACTTTAACAGTTTCATATCGTGTCGATCAAGCAATAATTGATGCGCAGCGATTAATTGAAAGCGACGATGAATTCACTGTGCCAGCAGCAGATGTTCTGTTTAGACAAGCGACACAAATTTCAATCTCGATTAATGTTCAGATATTTTATTTTGGTACGCGAGCGCAAGCGAACGTAGAATTAGATATACAATCGGATCTGGCTTCGTTTTTTGATGGTGGTACAACAAGCAATGGTGAGAAGCTGAGTGCGAAAGGGCTCGGTGTGGGTATTGATTGGAGCGATGTGGTTTCGATCATTAATGATGTTGACGATGTTGATAGAATTACGATTTCGGGTACCAATGCAATTCGATTCTATAAAGATGGCGTTCAAACATTTAATGATCCTATCACATTAGAAGACAACGAATATGCACGTCTCGGAACAGTAACGTTTATCTAAGGAGTGAGTATGTTGACTGAAAGCAACAAAAGCGAGATTAGTTCAAAACATAATTTAGGCGTTATCGAAGGAATAATTACGAAGGGCGTACTTAAAGGCGAACCGTTTAAAATTAGACTTGGGCCGACACCATCGGAATGTCAGATGATAGCTGGTGGTCATGTTTTGCTTTGCACGAAAGCTTCAATTACAATCGACGTCGAAAAACCAGTTACTGAAATTGCATTCAATTGTTGGTTGCTGCCTGAGGAAGAATAATGAAATCGATTGTTTATATATTGTTAAATATATTATATTCATTTTTGTTAGGTAGTCTTTTGATTCTTGGCTCGTGCATGTTGTCAGGCGTTAATCGATCGCCAGCAGTCAGCAATGATGTTTTGCAAATGCATAATTCTTTGACTCGAATATCCGAATTAAGTAGCATCGAAGTTCCAAATCCTATGTGGCGAATTTACTGGTCCCCTATAATATCAGACAACACAGACGGCGTCATTATATTTCGTGCCAATAGCCTAATAGGATTTTATGATATTTTTAAGATTGTGCCAGACATTGCAATTACAGAATCGTTTGATTCGACAATTGCTGTAAACAAACGATATTTTTATTGTTTGCGTTCGTATCGTATTGAAACCGGAGATACAATTTATAATGAAAATTTAATTTCAGCTAAAATTGATCCGGTAAATCCACCGCTTTATACAAGAGATGAAACTGAAATTGTTTATAGCGCACCATCTGATACGATTTCGGCAATGTGGGTCTCCGTTGGCCCCGATGTCGCGGAGCGAGAAACTGTCATACTGCGCGATTTGTTTTTGACAACTGAAGACGCGTTGTTTGCAAGCATTCCTAAAGGACATCCATATAAATTAATTTGGAATCACGAAACTTTTGAATATGTTGTTTGGCGCGGTCTTCTTGATATCAATGGTGATGGAACATTTAATATGTCAGACCTACCTTTCGTTGGTTTTCATTATGCGAAATCAGCATACGATTCTGTGTCCGTAGAATAAAGAGAGATTAATGTGGCAAACTGGTATGTAGATAACGAAATTGGAATCCCTGGCGATGGCTCGTCACCCGCGAATGCATCAGTGGATATCAAAACTGTTGTAGACGGCGGCTTTGCATCAGGCGATACCATGTATATCAAAGCCAATGCCACGCCCTATACGGGTTCTAGAAATTCTGATTCTTTTGCACTACTGGACAATATTACAATTGATAGGTATCCAACCGATACAGGTACGTCAAGGCCCGTTCTTGATCGATTGACGACAGATGGCCCGTTGATGATTTTCGGCAATAACGATAATGTAACTATTCTCAACATTCATTTTATTGGATCACAGGATACGTCGCCACCTGCTACGTATCCTTTGATTAATTTTAATGCAGGAGCTTGTACTGATTTTACATTTGAATACTGTATTTTCGAGTGTCAAGAACATCAAGAGATTTTTGAGTTCACCTCAGGTGATATGAATGGGCTCACTATAAGGTACTGTCATTTTATTAGTGACGACAATACTGTAACAAGGTATGTGCTCAAAAACGTAGCGAGTACCCCTTTCGGAAACATAACGTTTCAATACAACCTTGTTGAGAATTTTAAGTATCCGTTCTATCTTTATTATAACACCGCCGCAAGAACGATAACTTTTGATCATAATACTTTAATTGGTTGTGGCGGGGACACTGGTGACGTTTTCAATTTGGGTCCAGATCTCGATGCAGATTTTGTCATCAATAATAATGTTTTTGACGGGTCGACGGCACCATCAGTTTCGAATGTAATATCGTTTTCTACACCGGATGCAGGCAGCTTGTCTGAAGACTACAACGACTACTATGGTTACGACACTATTTATTCTGGTGGTGGTGCTGCCAGTCATGTGCCTGGAATTCATAATATGACCTTCAATCCGAATTGGACCGGTGGGGCTAGTACCTGGGAAGATGCTCGCATTGTCCTTACCACCTACTATGCTCCTTTGAACACGAACGAAGATATGACAGAAGGTGACGATAGCGGTTCATGTCTTGGTGCGATATTTGTTGCGACTTATGTTCCGCCTCCGCCAACAGAACCCGAAACGCTCACGCTTGATTATCCCACCAATCAAAATGGCGCAGCATTTTCATGTGTGAATAATGCAATGTTCACGCGGCTAAAAAAGCATTTAGTCGATGATAATATTTATGATACATCGCCATCTGCGGTCGGCATTACAAATAGAACGGTTTCATTTAATGGAAACGTTGGCGATACTGGCGCGACGCTTCTTGTGGCTTATCAAATTTACAAGGGTACAACACAAGAAATTGCCACCATCACACCTAATACGGACGGCAGTTATAAATATTCTGTTCATTTACCACATGGGAAAGCAGCCTATTATGTAAAGTCAAACGACGGGGCATATTCTTCAAATCAAATTCATATTAATTCTTACAACATTCATGTATGGCTTTGCGCCTATGCTATTGAATTTTTAGACGTTCGCGATAAAAGTGAAAACGCAAGGCAGAACGCTTACGTTGCCGACAGTGTTGATTTTGATGGAAATGTAATTCAGACTGCCGGGCATTATCTTACCAGAAACTTTGGCCAGTTTATTTCATCGAACAAACTCGAATCAATGACGCGCGCAGAATATCAACAAATGTTGATAGATGTTCTTTCGGCTTATAATCTTGGCCCGAGTATCGAAGCACTCGATTTAATTTGTAAAGTATTCACAAATCAAATTCCATCATATGACTGGTATCGAAATCGCGTGACGGCTTTTCCGCCAGCAGATATTTCAGTTAATTTACGCGTTGTTAGTCCGCCATCATTAATTTATGAATGGGATGAAACTGAAGTTTATCTTTATGATAGACGATGGTTAATTCCGGCTGGATCGGGTACGGTTCTAGGTGGGGCCGATACGTATGTTTTTGTTGATGGAACATCTCCGGCCGGAATTGATAATCAACTTAGCATGCTGGTGTCTGCTGCTGCTCCGGAACGATATACAATGAATTGGGCAGAAACAATTTCGTCTGGGCTTGTTCAAGTAGATACAAATGGAAATCACACCGGAGTCAGTGGAGAATTGTATGTTACAACAGGACGTTATCCGGAAGCATTAAATGGTGCATCGGGTTCAGTTGCGGAATTTACTACCGGGATCCCGGGCGCATTGCTTGTTTTAAATACAAGCCACGTGGATCTTAATATCGCGCAAGAAACAATAGACAAAACGACATCGTTCGGTGATGTTTCTATTGTTTATGATACGAATTATGAATACATAACTTTTGGTTTGATTGGTTCGAATGCTACAGAAATTACTGGCATTGTTGACTGCGGTCGAATCGATGGAAGTGGCGCGGTTGCAAGGGATGCCGAAGTGCATCATCATTGTGGCGAACTTAGAATTCATGGGTCTTTAGTTCTTTCGACTGCTGAACGCTCAGATCTTTTCCAGACGCTAAAAGATGTCAAGCCAGCGCATAAATTTTTTCATATCATGATGGAAAATGCTGCGACTGGCGCTCTAGAATACTATGGGACAATTTAGGAGGAAACATTGAAATCGCTCTATCCGCAAGGACACAACGTTTATTCAAACGATCTTCTGTTCGCGGAAGAAGCACGCGAGTTTGAAGATCGTCAGAGAATTCTATCCATCGTAGGTGATCAGTTCGGGGTTGTTTCTGGCTTTGAAGTTACTGATGTGACTGATCTTAGCGACAACAAGGTCGCGGTCTCGGCTGGTCTTGCTATCGACGCTCAGGGGTATCGTCTTAATTTGGCATCTGCTACGATGGTTACTGGAATTGCCATGTCAGATATCGGTTCACATATTGCCGTTTATCTTGACAACACAAATATATTCCCGACAGCGCATCCGGTTACCAGTATGTCCGCAAATACGCGCGAGATTGATGGCGTGCAAGTTGTTGTTACGGGAGATGTAGCAAGCGGCGATGGCTGGGTAAAACTTGCCTGCGTGTCGAATGTTGTCACTGGAATAGTTCCGAGCATTGAGCTTACGGATACGCTTCGCGAATGTCGAGAAGAATTACGTATTGATCCAAATCGGCTCGGTACTGGTTCTGATGTAGCGGAGCATCGCAAGTCCGCGCACATATCTGGTATTTCTGGAAGTTCCGGGGCCTCCATTGTCCCCAGTATTGTTGACGACGCAACTGATTATATCACATTTTCAGATGTACAAACCGATGAATGGATTTCTATTGATGGAATTTTGCTTGGCCTTGAGGAAGCAAATCCGGTCGCGGATGTAATGTTTAATGCTGGATCTGATCTGGGAGGCTTGTGGACAATTTATATTAATTCGTCAGGTAGCACAGGCAAAACTCAAGCAGCACTAATTGACAGTCAATTTTTAATTGCCACAGTAACTTTTGATAGTTTAAGCGGCGATCTGACTTCGCTTTTAGATAGCCGTGTATTTTACGAAACAACTCAGGACAACGTGCGCGTTGATCTTGTAGAGGCCGAGACGAATGATTCGTTGACGGCCGTAAGTACATCTAAAAACAACATGAACAGGATTCGTTATCGCATCGCTCGGCTTGAGGATACCGGCCGTACTGGCATTGTAATTGCTAATTCGGGCGGTGATTTTAACGGAACAACCGACGCGGTGTTTACACAAGCCATTGCATCGTTGCCTGCCTCTGGCGGAATAATATTTGTAACAGATGGTATATGGGATTTCTCCTCTACTGTTTCTGTGAATAAACCAGTTAGATTTTCTGCTTCCGAAGCATCGGTTATCAATGTCAATACGTCCGCGTCTCCCAACACAACTTTTTCGATTACCGGAGATGATTGTCATTTTGAAAACTTTACATTTTCAGTTGATGTTGCCAGCGGCAATAGTACACAGCATATTTTAAGTTTTAATAGCGTCAATCACGGGTTTGTAAATGAAAATACATTTGAAGCAAATTCTCCCGGTGGCGGAAATCTTTATGGCGAAATGATTTTAATTGATAGCTGTGCTTTCATCAACATCAATAATAATCATATGCATAGCGAATCAGGACAAATGGAAATGGTACGTGTTGATTCTAGTGGGGCTTGCAGTGGTCTAAAAATTAGCGCGAATTCTTTAGAAGGCCTTGGCTGCGCAAATCTTTTTCACATGGATAGCGGAAATATTGATCTGGTATCTATAAGTAGAAATCAGGCATTTATAGGAACAGTCGATGCCAAGCGCACTTGGATTTTATCTGATAGCGGTACAACTATCAATTGCCTTGCGATATCTGATAATCAATATTACAATATAAATAATAGCGCCAGTACAGTTCCAAGATTTGCTGATCTTGCTCATATAGGCGACGCTATAATTTCGTCAAATTCTATTCGATTTACAAATCCTGGGACTACTAGGCCAATAGCAATAGATTGTAGCGTTGCCACTTATACTGTTTGTAATAACTTAATTAGCAATGCCGATACAGCAATCGGAGTGACTTGTAACGATAGTGTGTTTAATGGAAATAATATTATTGGTGCATCGGGCGATGCCATAATAATTCTTGGCGATGACAACACGCTCCAAGGCAACATAGTTCGCGGGTCCGGCGATATAGGGATCCGTTTGTTTAATGCTAATAATACCATTGTTGATGGTTGCAATGTTGCTGGATTTACAAACGACATTGCAGAAAGTGGCGGTAGTAATAACTTTGCCAATGAAGCCCCTGGAGTAAGTTCCACCGCCAATATTACGCTCGTATAATAGGAGATCAGCATGCGAATAATTTATATCTTGTTTTCCATCTTCGTTGTTTTAATAGCCTGTTGTGACAATCAAATAGCACCTTCGGCAACAGACAATGAAAACGAAATTGCGGTGCCTTTTAACGACGAGGCGCCCAATTGTGTTTATTTATATATGTCGCCAGACGGTCATGATTCATGCTCGGCTACAAAAGAAAATCCTGTAGCGACTTTTGAAAGGGTGGAAGAAATTCTCGAAGCCCGTTGTCCTGATTCAACAGTGATTATTAGAATGTATGCGGACAGAGGAATTTACATTGATTATAACACAGTGTGGGAATATTATAATCCCAATCACATAACAATTTTCAGAGCATATCCTGATACACTACATGCGATATTTCTCGCATCCGAAGACAATCCGCCAGATGTGATACTCTTTCGTTTTGAAGCGGCAGATGGGCAGCCAAGCAATATCCGTCTCGAGAGATTTTCGGTTCGCAATTATGTGCGAGGGGTATTTGCATTTTATGGCGACAATGAAGATCCCGATAACGGATGGAATGGAAATAATATAGTAAGGGATTGTATTTTCCGAGACATAGGTACTCTCAGGAAACCTGAGTATGAAATGTGTTACGGGGTTGTGGTGTTTGTTAATTCTCAATCAAATAAAATCATGCAGTGTGATTTTGTAAATGTTGCAAATTGGATTGAGTATGGCTCTATATTTTTTCCACAAGGAATATCAGAGAATTCCGAAAGAGAAATGTTAGAAGCTTTGACAGTGACTAGGGGGCAAGTTCCTATTGGAGTATACATTGCACACAATAGTTGTTATAATTTGATCACCGGATGTAGAGCTTTTAATATCATGGGCGACATGATTCGTTTACGAGATCATTCTAATGAGAACGTGATAGAAAATAATTATTTTATCAAAGCAGGATGGACAGGCATCATCACAATGTGGTATTGTATTCCGGAATATGACACTTGTCGTAAAATCGCTCCCGAATGTCCTTCTATGGAAAATGTATTTAAAAACAACATTATCAAAGGGAATTGGGAATGTGGTTTTCCAAGAATCTTTTTTGATATGAGGTTAGATGATACCGGAGGATGTCCGCGGCCAATCGAGTATTTAGAAAGAATTCATTTGATGGAAAATATCATTGACGTGTGTCCTTCGGGAACAGGTTCACATGATGATATTCATTACGATTGAGATGTTTATTTCCTCACAAGGAGATTATACATGCGGGCAATAAATATGATTGGACTTCATCATTCCGCAAGTTCGTGGGGCAATGCGTTTGAAATTGATAAATGGCATAAAGAATTTGATCCGCCGTTCGATTGTATAGGATATCACTTTGTCGTCTTGAATGGGGTGCTGCGACCCAACGATCTAAAATTTAAAACTATGATCGGTAGCATTGAGTCGGGCCGCGATTTGAATCGTGCAGGTGCGCATATAAAAGGGCACAATAAAAATTCAATTGGGATTTGCATGATTCATGATGACGGAGATACGTATGAAGAAGCAATGTTCAAATCGCTTTTTTATCTTTGTAAGGAGTTAATGGAAAAATTTGAATTGCCTGCGTCGGCTTTCAAAGGACATTATGAGCTAGACCCAGAAAACAAACCTAATTGCCCCGGTTTTGATGTCGAGTGGTTTCGCTATGCTCTTCAGCACAAGAATAACTGGAATTTTTGGGACCGATTTTGTGTTTGAATTAATCCAGCATTTCTAGTATAATGAGGTGTGCTTCAAGAGCAAGCATGATCTGGGGACATCAGTCGCAGAGTAGGCCTCGGCTGGTGTCCCCGCTCCGCTTTTTTGGGAGAGTGTAATGATAAAAGTTGGGAAAGAATATGGCGTTGGCACTACAACTATGGGACACGTCATACACCGCAGAAGTTGGGCATGGCTCGAGCAAGAAAGAGTACAATGAAGTTAATAGTCGGTGACCTTTCCCCGGAACAACTAAAATACAGCGCAAATTATATCGGTTCAAAGATGCGATTAGTAAACTGGATCTGGAGCCACACGCCACCACAGATGGATTCTGTGTTGGACGCTTTCAGTGGTTCTTCAGTAGTCGGATACACTTATAAGACAAAGGGGCTGCGTGTTGTCGCGAACGATCGGCTGCGATGGAATTACCACGCGGCGTGTGCAATTATAGAAAACAGTAGCATAACGCTTGATGAAAACGAAGTCGAGCGGCTCTTGGTACATCACGGGGGCGTGTATACATTTGTGCAAGAAAAGTTTGCTGACCTTTTTTTCAAACCCGGTGTGCATAAAGTCATTGATACGATACGAACAAACATTGAATTGAGTCAGAGCGGATTTAAGGAAAGCATCGCGCTCTTTGCTTTAGCGCGTACTTGTGTGACGTGTCGGCCCGGAGGATTTGGACATTTCTGTTCCTCCACCGAGATGGGATTTGATAGCGGCGACAGTCCTGAAGAGTTCGCACAACGGTTTCGAGAAACAGTTCAAATGATAAATGCGCTCGTGTTTGACAATGGCCAAGTTAATCGAGCAACAAACCTCGACGTCAATGACGCGCTTGCCGAAGCCGATGTGGAACTTGCTTATTTTGATCCGCCATATGCTACAGAATTCTCCGTGACTAATTATGAAAAGACTTACCATTTCGTAGAAGGATTGATGACCTATTGGCGAGATAAAGAATTCACCGAAGGGTCAAAACTAAATACATATAAAACTACACACGAGGTCGTAACGCGAAAATCTGCATACGGATTCTTTCGACGCTTTCTTGGAAGCGCACAGCACATTCCGCATTGGATTATTTCCTATCGCGATAAGGCGTATCCGGACGAAGAAGAAATGGCCAAAATCATTGAGGAGTTTGGCCGCATTTCACAGTTAGAATCCAAAGAACATAAGTATTACATTACAACGGCGCATTCAGATGCTTCGCAAGCAAACGAGCTAATATACATCTGCCGCGATCCTGCTACGATACTCAAGGAAGATACAAGGCCACAAGCCGACGCCCAAAGCGCATGGGATGATTTAGAAAATCAACTTTTTTAGAATTTTTTGAAAAAACTAGATTCTTGAATCTCTTATAAAAAATGGCTTAGATAACATTTTGGCATGTTCGATAGTATTCATAGTGCCGCCTTTGTCTCGGCATATAAAAGCGAAGATAACATCTGAATCCTGCACGATCACCTTGTTCCGAGCAAACGCCGCGTCCCTGAATTCCTCGCGAGTTGCATTGTGTTTAACCTTTGGTAGATGCTCGACAACCTGTAGCCCCCTGTCGCGTCCGAAAACAGCGGCAAACGTGTCGACCCCGCGCGCTCCTCCTGAAACTATGATAGCATCGTGCGGAAGGATCCCGACAAAAGCACGTATGTGTTCTGGATATGGGTAGTCTCTGTTGCCAACAATAGCGATGCGCATTACTTCGCCTCCGTATCGAGTGCGGCGAGGATGTGCGCTGCTACACTAACGCCCGCCCCGTGATAGGCCACACCTTCGGCAACTATCCTATCGCAGTAATCCCGAACCTCCCCCTCAAGCTCGGTTACTTTGGACTGGAGGGTGGTGTTGTCATCCTGCAAATTAGCAATACGGTGAAAGTCCTTGTCAATTTCCAGCCTGGTTCCGTCGAGCATGATTTGGATTGTATTCCGTTCCCCCTTAAGCTCGGCGAGGCGGGCCTTGTATTTAACCATTTCGGCTTGCCACTGTACTACAATAGAGTCATGGTACTGTGTTGTTACTGTATCCTCTCCCTCGTTCAGCAGCCCGGCGGCGTGGAGGCGGCCTAGGAACTCAATCAGGTCTTGCTTTAGTACAGACGACTTCATCCAGTCGGGATGATATCCACGCTCAACTAAAAACCCATCCACCACCATCTGCCATTCGTCCGTCATCTTCCAGCCCGTCATCGTTTCATCCTCCCCAGCTTGGCAATTTGCCATCGCCGACGTACCCAGCCCCCGATCCCTTTCTCATACCTATTTCCACGCCAATTTCCCCGAGCAGCTTTTCATAAAAGTCTGTCAACACATCCAACACATCTTGCGCTTCGACGTAGTGTTCATTGCATGAATCAAATAACACCGTAATGAATTCGTCGCACGGGAATTGACCCAGAATGCATAAACCGCTTTTTAAGAAATGAAAATCGCCAGTATTGTCATCGTCGTATTCGTATTTTCCAATTTTCGAATGCCCATTTACATCTACCGCAGTCTCTGCAGTAAGAAGAATCCAGCGTTCCGCACATTTTAACGTCTGCGGTGTTTAATACAATATTTGCATGTTGCGCGAGTATCTTTTCTTTCATTTCGCGTTTCATTATGTAATACTCGTTTTTAATACTCCGTTTTAATTCATAATGCTTTTGATGATCACGCGGGATCATGTCAATACTTTCATATCTCATGAAGGTTATCGTCACTGGAATATCAAGGGCGAAACAATATTCATCGACAGCAAGCGCAAGAAGTTCTTGATTCCATGTGTTTGATCGGAATCGAACCATCATCAGGTTCTCGATATCGTAGGTGACGCATAAAAAGGCTTTGTCGATATGACGACCGTTGCAGGTGAATACGACAGGGCCCGGAAATTCGAAATTCGGAATTGATGTATTAAAAAACTTTTTCTTGTATTTTTCAGTCGACATCAATACTGTAGCTTTTAGATGATTCGAATCATTACCAGAATTTATTCGTACGATTTTATCACCGACTTCTTCGAGTGATGGCAACAATGGTATATCCTTTGTCCGAAAGAATCCATCTGCATTGTAAAAACAGCCTTCGCAGTTGTTTGGACATTGCCCCGTCTGTGGTATTGCATCAATGATTCCCGAACCTTCTAATTTAGGATTGTTATCTCCCATTGATATTCCGCCCCATTCTTCATCGGTTATACTAAGCGATGTTATTGAAAAGGCTCCACGCCATTGCCTTAGGAATTCAACGATGGCTATTCCGACGATTGCAATAATCATTATAGCAATAGCGTGTGAGCCCATTATCATTTTCTATCCGTTCGTTATGATGATGCTGACTGCACCATCCTTGCCGCGCCGGAACGATACCATTGTTGCTGGCAATGTCAACATCGAATCATCCGGCGTCATAAGTCCGACGTAGTTGATCAACGCTTCGACTCTGAAGACCTCTTTTATCGTCTTTGGTTTTGGTTTCGTTTCTTCATCGATAGCCTCGCGCTTGAATTCAAAAGGCTTCGCGTAGGCCACAAGTCGTTCCTTTGCGCTTTCCGGTAGCTTCGGCTCAGTATTTGGCAGCACCAACGGATTCGCTTCGCGGTCGTTGGTTTCTACCTCTGCGAGCATTTTCTCTGCCAAGGCTATCGTATTCATGCGTTTCAGCTTATACGAATTCCCTAAGCGAATGCTGAGACTTTTGCCATTGACCCATTTAGAAATTATCGTATAATCAGTTTCGAGTTCTGCTGCGATTTCCTTCAGCGTAAAATATCTGCGAAGCTGTTTGATGATCGATTCAAGATGCTTCCCCGCCTCAACAGCGTACGCGGAAGGCTTCGCTTTCTTGTAACTCCGTCGTTTCGTGACAACTTTAGCGTTGTTGCCCCGCGGCGAGTACGCTTTGCGTCTGCGTCCTTCTTCTGGAACACCATCCTTTACAGCTATGCTGTGAAGCTCCAACAGCTTCTCGATGTATTTGTCAGCGCGCTGCTTCGATTTTCCGGTAAGTACGCCACCAAGAGTGGCGCCAGACGCTATGTTTCGTACGCCGTTGCCAGAAATACATAACGCTTTTCCAATATACTCAGCGGTATAAAGCATTAACACCGACGTCATCATTTGCTGCAGTTTGTTTTTTCTGATGGCTATCATACTCTTTTCTCCTTTTTTAACTTGTTTCATTGCCATTGTCGGATTTATGAAATTCTTCAGGAATATATTGTTTCGTAATATTCGTTACACTTTTTAAGTTGTTGTGAAAATCTATAAACATTTCCATTTCTTGTATTTGCGTATTCAATTCCGTTGATGCCAATTGTAATGCTTGGATCAATTGTTTGCGAACATGCGAATCGAGTACAACGCTTCCGTCGGGCTGGCTATTTAGAATAAGACGTTCGTGAAGTCGACAAAGGGCACGAAAACTATCGTCGCGCTTTTCAATGCCGCGATACATTTCCGAAATGATATCGTCGGTGATTTCATTTACTTCCAGCATCTCATCGGTCTCGGAATTGTGATGGACAAGGGCTGGTTTAAATCTTATGCGTAGCGTTTTATCCATCTGTTCGCGACTCATTTCGTTTTTGTATTGCATTCATCTAATTCATTATACTATAAAGAACAGTTACATTCAAGATTTATTCTTCAGCAACATCTGGTTTCTTTGCGTAGATGAATGGCCATCCACGCTTCTTTTCGTTGTCGTCAAGACCATAACCGACCATGAATTCGTCCGGACAATCGAAACATTTATAATATTTATTGACCAGTGAATGTTTTTTTACAATATTTTTATCCAACAAAAAACAGAAATTGATAGATGTCGGCATAAATGCTTCTATATCATATTCAACGCGTTTTGCCGTAAGACCTGTATCACATATTCCATCAACAATAAGAACATGTTTATTTGTTATTGATAAAGTTGGTGAAAAATTAACCGCGACGGTTTCGCTATCGTATGATCGCTTTGCTCTTATTGTTTCGATTTCAAAATCTAATCCAGCCTTGTTTAGTTCCAGCATTAATTTCGCGAAAAAGACCATCGCGCCTTTCACGACGCATACGAGAACCAGTTTTTTACCGCGATAATCAAGGTCAATCTTATGGGCCAGTTCTTCTATTGCTATTTCAATTTCTTGTTGATTCTTATAAACATTCATTTATTACCGCCGTCTTTTACATGTACCAAATTTTTCAGCAAGCACGTTACTTTAGTTTTTGGTTTAATGTATGTATCCCAAGCTGTATCTTTTTCTACAACGGCCGCCTCGTAGTCTCGCCATTTAGCCCATCCGATAATTGTACCTACCCAGCGGCATCCGCGTTTACGATCGCCATTCGTTGTTTGCACTCTATCGCCAACACTAAATGCAATAATCATTCTGCGACCTCCTTGATCTGCCCGCCGCAGTAGGGGCAGAAGTTGATTCGTTCTCCAACCATATTATGGCAGCATTTAGCCAACCAGCTTAAGCTACCTTTGCACCATACCCACTCGCACACATCCTGCTCCGGCTCGGTATCGATGAGGGCGGTGAGTTGGTTACAAAAAGTTAACCTTTCGTCAGCAACCTCAATCCACGTTTCCCACGCATCCGACTTACTCATCTTTATACACGCTTGGTCATATTTGTCCCGCATCTCATCCCTCAACTTTATCAGCTTATCCCTTAGCGTCATGTTCAGCCTCCTCTATCAGGGCGGTGAGTTTGCCCTCCATGTCTCTGTTGGTATATGCAATCAGGTTAAGTCGTTTTCTATTATCTATTGTCCTTGCTCTTTCTGCCGCCATATCTCTATGCTCGTCAGCTTTAACCTTACACTCATCCCTCAACGCCTTCAGCTTTGTGAGCAGGGCGGCGTTGGTATGGGTGTTATTCGGCATCAGGCACCTCCAGTTTTGCGAGAAGGGAAGCAGCTTTACGAAACGCAGATAGTCCCGGCAGGGCAACTAACTCTTGCAGCACTTCCCGCATCTCATCAAAATGGTTGCAGGCGAGGATAACAGCGGGCCTGTATTCCTCTATAATCATACCGACAATCATCCCATTCTCGTCGTATATAAATAAAGTTTTGTCGCATGGTGTCATATGCGGCAACTTACTGTGTTTCATCTCGTTCCTCCTTAATTTCTATCTCCGCGGCATATAAGGATATTCATTTATTATGTTTTGTCCATATGTGAAGTATCCATTACTTGTGGTTAGCCAAGCCAGCCTCCACCATGTATTTTCTTTTATATGCAATTTAAGATTTCGCAATGAATCACTTGCTAATATTGTCATTTCTTTGTGCCCGTAGTGTTTGGCTTGATATTCATAATCCCACATGGTGTCTGTAGTTGCCTCCACGACGGGCTTACGCTTCACTCCTTGACCTCTTTAATTTCAGTTGCGCAGAACGATGGAAGCGGCTCCATTTCAACATTACATTTACCTAACGACCTACCGTCTATCATAAATATTTCGAATTCGCGCGGCCAAGTAGCCTCCCATCCATCGCGGCTATCCCAATCATACACGGCGGCATCTTCGGCAATCCTGCGCAGACCATCGTCTTCATCCCATACGGATTCAAACTCGATAGCCTGCTCAAACCCTTCGTCGTCGGAATCGTATAAATATTTATTCATTCTTGACCTCCTTGATCCATTTCTGGTATTCGTCATCTCCCATAATTTCACAAAGAGCATCGCAGAGCATTGAGCCGAGTTCATCCCATCCGATTGATTCGTCATTAAGACAATGTTTACGATAGGCCGCTTGCAAGGACGGTAAAGCTGAACCCTTTATTTCGGTTTCCGGCTCAGCCTCCAGCTTGCCCAGAATCGCATCAATCCGTTTCGCTTGCATGTGGTTACCGACAAATATGGCTTTGGTATGAATGTGTATTAACTCATCCCGTATCTCGTCTAGATGGGACCGAAGTTGCACGTTGTCGGTTTGGAGTTGTTCTATAGCAGGCAATAGCTCGCCGTCTAACATGTGGTACATTTCGGTATCGAACAGCGAGCAGGCATCGTTATATACCTTTTTGTAATTATCACATTCCTTCGCGAGGCTATTGATGGTTTTATCTCTTGCCTCGACCATCGCATCCATTCCTTTTGAATGCTTTTGATTGCGCTCTAATTCGTCTTGCAGATCGTTTTCGAGTCGTTCTATTTTTAACTCAAGTGGGCTTGCGAACTGACAGTTTGGCTCAGAACAGGCCCATGTGCCATTCTTTGCAAGGTGGACCGGCTTGTTGCAACCGAAGCAGCCACTTACGCAATCCAGCAGCCCGGCATCGTGGAGTTTGTGCAGGTCCGCAACCGAATCAACCATCTCATCAAGTGCTACCTCAAACACCGGATCGGCTGTTGATGTGTGATCCATCAGATAATGATGTCCCGGTATATAAAGACTATCAGCCCGGTCAATATCCTTCTGCTCATACCCACATATCAACAATGCTTTCCGCATCCACTCCGGCATCTTCCGGTCCGTCATATCACTCACCTGCCTTTCTTGAATGCTTTGTGCTGCTTGAACGATTCATGCCTAGCCCCATTATTCGTTTCCTTCATCGGTCTTGTTATCTGACGTATCATGCGATCTTCTGTAATTGGTCATCGAATCGGTTGACATAGAATATGCCGCAAGTATTCCGTTGCCAGAATGAGCTACCTGTGCCACGTTTCTAAATCCATAGTTATGACCCTCTTCGAAAGCATTGACGTGTGCGCCAAGATAATGAAACTCCCATCCGCGTTTTTCATATTCTTTTATGATCTCGCGGATATTCTCGATTTTGTGTTCCGTTGAACTGTTCTCTTCGCCATCTGTTATGACGACAACGATGCCTTTGGAGTTGAATTCTTTATTGTCGAGTGTAATACCAATAGCATCGAACAGGGCGGTCATTCCGCCTGGCCGGTATGTTTCATCGGTTATCGGCTTAACGTCCGCCAGTGGCGCCCTGTCGTGGCGTACGTCGACCTCTGTGTCGAAGAAGACAACGGTAGCCCGTGCATCTCCCGGCAATGCTTTCTGTTCCTCGATTGACTTGTTGAATCCGCCAATCGCATCGTTTTTTACAGACATCATCGAGCCTGATTTGTCGATGATATAAACGATATCAATAGCTTCGGTGGTCGATTTTGTTTCTGATTTAGCTGGCCATTCTGGCATTTTGAATCCTTCCGGTTTTATTAAACGGGAGGGCGCCTTTCGGCAACCCTCCCAATTGCCGACAGCCATCGTGGGCTGTCGTTTTATCATACTCTTAACCAACCAGTCTTTCAAGAATTAAGGCTGATTCTCGCTCGATAATGTCAACCGAGTTCAGGTTCTTGAGCCGGTCTTCCGCCATCGTATTGGCGTCGTGATCCCTGGCGATTTCGGTAAGCTCGCTGACCATTCTGTAAAGGCTGTATCCTTCCGGTTTCTTGTGCTTCCGGAATCTGGTTATCAACGATTCTCTGTTCGCCTCTCCGCCAGCGACGTGCGCTTTGTTCAGTGTGCCCATGAAGAGTTCCTCGGCCTTTGCGACCTCGACCATGACCGATGTTGCAGCCTTGAGAGCTTCCGATTTTGCGCTGTACTCTTCGAGTCTGTTCCTCGTGAACGCCACGATGCGACCTGCGAATTCTTCGGTGTTGATCCGGAAATGGCGAAAACGCTCCATCTGGTTCTCCTTCGAGTCGTTTGACCAGCCTTTCATGCCGTTCGTGCAAATAAGCTGCCAGATGAGCGGCTCGATGCTCGGGTTGAAAAGCCCGGCCTCGCTGGTGCGAAAGTCGAGTCCGAATCCTATCTTCTCTTCGGATTCGTCAATCGATGTGAAGGTCTCCGGAACGACCAGCCTAAGGTTCCACGTTTCGCCCCTCGGCCCGCCACCGCCTCTGTCGATCTCGAAGGTGAAGTCGTCGAGTTCGTCGACAACCTTCGTGGCGATGTGCGCCATCGTTGAGTAGTCCAGCGGCTCCGCGTTCTGTTTCATAACGGCCCTCACCTCGAAGCCGCTCGGTCTCTCGTCGAGTCTTACAAGGAACCTGCTTTCAGGACACCTCGGTAGCTCGTGGTTGATAACCGTCTCGCGAATTTCAGGCGTGCATTTCCGTAGGTAAGTTATCGGAAGCTTGAGTTTCTTCGCGATCTGGCGAAGGCTGATGTCAGTGGTCATCGCTTCTATGCTTCCGGTCAAGCCAGGAGCTTCCTCGATGATGAGTCTGTCTCTGTCCCACCGCAGCTTGTCGGTGCCGATGATGACGTCCCTCTTGTTCTTCTCGGCTTCCTCGAACTCACCGTGAAGAAGGCTCAGCCTCTCTTTCGCTTCCGGTCTGCTCTTTCTCGTCTCTTTACTCATCGCACTCTCCTTTTCTGAAGTTATCTTATTATACCATAAAAGACGGCATTGTTTCAAGTTTTATTTATTCGCTATCTGTCTCCTTTTCGGTTTTATTGAGAATCCATTCCATGATGCTGTCTACGATGATGTCGAGGACTTCCTCATTCATCTTTGCTGAGATCCGGATGCTCTTGTCGGTAAGTTTTTTGCACTGCATCTCGGCCTTCTCCGGGAGGTACTTTCGTATCCAGGCGTTGACCCGATTAAGTTCTGCTCGGAGTACATCAAAGTTGCATCCACCATTGTTATAGATATCGTGGTAAACCTTGCTAATGCTTCTCAAAAGTTTGCCAACTTTTGTGTTTGCATGATCCATGTCGGGTACAAGAAGAAGATAAAGCTGGTCGTATTCTCCTTGATATTTTCCTTCATTATTCCAGTATGTCGCCTTGTACATTTTTCACCATCCTTTCATCGATGCCGTTTTGGATTCTTTGATTCTCATTCTAAGTTCCGATGCAATCCTTATTATAATCTGATTTATCATTATCGCTCCTTACCAAAGTTTGCTGATCGAGTTCCAGATGTTCAGTTCCTGTACGTTCACGCCATCGTCTTTTGCGTAGGCTTTTATGTCCGACCACATTGAGCCGCGAACTAGTAGGTTGAAGGGAAGCCGGACGCTGACGCGACGACCGTCGTGTGTCATTCCGTAGCAGTAGGAAACTTCCCAGCAAGGAAAACCCTTGTCGGTTAGAAGTCTGAGCCGGATGATTTCTTTGAGATCCGGGCTGCTCCAATAAACGCTCTCGTCTGTAGAGGCTGTATCCTTCCGGGTAGATACCAACATCTTCTTTAGTATCTCCTCGTCTATCGGGATTGTCTCATTCGGGTAAGGTTTCGGTTCCATCGCAATCCTCCTTTTTTAATCCTAATACAATTATACCATAGAAGACAAACCATGTCAACCCTCATAATTGAAGTTTATCTCTTTATTTTACAGGAGTTTACGATTTTTTGGTTAGCTTTATAAAGCCTAATCCTACGCCAACAGCGTCCATAACCGCTTCTACGTGCTTTTTTGGCTTTTCTATTAGGACACGAACATTGTGCTGTTCTCGCAGAATATCATGAAGTCGCCATTTTTTCATTTGTTGTCCGCCCTTGATAATAGCGGATTTTCCGGTAGACACATTGATCTCCGAATTTTCGTTGTACATATTCCATCGCATTGAAAGTTCCACTATCGATTGAGTAAGACGGCTTTGGTCTATGATAGACTTGTTTTTGAATCCGCGCCCGGAATCAGCCCCGGATCCCCACGGGAGAATTGGAATTTCAATGGCAAACGTTGTCGGAATGCCACTGTAGCTTAAATCAAGATTTGAAACAAATGTACGAATAGCCTCGCGAATATGTGTAATGCGTTGATTGATTGTTAACTCGGTATAATTATCGCTTCCGATTTCTCGTTTTATATCGATCACAGTAGATGCGCCAATTGAATATTCAGTCCTGCTTTCTTTAGTTTGTTCGAAGCTCGGATACCATAATAGTTCAACGACGCCTGTTACCCATGAAGGGTCGATTGCTATTATTCTTCTTTCGGGTTGCCCGGCACCGTCAGGCTGGGCTTTGGCAATGTAACTAAAGCTTCTTTGAATTTGTCTTCTCCTTCAAGCCAGTACTGTTTAATACGTAGCGGTCGCCCTAAAACGATCAATCCAAAAATTCGTGCAAGGCGATGAACATCGTCAGAGCAAAGTTCGACAATTTTTTCTATCTTGCCAGACTTATACCATTCGATGCATTTTGCGCCCGGTGCAAGTTTCCCTGGCCCTCCCTCTAGATTGTTTTTCGAGAGATGATCCAAAGAAATACGTTCGCCTGTAATTTCCTGAAGGTGAGCAAACGTATCATAACTTTTGTTGGCGAGGTAATTATACAGTTCGTTGTCCAAACCATATCCTCTGAGAACGGTATAATCGAATCTAATATGATTATGACCCACAATCAAATCTGCGGCTTTGAGGCGTTCGATGAGAGCAGGAACGTCATCTTCGTAATATACCGTGTCTTTTTTCGCTTCTCGGACGACCGCTACCGAAACGCCAAGCTCTGAGAATTCATAATTGACTTCGTCAAACGAGCGTTGTGTTTCAAGATCGAAAAATAGCGGCGTTAGCTGCTTACTCTCCAACCTTCGTTTCTCCTTCTGTTTCCTCAACCGTCGTGCCGACTGGCGCTTCTTCGATCCCGCCTACGGCTGTTTCGGTGTTTTCGACAGGCGTATTAAGCTCTGTCTCAACAGGCGCATCCGGTACGATTTCAGTCTCCGTAGTCTCCGTAGTCTCCGTCGTTTCCTCCTCCGAAACGTTAGTCGTTTCATCGGCTGCGCCCTCCTCGGTTCCGGCAGTATTTTCGACATTCTCCTCGATCATGTTTACCCCCTTCCACGGCAATTTGTATCCCAGACGTAAGCTTTCGAAGAACTCGATGAATTCCAGCGTGAACCGGAACTCGGCGAGCGCAAAATCGATAGCTCTTGTTACTTTCCAAGCCGAGACTTTGACCTCGCGTGCAACCTCGTTTTTTGTAAGACGGGTAGCTACAAGTTCAAAAATCGCTGCCGTCTCGGCTGGACATTTACGATCTTTGGCAGCTTTATTAAGGTAGGCGAGAATCAGTCCACGATTATCGGCCCACCATGCCAGACCATTTATCAGAGCGTAAAGCTTATGCTTCTTCTGATTTGTGACCGGCACACTTAATCTGAAAACTGCTGCGACCTGTTTGTCGGTCTTGCCCTCCATCTTGAGCGTGAGCAGCGTGTTTTCGTCTTCGGTCAGTGCGCGTTCGCGAAGGTCTGCCAATTTCTCGGCAAGTATCACTAGCGATTCGCGCGGAATTGCAGATTTACGTGTCATTCTTATGACTCCTTTCAGATGATTTTCGCGACTTTATGTCTTTCAATTCTGATCGCGAATGTTCTAGATTCTAGTTTTATTTCAACACGCACAGTATGACCATCTTCTACGACCGTGCCTTGGAAATCCTTGAACAATCCATCAATAACAATAACTTTACTCCCAAGCAAACTATAAACTGCCGGTTCTATAAGTTCAAGCGATGATGCTGTTAGCTGCATAATATATGCCACCTCGAATGGTGTTAGCTGATATGGTATTTCAGGTGCCTTTCTATCAGCCGTTGTTGTTAACACTTTTGATATTCCTTCAATTTCATCTAAGCATCCCCAGTCAGATTCCGGACATCGTATGTCTACGAAAAAATAACCTGGGAATATTGGCTCGGCAATTATTACTTCAACACTATTCTTTCGCGAAGTTTGGATCCAAAAAGGTGACGTGACAGTTTTGATGATCCGCTGCGCATTAGTGTTAAATACTTCAAGTTGCTTTCGTACTTCATTAATTCGTACTGTATATCCATAAGCAACTATCCAATTCGTGCTAGGATATAATGTTGGCAACTCATGAAATTGTTGTATCTCCTGTGCCGGTTTTGTCAAATTTCGTGTGTTCATCATCCTCGGCCACGACACGACCCACCACACTCTTATCGCCGTCCAGCTCTACTTTTATAACATTGCAATCCGGCGCGATATAACTTTCAACGTGTGTCGTCATTATAATTTGTCGAGAAGCTCGTTCTGAAAATTCTTTTATAAAAGACAAGAAATTAGGACGAGCATTTTCAGATACAAATTTCCCCGGTTCATCAAGCCCGCATGGGCCTGTTACATTAAGCAATGTAAGCATTACGAATCGGAGCGCAGTTGTTATAACATCAACAACTCCGCCTCCGCTGCTTTCTAACGGGTCGCCTGATCGCCCGTTTGTTTCGAGTAAAAGATCGCATTCGATTTGGTTTCTGCGATGCAGAAAATTAACAAGGAACTGGTAATCTTCTCTGTTAAATGTACTTCTTAAAGCATGCGTAACTAGCACTTCGATCTCATCTTTCACTCTGGCTCGCCCAGTGGTACCAACTAACTCTAACAACTTCAATGACAAGTCGCATTCAACCACATCTTGATTGGCCCCGTCAAGGAGTTTCTTCTGTTCCTCGAGCAGGTTTTTAAGTGAAAAACGCTGCCCCTCAATTGTAGTTATTTGACGATCAAGATTGTCAAATCGTTGTTTCATTTTTTGTTCCTAGAATTGTTTCAATTTCATCAAGCCCACTATTTATACTTTTACGTAGCTCGTCTATCTTTACAACCTTTTCTTCAAGAAGTGGCTGAATTTTATCTGCTTCGTCAATGGCAAATTCAGCCTTGAGCCGTTCGAGTTGTTCCTCGCGCTCTTTCTCGCGCATTGAAAGTTCGGTTTCTAACTTCGCGACGTTATTTCCGACTTCGATTATTCTCCCGCGCATTATTTCTAATTCGGACATCCTTTTTCCTTTCGTAGTTTTATTCTAACGTTCCTTTGCGACTGCATCTAAATTTCTTATAACGCGTTTAAGCGCACCTTCCGGAATTTCATGTTCAGCGGCAATTGCTGTGGCGATTGTTCTCGGATCAAAAGCCGATGCATCAACCGATGAACTCAAAAGTTTCTCTAAAAAGTTTTCAAACAATGGCCCATACAACGCATCCTTTTCTTCGATAACTTCCGCATCCTCTTTGAATGGCCAATAGCCCGCGACCTCAACCGGAACCATTTTTATGTTAGGTGTTTTGTCATCAATTGTTATGTCTAAAATATGCGGCAATCTTTGTTCAACGGATTTCATGATTCGCATAAAAGAACCGGGATGCGCTAGATAAATTTCACCGGCGCTCGTAAACTTTCGTTTTGTTTCCCAGCCCGGATGATAATGAGATCCGAGAATAAGATCTGCCGCTTGACCCCATTCGATTTGTTCCATCGGAACATAAGCTCCAAAAAATGAACGCTCGACAAGCATCGTATGTGCCATAGTTATTTTGAAAACTGGCAATTCCGGTTTCAAGAATCTGAATACTGTTGGATCGCCTTCGCGATCATATTTTGACCATATTGAATGAACAGCTATATGTTTTTCGGCTTTATCATCATTGATTAAAGTGATACCGTTGTCGGGTAAAATATGAACATTCGGAAGAAGGCTGAGCATACATAATACAGTGCGCTCAAAAGTCTCTGGGTTCCATCCATAAAGATCGTGATTTCCGACGTTGATATAAAAATCAATTTCTGATGCTACTGCGATTATTGCTGCGATTGGAGTTGCAGTTGAGAAGCCTGGTCGTGCATTGTCAAAGAAATCGCCACCGTGTAATATAATTTTTATATCATTTTTGCGTGCATATTCAATAAGCCATTGAAGCTTAACCAGTCCGGCTTTGAAGAAATCATCAGAACGACTTGCCGGGCCAGTCGATTTAAAATGCGAATCAGTAAAATAGATAAATCTCATTGCACCCTCTTTAATAATTCTTTGCAGCTATTAAAAAATTCGCCACCCGATAACGGACAAATCGACATTGTTTTGATAGCATTTTCTAATTTCTGAATTTCAGTAACATACAATTGATTTAATTTAATTCGATTATCTTTAGCGGTCTTTATTTTTGTTCCTGAAGTTTCGAATACATATTGTAATTCCGTGAGCCGTTTGATTTCAAGTTTGAGTTTCTCTAGATTATCTATTTTGCTTTTGATTATGCCAGCATCTTTTGCCGCGTCGTGCCGTCTTACTATCTGAAGAATACGCATTGCAACCGATCGTATTTTTTCTTGCAAGGCGACAAGATCATAATAAGAATTTGTGGTTGATATGATTTCTTCATATGACTTTTTAATAAAATTTATTTTACGAGCCGTCGGAAGCACGCGTGTAATTTCATTTATACGTGTCGTAGATCGTATGATCGAAACCTGATGTTGCGCAAGAGCTACGTGTTGTTGTGCGGTTTCCTCGAACTGCATCAAAGCATCTTTGATTTTATTCACGTTTTCTTTGTTCGGAAGCATCGAATTAATATCAGCGATTCTTTTGTCCAGTACCGTCAACGACAAATTTAACGCCGTAAGGCTGTCGACTTCCGATGACAATTTTTCTTCCTGTTGAAGCAATGCACCGACTTGATTTAGAATCGTTTTGGCCTTTTCGGAATCTGGAAGCTCATCAATTCGTTCTTGAAATTTGATGACGTTCGATTCGGCATTTTTTGCATTGTCACCATTCGCACGTTTTTGCTTGCTAGTCAATCGTGTTGCAGCATCTACTTGATCTAACCCGACAAGATGACCGAAAACTACTGCAGGCGTGCGTGGCGTTTCTTTAAGTAAAAATGGCCCGTCAAGTTGATTGCTAAAGTTTAGATCAATTCGAATATTTTCACCGAAATCTATCGGTTGAATGCCAAGTGCGGAAAGAACCTCAACTGGGATTTCATTTCCGAAGCCTGAGAAAATGCGTTCTTGTTTGTCAGATTCGTAAACGACATACTGATTTAGACTTGAACCTTTAATACGTGCAACTGATATTCCATCTGAAAGATGAAGTGTTACCACACATGGCTTGTTGTCTTTTTTAAATTTGTTATTGATGAATGCATCTCCGCGCGGTTCGTTTCGAAGCACCCATTTAATGGCTCTAAAAATAGCCGATTTGCCAGCGTCGCTTGGCCCGACAATTACATTGACGCCAGGCGACATTAAAATATCAGTATTAACGTGACTCTGAAACCCTTTAATTTCTATACGTTTTATTTCTTTCATGTTGTTTCAAGCAATCTTTTGATCTCCGGTTCAAAAAGTTGGCGAATGCATAAAAAATCTTTTAAATGCAAATGCATTTCAGAATCATCCATTTCGCGATTAGTGATTTTAATACACGGTTCATCGAGCAAGAACGGATGTTGATGCGTAACAACATAATAATTCCCGTCATCGCCGATGAAATACATCCCGGCTTTTGGCGTCGTATCTATTCGAAAATCATTCTGGTTGTAGATCTTCATTTTCGACTTCTTCGTTTTGTTCATCTGGCAATTTTAATTCTGGTGTTTCAATAATTTCTCCACTCGCCATTATCACACGCAAGCGGTCGTGAATTGCATTATAAAAATCTAAATTTTCTTTTATGATTTTGATAGTGTTGTCCCAGCCAACTGCTATTCTCTCGCCGTCGAAAACATACGTGCTACCGGTTCGTGTTAATAAATTGAGTTCCTTTGCTAGCCATATTGTATCGGCGACCTTGTCAAAGCCAGCACCCCAGATGAGATTGCCTTCCCAAGTTTTATAAGGTGGTGCGAGATTATTTTTGACGGTTTTTATTCTAACTTCTTGACCGTAATAAGCTCCGGTCTTACCAAGAAGTCCGCCTCGACGTACGCTCAATCGTATCTTGGCCCAGTGTTTTGGCGACTTTCCGCCGGGCGTAGTTTCTTGCGGCCCGAATCCTCCTCCAAACCCACCTATTTTTGCTCTCATCTGATTCGTAAGAATCATCGTCACGTTATGTTCGCGTACTTTCGGAGCAATAATTCTAAGCGATTGGCTGAGCATAGCAGCTTGACCACCGATTCGTTTTTGCCCGCCAATATCATCGCCCTCCATTTCGCTTGCGGTGGTTAAACCTGCGACCGAGTCGACAAGCACCATGTCTAATGTTCCTGTGTCCATTAAGACCGATGCTATTTCAAGACCAACTTCGCCAGAAGACGGTTGGCTAATAATGAGCTTCGAAAAATCTGCGCCGAGAGTTTTAGCGTAGTGTGGATCCCCTGATTGTTCTGCATCTACGTATAAACATAGCCCGTTTGCTCGTTGTGTTTCGGCAATAAAAGTATAACAAAGCGTCGTTTTACCCGAACCTTCGGGCCCGAACACTTCGACTATTCTTCCTTTGGGAAGACCGCCAATTCCTAGAACGTAATCTAGGCCAACAAGACCTGACGAACGTGACGCGACCGGATGCACGGCTGACGGATCATCGAGCCGCATAGCCGAGCCTTCGCCGAATTTTTTATTTACTTTTTTAAGAGCAGCATCAATCGTCTTCATCTTTTCTACGAGTTCTGCGTTGTCGTTAGCCATCTCTGTACCTCCCACCACGGACGATGAAGCATTGCGCCAAGTCTTAAAGCGCCATCTTCAAATTCCGCTTCGCTTTGTTTGGGATTTCTTATTATAAATGCCGGATGATACATTGCATAAATAACGGCTTTATACTTTTCGCTCCATGCGGCTTTTCCCTGGTTTGTGCTAATATCACCTATGCCATCGATGCGTCGAAGCGCAGTCTTTCCAAGTGGTACTATTACGCTAGGCAGAACATTTTTGATTTCCAATTCTAGCCAATCTGAACATGCTAGAACTTCTTCTGGTGTTGGTTTTCTGTTTTTCCCATCACTTGTACATGGCCAACATTTAACTGTGTTCGTGATGTATAAATCTTCAAAGCGGCCTGTATAAAAAAGCGAAATTTTCTGACGTAGAAATTGCCCGGCACGGCCGACAAATGGAATCCCTTTCTGATTCTCATCTTGCCCCGGTGCCTCACCCAACAACATGATTCCAGAATTGCCAGTACCAATGCCGGGCACTACGCCTGCGCGTGTTTTACAAAGTTCACATCGCGTGCATTCCGAAAGTTTCACTAGAACATGCCCTCAATATCAGCCTGCGTCGGTTGAGCCGGAGGTGCCGGAGGTCTCGGCTGAACAGGCGGCGGCGGTGGTTGAACAAGCGGCGGCGGATTAATTACTGGTGTCTGTTGAACGGGCGGCAGTGGTACCAATTCCTGCGCCGGTAGCGGAACCGATGGTGCCTGCGTAGGCTGTGCCTGTTGTGTAGTCGGAACGATCGGCGGCTCAAGTTCTAACTCGGTCCCCCCAATTTTTTGGGCAGCGCCATCTGCTATGGCAGTTCCATCCGGTTGTATGAAATCCGAAGGAGCCTGTTCTATCGGGCGTGACGGATTGATATGCATTCCGAGTTTTTCGGCCAGATATTCTGCTTTCGCAGGTTCGCAGATTTTTCTGATTTTTTCCCATAACATCGGAAGAAGGTTCGTGTCGACTTCTGCGGGCGTTGGGCATACTTGACCATAAGGATCCGCTGAATACCTCGCGCTACCTTTAGCCGATGTTGTCTGCGTTTTGGTTATCTTAAATGCATACTTCGTAATGTCACCACCAGCTCCGATTGGATAATCAACATCATCGAGCCGTCTGATCATCGAGTTGAAAAGCGGGCCAGTGCAAGCGAATATCTTGGGTTCGAAATCCCATACGATTTCTTGCTTTGCTATAGCAGGCGCGCTTGGATTTGCACTATCTCGATACATTACAGTTTCTATTTTTCCGATGATGGCAAGAACATAGAAATAATACTGTGTGTCACATCCGCCAGAATCCCTGTTGCCGCGCTCCATTCCATATACACACATCGGACAAAGATCTGATTTGTCTCCGAGATAATCTATTGGCGCAGCGCAATTTTCTACGATGGCTTTCTTTTTTCCCTCGTTGCGCATAACAACTGGATCGTCAAGCCAATGTTGTACCTGTTCGCCATATCTTATTGTCAAAAGACGAATGAGCGAATCGCCTACCGGAAGATCGCTCTGTGTCATATCAGCTTGAAGATAACCCGAAGTCGCACGTTTCCTTGCTCCGCGCGCTCTGTCCTTCCAAGCATCCCGACTGCCTTCGCCTTCATCCCAAGGCGGGGTGCTATAAGCCGTCATTCTTCCTCCTTCACGTGTTTATTACCATCCCTCGTAAATTTTTCTCTGCGGAATAACAATTTGACCCTGATTCATTAATGTCTGTAAAAGATCCGCTTGCGCTTTGAGCATGAACCCCTTCTCACGCCATGCTGACTGCACGATCTCTAGTTTATCTACCTGTCCTTTTAGCCTTGAAACATCTGCGTCTGCTTTTCGCAATTCGAGATAAAGCTCGAAAACCTCGTCTGGCGTATCGACTAAATCATCGTGTGAAAATTCGGCTGCAAGTTCTTCTTTAGTACAATCACCCAGAAAAAACTCCGAGAAGGTCGCATCGATCTCGGCTGCGCTCGGTGTTTTTGTGGATTTCCCAGAACGCTCTGCCGCGATCAATCTTGAAATAAGATTCTTCGCGCGGCTTGAAATAATTTTATAGCTTCGCTCGGCAATTCTGTGATACTCACGTACTTCGATTAGAAGTGTACTCCAAAACGCTGTGACCGCCGGGCAGCGATCAATAGCATCCATGAGCATAAACGGATCGAACTTGGCCTCGCCCAGCACAAGTTCTTCTTGAAGATTGCTCTCGACTACTTTATCGTCGAGTGTGATTTTGATTTGTAAAACTTCATGTCCATGCTCCTTGAGAACCGAGGGGAGTTCCTCGACTAAAAGCGCACCCCGTTGTGTCATTCACTACCTCCCTTGACTGTGCATTGACAATATACTACAAACAGGTTAACGAAACCATTTATAATAATCTTCTTTCTCAGATTCTTTAATGACATGCAAATCTTCACCATCTCGTAAGCGTTGTATATTATAGAGGATTCGACCTGTTCTACCGTTCCCATCTTCAAACGGATGTATTTCCTCAAATGTAATATGATTATTTTTAGCATTGTTAAATGATTTTGAATTAATACTCATGCACCATGATGAAAGAACATATGATATTTTTCGCGGATCAAGACACACGTTGCCGCCGACCATCACACCGCAATTTCTAAATCGACCTGCAATTTTAGGCCGCAAACGTCGCATTAGATGCGCGTGTATCCCGGCTATGAATTTCGGTGTAAATTTAAATTTTGGATCGTCAATTAATTGTCCGTAAGCATAATCCCAGGCTTCTAGCGAATCTTCAAATGCAATGTCATCGTACTCGCTCTCAATCGCGTTTGATTCGCGAAGGAACTCGTGCAGCGTTTCCGCATCAAATTTCTTTGTATTCATCGGGCTCCCCAAACAAATATGTCTCTTCTAATCTCTTGCGCTTCGGCTCCGATTTCTTTTTTTTTGGTGCCCGCGTCGGCTTCTTCTTTGCCCGTGTTGTTAGTGCATCCTCTATCTCATCGTGCGGCAAATTGTAACACGCAAAGGCCCCTGCGTCAAGAAGTTTTTTTATGGTACTCTTATTAATCGTCCGCCTTCCTAATTTATCGAGTGACTTAATCCAGTCGTTCAAAGATTCGCGTTCTTCTAGCGTTTCAAGTTGCTGTGCTACTTTTGGGCCGATTCCTTTCACACACAAAAAACCGGCTCTTATTGCATGGTCTGCAACAGGGAAAAACTTAGCCTTAGAATTTTGTACAGATGGCTTCAAAAGTTCAAAACCGTTTCTTTTTATAAATCTACCATAATCGTAAAGTTTAGTTTCGTCTGTCAATTTGCTGTTGAGCATCGCTGACCAGAATTCGGTGGGATAATATGTTTTTAACCACATTGTCTGATAAGCGATATATGAATAACAAGTGCTATGTGCTTTGTTAAACATATAAGCTCCTGCGCCTTCAAGCAGCGCCCAAATTTTCTCGACCTTGCGGTGCGGATATCTACGCTCTTCCGCGCCATTGAAAAAATCATCTTTAAACTTTGACATTTTCCCGGCATGAAGTTTTGCGATAGCTTTACGAAGCTTATCTGCTTCTTGAATACTAAACCCTGCGATGTCGCGTGCGATCTGCATCGCCTGTTCTTGAAAGACCAGAAGTCCATAGGTGCTGCCTAGTATTGGCTCTAGGTCAGAATCAATTAAGTCGTATTGCTTGCCATGCTTTCTCTCCGCATACTCCGATGGAGCATTCGCTGAAAGCGCACCGGGGCGAAGCAGTGCATTGATTACGGCGAGGTCTTCGAAGCGATCAACCTTCGTGAGGCGAAGCAGATCCTGAACGTAATCACGCTCAAGCTGAAACACAGCCTTTGTATCCCCATCTGCAAATCTTCGAATAATATTTTCATCGTTCAATTCGAGTTTATCTATGTCCTGTTTGATGTTTCCAAGTTTAATTGTCTCGCTCATAACATCGAGTGTAATTAATCCCAAAATATCTAATTTAATGAGACCAAGTTGATCGCAATCATACATATCCCAAGCTGTCGCGATTGCTTTTTTTCCGACATTATAATGAAGCGGCATAATATTGCGAACGGGCTCATTAGATATAATAGCACCAGCAGCATGAATACTTGTGTGTCTGGGCTTTCCTTCAAGCCGACCAGCATATTTGAAAAGCTCGGGATACTTCGCGATCCATCGCGATATTGATGGAACGTTAAAAAGGTCGTTTATGTTTTCCACTTCTTTGGGAATTTGAGAAATTATAATATTTACATCTTTTAGTGGAATTTCTAAAACGCGGGCAACATCGCGTAAAACAGAGCGCATTTTCATATAAATGAAAGTGCTTATTTTTACAACTCGGTCTGCGCCAATCAGATCTTCTAGGTATCCATAAACTTCATCGCGACGGGATTTTTCAAAATCGATGTCGATATCAGGCGGGGAAGTACGCCCTCGAATTAGGAAGCGTTCAAATTGTAGGCTGTGGACAATGGGATCTAGCCCCGTAATCCCCAGAAGATAACAGACTAGGGATCCTGCCGCAGAGCCTCGGCCAACACCAACGCGTATCCCGTTTTCCTTTGCGCGCTTAATTAGACGATGGCTAATGATAAAAACAGCTTCAAATTCATGTTCGTGGATGACTCTGAGTTCGTATTCCAGACGGTTAAGATACTCATCCTTCTGGAGCCCTTTTGCGGCGAGTACCTGCATGCATTCAAATCCAAGATTCATTATTTATTATTCTTGCATCCGACCCAGTACAGCAGCCCCTCATCGTCAACTTTACAGCGATCGAAAAATCGCATTTTATCTTCTGATGTAAGTTCTATCATCAATGCGCCTTTTTCACAATGAGGGGCTGCACGTATTCAGTTCTTAGTGTTCATCTACCTAGTTCTTCTTCGCTTTTGCTCCGGTCGGTACGCTCATATCTAGCGACAGATCCTGTGCTGCCTTGGCTGCCATTATCCTAAGATAATTAGTCAGCGGATCCGCGCCCTGTGTCATTTGACCGTCAGCTCCGCCACCCATCACAAGATTTGGAACAATTGACGCACCGTTTTTGGCCCATGCATCGGCCCAGAATTGCTGAACAGCCTGATAGGTTGCGAGTTTCTTTTCAAGCGCGCCATCGGCCTGAAGAACTAGACGCTTGCGCGCGGACTCACCTTCGCCTAGCAGAATCTCTTTCTGCTTCGTGAGTGCCGCTGCTTCTTTATCGAGCATCGCGACTTCTTTACGCTGAGTGGCTGAAATAAGAGCGACTTCTTTTTCCTGTTCAGCTTTAGTTACCTGAGTTGCTTTTATTACTTCCTGTTCCCATTTCGCTTTAGCTGCAGCAGCTTTTCCTTTTTCCGCAACCGTGATGGTTTTCTGCTCGGCTTCTTTTGCTTCGGCAATAGCAGTCTGGATACGCATCGTCGCACCCTGCTGTGCTTCGATCTGCGCAATCACTCTGTCGTCGTAACGCATATTGTTTATCGTCAGTGTTCCGGCAACAATCTGAATATTAAATTCTCTAAACGGACTTTGGGTCTGTCGTTCGATGCCGCCTGCTTCAGCAGTATTTATAACAGGCTCTGTGATATCGACCGTCTTTTCAATGCCGGTGAGCTGGTCGATAGACCTTGTCGATCTTACTTTTGTTTTATACACACCGTTTTTTGCTTGATCTTCTATATAGCGAAGCAAATCCGGTCTGCGCTCGGCGTAAGATTCTCGCGAACTCATAAGAGGGCCTGTCATATAAACAGCACGATCGAGTGTCTGTAAAACCAGATTCTTTTCGATCGCTTCCTGACTATTATATTTAGTATGAAGTTTTTTCATACTTTCATGATCGAGCGGGTTTTCCCATCTTACACTTAGCGCCATTTCGGCTTTACCGGCATCGTTGAAACGACAACTAAGTGGTGCATATGTCCCTTTGATGTCTTCGAACACACAATTCAATTGTGACGCTTTCTTGTAGTCCGTCACTTTACCGAATCCTTGCCATTTGATTCCAGCCGTTGTCCACACTGTAAGGTCTCCGGATTGCCATGCCTGCTTGATCTTGATTTCTTCCGCACCGACATTCTCAAAAAGATTACCAGCCGAAAATGCCATAATTATTACAATGAGGACAACAAGTCCTGTAATAAAATAGCGTGTTGCTTGACTTTTGGTAGCCATTATTCATCCTCCTCGACAATTACTCCGAGTCTTTTTGCTTTGCGTTTTGACTCAGATACTATTTCCTCTGCTTTATGTTTCCTCCGACGAGCTTCTCGTATATCACCTCCTGCTTGTGCCTGTGCTTCCTTTAAAGTTGTCAACGCGCTTTTAAGTTCGCGCTTTGCATCTGCCAGCGACTCCTCGGCATCCCGTTTCACGGCTGAGCGCCTTAAAGCGGGGAAAAACGGAGTGTCCGTCCATGCCGGTATTAACAACTGTGTAATCATCATCCACACAAACCCAACACTCAAAACGGACCAGATAAATGTTACCGGGTGCATACAACTCTCCTTACTCGCGTGCGAAGTTAGCGATGATCTGTGGCGATGCAGAATCAAATCCAACCACATCAAGCATTCCAGAATCATCAGGGTCTGCGATACTGAATCCTGTCGATGTCATTCCAACAACCACCAACTTCGCATTCGGATTGAATTTTCGTCTGTACTCGTTCAATGCTTGCACGGGATGAATGTGACCGTACCACGTTTCGCTATCCGTGTAAATAACAAACACGTCGATATCCAATTTGTGTTTAATCGCATAAATCATTGGAAGAGCGCAGTCTGTTCTTCCAAATGCCATGCGGTCAGACGATGCTAATGCAGATGCAAGCGTGGTTTTTGCCGTCATGGGAAACGGTCTAAAAGTATCGCAGAACGCCATCGCGAGACATTCTTCTTCACTTCGCATTGTAGCCATCGCCATAGCGACTGCACCGTGTCGTGCGGTGAAATTGAAACTCGATATCATCGAACTTGGGAAATCCATCGAGCCAGAAACATCGATCCCAAGAAGCCATTTTTTTTCTGTCGGTTCGATATTTTTGAATGACTCATAAAAGGCATTGTCGAGTGCATCGACGACCTTTGGCACCGGAACCCATGAGCCGCTTCCGCGCATTCCCTCGCCCGAGGAATATGTCATCAGCGCTGATAAAACTTGAATTGGATGAATTCGCGATTTCCTGAGCGATTCGGTATCGGAAATCTTCTCAACCGCAAGTTTCGCAGCATCGCTGGATTGTTTGATCAATCCAATTTTACTCATATTTCCGAGATTGCGAATTAATGCGGTCATTGGCATTTTCTGCAGAAGCGCATTCCAGATGTCCGGATCCGTAAGCCATTGAGTTGGCAGCGTCTCGCGCGGCATGTCATACTCTTTGATCAACTCGATGACCTTTTCCTTTGAATCGTCCGATTGAATTAGATCAAAAGCATACAATAGACCATGCTTCTTTTCGGGTATGAAAGGTCGTTCTGATGTTCTTGTCGCAAATGCATAAAGGTCGTTTCGCTCGATGTTCGAAGGATGCGAAAGCCTCAACACGTCCGCGTGCGTCCAGCCATTGCGCTGTCTGTATTTTACGAGCTGCAAGGCCAGTTTCTGTGGCGACATATCGTTGTACCAGTTTGCCACACCGTTTCGAAGTGAACGGCCCCAGCCACGAAGGTCGTTTACGTAACTTACGAACGTGAAGAGGTGCGTTCCGATTCTACATATCTTCGGAAGCGCATCGCGCGCAGCCATTTTAGTGTCGTTATCACCGACCGTATAACAAAGCGCGAGAGCGAAAATCGCTGGTTCGTTTTTCGGAGCGCGCCCGCTGTCGCTGATCTCGACGAGCCGGTCAATTACCTTCACGCCGTCTGATTTAATTAACCCCACGATGTTTTGACAATTCTCGACCGTGAGCGGCTTCTGCTTCGCGTAGTATGTACCGCCCTCTGAGCCGATGACTACGAAACGATCGAATCTCGACCAGTCATTGATGGCAAACACAAAACCCCCTGCGCTGTTTGCTACCATGTCTTTGCCGGGAATCGATTCACTCTGCGGCGTTTTACGCGGATTGAAGTCGTCTGAATACTTCATCTCAATTCCTCTCTTGGGCGAATGGCCCATTCTAAAAATTTGACGGGCAAATTGTCGAAAAAGGATATACGTTCGCTCTTCCATTAAGCTACCGCGACCCAAATGCCGCGGGCAGGAATCGAACCCACGTTAAACGTACCAGATAACCCTTTAACAGCGGCCCGTCACAACATCATACTAGAACAAGCTGCTTTTATCAAAGAAAAAGACAAGGGCGAAAATTGTAAAAGGGATGTTAAACGAGACCGTAGCCCCGTCCTTCTTAGCATGAAAGATAACCCTTCTACGTCCGGCCCTTGTCAATTTTTAATGAAGGGCAAAAAGCGCAAAACGGACTCAAAAGATGATAACCATTTTGCTACGGCCCTTCAAAAACTGGGAGGCGAGGATCGAATCGGATTATCTATTTAATCCTCTTCTTCTTTTTCCGGGCCGATCTGGGGTCCCGGTCAAGAAGTTTTTCCTCCCAAAATCAAGTGCGGCAAGCAATCCTCGTCGTCGAAATTTTACAACAAATTTCCTGACAATGCAGGTTTGACGATTATACCGTGTAACAACTATGTTATAAATACGGTCTTGTCATCACAATCCCTGCGGAGCCGCCGGATGACGGCGATCTTTTACGCGACGATTCAAATTGCCTTTCGCCATTTTTCAACGGCTAGCCACACTTAATCCGTATTCACATTCGGCTTTACAGTCTTAAAAAGTTCATCGATATCCGTATCGATATTGATTTTTGTGACTGCGTTGCTCTGCTTTATTGCAGCATCTACTTTGAAAAGCCAACGCTGCAAAACTACGATCTTGCTATCGACATCGTCGATGTCGTACTTCGGCTCTACGTGCTTCTCGCCTTCCGACCTGAACCAGATTTCTTTCTTCGAAGAATCATCGGCCATACTCTTGAGAATCGTGAGCCTCTCGCGCACCGCCTTCGAAAGCGCGAGTGCTTCATTGATGGTCATACCGTCCATGCTATCCTCTCGTTGAAAAAACGCACGGGCAAAAAGCGTCAAAGGGAATTTACGCGCTCTACCAACTGAGCTACCGTTTCCCGAAGGTCACGAGCAGGACTCGAACCTGCGACAACGCCATTACAAGTGGATAACCCTTTAACAGCGGCCCGTGCAATCACTGCACTATACTCCAGTCGATCATGTTTATCAAAGTCTATTTTCAATAGATGCAATTTTTTCATTTATTTCTTTTGGGAGTTGAAAGTTTTTTGACATGGCAGATAATTCTCTTATTTCACAATATAAATCTTTTTGCGCCTTTTTTTCATTTTCAGTAATTATTAATTTTTCTTCACGAAGTTTTTGCATTCCGTTGGCAAACCAGAGAGGAACGCATCGAATAACAGCACTATAAGAACTGCAATGATAACGCCTGCATCGTCTGAAATGTCTTTCAAACAAAACATTAAGCCATTGATCTATCGGGTTATTAGTTTTCATACCTCTCTTAGGGTTGACATAATATAGCGACGATTATCAAGCTCTGCAAAAAGATGTCGTTTGTCCTCGCCGTAGCGTATAGTAATTTCATCCTTTTTGTTTTCTGATAAAATCTTATTGAAAATGTCGTATCCTATTTTCACATGAAATGCGTCTTGTATCCCTGTGCCTTCAGGACTTTTGTGGGAAATAATCGGAATTGTCTCGGTGGTCTTTTCGGCTGTATCTTCAGCGGCAGCCGTTATTCGTAGCGTCTCGTTGTCTCGATCGAACATGACGCTTCTATGAACATTCAAGAAGATAGACATCCGCGAGAACACTTCCAAAAGCTCTGGCCGCGAAACAACCATTTCATAGACCGCTTTATTTTTTACTTTTTCGAGTGCGGTTTTGTAGTCTGGGAATTTCGCCGAGTTGAGTGCAACCATGTAACGAAATCCGCCCATCTTGGTATGCATAATTATTACAATCTGGCTATTACGTCGTTTTCTAAGCTCCATGCTGTCGACATTGATTGCGGTGCTATCGATAAGCCTTATGAAATTTTCTATTGCTGTTGCAATGAAAATGCGTGGTGTTTCCGCAAGCTCTGCGCCGCTTTCCGGACTGTATATCGCCATATTGTTTCCGTTGCTAGTTACCCAATCCCCGTCAAAAAGAATACCGTGAAGATCGTATTCTGATATTTCTTGTGCGATGGCAAAGGAAGTAGATCGCCAAGCCGAAACGAGGTCGTCAATCTTGAAATCTTTTATGAAAGGTATGATGTCATCGGCCGGTGGGATTATCCAGCTCTGGCTGGTTATTGTATTCAGCGTCGTTGTTCCCTCGGCAATGATGCGAAAACACGTCACGGCCGGATCCCATTTGACATGTATGATTTCTTTTTTAGATTTCGATATGACATGATAAAGTTTTGCGTATTCTACGGCAACTGCTGTTATGAAATTGTCTTCAGGAAATTTTCCCATCAACGGTTCCTTCATCATGTAATCCGCCGATGCGCTTTCCGACATCGTTCTGAACAATGCCTTGCAGACCCCGTTGTTGTTGCTGAACGTTATGTGAACGCTAGATTGCTGCGGAAAGCTGATGCCCTTTTTTTGTACCGCGACGCCAGTACAAAGAAGTGCTTCTGTCAATTCCTCGCGCTTGAAATTAAATACGTACTCCAATTTATCTCCTTTGTGTGCAGCTTCGCCCAAAATAAAATTCAAATCTTCTTTCGGCTTCTACGCGATTCCATATGCCATCCCAGTAAGGATTCCACGATATGTAATCAAACAATTTATTGAGTTCTTCCACGCCCGGATTTTCGAATTCTTTATAATCTATAATTATATTAGTCGCGCATTTTGTTCCTGATTTTCTTAATTCTTGTATAAATTTAATGGCGTTTATTGTGTGCAAGGAATTCCTAAGCATATCTTTAAGTACAGCTTCGTTCGGACTCTGAATAGGGCAATGAAAAATTTTCAACAAGTTAGAACGTGATAATTTTAATAGTTCAGATTGACACAATATTGTTGTGGTCGGTTCTATATTTCGTATCGAAATTTGAATGCGAGGTCTACTCATTTTTTGATTTGTTCGGCAGTTGGATTGTCAGATATTAATACAATATCCTTATCAATTATTTTAAATTCTGCGTCGGATTCGTTTAGCTCATAATACGAACCCCGTGTCGTTCTAATCGTACAATATTTACATTTTCCTTTGCACCCTACACCGATTCTTAATGAATACATATTTCTAAAAAGATGGCCATCTTTCATTTCGTCGGTACTATATTCATCGAATTCATTGACCCAGAACGGATCCGCAAAATCGACCATCCACGTTTCATCAATCAGTTGATAATCCTTTTTTATGTTTTCTAATCTTTTGACCCCGTCGGGAAGTTCGATATCGAATCTTCTTGCAAGACAACCACCTATAAAGAAATGCTTGTCGGGAAATGTTCGAATAAATTTTTCAAGATGGCAAATATCATTTAACACAGCCAGATCCGTAACTTGGCAGGACAACACAATAATATTATCAGCGATCTGCGGATTCATTGTAAATCTATCTTTGTGTGCATTTGCCCAACTTAAAAATTCAGAATAAATGCTCATGCAGGCTGTGCAGGTGGTAAAAATTAATCCTTCTATATCCTCGGCCTCGTACAAAACGCCGCTGCCAAATTTGTTAGTCTCGGTTTTCATAGTTGTTTGTCCCTTGGCTTTCTCGGATCTAACTTTCCGTTGCATGCTCCAAAAATACAATCCTCACATGATATTTCACCGGCAAATTCATAACCGCAATCGTAATCATATCCATACACCGTATCTATTCTATAGCCCTCGCAAGATGGCGCAACAGCCGATTTCATTACTTAACCTCGAACAGGTTCTTGGTAGCCGAGTGAACACCTGTCGCCAGAAGCGCGGTTTCAGCGGCCTTCTCAAGAACGATAACGAGCGCAGACACAAAGCCTGCCTCTGGGTGCATCGAAAATTGAATCGCGCTAAAGTAAACAAACGCGGTTCCTACATTGACAAGCGGGATCCATTTATTATCCAGCCTCGAGTAATTTTTGATCCACCATGAATATGCAATTTGAACAGCAGCTACTATGACTTGTTGCCATTCCAGCATGTGCCGTCTCCTTCCCCTGATAAATCAGGAATTTGATATTCTGGTTCGATACTAAAACTCTCGATCTTATTCGCTATCTCTATTGTGTTTTCCATAGCTTTGCGAACTGTCTGCTCTTTTATCTCGTGACATGCAAAACCATCATACATCTCTTGCTCGGTTCGAAACCAGAGATCAAGCGCAGGGAATTTAAAATTCGGATTTCGGATTTTCAAAAGAACTTGATGCGCTTTCAAGTCCTCCTTTATCGGGTAATGTGTATCGGCTGTTGCGACCAATTTAATACCCGTTTCTTCTGAAATAATCTCAAGATGTTTATTTAAGATATGTTGTTCTTCCATTTCAAATGGCATAATTTCCATATAAAAATCTTCATTGTATCCGGTATCCATAAAAACTTCTTGCCACCATTTGGCCATTACAAACGCCATACTGATATCGTCGTATTTGAGCGCATGTTGTGCAATAATTCCACTAATACAAGCCGACATAGCTATTAACCCTTCGTGGTGTTTGGAAACAAGCTCGATATCAATGCGCGGTTTATAATACATCCCTTCAACATACGAAGCTGTGTGAAGTTCGATAAGATTTTTCCAGCCTACTAAATTTTTAGCGAGCAGCACAACGTGTTTTGATTTTATTTTTTTATCTTTTATTTTTCGTTTTCCGGTAATATAAAATTCTACGCCGAAAATAGGTTTAACGCCATGTTCTTTACAAGCCAAATAAAATTTATAAGCCCCAAAAAGATTCCCGTGATCTGTGATTGCAACGGCGGGCATGTTGTATTGCTTCGCAAGAAGTGCTAGTTCAGTTGGCGACGTCAAGCCATCCAAAAGGGAAAACCAGCTATGGTTATGTAGTTGTACAAAGCTCATAATTTTTAATCGAACAGGGGCGGCGGAACAACCACCCCTGCTCTAGGAGGTGCGATGGATTAGGATCCATCAACATCAAGGCAGCATCATATTCAAACAACGCTACACTTACATTATACTACAAAATTGCCGCTCTTTCAAATGGTATTGTGTTTAACGACACCATTGCTTTGCGAACTTTCTTTAGCTGATTACGGACAAGCTCCGGATACCATTTCTTATCCTGCATGTCACATAGCATTTCTGCTATTTCAATTAATTTCTTGTCGTGATAAACAATTTGCTCAACGATGAACTTCTGAATTGGCGTAAGATGTGAACACAAAATCTCAACGTCGCGTTCGAATAGAATGGTCTTCGATGTTGGTTCTTCGTATAAATGATTCAACATTATACCATCGAATTCTACCATCGTGCCGGTACGTTTCTTTGTCTTTTCGCGAGTGCTTTGCGTGATGACAACTTGTACCAGCCTATGCCACGCCAGCTTGCTTACTTCGCTGAATTTCATGTTCGGATATTTAGCCTCGTCCATTACAATGCGCCATATCCATTCGCGCATTCTAGCAACAATATCTTCAGCTTCCCATTCGCTAAGATATTGTGCTTTATCAAGGGCCCAAATTTCTAAGTATGATCTATCGGTCTCTGGATCCAAAATCGTGTGACAAATTTGATTGATGATTTTTTCGAGTGCCGCACTATCTCCTGCTCTCGCCTTGATGACTAACTCGTCCATTCCCTAACACCTCCGCGAATGTTACTTTACTCGTCATGTTCCGTGACTTCTTCTTCGCATGGCTCTTCTTTAAGCAGGCGCCCATCCAAATCCACGCCCTTGACCTTTGCCGGTGGTTTTCCGAATCTGTACTTGAAAAGCTTACAGGATCCGTCACACGCGCAGCGGCGGACTTCTGAATATTGTTCGCCTGAACATTCGAGACAATATTCACGAATCGCTTTCCAAAGCTCGCGCTTGCCTACCTTCGCAGGGTCGGCCGCTTGTTCCTTCATTCGTTCGCGCATCGAACTCCAATCGGCAGCTTGTTTTTCTTCAGACATTTGTTACACCTCCTTCTTTACACAATGCGATGGAAACGCCATGTTGAAATATGTTTCGTCGTATTTAATGTGAACTGGAAGCGCATGATTCATAAGAACCTCTACACGGCCAGCGAGTAGAGAAAGAACTTTGCCGCGCTTACCTTCATGTCTATGATTTACGATAATTATAGAATCCCCTACGTTGAGTTCCGGTTCCACATCACACCTCCTAATGTGTATTTTACCATAGGGTCAGGAATCTGTCAAGATTTATTTATCCTTGCCGACTTTACCTTTCTCCTTTACCGAATGTTTTCATCCAGTAGCTGACAACTATTCGTGCGTCTGATTTATCAAGCCCGAATTCAGCCTCGACATAGGGACGCGCACCGAACATGTTGATCGTGCCACCGTCTCGTAGGTCATCGAGATATTCAAGCATCTCGTCCGTTATGAATTCTGATCGTTCCGTTACTTTTTCTCCTTGTTATTCTTCGCCATTCTTCGCCGTATCGCCTTGAGCATTCTTTCGCCATCTTTGAAAAATGGACATCCCTCGTCGAATTCATTATATTCATATCCGACAGCATCTTCTTTATCGACCGCGATCATCTTGGCGCGCTTGCCGTCGCATACAACAAATCCGTGCGAAAGCATAATGCAGTCGTCATCGCACGAAGCGTGTATGGCATCGCACATTTCATACAAGGCTTCTGCGAGTTCCTTGTCGGTCGGCGGCGTACCTTCGATCATTCTAAGTAAAAGTTCGCGTTCCATTATTTGTTCTCCTTAAGAAGTGCTGAAAGCTCGGAGTAATAAATTTCAATCTCGCTGAAACCTCCAGCGTGTCCATACTCTACAGCCAGTTCGTAAAGCATACCCGCGTTGCGATGTCCTTTGGTTCCGTATTTTTCCTCCATCCTGTTTTTGTGAGCTTCGCGCTCGGCTATCTTTTTTTCGTATTCGCCCATTATTTCTCCTTTTTGCACAGGGCGCCTATCCAAAGGTTGCGCCAGTCTTCGGGACCGCATTCGGGTTCGCCCATCTCATAAGGGTCCTCGCTCTTGTCGTGAATGCAACCGTGGAAGTCGCACCAGATTTCGTGTTCATTCAACTCTAATCCGTTTCTCTTTTTCATACTTCCCACTCCGTTTGAGGAATACGCAACATCATGTGACTGGTTCGCAGCGTGTATTCTTCTTGAGTAGCAACCATTATGTTTTCACAGCTTTCGTCAAAGTCTTCAATGTTCGAATATACATAAAGTAAAGCGTACCAGTACCTCCCTATTTTGAGTTCTTTGCTTCCGTCCTTGTCTTCGAATACCCAGTAGGTGATGTCGCCCATCATCTTTCTGAATTCGTTTACCTGTTCGAAGAAGTATGCTTTTGTAAATGTTGTCATGTTATTCCATCCTGAATAGTTTATTGAGCTGCGATGAATTGATGGCGCCAGTAACTGGCGGATAAACTTCGTAGCCATCTGATGCGTACATTTCTTTATGATAGTCACAAAGCTCTGTGGTCTTCAGCACTTCCATCGAGTCCGGATCACGTACGACCATTCTTTGGACATTGTCATCATAATTTTCGTGTTCGCCGTCTCTGCAGTCGGTGCATCTTTTCATTATCTACTCCACTATCTTCTTAAACTCAATGCCTTCGCCGCCCAATGCTTTGTTCAGTTCGTCGAGCGATTCGAGAACCTTCTTGCAGTCTTCCTCGCTGGCGTTTTCGAAGGTGATGGTGAATCCGGGGTTCTGTTCCATTTTTCGCCTCCTGTAAAAATCCTCATCTTTAACCTTACATTACTATTATACCATAGGAGACGAACCATGTCAACTGCAATAATCAATTAAAAAGCCTGTAACTTCAAACAGGCTAAATGTTTACAAGATTTCTTCGTCTAAGTAGCGGTAAAATAGCGGTTCTTTCAATTTTATGAAGTTTTTGTCCTTTATCTGGAGCCGCCCAGAAGAGACGAAAGTTTCCTTTTTTCAAAATCTCTGCAGCATCATTTAATGCGAGCGTCCCGGCTACATCGTGATCGTAGCAAAGCGTCACCTTCCGGAACGCTCCGAGCTTCCCGGCCTGAACCGCGCTCAAGGATGCACCGCCTGCGCTCACGGCCGCCGCGCCGACTTCGTGGAGTGCAAGAACCGATAGGAATGCTTCGACCACGACCACCTCTGGGCTTCGTCTAGCATTATAATAATTGTAGAGATAATCGGATTTATTCATACCGGGCGAATTCCAGTATTTAGGACCAAACGATGGATGGCCAAGATTTCGTTCCTGCCAGCCAATTATATAGTTATCGTCATCCGTCCACGGAAATACCGGATTTCCGGAATTCATATTATATCCTATACCGAAAAACCGTATCGTTTCGTCTTTATATCCTTTTACCACCGAAAGCCAATTATATGCTTTCATTGCATTTTCATCGAAACGCGTAAAATTAAAAATTCGGAAATTGTCAAGTAACCCTTCGATTCTTTCCGGTTCGACATCATCATGAATTGTGAGTTTGTCGCGAAGCCTATTGAGAGATTCTTCGTATGAAAGCTGGATCCCGTTCTTGATGTCGAAATACGGTAGCCCGAGTTTTTTGGAAAGGGTTAGTAGGTTCCCCCTTTCGCCACAGGCGAAACAACTGTACTGCCCCGTCTCAACTAAAATTCCCCAGCTTGGTTTCGAATCAGTGCCGCTTGAATGTGTAGTCTCGGCAAATGGGCACGATGCACGTATGTTTCGGCCGTTCCGACCATCGTAGCTGCCGACGTTACGAAAGCCGTGGCTCTCGAAATATTCAATCATGAGTTTTTCAATATCAGAATGGGCTACCATCTTCATGCTCGGTTCTGGTTTCGCGCTCAAATCGCTCCGTACAATGGATTCTAGCGATATCTCGATTTGGATAAAGTTCAGCTTGATCAAGTATCATTTGTCCATCTCTATTTTTACTAATTCCCAATTTTATAATACGCTGCTCTTCTTCTTCGACCGTTTGCGATAGATAAAAAACGCCGGTCGCATGTTCACATACGCCTTTTCCATAAGCCGAATCCTGAACCGTGAGTCGTGGCCGGTAAATTGAGCTGCTCTTGGCCTGCCCAAATGTAAGAATGGCTAAGCCGCGTTCTTTGGCCCAGCTTTTAGCCAACAACTCTAAATCCTTCGCAACCATCTCTAAATCTTGCCATTCAAGTCGACCAGACATATTTGTAATTTGATCAATAATTAGAAGATCGGGCGGTTCTGAAAGATTATGAAGTTTTGCCGCTACGTCATCTACTGTAGGTGATTTTTCAAACGTAATAAATTCTATGCTTCCGTTCATTGCTTTCCACTCGACCATTCGATCTTCCCAAGTCACATAATTGTCTTCTGTCATTTTCCACGGGTCAATAAAACGTTCGATTGGTATCCCGGTAATTCGAGAAAGCAATCGCTTGGTAGCTTTCTTGTTTGACATTTCAAGATTGGCGACGACAACATTAAAACCATATAATGCAGCATAAAACGCAACCTGCGTTCCAAAGAAACTCTTACCGCGTCCTGTCCACGCCATCAAAATATAATATTCGCCGAGAGCTAGGCCTCCATTTAACTGTTCATCTAACCATTTTATGCCAGTAGGAATTTTTCGGAAGAGATCCTTGTTCGCAGCAAGATATTTATGTTCTGCTAAAATTTGTGGATAATCTAAAATGGGATTGAGATTCGGAAGGCTTTGTCCGACCAGCTTTATTTTTCGCGATACGTTTGTTATCTGTTCGCAAAATTCATCAAATTTTCCCTGCGACAATTCACTTACGGCATTTGAGAGTGAATTAACGCCATATCGTTTTCGCCAATTATTCTTGAGCAAATCAATACAAAACTGAAAATCCTCTTCAGGCGGAGGCGGCATATATATTTGTTTTGTAAGTTCCTCGCACCACGTCAGGAGCGGCTCTTCCATTCGGTTGATTTCGTCGCGCGCAAATTCCAAAACCAGATCCGCTCTAGTCGGAACATTATTATATTTTTTGAGGTACAAAAGAAGCCAAGCGACTAATTTTTGCGATGCCGGTTTCTCAAAGTATTCCAGCATCAATCCGGTCTGTTTTCGCGTAAGCTTTTCTTTTGCCTCGGGTGTCTGAACCAGATGCTTGAGAATTATCAGCTCAAGCTGTTCCTGTTCCATCGCCACTTCCCGTCTTCCGCGCTACCCATTGTTTATTAAATCGACGCATACAAAGCGTCGGATGAAATCTATATTTGCAAACGATACATTTTGGATGTTTTGTTCGTGTCTCTGGCGTTAAAAGCGGATGCGGTTCATAGCAGTGTGAATGATCGGCTTCGTTGCTACGCACTAACCTGAAGCTCGCCGGGTCAATAACATTGTCTCTAAAGTCTGTACCGCTGAGAGACACTGTAGTAAATCTTGCCATCCGGCTTAACATCGACGTTCCGGCCTTTTCGCCGAATTGTTCCAAACCCAATGCGGTGTTTAACACGACACATTTTGTCGCGCCTTCTTTGAAAACATTAAATATCGCTGTGTATGCTTCGTAGCTATTCCAATCTTTCCCGGTGCCATATTCTTTGCCATAGTCATCAATTATGATAACGTTTGCTTTTTCGATATCTTTCATTAATTCAATAATTAAGCTTGGTTGAATTTTTTGAAAACGTCGTGCTTCTAAATATTCTATCAACGTAAAGCATATCGTGGGTATTTTATATCTTATTGCAGTTTTTGCTATCTGATAACTTAGGAAACTTTTACCAGAGCCGTTGGGCCCTATAATGAAAAGACCGCCTCCGCTCCGCCAGTAGTAGCTAATAAGGTCGGCAAAGTCGTGTGCATGTTTTAACGAAACGGAATCACATGGCTTTCCATCCTTGTCGCGGCTTTGAAAATCTTCCCAGTCTAATTCTAAAATTTCCTGCGGGATCCCGGCATTTTTACAGCGGCGATAGAATGATAGGACATCTTGATCAAAGCGAAACAAATCGGATGGTCCCCATATTTTCTGGAGCGTATCTCCGATTTCCGTTGCCTGTTCTGCGCGCGTAGAAAGTTTCGGTGTTTCGTCGGTCAGCGTGGCCTCCGCGTTAATCGTCGCTTGCCGGTGGAATTATATGTATAATAGCACCAGTCGCGAACGACAGCAATGAAATTATAGATAATGAAGCAAAAAACATCTTAGCAAATCCTTGGCCGTTAAGTATACCGACAATGCTGATGAAAAATGCAGCAGCAACAATGATAACAGCACCCCATTTCAGACGTACTTGTGTGGTTAACCTGTTGCTGTTGTTTGGAATTGGAAAATCGTGTTTAAATAGTATTTGTTTCCACGCTTCTTTGATTTCATTTTGCACATCGTCATCGATTTGATCCCATTTATGTTTTAATCCGCGGCGATCTGAAATATCAAATATGATAGCATCTACTATTTCATCAAATTCTTCGTACATACTCGGCTCGCTTTCATTCTGACTTGTTGTCCTCTGCAATACCATGCAAGTCTAGCTTCTTTTATTGTTTTTCGCGTTGGCCCTTGCGCACCGCAACAATAACACATCACTGCATATTGCCAGCCTAAAGACCCACGCCAGACGTTTGATACGGTTGGTGCGACGTTGTTCCGACAAAACGGACATGGTTTATCTTCTCCGTTTTCAGTCGCTTTTCTTAATTTTTCTAAATATCTCACCGACACTTTTAGCGTCCTTTACCTTTTCCAGTTCTTCGACTTGCTGTTCGCGTGTCATTTCAATGGGTCGATCGCCACGATGCGTTTCTTTGATGTGCTGCATAAAACCACCAATTGTGGTGGCTGCTGTTATTCGACTAGCATATTTGAGAGCCCATTCGTCGTGTTCCGCGCACCATTCAAGCATTCGATCAAACCATGATATTATTTTCGATTCGATCGTATTTGCCAATTGTTGAGCGGCATCTACATCTTCACGTTTTATAGCTTCGTCAAGTTTTTTATCAAAATCAACAATTTCCAATAAACTATCTCTAAAAATATTTATAAGTTCTAAATATTTATATGAAAGTCTGTTGCTGAAAATTTCCGAAACTAAGCCATCACCATCTTTGATTTTAAGATAGCGATGATGAAGATTTTGTGCGAGACCTTTGTTGAGTTGGTGATGGATCTGTTTTACCCAGTGCAACTTTTTTATATGCTGATTCAATCCGTAATTATCATCGCGTGGCAATAAGGAGCGTTCTTTATATGCAGATTTTTTATTTTTTTTCATCTATCTTCTTTCGACACGCAAGCAAAGCAAGAGGGAAAACAGGAAATGCGGTTAACAATTTAATCCCCCTCGCTTTCCTCACGCGTGCAATTTGATATTCAATTACATCATACTTTCTTTGCGCTCGGTCGTCAAAATAAAAACAGAGTCAAAATTTAAACTCCTGTGCTTTGCTATGCCCCGCCAAGCCTGGCCGCGCCGAGCTGCGTTTTTATTTTGGCCTCGCCATCAGAAGCGGTTTGATGCCCGGAATCATCGATTTGATATAATTATTCCGTAGCTTCTGATCCTTTGGTAACAAATGGCATATACGAATTGCAGAAGATATTTCATTTTGGGCTTTGATCTGATCCATATGTTCAATTTTGATTGCTTGTCCGATTGTCGTAGATACTACACGAATCATGTCGGCTGCATTATTATCCTTCCGCTTGCCATCAAAATAATCCTGCATAATGTCGACAGCTTTATCACCGAGTAATTTTACGTTGCTCCTGAAATCTTCTTTTTTCTTCTTTGCCATGAGGCTAACCTTCTTTCTAATTTAAAATCCCGTGCTTTGCTATGCTTCGCCGGGCCGGGCCGCGCCACGCTTCGCTTCGCCTTGCCACGCCTTGCCTGGCTTCGTCATTCCTAAATTTAAACTCCCGTGCCTTGCTATGCCATGCCGCGCCGGGCTATGCTGGGCCATGCCCTGCTAAGCCTCGCTGAGACTAGCTATGCTGCGCTCTTTATTCAACCGTCCATTCCTTAACCATAAATCGACCATATCTAGGCCGCCATGTTCCTAACGCAATTTCTATGCCTCCGCGTTCGAAGTAATTACGTAGTTTGTTTTCGTCAACAAGTGTGTTGTTGAATAATTTAACTCCAAATTTAAGATGCCAAGGCATTGTCAGAAGTGGTCTATCCTGCGCTTCTTGTTTGATGCTCAAGGATCCTTTTTTAGTACGTGCCGATGCTGTTACAATTTGAAATTGCGATTTATTGCCAAAACCTGTAAATTTGACAGGTTTCATTGCACCATCAAGAAATGGAATTGCATCGGGAGTAATAACAGCGTGTGACATTATCATACGAATATAATCCGCGCCTTTCTTGCCTTCAAATACTTTTGGACATCCTTTCGGATCTACTCCGCACAAGAATCCTGACAAGATATTTTCAGCAGGCAATATAACCTGATTGTCATTTATGAGATATAATTTTTGATCGGCTGGTCGTTTATCGGTCGAATAATCTACAAACCGATCAAACAAAATGCCGGATATACCTTCGAGCGTTACTTGAATATCGACGTAACTTTTCATGTTTGCAACAACCTTTCTATGCTTTTCAGTACTCAACTCTTGTCACATAACATCATACTAATTTATGCATTGTAAATCATTATATTTAATGGTAGGGACGGGGGGAATCGAACCCCCGCATCCGGGGTCAAAGCCCAGCGCACTAACCATTGTGCTACATCCCTAAAATTGGTGGAGGGGAGACAGCACGGACTGGTCACGAATCACGACGCTGCTCTTGAGTCCGGCCAGTCGTAATAGACGTCATCCCGATTAGGCCAGAGCCAGTCACCCTCCATACAAATTTTAAGCGAGGGAAAAGGATGGCCATCCCTTTCCCCCTGACGAGTTCTCTGTGATTGTTGCTTTGCATGAGCAATCAGATCGTCTTTGCAAGATAAAAGAGGAGCCGTAGCCTCCGACCTGACACAGAGTAGTATTAAGGAGATTCGACTGGTCCCCGTTTCCACATTCGTCAAAATCAATAAATTGAGAGGCTTCGTCCGGGTCACAACGGAACTATCCCGGCTTATGAAGTGTTCCGTTTCATCCTACTCACAACCTCTCTAGTAGGACTGTGCATCAAAAAATGAAGTTCCGGCAGGACTCGAACCTGCATGATGGTAAGCGTTGTTTCGTCGCTGTTTATTCAATGGGCAATTCATATGATGAACCCAACCATCTCCGCGTTTTTCCCGTTTGGTACTACCCGTCATTAGCGTCTACGTTTCGCCACGGAACTTCAAACTTTTTATCTATTCTGTTTTCAAAGATCGTATGAGTTGTTATTCAACTCTATAAAGATTATACCATACAAGCCGATATATTGTCAACTAAAATTCTTCAATCAAAAAGAGGTGGCCTTCGGATGAAAACCACCTCTGTGACGCTGATCTCGTCGCGATCGTTATATGCTGCTGCGGATGCTGTCAAACGTGGTGTTTGTCAGTCTCGCAACTGCGAGCGTCTTCGCCAGCTTCATCGACATGAGAGCATTCTCGAAATAAGGCAGCATGTCGAGCGGCATTTTGGACTGCGTATAGGTCTGCATTCCTTTGAGCGTCCGCGTGCTGAGTTCGCCAACGTTGCCTTTCTTCATCCACTCGTGGATGTCGTTGACCTCGATGGTGCCACCGCACTCAAAGCAGTCGTTGATAACCACTCCGGTTTCAAGCTCGTCGATATCGAGAGCTATGAACGCGTCACCTTCGATCTTGATAAAATTCAGATCTTCGGCTGTCAGGGCATCGAAATCGATGAATTTTCTCTTCATTTCCGTTCCTCCTCTTTTTTAAGTCATCCTCTTTGCACAATTTAATCCAATTTACTTATTGCAATTAGTCCGACCAAGATTAGAAAGGTTCCTATCAGGTATTCGCACCAATGCAACTTCCACATCATTATACTCGATGTAGTTCCAATTATCAAAGAAAAACTGGTAATTATTACGACTAAAAATATCCCAGTAATTACCGCAGCCCATCCTACGATTTTAATAATATCGTTATGTGTCATCGTTTTAATCCCAACTCGCGTGCCTTCAAATCCGCTTTCGTTTCTTGCCTTGTAACCTCGCCACGATGTCGCCGAGGATTGCCACAGCATTCTTTAGAACACGGAACCATATCATTATAACGTTGTGCGTGAAACTCCGGATCCGGATAATCCCAGTCCTTGTACATTCTTATAGCACGTTTTTTTCTCTTAACATTGCGATCTCTACGATCACGTTTTTTAGTCTTTTCTGGCGGCTCTATAAATTCTATTTTCATAATTTTGGCTTTTAAATGCCAATGGGCGGGGATTCCCGCCCATTGGAAATTGATCGATCAGTTAAATTCCGGGGGTTCGTCAGGGCCCCAGTACGTTGCATAGTAAAAGAACTGATCCTGCAACCATTCGTTATAGCATATTCGTGCTAAGGTTGGCGGAAGATAGTTGAACTCGCAATACCAACTCATTGCGCTTGCAATGGTCGGTATAAGCATGGCAACTATCAGGATAATCAATATGAGCGTCCTCATATTCTACCTCCTGTCTTTAATCGACACCGATTCCACGCGACATTCTAAAATGGCGTCGGGCCGATTTGTAAAGGGAAACTTAACAAACAATATAGGATGATGACGCTGCGTCGTTGTAAACACAGCGTCATTCATAGATGGCGTGGGGAATGCGCCATCGTTTGTAATAAGTCCAGTGTCGTCAAGTGCTAGCACACATATCCTTTCGCTCGTAACATTGTAATACTTACCATCATATTCAAATTTTGCAACTATTTTCGCATGCGGGCCCCACCATAATTGCATTCCCGGCGGGATCCATAATGTCAACGCGATATATTTTTCTGATTCATCTTTGCGGATTTGATTCCAAGCGGGGGGAATATACACGTTTGCATTTACCGCTGGCCAGTAATAAGTCTCGAGCATCGTATCCATGTCTTTCGCGCCCCAAATTTGCCATCCGGTCGGATCCGTATATAATGGCCTTTTTTCTACGATGAGTGCGTTGACGTTTATACTCACAAATAATATTATGAGAATTATAAGCGGTGCAATAAATTTATTTTGTTTCATCGTTTTCCTCCAGTTCTGATACATGTAAGAGATGACCAAACATACCAACTTTTCCATAAACGACTTCATTGTCTGTCGGTATGTCTAATTTTGACATACCTGTTCGTAAAGCATATATAAGGCAAGCCGGATTACCAACGCAATCCATCCATGATTTGCCATGCACCCTGTCCCACCAGTCCTCAAGCCTGAATTCTTTACCGGCTATAACATATTGTGGATGTTCAACGTTCAATTTAATTTTGACCGTTTTGCCAGCCAACTTATGCGGCTTATCGTGTATCACCACTTTGCCTTTCTTTGTATTCTTTGTCAAGCTCGCTTTCTACAAGAATCGGTTTCTCGAGCGATTGCATCATACAATTTAACTTTGTTTTTATTTCCTCTACATCTTCGCCATCGATTCGAATTGCATCTACTGTGTGTGCGTGTATCAATTCGTCTTCGTTGTAATAGACCTCGTGTATCCCATGCCAAGGCTCAAAACCATAACCTGTTTTGAGCGTATCGACGTCGTGCAATATTACTCGGTAATTCCAGCTCATGTTCTTCCTTTGGTAGCGGGGGTGGGATTCGAACCCACAACCTCCGGCTTATGAGACCAGTAAGCTACCATTGCTCTACCCCGCTATTTAATTGCCTGCACAAATTTAACGCCCTGGTTATCATAAACTTCTGCTTTGCCATTATCGATCAACTGTTGCAATTCCACTTCATCAACGAAACCGCCTGACCAGCGTCCATCTAACAGTCGAATCGATTCTCTTTCTAAGATTTCGTGTATGTTTATCAAAATAATATCCCTTCTGTAATCGACACAATCATTATACTCCTAAAACAACGTTTCGTCAATCATCTTCGACATTAAATGGTTTGACAACTGTATAATCGTCGCCCTGAAGATCTATTTTTTGCATACCTTCTTCTGGTGAAAACACCATCGTACCGTTTGTTCGCGCTGGGCACCTTGTTGCCTCACCAGCCACGATCTTTTTCCATATGTCTTGATGCGGATACACACCGCGTGAAATAACACATTCTTCGGGTCCCGAAACACAGCCCGGGCAACAGGTGCGGCAGAACCGAATCCAATTGATGTATTCAAATTCGCTGCGTAGTATCTCGTTGAGTACTTCGATTACCTTGTCGCCTAGACCCAATTGATCATTTAGCACTTTTTCAAGAATGTCCTGTGCATCTTGAATGCTATAAATTTCTCGGTCGTCTGTCTTTTTACTCATTTCGCTCCTTGCCATCGATTTTGACCTCGCCGCCTATTTCGCGTACTTCGAAATGGTGCCGTTTACCGCAATGACTGCATTTTGGAATATCAATGCTGACGTCGGTATGATCGCCACACATATCACACGCGTACGTACTCATACAAATATCATCCCAGGCAACAATGCTCGTGACGTGTTCGTGGCTTTTACGTTTCGGGCAAACGTGCTTGATCTCAATTTTGCCGAATTCTATGAATTTGTTTCTACGCATGTCTTCTTACTCCCTGAATCCGAGATAAGATGTTCCGTCTGCTTTATGTATTAAGGCAACGCTGTCCTTGCTGATTTCAAGCATGGATATACAGTCGTGACCAGCATCATTCGCCTTTTTGATCGCCGCATCGCGTTCTTCCGGCGTTGCGTAGAAACCGAGCTTCCCATTTACTTCAACAATGAATGGTTTTTTCTTGTGTTCCATTTCTTACCTCCTACATACATCTTACCATATCCCGCAGGAGATGCCAACCTAATTTTCGGATCCTAATGCTCGCTTTTCGCTTTCATCCGGTTCAAGTGCGGCCATTTTTTCCAATTCTTTGTTTAAGATTTTAATACACATTTCACAATAAAAATAAACTGTGACACCGGAAGCAAAACGCCATATCTTCCCGTCTTTGTCTTTAAGTTCTCTTACCTGTTCATTTTGTATATGAAATAAAGGCCCACCTTCGAACGGTTTTCCACATTTACCGCATACCACGAGATGACGAAGGTCTATGTTTATACGCATTTTAGGTACATGTGCTTGAGCTTGCCCATGTGCATTGATAAAGCAGGGGCTTCTCTCGTCGTTCTTTTTTTTCATTTAAATTATCATCCCCCTAATGTTTATCGAATAGGAAGTGCGTTGCTCATTAATTTTTCTTAAAATAAGCGATTTTCATTTTCATCGAAAAGTTTACGTCTAACTGTAAGATCAATCATTACTGGATCCGCACCAACTTTAATGAACTCGTGGCTATCAACGACGGTTTGATAAACATATTGGTATGCTTTTTCTGCTGTAAGGACTTTTCCCGATTTAAAATGGCCTTTTAGCAATTTTTCGGCAACGTGTGTCATTTTCATTGGCCCGCCATGAACTGCAAGAACAGCGTACATCGCTTGCTTTATTGTCATTTTAGATAGCCATCTATTTGCCGGAAGGGCCGCGAGACATTCGTCTTTGACATTTTTTACTCTTCCAATCGCTATTTCAATATCGTTAAGATAAGCTTTTACGCGCGTATGCTCAGTAGATAAGATGTCGTATGCTTTATTTAGTCTCTTGCTTGGCATTTTCCGTGTCCTTTCAATCGTTGCCCAAATGTAAACGAAGTTCCGTTATTGAAATGTCGAGTAGATTCGACAGCTTGAAAAGAAGCTCCTCGCCATCAAGCTCCAAAACTTTAGCTGTCTCGTAATCGTCATCCACACTGATGCTGCAGGAATTAGGTTCTGGAATAACTGCGCTATCGAGAATGCCGCCAAGATCTTCCAATTTTGAACTATTTAGTTCGTCGCAAAGTTCGTTATACCAGTCGTCAACATCAGATTTATAACCCGATAATTCAGAATCAAGCTGCCGCTGCGCCTCCTCTTCTATGCTGCTTTCAAACCCGGGCTCTACGATTGCTACCGTCCGCGTAAATGAAGCGAATAACTTGAACATCTCCCATGCGATCTTGCGACGCGGATCCTCTTCGGATTCTGTATTGATTGGCTTTTTTGCGATTTCTTCACCCCAAACTATCCTTTTATTTTCCATCGGTGTCCTCCTTTTTTGATTCTAATTCAAATTTGGCAAGTTCTTCCTCCGCCGAAAAAAGTTTGATGTAATAACCTCCGCCTGTAGTTACGTTTTCTAAGCCTTTTATATTGCGAACATGATCGAGTTTTTTAGGAGGGAAAAACCACAATTTGAATGCCACATTTTCTTCCACACATCGATTAAGAAGATGTGCCGCGATCAATCCTGTTGCAGAATGATTCGAGGCGCCATCTTCTTTTAGACTAGACCAAGACGCTTCTATCGCTGTTTTTGATGCTTTGATAAGGTTACCTAGTCTACTTATACGAATAGGCGAAGGTTCAAATTTCATAATTTTGCCTTTCTCTAACCGCGATAATTTTCTAAAATGTTAATCGCTTCTAATTTAGTAATTCGTACCTCTTCGCGTCCGGCATCTTGAATCTGTTTCATGACTTCGCCTTTTCGCATAACAACTTCCCACATATATTCTTCGATTGTCCCCTTCGTGATAATGGTATGAAAGACAACTTGGGATGCCTTCTGCGTAAGACGAACGATGCGCCCAGAACGCTGCCGCATTTGTGCAGGGTTCCAAAGAAGATCGAAATGTACAAGATGTCGAGCCGCGACCAAGTCATGACCTTCTTTCGATACATCGCTTGTAACAAGAACCTTACATTTAGGATCCTCAGCAAACTTGTCTCTAACTTTGTCCATCTCCGCATCTGACATCTTCCCCTTTAATTTAAGAACTTCATATGGATTATACTGTAAACGACCATGTTCTACAAGCTCGCGTTCAATAATATCCACCATCGGAACACGATCGGCGAAAAAGCAAAACACCACAACTTTTGCGTCCGGCTCCAGAGATTCGATTATGTCTTTGAGGGCTTCAATCTTAGGCGATTCTCGGATCTCGGGATTTATGAGTTCGGTGCTGAGACAACATTCGCGTTCTTTTAACATTTCCACGAGAACATTCCCGCCGGAATTCAATATTGCGAGATGATCGTCTACTAGCGTCCGATAAAGCCCCTGTTGCGTTTCAGATAAATTAATCCAGTATTCTTGATAAATTTCACGCGGCATCTGAACGCCAACGTCCTCCACAAGACGTCGGATAACGTACGGATCAATCGTATGGCGAACTCGTTCAAGGTTTTTATATCTTACAACTTTGCCATCCATATTTTCAATAAAATGAGCGGCTGCAAATCGTGGAAATGTGCCGAGGGCTTTCGGTTGAACGACTTTGAAAACATTAAACAATTCCTCAAGTCGACCTTCGATATATGTCGCTGACAGGCCATATGCATGTTCAGCGTAATCTGCCAAAGCCAGCGCAGCTTGTGTGCGCTTGCTAGTTCTATGTTTACATTTTTGTATTTCATCAAATACTATCCCAAGTTTTATGTTTGATTTTTTCAGAAGTGAAATAAGCCCATCGTTTCGAATTTTATCGCCTTTGAAACAATCACGCACCAATGAGGCATAACTAGTAATTGCGATCATTGTGTTGCGATGTTCTGTTTCGAATAATTTTTTATATGCTGGTAATCGTTTACCAACATATTTCATATTAACCGCGTCCAGCGTGGTAAACTTCTCGACTTCCTTGTGCCATTTCGTGGCGAGGTTGGCCGGTACGACAATCAACATAAACTCGATCTTACCCTGCGTCAACGCCATTAGCCCGGCGGCGATAGCCATAACTGTTTTCCCAAGCCCTACCGGATCCCCTAATAAAGCACGTTTACTACGATATAAGAAATTTGCCCCGACTGTTTGAAATGGATAAAGCGTGCCTTTGAAATATGGATCCAGCGGAAATTCTACGCTCTCGAGTTTCTTCATATCGACGCGTGCTTTTCTGTTATCTTCAAAAAGCTGCAGAAGCCTCGGAACGCTCGGATCGATTATTACCTCATAATCATTCGACGCTAACTTGCCGATGAATTCCTGATACGAGGTTGGCCAGATATACCAACGACGCTGACTAGGGTCATATCTTCTATGTGAAAGGGTTCTTAGGATATCTAGTAGGTGATTGCTAAACGGAGATTGATACGCAATTTCTGAGCCGACTGCGTATAGGGTAATCTTAGGTTGTACTAATTCTAGAACTATTTTTAAATTCTCCTATTCGATTTTTAAGATTCGTCATCAACCCAAACTGTTAATATGCCGGATTCATATTCCCATTTCGTTTTTAATACCGTTTTACATTCAGGACACCCAACGCCGTCATCAAACGGACAACATTTTAATATTATTATGCATTTACATTTTGTGCATGCAATTTCGCTATAGAATTTGTATTCTTCATGCGGAAGATCTTCCCAATTAAAATATCCACCTGAACTTGACATAATCCGCCTTCCTTCTAACATTATACTGCAAACAAGACGAAATTACAAAACAAAATATTTAATGACTTAGAAGATGGAAAAAGGCATAAGATCTATACCCCCGTCTAAGTACTTGGCGATCAAGTACTAGTGATCAATCTACTCACTCAGCGATGGGAACCCAACCCATCCGTTGCGGAGTCCCAAACCGCAGCGAATTCCACAAAGACATTCGCGGCGGAGCTAACTTACCGCAACGATCAACGAATAATCACACGCAGAAGAGGAGATGAAAACAAAAACAATGTAAGTAATTTATCATACTTTCGCCGAGTGGTCAACACTTTTCTGCTGGAATTATTAACTTTTTTTCATGCCGTTGGAATGTCTTTTAGAAACAAAAAAGTCTAATTATTTTATTGATTTTAAGCATAATATCATATTCTAAACCTTACACGTCCCCTATATATGAAAGCTATTTTTATATCATCTTGGGATATAATTAATTTAAACAAGGATAAAGAATGTGAGTGAAAAATGGAACGGCGGAGATCCCCTTGGCGGGCCAGAGGGTGATGACGAAAAAAATAAGCCCAAAGAATTGACGCCGGAAGAGCGTGAACAACAGGCCAATATGGCGAGGTTGATTGCGAAACCTACCGTCTTCGATGTCGGAGAAGATGTCGGATACGAGCCTGGTTCGCGTCGTTTCTTTGGGAAGCCGATGCCTCCGGAACGAAGGTGCGTCGCGCTCAAAAGAAACTGTGTCTGTGGCTATCACTATGTTAAATCCGATCTTTGGGACGAAGATGGAAAACGTAAAGATCCGGCCGATCCTTGTCCGCAGTGTGGCCGCGAGAGACCTCAGTGCGCCAATCCAAAGCTGAAAGGGTTTCAGGTTTGTGCTATTCATGGTGGCCGCGCCATGAAGGCTAAAAAGGAAAATGCAATAATCCCGGTTCGGATTCATCTTGATGACGATGATATAGAAGCGATTGAGAGAATGACCGAAGAAAACGATACATCTCTCAAGAGGGAGTTTCATACGCTTCGTATGATTTTTGGCAAATCGCTGAATGAGTTTGAACTTAATTATCGCGCTCACTCTGAGACAGGTTTGACAAAGGTAATTGGTGCGGCAATTAAACTTACAGATATGATTCAGAAGCTCGCGCAGATTGCTGATCGTGTGGCGAAATCGAGAGAATTGCTTACGCCAGAAGATCAATTAACCCGCGTAGAATTTGACGATCCACGTGTTAAATATCTTATAAAAGAAATGATACGAGACAAGCAGGCTGAGACCATAACGATGGTTCTTCAGGCTGTTTTGAAAGCTCTTGATCCTACCGGAGAGAAGAAGATCGTGGAGAGTATTCCGCCTTCTTTTTATTCGTATTTGCCATCAGAAGTTGTGCCCAAGGGAGTGGATCTGAATGTCGAAGGAGAAGCCAGATAGAAGTCAATTCGAATACGATGATGGTTCGACTAAGACAGATTCTGACGATAAAATTCGTAATCTGATTAAAAGCATAGCGGACGAAGCGCAATCGGAGATTGTGCTTACTACGCCAGAGCTTGGTGCGATTGCATCGATGAGGCGCGGGATTGCTGTAGAAGAAGATCCGGATGGCGAATGGATAGAAGAACCGATTACGCTTGCTAGATTTGTTAACGATCCCTATCACATGGGCCAGCCACAATTAAGCACGCGACAACAGCAGGCTCTTGACAATTTTTTAGGTTCGGATCCGAGGCGTATTTTTACAGATCCTGAGGTGTCATATAGGATTTCGGTACTCTTATGGGGGAAAGGCTGCGTTGCTGGCGACACTGTTCTTAAAGACGAAGAGACAGGCAAAGAATATACTATTAAAGAAATGGCCGAGAAGGATATAAGTATCACGGTTAAGTCCGCGAAGATAGGAAAAGGCAAGTATTATAAGAAAGTTAATGTCAAGACAGGAGTTCCGTTTAAAAAAGGGACTACGAAACTTTTCAAAGTAAAGACAAAATCCGGTCATACAATAACAGTTTCTGAAGGACATAAATTTTTAATAAAAGAAGGATGGAGAAAGCTAAAAGATTTAAAATGTGGCGACAGAATTTTATCGTATAATACAATATTAGAATTTGATGAAATTGTTTCGATCAAAGAAATTGGCGTTCAGGATTTTTACGATATGGAAGTTCCTGAAACTCAGTGTTATTTTGCGCATAATATTTTACATCATAACTCTGGTAAAGACTGGATCTGCACGCTTCTTCAGTGCTACATCGTGTACCTTCTTTTGAGCATGAAGAACCCGCGTAAGCTTATAACGCTTGCCCCG